>ERZ840371.2160-NODE-2160-length-18335-cov-7.602681_pt1 | contig 18335 bp, 14 predicted proteins | sample MGYA00519937_ERZ840371 | MGnify/ENA primary metagenome ERZ840371 (study PRJEB31850, sample SAMEA3708873) | human gut metagenome | biome: human gut; feature: human-associated habitat; material: faeces | place: China | collected 2014 ... | reverse complement strand
GGAGGTTAAAAAGTATGGCACGTATTGCCGGTATTGACCTGCCCAAGGATAAGCGCATTGAAATCGGCCTGACCTATATCTATGGCATTGGCCGCAAGAGCGCGAAGGACATCCTGGAAAAGGCCGGGGTCAACCCTGACACCCGCGTGAAGGATCTGACTGACGCCGAGGAGCAGAAGCTCCGTGACGTGATCGACAACTATATCGTCGAGGGCGATCTGCGCCGTCAGACCGCTCTGGACATCAAGCGCCTCAGCGAGATCGGCTGCTACCGCGGCATGCGTCATCGCAAGGGCCTGCCTGTCCGCGGCCAGCGCAGCAAGACCAACGCCCGCACCCGCAAGGGCCCCAAGAAGACCATCGCAAATAAGAAGAAGTAAGAAAGGAGAACAGCAATGGCACAGGCAAAGAAAGTCATCCGCCGTCGGCGGGAGAAGAAGAACATTGAGCGTGGCCAGGTCCATATCCGTTCTTCTTTCAACAACACCATGGTAACCGTTACCGATACCCAGGGCAATGCTATTTCCTGGGCTTCCTCCGGCGGACTGGGTTTCCGCGGCAGCAAGAAGTCCACTCCCTTCGCGGCTCAGACCGCAGCCGAGACGGCTGCCCGCGCCGCTATGGAGCATGGCCTGAAGACCGTTGAGGTCTTCGTCAAGGGTCCCGGCCAGGGCCGTGAAGCCGCTATCCGCGCGCTGCAGGCCGTGGGTCTGGAAGTGACCATGATCAAGGACGTCACCCCCATCCCCCACAATGGCTGCCGTCCCCCGAAGCGCCGCCGCGTGTAATCGAAAGAGGAGGTAACAAGCAATATGGCAAAGAATATGCAGCCCATCGCCAAGCGCTGCAAGGCTCTGGGCATCTCTCCTGCTGAGATGGGTTACGCTAAGAAGACCACCAATCGTAATCCCGGCGGCCAGATGCGTAAGAAGAAGAGCGAATACGGCCTCCAGCTGGCTGAGAAGCAGAAGGTCAAGTTCATCTACGGTGTTCTGGAAAAGCAGTTCCACGCTTACTATGAGAGCGCTGCTGCCGCTTCCGGTAAGACCGGCGATAACCTGCTGATCCTGGTTGAGCGCCGTCTGGACAACGTTGTGTATCGTATGGGTCTCGCCGCTACCCGCCGTCAGGCCCGTCAGCTGGTGAGCCACGCCCACTTCACCGTCAACGGCAAGAAGGTCAACATTCCTTCCTACCTGGTGAAGGCTGGCGATGTCATCGAAGTGGCCGAGAGCAGCCGTTCTTCCGAGCTGTTCAAGCGCCTCACTGGTGAGAATGCCCCCATGACCCTGCTGCCTGCCTGGCTGGAGCGCACCAAGGGCACTCTCCAGGGTACGGTTGCTCACCTTCCCACCCGCGAGGAGATCGATACTCCCGTGGAAGAGCACCTCATCGTCGAGTTGTACTCCAAGTAATTGGGAGGATACCCTCGAAGAATGGTACGAACTGCAAGCGGCACGCGGCTTGACCGCGTGACCGCAATGACAAGATGAAGGAGGGTAACCGCATGATCGAAATTGAGAAGCCCCAGATCGAGTGCATCGAGACCCCGGCTGACATCACTTATGGCAAGTACGTGGTAGAGCCTCTGGAGCGCGGCTATGGCACCACCCTCGGCAACGCCCTGCGCCGCATTCTGCTTTCCTCTCTGCCCGGCACTGCGCCGACGACCATCAAGATCGACGGTGTGCAGCACGAGTTTTCCACCATCCCCGGCGTCAAGGAGGATGTGACGGAGATCGTTCTGAACATCAAGAGCTTGCTGACCAAGCTCCATGGTGATTCCGGCAAGACCGTCTATATCGAGGCGGTGGGTCCCTGCACAGTTACCGCCGGCGACATTAAGGCCGACGGTGAGGTGGAGATCCTGAATCCGGATCTGCACATTGCGACGCTGGACAGCGGTGCCACGCTGAACATGGAGATCACCCTCTCCCATGGTCGGGGCTATGTGCCCGCCGACCGGAATAAGCCCACGCAAAACGTCATCGGCACCATTGCCGTGGATTCCATCTATACCCCTGTCAAGAAGGTCAACTACACTGTGGAGCCCACCCGTGTGGGTACCTCCAGCGACTTCGACAAGCTGACGCTGGAAGTCTGGACCGACGGGACCATTTCTGCCCGGGACGCTGTTTCTCTGGGCGCCAAGATCCTGTGCGACCACTTTACTCTGTTCACCGACCTCTCCGAAAGCGTTGGCAGCAAGCCTACCGTGGTGGAGAAGGCGGAGGCCCAGCGTGACAAGGTACTGGAAATGACCATCGAGGAGCTGGACCTCTCTGTCCGCAGCTTCAACTGCCTCAAGCGCGCCAACATCAACACCGTCGAGGACTTGATCTCCAAGACCGAGGACGAGATGATGAAGGTCCGCAACCTGGGCCGCAAGTCCCTGGAAGAGGTCATCAACAAGCTGGCGATGATGGGCCTGCACCTGGCTGACGAGGAAAACAACTAAATTTTCCGCCGGGAACACCCCGGCGCACCAAAATCCTTACAAGGAGGAGAACCGAAATGCCCGGAACTCGGAAACTTGGCAAGACCAGCGACCAGCGCATGGCTATGCTGCGTCAGCAGGTCACTGATTTCCTGGATAACGGCAAGATGGAGACCACCATCACCCGTGCCAAGGAAATCAAGCCCATGGCTGAAAAGATGATCACCCTGGGTAAGAAGGCCGACCTGGCTGCTTACCGTCAGGCGATGTCTTTCATCACCCGCGAAGATGTCTGCAAGAAGATCTTCAAGGAGATCGCTCCCAAGTATGCGGAGCGCAACGGCGGCTATACCCGCATTATCCGCACCGGCATCCGCCGCGGCGATGCTGCTGAGACCGCTATCATCGAGCTCGTCTGATTCAGACCCGCTCACGGCGTAAGCACTGATAAAAGCCCCATTGTCATGGAACTCGAGACCATGACAATGGGGCTTTTTATGGGTTAATTAAATAGCTGTAACGCCATTTTATGTAGAACAAGCCCCCGGAAAAGCTTTCGGGGGCTTGTTCAGAAAAAAGAAGAAAAAGAAGAAAAAAGAGAAAAGCAAAAATAAGAACTGGACTTACCGCACGCCAAAGAGGAGATCTCCGTAGGTGGGGAAGGGCCAATATTTGTCGGCAGTGATGGACTCTGCCTCGTCGCAGACCACTCGCAGCTCTGCCATTTTTTGCAGGACCACATCCCGGATCACATAGGCTGCGTCCGTTACATCGGGGATTGCTTTCAACCGGATCAGGGTGGTATCCAGAGAGGAAGCGGCGTCACTGATCTCGTCCGCCAGCTTGGAGAGTTTGGAGATCAGATCCTTTTCATATTTACAGGCCAGCCCGGGAACCGCCGCAGTTTTGGCGGCCACAGTGCCAGACAGATTGCCCAGATAGGCCTCCACAGCAGGCAGAATTTCCTTTCGGGCCATATCTACCATGGTAAGCCCCTCGATATTGACGGTCTTGCAGTAGTTTTCCAGACAGATCTCATACCGGGAACGGATCTCCGCTTCGGAAAAGATCTTCAGAGATGTGAGCATTTCCACGTTTTTCTTTTCCAGCACGGTGGCCAGAGCATCCGGTGTGGTGCGGAGATTCAGCAGTCCCCGTTTTTCTGTGGCCTCCTTGATCCAGGCGTCATCATAGCCGTTGCCGTTGAAAATGATCCGCTTGTGGGCCTTGATGGTCTCCTTGATCAGGTCATGGAGCGCGGACTCAAAATCAGACACACCCTCCAGCCGGTCGGCAAACTCCTTCAGCGTTTCCGCCATTGCTGCGTTGAGCATGATGTTGGCACAGGCGATAGAATCAGAAGAGCCAACCATACGGAACTCGAATTTGTTGCCAGTGAAGGCAAAGGGGGAGGTCCGGTTGCGGTCTGTGGTGTCCCGGGTGAATTTAGGCAGCACATGAACGCCCAGCTTCAAAACGGTTTTCTCGGTGCCGCTGTAAGGGGTGTCCGTCTCAATGGCATCCAGAACAGCGGTAAGCTCGTCGCCCAAAAAGATAGAGATTACAGCAGGAGGTGCTTCGTTGGCGCCCAGACGGTGATCGTTGCCGGCAGTGGCCACAGACAGCCGCAACAGGTCCTGATAATTGTCCACGGCCTGAACGGCGGCGCACAGGAACAGCAGGAACTGGGCATTTTCGTAGGGCGTCTCACCAGGTTTGAACAGATTCACGCCGGTGTCCGTAGCCAGAGACCAGTTGTTATGCTTGCCGCTGCCGTTGACGCCAGCAAAGGGCTTTTCCGCCAGCAGGCACACCAGACCGTGACGGGAAGCAACCTTCTGCATGATCTCCATGGTCAACTGGTTGTGATCCGTGGCGATGTTTGCCACGGAGAAAATGGGAGCCAGCTCGTGCTGAGAGGGCGCTACCTCATTGTGCTCCGTTTTGGCCAGAATACCCAGCTTCCACAGCTCCGTGTTCAGATCCTCCATGTAGGCTTCTACCCGGGGCTTGATAGCACCGAAATAGTGGTCATCCAATTCCTGTCCCTTGGGGGGCTTGGCACCGAACAAAGTCCGGCCGCAGAAGACCAGATCCTTCCGCTTTTCATACATGGCCTTGTCGATCAGAAAATACTCCTGCTCAGGGCCTACGCAGGGGCGGACACACTTGACGTCCTCATTGCCGAAGAGCTTCAGGACCCGAAGAGCCTGCTTGTTCAGCGCCTGCATGGATCGCAGCAGCGGTGTTTTCTTATCCAGAGCTTCCCCGCTGTAAGAGCAGAACGCCGTGGGGATACACAGAGTATGGCCTTTGATAAAAGCATAGGAGGTGGGGTCCCAGGCGGTATAACCACGGGCCTCAAAGGTGGCCCGCAGACCGCCGGAGGGGAAGGAGGAGGCGTCCGGCTCTCCCTGGATCAACTCCTTGCCGGAAAACTCCATGATGACGCCGCCATCGGGAGACGGAGCAATGAAGCCGTCATGCTTTTCTGCGGTGACGCCGGTCAGGGGCTGAAACCAGTGGGTAAAATGGGTGGCGCCGTGTTCCACAGCCCAGTCCCGCATGGCGGTAGCCACCGCGTCTGCCACATGGGTGTCCAGAGAAGCACCCTCATCAATGGTCCTCTTCAGAGAAGCATAAACATCGGAGGGCAGCTTGGCCCGCATGACCCGGTCATCAAATACCAGACTGCCGAAATAGTCAGAAACTGTACGCATGTATAAACTCCTTTCCTTCATAAAAAAGGGGGCACCGATCCCCCGGAATCACATTCCGGGACACCGTTGCCCCTCCGCATAACAATCAAAAATAGCGTCTTGAAGATCACTCTCCAAGACGCCATTGCCTTTGATGTTGGGGATTATACACGATGTGATTTTGCTTGTCAAGATGTTTCCTACAAAAAAATAAAGGAATTTTCGGGAAATTTGCCGAAGCCTCTTGACATCCCGGAAATACCTGTTAAGATAGAAATACAATTTCAAAGTCCCTTATCAAGAGTGGCGGAGGGAACGGCCCGATGAAGCCACGGCAACCTGTTTTCACAAGGTGCCAATTCCGACGGAAACGACAGATGAGGAGCGGAAAACGATCTTTTCACGCGCTTCCATGTCGGAAGCGCGCGTTTTTTGTCATCCGGCGAGGGACAGCAAAGGAGAAAGAACATGGCAAGAACCTACTTATTTACCTCTGAATCCGTGACCGAGGGCCACCCCGACAAGATCTGCGACCAGATCTCTGACGCGGTGCTGGACGCCATTCTGGCCAAGGATCCCAACGGCCGCGTGGCCTGCGAGACCACCGCTTCCACCGGCCTGGTACACATCATGGGTGAGATCACCACCAGCTGCTACGTGGATATTCCCAAGATCGCCCGGGAAGTTATCCGGGATATCGGTTATGACCGCGCCAAGTACGGCTTTGACTGCGATACCTGCGGCATCATTTCCAACATCGACGAGCAGTCCAGCGACATCGCTCTGGGCGTGGACAAGTCTCTGGAGGCCAAGGAATCCGGCGAGGCCGAGCTGGATAACGGCGCCGGTGATCAGGGCATGATGTTCGGCTACGCCTGCGACGAGACCCCGGAGCTGATGCCCCTGCCTATTTCTCTGTCTCATAAAATGGCCCGGAAGCTTACCGAGGTCCGCAAGACCGGACTTGTGAACTATCTGCGGCCTGACGGCAAGACTCAGGTCACTGTGGAGTATAACGGCGAGAAGCCCATCCGTGTGGATACCGTGGTGCTCTCCACCCAGCACAGCCCCGAGGTGACGCTGGAGCAGATCCGCAAGGATATGATCGATATGGTCATCAAGCCCACCATTCCCGCAGAACTGCTGGACGAGAATACGAAGATCTATGTGAACCCCACCGGCCGGTTCGTCATCGGCGGCCCTCAGGGTGACAGCGGCCTCACCGGTCGGAAGATCATCGTGGATACCTATGGCGGCAGCGCCCCTCACGGCGGCGGCTGCTTCTCCGGCAAGGACCCCACCAAGGTGGACCGCTCCGCTGCTTACGCCGCCCGCTGGGTGGCCAAGAACATCGTGGCGGCAGGACTGGCCCGGAAGTGCCAGGTGCAGCTGGCCTACGCCATCGGCGTGGCCCAGCCCGTCAGCGTGCTGGTGGATACCTTCGGTACCGGTACGGTGGGGGATGAGAAGCTGGAAGAGGCTGTGAAGAAGGTCTTTGACCTGCGGCCCACCGCCATCATCCGGGATCTGGACCTGAGAAAGCCTATCTATCGCCAGCTGGCGGCCTACGGCCACATGGGCCGCGAGGATCTGGGCGTATCCTGGGAAAAGACCGACCGGGTGGACGCACTGAAGGCGGCCCTTCAGTAACGGAATAAACTGTCAGATAGAACCCACCCCGGAGTACACAGTACTCCGGGGTGGGTTTGAGTTTACCGATAAAGCAGTGGATTTTCCGTAGCGGTAAGGAAGGGTGTGCGCGGGAAACCCAAGAAGGGTGTCCTGCGCAATTGAGATCCTAAGTTTTCAGAAATTCTATAAAGTTCTGAAAACTTGTTCAGCGGGGAGAAAAAAGCTTTTTTCGATACGCTGAACCCACCCCGGAGTACACAGTACTCCGGGGTGGGTTTTTTCAAATCTTTTCCAGCATGGACCGGACGGTGTCCAGATCCGCGGAAGTGAGGCCGTAAAGCGCGGCTACAGCCCGGTCAAGCTGCTGCCGGACGGCGTCCTGACAGCGAGGGTCTGAGGCTCGGCGGCCCTCCTCGCAGAGAGCGGCGATGGACAGATGACGGCTGTCCGCGGGGTCAAAGGCCGGAATATGCAGCTTGTCCAGCACATGAGCGGAAATGCTGGTGGGGTTCATGTAGCAGGTGACGCAGCAGCGCACCGGAGCGGAGCTGAGAATCCCGCAGAGATAATAGGCCTCCTCCCGGCAGTCAGTGCCCACATAGATCACCTTTTCGTTGGGCAGGGGCAGCGTTTCTCCCAGATAGGGGTCCTGCATCGGTGCGATGACCGCCGTGATGAAGGAGCGGGCGATGTAGCGCCACGCTACCTTGTAGCGGGAAAACGTATAGGGTCCCACTCGCAGCAGCGCGTAGAAGTAACGCTCTTGAATGGCCCGCTCCCACCCGGCGAAGCCTTTCCGGGTTTCTAGAAGATCCCGAAACCGGGTCAGGTAGGCGTAGGTCAGCGGCAGATCCTGCCGCAAATCCGCTTCCGCAAGGGGATAGATTTTGGTTTCAGCCGTGTGGGGGCACAGCAGCCAGGCACGGCTGCGGACGCTCCACTGGGAGAGGTCGCTGCCCTGAATGAGGGGATAGACGCAGGTTGGCTCCAGCTCCGCCGTAACGGCGGGGGCCTTGCGGCGGGCCTTTTCCGCCAGATTGGTGACCCGCAGGGCATTGCCTGTCCGTTCCAGAATCTGAAGCTGATAGACGGCGTTGGCCCCGCCGGTGAATACACCGGTCCGGGCCTGATAGGGATTGCTGCCTAAAAGGGCGTCCAGCACCGGGGACAGCCCACTGGGAGCACTGACCCACACGGAGCCAGAATCCTCCCGGTGGGCGGGAGCGGCGGTCATGTCCTCCATCCGTACAAAGGGAAGAACGGAGGCAATCGTCGCGTCCGGTGACCGGACCGCCCGCCGGAAGCCGGGCTTTGCCTGCCAGTGCCGGTAGGGGACAGGGAAAACGTGGCGGGCGTCCCGCTGGATGAGTACCAGCGCAACAGGGGTGCAGATCCCGTCAAAGGGTCGGATACGGCCAAGGTCCTCCACCTCAAGCACCCGGAAATCCAGACCGGGGCCGTCCAGATGGAACCGCCGGAATCCGGCGCCGTTCTGGGCGGAGCGGAAGGTGGCCTGCCGCAAGATAAAGCTGAGGTGTCCACTGGGGACGAGAAAGCGGTCCAATGCGGCGCAGGTGAACAGGGTAGACACATCCTCCTTGGAAAAACCGAGCCGGGGGCCTTTCACCTGCAACAGGCCGTATTCCCCCCACAAATGCTGGGACCCGGCCCGATACCGGGGGGACAGGTACTCCCAGTTCACCCATGGGGGATTTCCCATGACTATATCTGCCTTTTGATGGAAGAACGCCCAAATACGGTTCAGCAAAATACCGGCCATAAGACGCCGCCCATTCGGGGGTAGAGAGGTGAGCAGACCGCGTGCTTCCGGCATGGAAAGAAATTCCTCCGGATCGGGGCGCATTTCCACTGCCTGACGGCAGAGGGACAGGGAAACATCACATGCCAGACCACAGCCGGTGTCGATCACCAGCGTATCCCCACGGAGAATGGGGATATTCAGAGCGTCATAGCGGTAAATGGGAAGAAACAGACCCGCTTCCGGCAGCGGCTGGCGGGCCATGACGGCCAGATAATTGACCTTCGCCGTTAGGACTGCCAATGGGTGGAGGTCGAAGCCTGCCACCTGATCAGATAAGGGAGGGTCTTGGGGCGTATCCGCCCGGATCATGCGGAGAGCCTGGATCAAAAAAACACCGGAGCCGCAGGCGGGGTCCAGAAAGCGCAAATCTCCGGCCTGCTGTCTGCTTGCGCTGACGGCATTTTGCAGGGTCCGTTCCGCCAGCCAGCCGGGGGTGTAGTATTCCCCAAGGGCATGGCGGAGGGCCGGGGGGACCACGGTTTCGTAGATGCGGCTGAGACTGTCCAGGGAAAGGGTGCTGCCTTCCGGACAGGTGTCAAAGGCCTCCAGACAGGCCCGCAATTCCTCACACTGGGTTTCCAGCGCCGGGTCCCAGATGTCCAGCGGCCAGATATACCAGTCATCCCCACAGAAATTGCGGATACCCCGGTTAACAAAGGCCCTGCCAGAGAGAAGCTCCGTCAGGGGCGGTTCGGGGGACGCACCCTGAAGGGTATCCCAAGCGATGAGCTTGATGAGCACACTGTAAAAGGTCTGAATGCTTTGCAGGAGCCGGGGCAATTCCGGCGGTGTGTCAAAACCAAACCGATCACCCAAGGACCCGGCGTCGGTTTTTGCATTGGGAGAGAGCCGCTGGCGCAGATCACCGTAGATCAGCTCCAATTCCTGCGCCCACAGCTCAAACAGCGCTGAACCTTCCCACAGGGTGGGGTCCAGCCACTGATAAAAACAACGGACACACCGCACCATGACGCCATGGAGCGGTGTGTCCTCTTTTTTCAGTTGGATCAAGATGGAATGCAGATCGTACATGGTCCCTCCGGCGGGCTGACTGCCGCCTGACAGTTTATTTGGTTTCCGCAGCGGCCCGGACGGGCAGTTCGCTGATAAGGGTGGAGCCCAGCACCAGAACGGCGCCAAGGATGCCGCTCCAACCCAGAGGCTCCTTCAGCAGCAGAGCGGAGAGGAAGATGGCTACGATGGGGTCGATGTAGCTGAACAGCACCACCGTCTGGGCGGGGAGATAGGTCATGGAGCCGAAGAACAGGGAATAGCACCAGCCGGTGTGGAAAACACCTACGATCAGCAGCAGTACGGCGCCCAGAGGTGTCAAAGCCATAGCGGCTACATCCTCCGTCAGCAGGATGTAGGGGATCATCACCAGTGCTGCCACCGCCAGCTGTACCAGAGTCCGCTCACAGGCGGGGACCTGATCCAGAAACTTGTTGATGGACACATCGCTGGCATAAAGCACGGCGGAAAGAAGGGCCAGCAGGATACCGGTGGCTTCCCCGGCTTCCGGCAGGCCGGACTGGGGGACTCCGGAGACAAACACCATGCCGCACAGGGCGGCCAGCACGCAGAGGAGCTTTCTGGTGGTCAGCTTTTCGTGGAACAGAAAGGGGGAGGCCAGCGTCACGAACACCGGCGCCATGTAGTAGCACAGGGTAGCAGTGGCCACGGTGGTGTAACGGTAGGCTTCAAACAGCGTGATCCAGTTGAAGCTGATGATCGCGCCGGAAAGAGCCAGCAGCTTCCAATGCGGCTGGACGCTTGCCCACCGAAAGGGTGTCCGGCGGAAATACAGCAGAAGCAGCAGGAACACTGCGCCCACCGCGCCGCGGACAAAGGCGATGACAGAGGAGGGCAGGTTGATATAGCGGACAAAAATGCCGATGGTGCCGAAGGCGGTGACGGCAATGATGAGATCCAGCTTGGCACGGTTGACGGACTTCATAGGAACAAACCTCTCTTGGAAGAAAATGATATATTTTATGCCAGCAGCGGCAGCAGGACATCCGTCAGCAGCTGGAGGGCCTCCTCCAGATCGGACTGGGACAGACCGGCGTAGTTGATGACCAGCGTGTGGGCGAAGCGGGGGTCCGGTACGGCGGCATACTCTGAGAGAAAGCTCAGTCGGATGCCGGCCTCCGCCGTCAGGCGGCGCAATTCTTCATCGGAGCGGTTGGTATCCAGCCGCAGCAGAAAGTGCAGACCGGCCCCCTCCTCGGAAAAGGTGACATGGCTGGCCAGCGGCGAAGCCCGGAAGGCGCTGATGGTGGCGGAGCGGCGGTCCCGATATTCCTTCCGCATCCGGGAGAGGTGACGCTCGTAGTGGCCCCCGGCGATGAAACGGGTCAGAACGTGCTGCTCCAGCGCAGGGACCGTACAGGCATAGAAGCCCAGCTCCTGCCGGTAGCGTTCCAGCAGCCGGGGCGGCAGTACCAGAAAGCCAAGACGCATAGAGGGGGAAATGGTCTGGGAAAAGGTGTTCAGGTAAATGACCCGGCCCCGGTCATCGATGCTTTGCAGGGTGGGGATGGGACGACCAGTGTAGCGGAACTCGCTGTCATAATCATCTTCGATAATATAATGATCTGGATCTTTTTTAGCCCATCCTAATAATTGACTTCTTCGCCCTATTGGCATGATCACGCCTGTGGGATATTGGTGTGCCGGGGTTACATATGCTAAGTTCGCATCTGTTTTCTGCAATTGTTCTACACACATTCCACTTTCGTCCATGGAGATCGGATGAATCTTAAAATCCAATTCCTTTAAGATTTCATACGCATTTTTGTAAACTGGATTTTCAATTCCAATGGAAACTTTTTCTCCTAAAATCTGACGTAGTAAAAATAGCAGATTCTCCATTCCTGCTGCCACTACGATCTGGCTGGCATGAACATGAACACCTCTGGATTGTCTCAGATAATACATGATCGCTTTGCGCAATTCCAAATCTCCTTGAAAATTCCCCTTTTGAAATAACTCACTGTTATCATTGATCATGATCTCTTTTAGTAGTTTTCTCCAGATATGATAAGGAAACTGTTCCATATCAACTCCTGCTGATGAAAAGTCGTATGGTATCTTCTCTGGTCGTATTTCTTCTTCCTCTTCTTCGATCTTAACTGGAATGTGAAGCTCTGCCAGTTCTTCTACCTGACAGACAAAGAAACCACGTTTTGGTTTTGATTCAATATATCCTTCTGCACAAAGCTGTGCATATGCAGTGTCCACAGTATTCCTGCTGACATCTAAATGTTTGGAAAGTCTCCTTGCAGAAGGGAGTCTGGCCCCAAAGGGCAAAACTCCTGTTATAATTTCTTCTTTGATAGAATTATAAATCTGCTCATATAACGGCTCTTTTTTTGAAGTATCAAGTGCAACGATCAGCATATAACCACCTGTTTTCCTCTAATTTATTCTGCATTTGAAACAGTCATTTTCTCTATTACAACTTTCTTCACTGGCTGGCTTACTTCTCCACTTCCATTATCTTGTGTCTTGCATCCTGAAATCTTATCTAACACATCATATCCATTGATCATTTGTCCAAACACAGTATAGCTTCCTGTTAAAGATGGATATCCACCCTGATCCAAGAATAACGCTTGTTGTTTCTTTGTGAGCTCTACATTCCCTTCTTCCAGACCTTTCTTCGCTGTATCTGCTTTCGCCTGCACGATAAAAAACTGACTTCCATTCGTATCTGCTCCGGAATTTGCCATACATAAAGAACCGCGAAGAGGCAGAAGTTCCTCACATACTTCATTATCAAAGTCTTCTCCCCAAATACTTTCTCCGCCTGTTCCTGTTCCTGTTGGATCTCCACTCTGGATCATAAAATCATTGATGACTCTGTGAAAGATCTGTCCATCAAAGTATCCATTCGATGCAAGAGTTACAAAATTCTTCACAGCCAAAGGCGCTTTCTTCATGAAGAACTTAAACTGCATTTCTCCATAACCTTTGACTTTCATAGTGACGATCGTTTCTCCCTTTTGTGCATCCGCAAGTTGGTCTGTTTTCTTTGCTGCTGTGATCTTTGGTACTTTATATTTTGATTGCACTTTCATCTTTGTTTCTGTTGTTGCTTTTGTTGTATCTTTACTGCCGTCTTTTGCAGATGAACACCCAACACAAAGTGTCATGGCTGCCATCAGACATCCTGCTGCTATGATCTTTCTCATGTTTGCTTTCCTTTCTGTTTTAAGAGATTGTTCACTTGCGATCACTGTTCCCGGATCTTATCTGCCGGAAATACAATTCCTGTCTGTCTTCGCACTTCATCCGTGATATCCATCTCGATCTCGGATGCTCTTAAAAATTGATGATCCACTTTATGTTCTTTGATCAATCTGATAAAATCTTTTGTTTCATAGATCATCGGATTATCTCTTTTGTCAAATTGTAATTCTTCTGTTTCTCCATTTCTATAGTAGATCGTGATCTTCTTGATGATCGGACATTGTTCAATGATCATACATCCATTTTCACCCTGAATCTGTGTTGGCAGTTTGGAATCTGTAATCTTGGAATATATGATCTCTGCCTGTTTATCACCATACGATGTGATCACACTTCCTGCACCATCCACTCCATTTTCAAGGAACAAACTGTCTGCGAGAATCTTTTCTGGTTTCCCAAATAAACTTGCAAGGAAATGGATACAGTAAGATCCAATATCCATCAGTGCTCCATTCGATAATTTGGGATTAAATGCGTTTTCAATGATCCCTTTTTTAAATTTGTCATATCTTGAAGAATACTGACAATACTGAATCGTTGCTCTTCTCACTGTTCCAATCTTATGAAGATTGTCCATCATCGCATGGAATCCTGGAGAATGTACATTCTTCATGGCTTCCATAAATACAACTCCTTGTTCTTTGGCTGCTTTGATCAGGATATCTAATTCCTCACGGTTGGAGCAAACAGGTTTCTCACAAAGCACATGCTTTCCGTAATTGATCATTGTGATCGAATGTGTATAATGCATATAAGTTGGACTCGCTACATAAACCGCATCAATCTCTGGATCTTTTGCCATCTCTTCGTAGTTATCATATACTTTTTCTACATTATATTTTGCTGCAAACTGCTTCCCTTTTTCTAAATTTCTTGAATATACAGCTGTTAATTGGATTTCATCTAATTCTAAAATTCCTTCCATCAGCCAGTCTGTAATAAAATTGGTTCCTATCGTTGCTAATCTGATCATTGATTCTCCTCCATCATATATCTTATATTTTATAATTGTGACAGTGTAATGTCAATGATCACGCCTACCGCATAATAATATACACACTATAGCAAAGATACATGCAGATCATTGCAATTCCTTCGGTTCTTGAAATCTTTTTTTTCGTTGCTCCAAAGATCCATACTACAACTGAAAATACGACTAAAACTATGATGTCGATCACATTTTCACCAATTAGCTGTAATGGACTGATCGCAGATGCGATTCCAAGTACCATAAGGATGTTAAAGATATTGGAACCGATCGCATTCCCGACCGCCATATCAACTTCATTTTTTCTTGCGGCTACGATGGATGTGACCAGTTCTGGAAGAGACGTTCCAATCGAAACAATCGTTAATCCTACAAGATTCTGGCTCATTCCAAAATCTATGGCAATCCTGCTTGCGGCATCAACTGTAAGATCTCCACCAAATGCAATGGCTGCTGCACCTCCAACGATACATAACAGACTCTTTGGATAAGACATGATCATCAATTCTTCATTTTCCATTGTTTCAAGTTGTACGACTTCCTGATTATTTCTGGCACGCATTGCCTGAAAAACCATCATAAGAACATATACGGCAAATATAATAAGGAAAATGATTCCATCAAAACGTCCAAGGATCATATGTGATCTATCTCCGAATGCAAGATAACCAAATATGAGAAGTAATGTCGCACATACAAGAGATAATGGAATATCTCTTATAATTGTTTCTCTTTTTACACCGATCGTTGCTAAAATTGAACAGACTCCGATCACAAACATCATATTAAAGATATTAGAACCAACTACATTACTGATCGCCAGAGCATTATTATTGGCAATAGACGCTGTTACACTGACTGCAGTTTCTGGAAGTGATGTTCCCATGGCTACGATCGTCAATCCAATGATAATAGAAGGAACTTTTAAACGTTTGGCGACACTTGAACTTCCTTCTACAAAATAGTCTGCTCCTTTCATTAAAAATGCAAATCCTATGATCAGACAGATGATCACTAAAAATAATGGGGATTGGTTGATAAATTTCTCCATTTGTTTTTCTCCTTTCAAAATTGTCTTTTTATTTGTACATAAGAAAAACTCATGTATGTTCCAGATGTACTATAAGAACATACATGAGTCTCATTCTTTAATATTTGCCAGGCTGACTTGCTTGATATCTGCGAGTCATTACCGAGTCTGTTGACAAATCACGTCTTTGTATAACGCGAACTACTCCCTCATGGAATATTGATTGTTTGATTACTTTAACAAAAAAATATTGATCTGTCAAGTATAGTTTAAATTGCAAATTGATGCATAAAAACGTATAATAAAATTAATTATGTTGATTTTGATATACAATGCGATCAACAAATGGAGGGGGAAAACTATTTTGATCAGAAAACCATACAAAACTAATAAAAATATTTCCAGACTATTTTATATTTTGATGATGATCATCTTTGTCTGGTTCATTGGGATTCAGATTTTAGGACCTGATGAACAGTTTTTTGACCAATCTGGACATTCTATCATCTATAATGGTACTTTTACATGGAAGAAATCCGATGGCACAAAACAAAACATTTCTGTTCCTGGACGTTATAAAGTTCCAGCAAAACAGACGATGATCATTACTACTACACTTCCAGATGATTATAACGAGAATGTGATCGCGATCCGTTCTTCCCTTCAAGATGTACGTTTTTACATTGATGGAAAACTTCGAAAAGAGTACAATGCAAAAAGTCTGCACCGATTTGGCAAAAACTCTGCCAGCCGTTATATATTCTGCAATACTTCGTCTGCAGATGCCGGAAAGGAACTTTGTCTGGAACTTACAACATATACGAGTAACTACTCTGGTGTTGTCAATACGATTTACTGTGGAGATCAAATGCAGATCTGGAGTTATATTTTCAATCATAACTTCTCTGGAACCGTGATCGGATCATTTATCTTTTTTGCATCGATTGTCACAATCTTATTCAGTATCGCCCTTGGAATTGTTTACAAAACCAAGTTTAATATGGAATATCTTGGATGGTGTATGCTTATGGGTTCTGTCTGGATGATCGGAGAATCAAAAATGCGGCAGATCCTTGTTCCAAATGCATCTGGACTTGCAACTTCATGTTTTATTATGCTCATGTTATGTCCGTTGCCGATTTCCTTATATGTCAATAATCTTCAGAAAGGTAAATATTAAAAGATCTTTCAACCGATCTGTTTTATTGCTTTATTGAATTTTATCATCTGTACGATCCTGCATCTTACAGGCGTTGCAGATTATATTGAGACAATGCCAGCAGCACACGCAATCCTTATTATTACTTTCCTTGCTGTCATTCTTACTTTCTGGATCAGATATTGGAATCATCGGAGTCGAAGTGATTGCCTGTTGTTCTTTGGACTGCTTATTACAATGCTTTCTGTGATTTTTGAAGCAATTTCTGTATATTACAAAGTATCTGTTTCTGGCGTATTTGTCGGTATTGCTATTTTGATCTTGTTGTTTATGAATGTGGTCTATACGATCCATATCATCCGTGATATCATCAAACGCCAGCAGCAGGAAGAACTCGATAAACGTAAAAAAAATATAGAGGAGATGTCTCTGCAGTTGATGCAAATGTTATCCACCACGATCGAGGCAAAAGATGAATATACGAAAGGACATTCTCATCGTGTTGCAGAGTATTCCGTTTTGATCGCGCGTGAACTTGGATGGAATGAAAAAGAACTTAGTAATCTAAAAAATGCTGCTCATCTTCATGATATCGGCAAAATTGCTATTCCTGATACCATTTTAAATAAACCAAGCAAACTTTCTGAGGAAGAATTTTCTATTATTAAGGAACATACGACCATTGGTGCAAATATCTTAAAGAATATTTCTCTGATTGATCACGTACAAGAAATTGTACGCAATCATCATGAACGTTACGATGGGAATGGTTATCCTGACGGTTTAAAGGGAAAAGAGATTCCACTACATGCAAGAATTGTTACGGTTGCTGACAGTTATGATGCTATGAGTTCCCAGAGAATTTACCGAAATCAACTTCCACCAGAAAAGATCATACAGGAATTAGAGAATAATAAAGGAACTCAGTTTGATCCTGAGATCACAGATATCTTTTTAAAACTATTAAGGGAAGACCGTATTCATGTCAAAGAAGATCATTTAAGTATCACTGAGAATACTCAGATTCCTGAAGCTGAAATCGAAATGAGTCAATTCATTTCTGACATCATGAGCACGATCCGTACACAAAAAGCCAAAGAAAATCTCGACTTTTTAACTGGGCTTCCAAGCAGAAATAAAGGTGAGCAAGCCATTGCGCAGTTGATGAAACACCACAGCGGATGTCTTGTCTTTATGGATATGGACAATTTAAAAACCATCAATGACATCTATGGCCACAAAGCTGGTGACCGTGTATTGAAGCTTCTTGGTAATTTATTATTAGAATATTCCAGTGAATGTCTTGCCTGTCGTCTTGGCGGAGATGAATTCCTATTATTTATGCCAGATGCTGATCAAAATAGTATTACAGAAGTTATAACTGCTATTTTTAAGAAATTTAATACTCGAAAGGAACAAGATCCTGAGCTTCATGCTGCATCCATTTCTGCCGGACTATATATGTGCAATATTGGAGATTCTTTTGACGAATGTTATACAAAAGCTGATAAAGCACTATATTTCGTAAAACAAAATGGAAAAAGCGACTTCTCCTTTCATGAAAAATAAAGCACCAAACATATAAAGAAGAGAGTGGCAAGAATTTACTTTTGCCACTCTCTTCTTTATATATGAAATAACTGAATCAACACAAGACCAGAAAGTCCATAATATGTGATAACTGCAACTAAATCATTGATAGTTGTGATCAATGGACCAGAAGCCACTGCTGGGTCAATGTTGATCTTATGAAAGAACATTGGAATGATCGTTCCTACAAGGCTTGAGATCACCATCGCAACGATCAGTGAAATTCCTACGCACCCTGAAATCAGGAATGAAGAAATCCATGCATAATGTTTAAATAAATGGATGTACACCCCTAAAAATACGAGTGCCATGATTGCTAGGCTCGCTCCATTTAAGAAACCGATCTTCATTTCTTTAAATAACAAAGCAATCTTTTTCTTACCTGACAGATTTTCATCCATTAATACGCGGATTGTTACAGCTAAAGACTGTGTTCCAACATTTCCCGCCATATCAAGTACCAGGGATTGGAAACAGATAACGATTGGCAATACCGCAACAATAGATTCAAACATTCCAACAACTGAGGATACTGCCATTCCTAAGAATAACAATGCGATCAACCATGGAAGTCTCTTCTTCATACTAACTATCGTGGGTTCATTTAAATCTTCCTCTTCTGTTAAACCAGCAAGTTTTGCATAGTCATCTCCCATCTCGTCATCGACCAATTCTACAATATCGGAAGATGTTAAGATTCCTGCGATTTTCTTATCTTGTGTCA
>ERZ840371.2149-NODE-2149-length-18388-cov-3.345115_pt1 | contig 18388 bp, 16 predicted proteins | sample MGYA00519937_ERZ840371 | MGnify/ENA primary metagenome ERZ840371 (study PRJEB31850, sample SAMEA3708873) | human gut metagenome | biome: human gut; feature: human-associated habitat; material: faeces | place: China | collected 2014 ... | reverse complement strand
TATGGTCAACCGTCGTCAGATGGTTACTTTACAACAAGCGATCTATAAGATTGATCCGAATGCTTTCGTGACGATATTCGACGCTAACCAGATTCTAGGGAAAGGATTCAAGCGGTTGGATGCGGAATGAATCAAGAATATTATTTCGTAATATAATTTATTTTAAATCCGACTTAACATGGGGTAATCTCTTTTGTTGAGCCGGATTTTAGTTTAAATTGTTTTCTATTCTTAATTAGTTTTGTAACTTTTCGCCTAGTTCATTCGTCCCATCAATAAACAAAAGTAGTGGTATGTTAAAAACATGGATAACTGGGTGCTTAATCTGTTGTGCCTGCGTGACTAACGGGTCTGCGCAGAATAGTCGGGCAATACGGATTTACGGGGAAGTGACTACCGTGATGAATCGTAAAATATGCGGATACATCACGTGGGGAAAGAATCTTTACTGGACGGACATTTTTTCCGCGGGAAAAATCGGAAACCCGTATATGCGGTATCGGGATATTATGGGAGAAAACGTGCGTTTTAGTGATGGTCGGAGGGATACTCCACCGGAGCATGAGTTTTCTTGCCGTTTCGGGAATATTCGATCGATTAGAGTAATCGGTGATAAACGGATCGAGTTGGGCGTGAAAGGGGGAAATGTCATCGAGCTTGAACGAGGACGGTCGCTTGCTATCGGTAATTGGATCGCCGTGGAACCTCGGAATGGGAAGATTGAAAACGTGGTCTGGGAGCATATTAGCGAGATCGTTTTTTCTGCCGCTCCTGATTCGATTAACGAGCCGAAAGACCATCCAATCGCAGGTATCGTGGAAACGCCTTACGGGATGTACAAGGGGCTTATTCAATGGGATTTGGACGAGAATTCACAGGAATCGTTACTTGACGGGCGGACAGAATCTAGCTGGGTTTCCGTGGCATTTAAAAATATCGGGAGTATCAAGTCGTTGGGAAACTCTTCCTTGGTAACTCTTCATAGTGGCAGGGAACTTTGCATGTGGGGGGAGAACGACGTGAATGCCACGAATCGGGGGATAGCCATCAATATGCCGTCGATTGGGCAGGTGATCGTGGGGTGGCATGATTTTAAATTGTTTCGTGCGATTCCTCTCGATCAGTTGAAACTTCCCGTTTACGATGATTTTAGGGCTCCGGAGCGTTTGTTCGGGAGAGTTGAGACACGGGATGGACGTTCGTTGGAGGGTGTACTGGTGTATGATCTCGACGAGGCTATGGATTTTGAATTACTGGACGGGCAGAACGGGAATATATCTTACCGAATACCTTTCAAGTATGTGCGGGAAATAGAACCTAAAAACTATAAATACACGTGGGTCAAGTTGTCGGGAGGAACCGAACTGGTGTTGGGGGGAATGTATGACGTGATGGCAACGAATGATGGGATACTGATCTTCCGGACCGGGGGAGAAGTTGTTTACGTGCGTTGGCGGGATGTGAAACGAATTGAGCTATGGACCAAGGGGAAACAGAATGACTAGAACCGAGTATAACCGGACCGTGGACCATTTCTCTGATGGTGTGTATCGTTTTATCCTTAAAATGTGCAAGTCGAAAGAGATGGCGGAGGATGTCGTGCAGGATAGTTTCATGAAACTCTGGGAGGAAGTGGAATATATTGCCTACGACAAGGCGAAGTCTTTTCTTTTTAGCACGGCATATCACAGGATGATTGATGTATTGCGGCGGGAAACGAAGTTCGGGGACATCGAGAACGTGGCTGACCGGGCGGGAGATGTGCAGGAGGGATACACGGGATTACAGGAAATATTGGATATGGCCTTGGAAAAATTGCCCCCGGTGCAGAAAACGGTGATTCTTCTGCGGGACTACGAGGCGTATTCCTACGAGGAAATTGCCGGGATCACGGGGTTGAACGAATCGCAGGTGAAAGTGTACATCTTTCGAGCGAGAGCATTTATGAAAGCATACATCCGCAGGCCGGATGTGGTTGTTTAAGCGGGAGGAGATATGATAACGAGAGAGAATTACGAGATTTATTTTATTGATTACATGGACGGGAATTTGTCGGAGAGGGAACGGGCAGAGGTGGAGGCGTTTTTGCTAGTTCACCCCGATTTGCAAGAACAACTTGACGGGATGGGAGAGGTGAGGTTGGAAGTTCCCACGGAAGTTTTCGGTAAAAAAGAGGAGATAAAACAAGCGGTGAGAGAAAGGGAAATGGAGTATTATGCCATCGCTGTCACCGAAGGGGTTATCACGGATGAAGAACGGGCGTGGGTGGACGAGAATACTGATAAAAAAGTGTTTGAACGGGAAGTTGATGTGTATGCTAAGATCAAAGTGAAACCTGATCCAGCATGTCGGTTCGAAGGAAAAGCCGGGTTATATCGTAAGTCCGGAGTGATACTTCTTGTTAAACGTTATGCGGCCATTGCCGCGGTTGTGGCTTTGGGTATTGTGGTTGCTATTTATACCACGAGGAAAGAAGAATTCTCTATGGAAGATATACCTATGACGGTGGTGAAGACAGAAACTCTCCCGTTGCCGCAGGTATTAGAACCGGAGAAAGCCGGAGAAGTGGGAATAATTGAGGAACCGGAAAGGATGATGATACAGCCGACGGAACAGAGAGAAGCACCGGTTGAGGTTGTGGAACGAGTGATTCCTCCGGATGTCATTGAGTTGAAAAAACAACTGAAAATTTCCGTGGAGATTATGGCTCCACAGCCAAACGAGATACTGACTTCCCCGTACGAGGGACTTCAATTCCGGGCATCGGTGAAAGAACAACGAGAACCCGTGTTTCAATTGATTGACCGATCAGGTAAGTCGGATAATATCGTGAATAATTTGATTGATGCGGGAAGGAATGTGTTGGAACGTCTTCGGAGTAAAGAGAGAAAAGACATGGGAAACCTGTAACTAATCAAGGGGGTTAAACGTCATGTAAGAAAGAAATTAATTAAAGATAAGATCATGAGAATAATAGCAGCTTTTATCATGTTCATGGTGTGTGGACTATCGGTTTCGGCGCAACGAGACAGCGTGATTGTCAATGACGGCTGGCGGAAAGATACGATTCGTGCAAAAGGACAGGTCTCCGACACATTAGTAAGGAAACGGAAATGATAATTTGGGATAATACGGTGCGAGAAAGCAGCGAGAAAAGGATTAACGATCCAGTCAAGCTTCCTTGGGATGTCAGGGTATTATCCCAAAAGCCTAGCCGTCCGAACAAATTTCGAGGACACTGGAACGGGTTCTATTTTGGGTTTGTGAACTTTGGGAAAACAAACTATTCCAAATATGGTGGTGATGACTTTATGGAATTAGATTGGGCAAGTTCGTTTACGATGCATTTTAACTTTGCCAAATTTAGCTTTGGTTTGAGTCCCCGGCAGTGTTTCGGTATATTCACGGGATTTGGCCTGGACTACTCCCGTATGTGTCTGGATGGAGATATTACTATTCGTCGGGAGAAAGGTGAGATGCTACATGCTGTGCCGTTGTCCGAGTGGGACATTACGGATGTGAAACGAAGTACATTCAAGACGCTCTATTTAACGATACCCCTGATGCTGGAAAAGCAATTCCCGGCTCCACATTGGAAAAGGTTTTATGTCTCCACTGGGTTTATCGGGGGAATCCGCTTGCACTCGAAAACAAAGGTCGTTTACACGAGTGAGAAGGGAAATAAACGGAAATTGAAGGAAAACGGAAGTTACGGGATGGTACCTTTTAAGGTAGATTACACGTTACGCATTGGTTACCGAGGAGTGTGTATTTGGGGAAATTATTCATTGACAAATATGTTTAACAAGAATCGGGCTCCGGAGTTGAGACCTTTTGCCGTAGGGTTTGGAATAACTGTTTAGAAATATGGAAATTTTGGATTGAACTCCTTTTCTCTTTCGGGAGTTCAATCTAAAATCATCAATCTTGAAATACTTTCATTGCCCTTCCGAATATTCCATGCAGGTAAGCAATCGTCATTCCATAGTTACTGACAGGTATCCCTGCATCAATGGCAGGCTGGAGTCTGTTTTTTAATTGCTTTCCAGTAATCATACAGCCTCCGCATTGAATGACCATAGCATAGTCGGTGATGGGACGAATGATGGCATCCAAGCCAACGATAAAGTCAAACTGGAAGTTCTTCCCGGTATATTCTTGTAACCAACGGGGAATTTTGTGGCGTCCTATGTCCTCACAGGAAACATGATGGGAGCAGGATTCTAGCATAAGGATACGATCACCTTCTTTTAGTTCCTCTATCCGGGGAGTCCCGGCGAGATAAGCCTTAAAGTTTCCTTTGTGGCGGGCAAGAACGATACTAAAACTCGTGAGAGGGATCTCTGGGGGGATGATGGCAGTCACTTTCTTGAATACCTGGCTATCGGCTATTGCCAGACGAGGGCGAATACCCGTTTTTTCTAGAAAAGGGGTAATCTCTTCCGGTTGCAATACGATAGAGGTGCAATGATTGTCGAGTATATCCCGAATCATTTGTACTTGCGGTAGAATCAATCGTCCGGCGGGGGCTTCGGAATCGATCGGGGTGATCAGTAACACAATGTCCCCGGGAGAAAGCAAATCACCGATTAAAGATTTCGGGGTATTGTCCTTTTTCCATACACTTTTTAAGGTATTCAGAATTAAATCCGTGTTGTCTTTTCGGGTGGAATAGTCGATTACCGGACAGTTATAGGTCGTCGTCAGTTTCTCCTTTAAAGCGGGAGTCAAGGCGGATTCGTCCCGTTTGTTATGGATCACCAGAAATGGGATTTCCAATTTTTTTAATTGTTCGGCAAGTTGCTGCTCGTGTTCCCCGAAATGGTTATTCGTGACCACAAGTAGAGCCATATCCGCTTGTGATATGGCATTTCTAGTTTTTTCCACCCGCATTTCACCCAAAGCTCCCGTGTCATCGATACCTGCTGTGTCGATAAAAATAACGGAAGCAAAGTCCGGGATTTCATAACTTTTTTTTACTAGATCGGTAGTCGTTCCGGCCACATCCGAAACGATGGCAATATTCTGACCAGTCAGGGCATTTATCAGCGAGCTTTTCCCGCTGTTTCTCCGTCCCAATAATATAATATGTAATTTATTGTCTTTTCCCATAAAGCGAGCTAATTTTAAATTTTAGATTTTAGATTCCAGCCGCACAAGCTGACGCTTTTGGATTTTCAACTTTTTAGTTTTTATCTTTTAATTTTTAACTTTCCTATTATCGATACATTTTCACGTCTTCCCGGGTGATGGTGTTACCACAAAGAATGACTAATCGTTCCACGACGTTGCGTAGTTCGCGGATATTACCTGTCCATTCGCATTCCTTCAATGCGGCAATAGCATCGGGAGACAGCGTTTTAGGGGCAATGCCCATTTCCGTGCATACTTCCGTCAAGAAGTGATTGGCCAAATCATCAATATCTTCCAAACGTTGGCACAAAGGGGGTACATCAATAATAATCACGCTTAACCGGTGATAGAGGTCTTCTCTGAAATTCCCCTTCTTGATCTCTTCTTTTAAATTCTTGTTCGTGGCGGCAATGACCCGCACGTCTATATTTATATCAGTATCCCCGCCGACACGAGTTATCTTTTGTTCCTGTAAAGCTCTTAGTACTTTTGCTTGGGCATTGAGACTCATATCACCGATCTCGTCTAGGAAGAGCGTTCCCCCGTTGGCGAGTTCGAATTTTCCTTTCTTTTGCTTGATGGCCGAGGTGAAAGAACCTTTCTCGTGTCCGAATAACTCGCTCTCGATCAGTTCCGATGGGATGGCAGCACAATTTACCTCGACGAAAGCATTGTCTTTCCGGTGACTTAATTCGTGCAACTGATGGGCGACAAGTTCTTTTCCAGAACCGTTAGGTCCGGTGATTAGGATTCGGGCATCGGAGACTGCTACCTTGTCAATCATGGCTCGTATATGGTTTAAAGCCTCGGAATTCCCGATCATATCGTATTTCTTGCTGACCTTGTTTTTTAGGGTCTTTGTCTCGTGAATTAATAAATGCTTATCTGTTGCGTTCTTTATCGTGATCAGTATACGATTCAGATCCAACGGTTTTTCGATAAAATCGTATGCTCCTTTCCGGATGGCTTCGATGGCCGTGTCGATTGTTCCGTGACCGGAAATCATGATTACCGGGGTATCCGCGGAGAATTCCTTGATACGTTCCAGTACTTCGATACCTTCCATTTTGGGCATTTTTATATCACAGAAAACAATGTCGGGTTTTTCAGATTTCACGGAAACGAGTCCTTCCATTCCGTTTTCAGCCAGCACGACTTCGTGTCCCTCGTATTGTAGAATATCCTTCATCGAATTGCGGATACTTCTCTCATCATCAATCACTAATATTTTCGTCATACTACATTCTTTTTGTCTCACCGCAAATTTAGCTAAATAATTTGGAAAAAGAAATGTCAAATGTTGTACGAACTAGGGGAGGCGAGTTGCTAATGTTCCGATAAATTTGTATTTTTGGGGAGTTTAGAGCGAGAAGAATGGTATCTTTTTTGATTCTAACCTCTTAAATTTAAATTCTGAAATGTATGAAACGAATTTTGGTGTTTCTTCTTGTTTTATTTGTCATGTTAGATGTTCAAGGACAACGAAAAAAGGTCGGGTTGGTGCTGAGTGGTGGAGGTGCAAAAGGTGTGGCGCATATCGGAGTGTTGAAGGTGTTGGAGGAAGCCGGGATTCCGATAGATTATATTGCAGGGACAAGTATGGGATCTCTCGTTGGAGCGTTGTACGCGATCGGGTACGATGCGCATACGATGGATAGTTTGGTGAGAAGACAGGACTGGACGTTTCTGTTGAGTGATAAAGTGTATCGTTATAATCTCCCTTTTTCGGAGAAGGAGGAAACGGAAAAGTATTTGGTTTCCGTACCGATAAAGAATAATCGGGAAATCAAGATTCCATCGGGATTTATCAGTGGGCAGAATATTTACAATCTATTTTCGGACCTAACGATTGGTTACCATGATTCGTTGGATTTTAAGAAATTGCCAATCCCTTTCGCCTGCGTGGCGAGTAATTTGGTGGATGGTCAGGAGGTGATACAGGACTGCGGCGTGTTGCCTTTGGCCATGCGTGCGAGTATGGCGATTCCGGGGGCTTTTGCTCCCGTGCGGAAAGATGGTATGGTATTGGTGGACGGGGGAATCTCGAATAATTTCCCGGTGGATATAGCTAAAGCGATGGGAGCCGATATAATTATCGGGGTAGACGTGCAGGCGGAACTGAAAGATGCTTCCGGGTTGGAATCCGTGACTGGAATTCTTGACCAAATGACCTCTTTTCTCGGAATTCAGAAGTACGAGGAAAATAAAAAGATGGTAAACATCTATATTAAGCCGGATGTTACTCCTTATTCGGCTGCTAGTTTCTCGGCAAGTGCTATCGACACGCTGATCATGCGGGGAGAGGACGTGGCCCGGAGTCAATGGGATGAATTAATGCAGTTGAAGAAGGAGCTGGGACTTGCAGAAAGTTACCAACCGAAAAAAGTATCTGAAGATATAATTATCGAGAATGACACGATCATGGTAGAACACGTCCATTTGTCAGGAATTGATGAACGGGATGAAAAATGGTTACGGAAAAAGATACGGATAAAAGATTATAGTCGGATTACGTTGAGCGATCTGCACGAGGCGATTGCTGAATTGTACGGGATCGGGGCGTTTTCGAGTGTGAGTTATAAACTTAGCGGTGGTCCGGTGTATGATTTGGAATTGATATTGAAACAAAAATCGATGAGTTCTTTGAACTTGGGATTTCGGTTTGACTCGGAGGAAATGGCTGCTATTTTATTGAACACGACACTTACGCACAAAGAGTTGAGAGGTTCACGGCTTTCCCTGACCGGACGTTTGAGTATGAATCCTTACGTGAAATTGAACTATTCACTGGGAAATACTTTCCTGCGGCGTTTTGAATTGGAGTATATGTTTAAATATAATAACCTAGATATTTATACCAAGGGAAAGAAAACGGATAACGTGGATTACGGGGTTCATCGGGTAACCTTGGGAGGTTCTGATATTTATTTCCGTAACTTCAAATTGCAGTTGGGCGTGCGTTACGAGTATTACAATTACGAGTCGTTCCTTTTCTCTGACAAAGATCACAATATTTCGGTAAAACCGGAAGGATTCTTTAGTTATTACGGACTGGCTCACTTGGAAACTTTTGATAAACGTTATTACCCGACACGGGGAATGTCATTGAAAGTGGATTACTCTTTGTACACGGATAACCTCATTACCTATAACGACGGGGCTCCGTTCTCGGCTATCGGGTTAGATTTCGAGTCCGTGTTGTCTATCACTCGACGGGTGAAATTTATTCCGTCTATCTACGGGCGAGTGTTGGTGGGACATAACATTCCCTATCCTTATTTGAATTGCATGGGAGGAGATGTAGCCGGGAGATATGTCGATCAACAGTTGCCTTTCTTGGGCATTCAGCATTTGGAGATATTTGACAATTCGGTGGTGGTGGCAAAAGTTAAGGTGAGATACAATATCGGTCGTAATCATTATATTTCTCTAGCTGGGAATTATGCAAAACAGGAATCTAACTTCTTTGATGTATTCGGAGGCGATGATATTTTTGGGGGAGGAGTAGGATATTCTTATGATAGTATTGTGGGGCCGATTGATTTCATGTTCAGTCTTTCGGATTGGTCAAAGAAACTAGGCTTTTATTTTAACTTGGGATATTATTTTTAGAAAAGTGTATGAAAAAGTTGGGGATTATTATTTGCGGGTTGGTGTTGATGATGGGATGTGAGCGTAATATATACCGTTTCACGGAAGGTAGTGTGTATGGTACTGTTTATCATGTGTCATACCAGAGTGAAGTGGACTATACCGTGGAGATCCGGCAGGAGATGGAACGGGTGAATCAGTCCTTGTCGATGTTCAACAAGGAGTCGGTAATTGCCCGATGGAACCGGGGTGAGAGTGAGCGGGTGGATTCACTTTTTGTAACCATGTACGAGAAGGCAAGAGAGGTGTATGAGGCAACGGGAGGTGGATTTGATATAACAGTTGCTCCACTGGTGAACGCTTGGGGATTCGGTTTTAAAAACGAGAAATTGCCTTCGGACGGGAAGATTGATTCTCTGTTGCAATACGTCGGAATGGATAAGGTGCAACTAGAAGGAGTGCGGTTAGTGAAACTAGTTGAGGGAGTACAGATAGATGCTAGTTCTATCGCCAAAGGATTGGGGGTGGATCTCGTGGCCGAGTTTTTTGATCGGGAAGGAGTACAAAATTACATGATTGAGATTGGTGGCGAAATTCGGGTGAAGGGGGAGAGTAATAAACAGCGTCCGTGGCATATCGGTGTAGACAAGCCGATTGACGATGCGGCGGCGGCAAACCGGGAGTTGCAGCTTGTACTGGCATTGCGGGAAGGAGCGTTGGCTACATCCGGGAATTATCGTCGTTTTTATGTGGTGGATGGAAAAAAATATTCTCATACAATAAACCCTAGGACTGGTTATCCTGTCCAACAAGATATACTAGGAGCTTCTGTATATGCTCCGACTTGTATGGAGGCAGATGCTTACGCAACAGCGTTTATGGTGTTGGGAACAGAAGAAGCCAAAAGAATCGTGAAGGATAATCCTCACCTTGAGGCTTGTTTTATTTATCAAAATAAACAGGGAGAACGTGAGGTTTGGATGTCTGATCGATTGAAAACGTTAGTGTTAGAGGAGTAATTTTATTGGAAAAGAAGCGTGTGATTATTCGTTGTATGATATGGATGCTGGCATGGGTGTTACTCGTGGAAAGTCAAGCAAATGCAAGGCCTTTATCATTCGGCGTGCGTGAGAATAACGAGTATGAATTTATAAAGCTACCTGATACACTGAAACAAAATAACGTGGTCTTCTTGCCGGATAGTTTAATCCGGGATACTCTCCAGTACGAGTTTTCCAAGATTAAGGAGGTCGCTTATCGTCGGAAGTGGACGAAAGAGCTGTACAAGATGATCTTCGTGAATCCTCGGAAGATTAATATTGATATTGTCCAAACGGAGAATAGCGAGGATCGTTACAAACCTTACCGGGGAAAGACTATTCGTGATATTTACGTGAAAGTTTTACCTCCTTTTGGAACGAGCGTTAACGACACGACTCCTTTGCAGGACAGTTTGCAATGGCTTTTAAGTGTGGCAAACTCTGTTCATCAGAAATCGGCTGAACGGGTGATAAAGAAACAGTTGACAGTGAGACCGGGGATGACCGTCGACCCTTTCGAGTTAGTACAGAATGAGCAGTTGTTGAAGTCGATGTCGAACGTGGATGATGCGTTGATCGGAATACAGGAAGTACAGAGCGACACGAATCAAGTCGATTTGGTGGTTATTTGTAAGGATGAATTTTCATGGACGGGGGAGGTGTGGAGTAACTTCTTGAATGCGGTCGACTTAGGACTGGAAACAAAAAACTTGTTTAAACTGGGGCATAGTTTGCATTACGAAGCCAGCTTTCGAGGAAGTAAAGATAAAAAATGGGGAAACTTAATCGAGTATAAGGCTAGTAACCTTCTTGGGTCTCACATGGATTTCTATGGGATGTACGAGAATTCCTATAATCAGGATATTTTGCGGGTGGAACTGGATAAAGAGTTTTTGACGTACAAGACGAAATGGGCTGGAGGAGCTGCGTACAGTCGGGTGTATTCCTCGAAAACATTAGTTGATCGGGATATAAATAAGCCCGTGGAGTTATTTAATTACCGGTTGTGGGACTTTTGGGGTGGAACCTCTTTTTATTTGCCGGAAAAGTATAGTTATAACCGAATGTTTTATCTGACGGGGCGTTACACGGGTACTAGTTTTGTCGATCGTCCGGAAGTGTCAAGTGATTCCAATCATTTCTATTACGACCGAGACCGGATCATGGGAGCCTTGACATTTACCAAGATCAAGTATTTCAAGGCGAACTTAATCTATGATTTCGGGCGAACAGAGGATATTCCATCGGGATTATCGGGGACGTTGCTTTTCGGGTATGAGAAGAGTGATTTCACGGAGTACGGGTACTTGGGAACGGAATGGCATTATTCTTGGTTCAACAAGTACACGGAAAGGTATTATTCTTGGTATGCAGCCTTGGGGACTTTTTTGAATGGTTACACGGCAGAGAGTGGCGTGTTTAAAGTTGGAAGTCAGTATATTAGTCGTTTATACGATCTGTCCCGGCATCGGTTACGTTTTTATAGTAACGTGGATTACGTGTTGGGAATCAAGAGGAATCCGGATGATTATATTTATTTCGAGGATGCTAACATTCGAGGATTTGATTCCGATACCACTCGTGGGACACAACGACTCTCCGCTTCAATGTCCGCAACGTTGTTCCTGCCTTACATTAAAAGAGGATTTCGGGCATCGGTTACCGGGTTCGTAGATTGGGGAGTGTTGGCTCGGGATGAGAAGAATTTGTTGAATAGTCAATCGTACTGGGGGATTGGTTTTAGTTTGAATTTGCGAAATGATAACCTGATTCTCAAGAATGTAAGTATACGTTTTGCTTTTTACCCCAAAGGACCACCTGATATTCATAGTATAGAGGTGAACGTGTCCAGTCGTCGGAAAAGTGGATTTTATGATTACCGTGTTTATAAACCCGATGCGATTAAATACGAGTAGATCAAAGCTTTTGATATACATTTTTTAACTAGATTCATTTTAAATAGCGATAATAAATTACCTGAAAATCCCTATCTTTGTGGCAAATTAATTTTAATGGGGATGAAGAAAGTTTTTTTGTTTTCTATTTTCTTACTTTGCGGCTTGTTTTTTTCTCAAATACTTCCCTCGGCGTTAGGGAGCGCATATGGAACTCTGGCATCGATAAGTAAATGGTTGATGTTTATTTGTCTTGCTTTTATTATGATTAACGTGGGGAGAGAATTCGAGTTGGATAAGGCAAAATGGCGTTCGTACACGACAGATTATTTTATTGCAATGGCGACAGCTGCAGTACCTTGGCTTCTGATAGCTGGTTATTATATCTTTTTCTTGGATACGGGATTATCGTGGGAGAATAATTTGCTGATCAGTCGGTTTGCCGCTCCTACATCCGCAGGTATTCTTTTCACGATGCTTGCTGCTGCCGGGCTGAAAAAGGAGTGGATCTACAAGAAAACGCAAGTACTGGCTATATTTGATGACTTGGATACGATTTTATTGATGATTCCGTTACAAATATTGATGATCGGTTTCAAATGGCAACTGTTTGTCATTATTGGGGTGGTTTGTATTCTTCTGATTTTTGGGTGGAAACGGTTGAGTTCGCTGAACTTGCCACAATCTTGGAAGTCTATTCTGCTCTATTCCGTGTGTATCGTGGCGGCATTCGAGAGTGTGTATCTGATTTCGAAGGCTTTGATGGGACAGGATGGGGCAATTCATATTGAGGTGCTGTTACCGGCATTCGTGCTGGGAATGGTGATGAAAACCGTGCATAATCACTCGCAGGAGGAAGAAAGAGCTTCTAGTTTTATCTCGTACCTGTTTATGTTTTTAGTCGGGTTGAGTACGCCTATTTTTATCGGTTTGGAGACCGGGGGAGACGGGATGCCCGGATGGGGGATGCTGATCTTCCATGTAATTGTGGTAACGATTCTTTCGAATCTTGGGAAGATGTTCCCGCTATTCTTTTATCGTGACCGGAAGATTCAAGAGCGTCTGGCACTTTCGATCGGTATGTTCACGAGAGGGGAAGTCGGTGCAGGAATTATCGTGATTGCTATGGGGTACCAGTTAGGAGGTTCCGCATTGATTATCTCCATTTTAAGTTTGGTCCTTAATCTCGTTTTAACAGGTTTCTTCGTGGTAGCTGTGAAACGTATATCCCAGAGTGTGTACGGGGTGAAAGAATAAAGGGTTTATGATCTTCTGAATTTGTTCACGAGTGCATAGATTCTCCACCAGAGGTAAGCGATGATTAACACGGATAGGGAATAGATAATCCAATCGTCCATTTTAAGGAAGCGTTTGAACATGAGGGGAACAGCTTGGACGGTATTCCATGGGTTCAGCCCATGCCACGTGTAACGTATTTCAGCCGGGGCAGCAATCATTGATATGATGCTGAAAGCAATGGCCAGTATGATAAGGGCAAGGAGCAGGGATGTCTTGTTTATTGTTTTCATGGTGAATTATTTTTTATCTTTCTTCTTGAATAGATCCCCGATTTTCCGGAAGAAACCTTTTTTCTTGGGAGAATCGGTATCTTTTCCTGTATCTTGTTTCTTTACTTTTTCCAGTTTTTGGTTGGTCAATCTTTCTAACAAGTTTATGTTTTCCTTGAAAGTAGGTACTTCCAGATCCTTTTGTACATCCACGGGTGGAACCGGGAAGGACAGACCGGACCAATAGGCGTAAGTGTTACTTTGCAGGCATTCCTGCATGAACAAGCCGAAGATAGGAAGAGCCATGTTGGCTCCTTGGCCTAGTGCGGTAGAGTTGAAATGTACACGGGAATTGTTGGCTCCGACTCTTACACCCACGACTATACGAGGGTTGTAGCCGATAAACCAGCCGTCGGCTTGATTCTGGGTAGTCCCGGTTTTCCCGGCTAGGGGTATGTTCAGCCCATAGTTGTTGATTAGTCTTTTTCCTGTTCCTTCTTGAATAACGGCGGAAAGCATGGAGGACATGATATGAGCTTGCTCTGCCGGGATCACCCGTTCTCTGCGTGGAGGTTCGGCCTCGTAAAGGATACGTCCGTCCCGGTCTTTTATGGAAAGCAGGTAATAGGGCGTTGTCGACACTCCATTGTTTGCATAGCACAAGTAGGGGAGAATCATTTCCCGGAGAGGAATGTTGGCAGCTCCCAGTGCGATGGAGGGAACCGCGGGTAGTTCACTTTGTATTCCCAAGCGGCAGGCATGTTCTATCGTGGCGTCGATTCCTGTCTGCAGGAGAACTTGGACGGCGATAGTGTTGATGGATTGACTTAGAGCCCCTTTCAGCGTGTAGTAACCACCGTACTGGTTGTTTGAATTTCGGGGCGTCCAGTTGTCGTACTCCGGGTAACTTTTTTGTTCATTATTATAATAGGCGTCTACACGGGCTCCATGTTCAATGGCTGCGCTGTAAACGACCGGCTTGAACACGGAACCGACTTGGCGGGGTGCCAGCACTTGGTCATATTGGAAATACTTGAAATCAAGTCCCCCGATCCATACTTTTATTTTTCCGGATTGTGGCTCTACGGCTATCATGCCGGGTTGAAGTATCTTCAAGTAGTGTTTGAGCGAATCAATAGAGGACATTTGCATTTCGGCTTCTCCCTGGTATGCACTGTAAATAGTCATGGGCTTTTTTTCGTTCATGGCGACGAGAATGGCTTTCTCGCTAAGTCCTTGGCGTTTCAAATTTTTATATGTCTCGCTTTCCCGGATAGCATTATCAAGGAGATTCTTCTCTTTGTCCCATGGTTCTTGTTTTCCCAGGTGTGTGTAGAAAGCGTGTTGCAATGATTTCATGTGCTGTCGCATAGCTTTTTCCGCGTAACGTTGCATCTCCGCGTCGATCGTGGTGACGAGTTTTAGCCCGTCTTTGTATAAATCGTAATTGGTACTGTTTGCTTCGTTGAATTCGGCAATGAGCTTGACAGCATCTTGGCGGATTTGTTCACGTAAGTAGGGGGCTAAGCCGGAATAATGATTTAAAGGTTTGAAGCGGAGTTGCAGTTTTTCTTGTTTTAATGTTTCCCCTTCTTCTTCGGTCAGATAATCGTACTTAACCATTTGGGCAATCACCGTGTTACGTCGTTGTAACGTGCGATCGGGATGCACCCGGGGATTGTAGTAAGAAGGTCCCTTCAAAAGTCCGATCAGAGTGGCAGCCTCCGGAACGGAGAGGCGTGTTGCCGTCGTGGAAAAATACTTTTGGGCGGCACTTTCAATACCGAACGTGCCTTCACCAAAAGATACAGTGTTTAAATATAGGGTGAGAATTTCGTCTTTCGTGTATAATTTTTCAAGACGATGTGCTGTGATGATCTCTTTGATCTTGATTACCGGAATCATGAAACGACTGCTATACTGGCGAGGATAGAGATTTTTGGCCAATTGCTGGCTGATCGTACTTCCCCCACCCGAACTCTTATCGCCTAATAGTAATGTCTTGAACAATACCCTCAGCATACTGACTTTATCGAACCCGTGATGCTCGTAAAAACGCACGTCTTCAGTGGCGATCAAGGCGTTTACGGCATTGCGGGATATACTGCCGAACATGACGTTCGTACGGTTTTCCACGTAATATTTTCCGAGTAACTCCCCGTCTTCACTATACAGAGAAGAAGCTTCGTTGTTACGAATTTCTCTCAAGTTCCGGTAATCCGGAATTTTCCCCCACATCCCGTAGTACACGCAACACACGAAGAGTCCAACGAGAATGGCGCCCAGTAAGGCACTCAATAGTATTGTCTTGAAAACACGGACAAAGATACTTTGTTTTTTCTTCGTGGCTTTTTTTCGTGTTGTGGTCTTTTTCTTGTTCATGTTATTGATTCCGGAAATGTCTGCGAATGTACGAAATTGCAATGTAATTTTCAAGAATAGAGATAAGGTCTTATAATTACTTTTGTTTGTTTGTATCCAATATTGTCGAATTTAGAACAAATTGAATGGTATATTTAATTTATTTTATATATTTGTAACTGCAAGGTGATAATTACATTCATAATGTAAAAAGAGTAAGTAAATTATTTCGATAAATGAATAGAACCATGACAAAAGAAGAGTATGTAGCTTCTATAAAAGAGCTAGAAGAAATTATAGCCAAATATCGAGAGCAGGAAAAGCAACTGAAAAATCAGTATATTGATGAGAACAAGCAGTTTGAGGTGAACGAGAAGGTGAAAATTACAACTCCCACTTTCCGGCGGGCTATCCCGGACGAGAGTGGTCGAAGATACATGGACGAGGAATGTAAATACGGATTTGTAGAAGATTATGAGGTTGATAACCAGGGAAATATCAAGTATGTTTTGGCCAAAATGAACGTAACGGGTAAAAAATCACAACATCGTACCTATTACACGGATCTGGACGTGCTTGAAAAGGTGAAAGAGTAATTATGGAGGAGGCAAATTAACATGAATAACTTTAGCATGGAGTTTTTAAATTACTGGAATTCACAATAATGTAAAAATAAGATTATTCCGAACATAAAATTAGAAAATATTCTGACTTTTCTATTTTAAAGTTTGGATTAAAGTATACCTTTGTGGCTGAGTTCATAAAAATGAAACAATTAATACATCAAAAGGAATAAAATAAAGTTATTGTCATGCTGAATATTGCATTGTTTGGCCCTCCAGGAGCCGGAAAAGGTACTCAGGCGAAAAAGATAGTTGAAAAATACAATCTAGCGCATCTGTCAACAGGAGAGATGATTCGTAAAGAGATTGCCGAAGGTTCGGATTTTGGTAAAATGGCTGCCGGGATTATTAATAAAGGCGAGTTATTATCTGACGAGTTTGTGGTTGCGTTAATCGAAAACAGCATCGAACATCACAAGAACGTGGATGGTTTCCTGTTTGACGGGTTTCCTAGAACGGTGAGACAAGCTGAAATTCTTGATGAGATGCTGGCTAAGACGGGACACCCGTTAAGTGCATTGGTGAGTATCGACGTACCTCATGACGAGTTAATGCGCCGGATGCTAGAACGTGCTAAAATCGAGGGACGTGCCGATGACAACGAGGAAGTGATTGAAAATCGTTTCCGCGAGTATAAGGCAAAGACATTGCCCGTGGCCGATCATTACAAGGTTCAGAAGAAACATTTTTCAGTGAATGGTCATGGTACCGTGGAAGATGTATTTCAGGCTATAACCAAAATACTCGAAGAGATACGGTAAGTTTATATCGGAAAATAAAATGAAGAGAGGTTAATCGACAAGACTAACCTCTCTTCTGTTTTTCATGATTAGTGATATTACGTTTTCAGAAAATTTACTGGAGCTTTTTTGGGGAGAAGTATTTATTTTTTACTTTTGTGATAAAGCTGTGTTAATCGAGTACAATTTAGGAAGGTATAAAGTGAATGGTTCTAGATTAGATAGGAATCAAGAAATATGCGTGGTGTTACATTCCGATGATCCCAAAGGAATGGAAATGCTTTTTGATGTCTATTACAGTACTTTGGTCGTGTGGGCAGATACATTTTTACATGATATGGATTCCGCGGAGGATGTGATACAAGAGTTTTTTATTGATATTTGGAACGGTAAGATTTATCGAAAATTGAGGCCGGAGACATTGGCTTCTTTTTTGTATGTTTCCGTGCGGAATCGTTGTTTGAAGAAGATCGAGAAACAGGATGTATTTCGTCATGTGATGTCGCTTGATCAGGTGGATCTTGTTTTCGAGGAGTATAACGAGCGCCATGATATAATCGTCTCAAAGGTGTTGGAGGAAATTAGTCAATTACCGGAACGGAGTAGGGATGTTATGAAATGTGTTTTCGTGGAAGGGATGAAATACCGGGAGGTAGCTGAGCGTTATGGGATTTCTGTTTCGACTGTGAAGACATTGCTGGGTAATTCGGTGAGGAAATTGAGAGAACGCTTGAATAAAGAGATGTATTCCGGTTTTTTGCTTTTTTTCTGTCGGCGGGAATAAAATAGATGTGATTTTTTTACAGAAACCATTAGACCTTTTTTTCATTTTCCGGTATTAATAGTGAAAATTTATTATACTTTATGGAAAAAGAATATATCGAAGGAGAAATGGAGGCCCGTTTGTTAGCTTATTTCAACGGAGAGTTGGAGGAGGAGGAACGTCGTGTGGTGGAACGTTGGGTGGAAGAAAAACCGGAAAATCGAAAAGCATTCGAGATGTTTTTGAGAGATTGCCAGCATTTTCGTTGGGTGGAGAAGGAGCAAAGCGTTGATCTTGTACGGGGAAAAAAACTTATGGTGCGTCGCATTCGTCGTGCGAAGATTCGCCAAATTTGCTATAGGGTGGCGGCTTCGGTGGCGATAATCGTTACTTTGGGAGGATTGTATTTATTAAATCGAAATACCGGTGAATATCAGTTTATTGAAATGGAAATAGGAGCTGCTTATATCAATACGCTTTATCAGGCAGATGATGGCTTGCTATATATGGGATTGAAACGATTCGTCCCGGATCACCGAAGGCGAAACTGATTCTTTCTTCCGGAGAGGTGGTTGATCTGATGCAGGACGAAGAAGTGATCCGGGAACAGGATGGGTCTTTCGTGCAGGTGAAAGAGAAGAAAGGGCTTGTTTACGATACGGCCCAGGCAACTCCGAAAGCAGGACGGTTGCTATACAATAAAATTATAGTTCCCCGGGGCGGAGAGTTTTTTG
>ERZ840371.2136-NODE-2136-length-18447-cov-5.603306_pt1 | contig 18447 bp, 10 predicted proteins | sample MGYA00519937_ERZ840371 | MGnify/ENA primary metagenome ERZ840371 (study PRJEB31850, sample SAMEA3708873) | human gut metagenome | biome: human gut; feature: human-associated habitat; material: faeces | place: China | collected 2014 ... | reverse complement strand
TGGAATGGAAGCCGGAGATAGCACCGCAGGCCACGGTGATGAACATGAAGCTCCACACGGGCGTTCCCTTGGGATGCATGGAGCGGAAGTTGTCCCACAGCTCGGGAATGGTGTACTCAGGCTTGACAAAGATACCGATGATCACGCCCGCTGCCATAACGATCAGGCAGATACCAAACACGGGATAAATCTTGCCGATGATCTTGTCGATGGACAGGAAGGTGGCGATGAAGTAATAGACCAGCACGATGATCAGCCAGAACAGCGTGGTGGTGACGATACCGTTGGAGCCGCCGTTCTTGAACAGGGTGACGATCAGGCCGGCAGGGCCAACAGCAAACACCGTACCCACCATAATCAGCAGCACCACGCTGAACACACGCATGACGTTCTTCATGAAGCCGCCCAGATAGATGCCGGAGATCTCGGAGATGGAGGCACCGTTGTTGCGCTCGCTCATCATACCGGAGAAATAGTCGTGGACGCCGCCAGCGAAGATGGTGCCGAAGGTGATCCACAGGAACACGATGGGGCCCCACAGAGCACCCTGCAAAGCGCCGAAGATAGGACCGAGGCCCGCAATGTTCAGCAGCTGGATCATGAACAGCTTCCACTGGGGCAGGACCACATAGTCCACGCCGTCGTTGATCTTTACGGCAGGCGTTTCACGGTCGTCGGGGCCGAAGGTGTTCTCCACGACCTTGCCGTACAGGAAGTAGCCGCCGATCAGCAAAGCAAGACAGATCAGAAAACTAATCATATTGTCTCCTCCTTACACAATGACACAAAAGGTTTTCCCGGCTGCAGTCCGGGTGCGGCACGGGGGAACTCCCGCTCCGCAGGTACATTTTTTCGCACAAATATAACGGCCATTACTGGCAGAAAACGTTTCCGCCTCCGCCATACGACATTATCATATCTCTTTTGTGAAAAAAGTCAACAATCAGAATCGACAAAATCATCACAAAATTTTTTTGCAATTTTCACAGAAAATTCACACTTTGCTTATTGCCGGTAACGATACCGAAAACTCAGAAATCGCTGTTTTCCTTGAAATATGGTACTTTTTGGCTACCTTGGTTTTCCCTGACACGTTATTTCGTTTCGCTGAATGAAATTATTCAAATTCCGTCATATGCTCTGCCGTTCGGAATAGCCGACGTCTGTTCGCAGATTTTTCGGGGATATGCCGGGATGCAGAGGGGCCTCCGGATGGTACAACTCTTGCTCCCATCAGGGGTCTTTTCGTTGTGTGCTTCTGTTCAGCAAGGCTGAAAGTATGATAACAATTTGAAATATATGCATTGAATTATACGGTTTGTTGTCACCGTACGACAACTCATGCAAAGGTATTACGGATTCCCACGGTCGGTCTGCGGACTGGTCGTGGGAATGACAGTGCTATATTTATGTTGATAGCCTTCAGCAGCCTATGATGCTTTTCGCTTTTGTTGTCTCCTGCGGGTAACTTCGACGGGAACGTGCCTCCGGCGGCCCGCTTTTCCCAGCAGCCGGAAAAGTGGGCTATCGGAGACAAGGGAAAAATCTTCTGAGCAAAACAGCCTCCCCGCAGCAAAAGAGGGACACGCCCGCCAGCGTGTCCCTCTTTTGTCCCTTCAATCAAAACCTTCTATCCAATATTCCGCCTATCAGTGCCGGGACACACGGTCCCAGTTCTCCGGATCCTCGTACAGCAGCTCAATGTCCTCCATATACTCCGAATCCAGTGGGTTGTCCAGCGCCGCCCGAGCCTTGTACTGCTCCAGCATCCGCCGGGACTTCTCCGGCGGCTGAACCGTACCGGCACCGGCGATGCAGCCGCCAGGGCAGGCCATGCCCTCCAGCAGATAGCCATCGTATTTGCCGGACCGGGCCACCCGCAGCATCTGGCGGCAGGCCCGCAAGCCCTCGGCGTACACCGTCTTGACCTCCCGATCCGGATTCTTGGTCTGAATCACCTTCTCCACGGCCTTAGCCACGCCGCCGGAGGCAGCAAAGCCCACGCCGGGAGCCGACGCCTTATAGTGAGCCTCCGTATCAGGGATTTGGGAGAAGTCGATATCCTTGGCGGCGAACATTCCCCGCAGCTCCTCAAAGGTCAGCACGAAGTCCACTTCGCTGCGGACGCTGCGGCGGCTGGCCTCCAGCTTCTTGGCGGCGCAGGGGCCAATAAAGGCGATCTTGCAGTCGGGGTGCTTCCGCTTCTGGAGTCGGGCCGTCAGCACCATGGGGGTCATGGTCATGGAGATGTACGGTGCAAAGCCGGGGAACTCCTTCTTGGCCATGACGGACCATGCCGGGCAGCAGGAGGTTGCCATAAAGGGCTGTCTGGCGGGGACGTGCTCCATGAACTCCTCCGCCTCCTCCACGGCGCAGAGGTCGGCGCCCACCGCCACCTCCTCCAGTCCTTCGAAGCCCAGCCGCTTCATGGCGGTGAGGATCTGTCCGGGAGTGACCTTTTCACCAAACTGGCCCCAGAAGGCCGGGGCGATGATGGCGATGACCTTCTCCCCCTTCTTGATGGCGTGGATCAGCTGGAAGATCTGGCCCTTGTCCACAATGGCGCCGAAGGGGCAGTTCACCAGGCACTGGCCGCAGTTGACGCATTTTTCATGGTCGATGTCCGCCCGGCCGTACTGGTCCTTGCCGATGGCGTTCATGCCGCAGGCCTCCTGACAGGGCCGCAGGAACTTGATGATGGCCTGATAGGAGCAGGCCTCCTTGCAGCGGCCGCACTTGATGCATTTGGTCTGATCGATGCGGGCCCGGCCATGCTCCAGCTCGATGGCGCCCTTGGGGCAGGACTGATAGCAGTGCTTGGCCAAGCACCCCTGACAGGCCTGCGTCACCTCGTAGTGGGTGTCCGGGCAGGCGTGGCAGGCGTACTTGATGATGTTGATCAGCGGTGGATCGTAGTATTTTTCGGAGATGGCGCTAGCCTCCACGCCGTCGGAGATCATGTTCTCCTCCGTCACGTCCCGCAGCGGCAGACCCATGGCCAGCCGGATGCGCTCACCAACGATGGCCCGCTCCAGAAAAATGGATTCCCGATAGGTCCCCACCTCACCGGGGATGATCTCATAGGGCAGCTTCTCCATGCGGGAGCAGTAGTCCCCACCCTCATAGGCCAGCTTTGCCACAGCGGCAAAGACCTGCTTACGCAGCGCCTCCACGTTGCAGTACAAATTTCTCATGTGTTCCCTCGCTAAGTTCCCGTTAAGTTCCAAATGCATCATGCTCTGCCGACAGCCCGGCACTTTTCACGCATATTATAGCAGATGTCCTCCATTCTTGGCAATAGAGGATTCCGTTTTATTATTAAAATAATAAATAATCATTACAGCCTGAATATCCCCGCTTGACGACCCTGCTGCCAGCGTGGTAAGCTAATCCATACCATGGATACAGAAAAATTCTCCCCTATGGAGGTGCCGCTATGGACATTCGGGAATATACCTCCCCCACCCTGCCGGTGGCTCAATTCGTGGAGCGGTACGTGGATACCGACCACTATGACGCCGGGTGCCGGGGGTGTGATAACTACGGGCAGGTGTGGGTATGTCCCCCCTATGATTTCTCCGTCTCCGGCTACTGGGGCGGGTTCCGGGAGGTCTGCCTGCGGGGCGTGCAGCTCCGGTTCTCCCCGGAGGAGCAGGCCCGCAGCTATCATCCGGAGGAGCTGGCTGAGCGACTACGGCAGCTGTTCTCCCGGACGGCCCGGCAGATGATCCTCCGGCTGCGGGAGGAGTATCCCCGGTCGGATATCCTCACCGTGGGCGGGTGCCATCTGTGCGAGCAATGCACCCGGCCGGAGGGCCGGCCCTGCCGGTATCCGGAGGGCATCGGCTACACGCTGGAGTCTTTGGGCTGCGACGTGTCCACTGCGGCGGAGCAGCTGCTGGGCTGGCCGCTTCTGTGGAGCCGGAAGGGATGCCTGCCGGAGTATATGGCACTGGTCTGCGGCGTGCTGATACGGTGAGAGACGGTCTTGCCATGATCGCCGCCGAGGGTAAAAATAAAGTCCGGAAACGGCTGGTTTCCGGACTTTATTTCTATAATACAGAAGAAACTCAAACCAGGAACTTCGCCAGTCCCAGCACCAGCGGCATAGTGATCATGGACAGCAGTGTCTGCACCGCCACCAGCGACGGTGCCAGAGACACATCCTTGTCGAACTTGGCGGCGAACATCCCCAGCAGCGCCGCCGGAGGTGTGCTGGCCGCAATGACCACCGCCAGCGTCACGCCGGAGTCCAGCCGCATCAGCATACACACCCCCAGTGCCAGCAGCGGCAAAATCAGCAGCCGCAGTGCCGCCGACACCCAGAAGCTGGCCCCGTGCAGCGCCCGGCGGAAATCCGCCTGAGACAGCTGGTAGCCAATGACCACCATGGGCAGGGGCGTATTCATGTCGGAGAGATATGTAATGGGGGATAGAATGATCTCCGGCAGGGTGATCTGCAGCAGGTACAGCACCATGGCGATAGCCACGCCGATCACACCGGGGTTCAGCAGCAGCGTGCGCCATGAGAACGCCATCTTGCCGCCCTTCACCAGCTGGATGCCCAGCGTCCAAGTCAGGACGGTGAACACCAGCAGATAGGCCGAGCCGTAGAACACACCCAGCGAACCCAGGATAGCCGTCTGCAGCGGCACTGCCATGAAGCCGCAGTTGGAGAAAATGGCGGAAAATCGGAAGAAGCTCTTTCGCATGGGATCCCGGTCCCGGATGACCAGCTCACTGACCAGAATATTGATGCCGTGGATCACCAGCGCCGCCAGCAGCGCTACCCAAAAATTGTGGAAGGTCTCCGTCTCCAGCGGCCGCTGGAACACCACGATGAGGATACAGGGGGACACCACATACATCAGCAGATTGGACATGGACACCGCACCCTTGTGGGTGATGAGGTGCAGCTTCCCCAGCACGAAGCCCGTGCCGATCATGAGGAACAGGATCAGCACCTGTGTGCCTACTGAGAGAAATGATTCGATCATACCGGATTCCTTCCCGCCCGCAGGGGGCTGCGTACACACACAGCCGGGACAGACGGCTTGCGCCGTCTGTCCCGGTGGGTCACGCTGTAATTTTTTCTATCTGTATTTTAGTCCTTGTTGTAGCTGTGTGCCAGCGCCACATAGGTCTCATAGCGGGCATCTGCCTCCACCTGAGCCTCGGCAAAAAGCTTGGCCGCCGTCTCCGGATACTTGATCTTCAGGCCGGCATAGCGGACCTCGCCGTTGAAGAACTCCTCCACAGGCACAGAGGGCTTCTTATAGTCCAGAGAGAAGGGCTTTTCGGTCTTGTTGGGATCGTAGCGGTACAGGGGCCACAGGCCGCAGTCCACAGCCTTCTTCATTTCGGCCTGCACGTTGTTCATGCCAGCCTTGATGCCGTGGTTGATGCAGGGGGCGTAGGCGATGACGATGGAGGGACCCTTGTGGGCCACAGCCTCGGTGACGGCCTTCATCAGCTGAGCGGGATTGGCGCCCATGGCTACGGATGCCACATACACGTTGGGATAGGTCATCATCAGACGGCCCAGATCCTTCTTAGCAGTCTTTTTGCCGCCGTCAGCGAACTTGGCGGAGGCGCCCACAGGCGTGGCCTTGGAGGACTGGCCGCCGGTGTTGGAGTACACCTCGGTATCCACCACAAAGACGTTGATGTCCTCGCCGGAGGCCATGACGTGATCCAGACCACCGTAGCCGATGTCGTAGGCCCAGCCGTCGCCGCCGAAAAGCCATACCACCTTCTTGCCCAGCTGATCCTTGTTCTTCAGCAGCTTCTCGGCCAGCTCGGCAGCCTCACCGGTGAGGGAGGCGGACTCCAGAGCCGCCGCCAGCTTGCGGGCATCGGCATCGTTGGCATCCAGATCGTCGAAGGAGGACAGCCATGCGTGGATGGCCGTCTCCAGCTCCGTGCCGGGGACCAGCGGCAGCAGCTGCTGAGCCACCTGCTTGACGTAGGCCCGGCGCTGCTTGGTAGCCAGCACCACGCCCAGACCGTTCTCGGCCTGATCCTCGAACAGGGTACCGTAGAAGGCAGGGCCACGGCCCTCCTTGTTCTTGGTATAGGGCAGGGACGGGAATGCACCGGCCCAAGCCAGAGAGCAGCCCACGCCGTTGACCCAGTAGGTCTTTTCGCCGTACAGCTGGGTGATGAGCTTGGCATAGGGGGTCTCGCCGCAGCCGGCGCAGGCGCCGGAGAACTCCACCAGCGGCTGGCTGAACTGGCTGCCCTTGAGGGTCTTGCGGTCGAACACACCGGGCTTGTCCTTCAGGGACAGGGCATAGTTCCAATTGGTTTCATCATACATAGTATCATCCACAGGCTGCATCGTCAAGGCCTTATCCTTGGAAAGGCAGGAAGCGGCGCAGCTGCCGCAGCCGGTGCAATCCAGCGTGCTGACCTGCAGGCGGTACTGCAAGCCCTTGGCTCCCTTGGCGGGAACGGTGGTGAAGCCGGCGGGAGCCGCAGCAGCCTCCTCCTCGTCCACCAGATAGGCCCGGATGGCGGCATGGGGGCAGACAAAGGTACACTGGTTGCACTGCAGGCACTTGGTGCTGTCCCACTGGGGCAGGAAGGCGGCAATGCCACGCTTGTCGTACTTGGAGGTACCCAGCGGATAGGTGCCGTCCTGATAGGGCAGGAAGGCGGATACAGGCAGATCGTCGCCACGCTGACGGTTGCAGGGGACCACGATGTTCTTCACCACATCCGGCAGGCTCTCGTCCACGGTGCGGTCGTCGGCGGCATTCGCCCAGTCAGCGGGAACGTTGACCTTCACAGGGCTGTTGATACCGGCGTCCACGGCGGCCATGTTCATGTTGACCACCTTTTCGCCCTTCTTGGCGTAGGTCTTTTGCACAGCCTCCTTCATATGGCGCACGGCGTCCTCCACCGGCATCACACCGGAGAGCTTGAAGAAGGCGGCCTGCAGGATCATGTTGGCGTGGTTGCCCAAGCCCAGCTCACGGGCCAGACGGTTGGCGTCCACGATATAGAACTGCACGTTGTGGCGGGCGATGTACTGCTTGACGTCGCCGGGCAGCTTCTCCGCCAGCTCCTCCTCGGTCCAGGAGGTGTTCAGCAGAAAGGTACCGCCGTCCTTGATCTCGTGGATCATGTCATAGCGAGTGATGTAGGACTGGGAGTGGCAGGCCAGGAAATCCGCCGCCTTGATGAGATAGGTGGAGCGGATGGGGCTCTTACTGAACCGCAGGTGGCTCTTGGTGATGCCGTAGGACTTCTTGGAGTCGTACTCGAAGTAGGCCTGCGTATACATACCGGCGTAGTCACCGATGATCTTAGCGGAGTTCTTGTTAGCGCCCACCGTACCATCGGAGCCCAGACCCCAGAACTTGCAGGACACGGTGTCGGCGGACTCGGTGATGAGAGGCTCATGGACATCCAGAGACAGATGGGTCACGTCGTCGTTGACACCGATGGTGAACAGGTGCTTGCCGCCTTCATCCTTCATGTTGTCGAACACGGCCTTCAGCTGGGCGGGTGTCACGTCCTTGGAGGCCAGACCATAGCGGCCGCCGTAGATCTCCGGAGCATCGGCACGGTTGGCAAAGGCGGCGCACACATCCAGATACACAGCACCGGCAATGGCACCCGGCTCCTTGGAGCGGTCCATGGCGGCGATCTTCTTCACCGTTCTGGGCAGGGCGTTCAGGAAATACTCCATGTCGAAGGGGCGGAACAGATGGATCTGCATCAGGCCCACCTTCTCTCCCTTGGCGCACAGATAGTCCACCACCTCACGGGCGCACTCACAGGCGGAGCCCATCATCACCATGACACGGTCGGCATCCTTGGCGCCGTAGTAGTTGAAGATGTGGTAGTCCCGGCCGGTGATCTCGTTGATGCCCTGCATATACCCCTCCACCACAGCGGGGATGCTGTCATAGGCGCCGTTGTTGGCCTCCTGAGACTGGTAGTAGACGTCGGGGCCCTGCACGGTGGTACGCATCACCGGATGCTCCGGGTTCATGGCGATGGCATGATAGTCCTCCAGCGCCTGACGGTCCAGCAGCTTCTCCACCTTGTCCAGATCGATGACCTCGATCTTCTGGATCTCGTGGCTGGTGCGGAAGCCGTCGTGGAAGTGGATGAAGGGTACACGGGTCTTGATAGTGGTCAGGTGGGCCACGGCGGCCAGATCCATGACCTCCTGCACGCTGCCGGTGGACATCATGGTGACGCCGGTGGTACGGCAGCTCATGACATCCTGATGGTCACCGAAGATGTTGTTGGCGTGCTGGGCCACGGAACGGGCCGCCACGTGGAACACGGCGGGCATCCGGTGACCGGCCATGATGTACAGGTTGGGGATCATCAGCAGCAGGCCCTGAGAGGAGGTGAAGGTGGTGGCCAGCGCACCGGCCTCCGCCACGCCGTGGAGGGCGCCGGCAGCGCCCGCCTCGGACTGCATCTCCACCAGCCGCACCGGCTGGCCGAACATATTCTTCTTACCGGCGGCAGACCACTCATCCACCTTCTCGCTCATGGGAGAGGAGGGAGTGATGGGGTAGATACCGGCTACATCGGTGAAATGGTAGGCAACGGTGGCACAGGCCTCGTTACCGTCCATGGTTTTCATGACTTTCTTATCAGACATTACATTGCCTCCTAACGTATCCGTCGCCCGGCAGCAGCCGGTGCGGCATTTTTCTATCTGTCGGATGCTGAGTTACGCCTTGATGATAGCGCCCTCGTCGGCAGAGGCAGCCACCTTGGCATACAGCCGCAGATAGCCGTTGGGGATGTTCTTCTTGGGCAGCTTCAGCGTCTTGTAGCGCTCAGCGATCTCCTCGTCGGAGACGTGCAGCTCCAGAACGCCCTCATCCACGTCGATGAGGATCTCGTCGCCGTCGTGAACGATGGCCAGAGGACCGCCCTCGGCAGCCTCCGGGGAGATATGGCCCACGAAGCAGCCGTTGTTGGTGCCGGAGAACCGGCCGTCGGTGATCAGGGCAGCGGACTTGCTCAGGCCCACACCGTACATATACTTCATGGCCTTGAACATCTCACGCATACCGGGGCCGCCCTTGGGGCCCTCGTAGCGGATGACCACCACGTCGCCGGCCTGGATCTTGCCGCCCAGGATGGCCTCCTCGGCCTCCTCCTCGCTGTTGTAGCACTTGGCCTTACCCACAAAGCGGTGCATGGAGGGATCGATGGCGCCGGGCTTGGACACGGCGGTACGGGGGCAGAGGTTGCCGTGCAGAACGGCCACGCCGCCGGTCTTGGAGAAAGGCTCCTCCACCGTCTTGATGATGGTAGGATCCTCCGGATACTCGTAGACGTAGCCGGCCAGATTCTCGGCCAGCGTCTTGCCGCTGACGGTCATGACGGAGGTATCCAGCAGGCCGCCCAGATGCTGCATGACACGGGGGATACCACCGGCCCGGTAGAAGGCCTCCATCTCCGGCTTGGCAGCGGGATTGACCTTGGCAATCTGGGGCGTGGTCTTGGTAAGAGCCTCGAACTCCTCCAGCACGTTCATATCCAGCTCCGCCTCGTTGGCAATGGCGGGCAGATGCAGCACGGCGTTGGTGGAGCCGCAGATGGCCATGGTCACCTTGATGGCGTTGCGGATGGCCTCCTTGGTGAGGATCTGGCGGGCGGTGATGCCCTTCTTGCACAGCTCTACGATGGCACGGCCGGACTCGAAGGAGTGGCGCAGACGGCCGGCGTAAGCAGCGGGGATCAGAGCGCCGCCGGGCAGGGTCATGCCCAGTGCCTCGGACACGCAGCACATGGTGTTGGCGGTGCCAAGGAAGGAACAGGAGCCGCAGCCGGGACAGGCGGTGTTCTCCAGGGAGTTGTACTCGCACTCGGTGATCTTACCGGCCTTCAGCATACCCAGGGCCTCGGAGATGGAGGTCAGGTCGGACTTACGGCCGTCGAACTCGATGCCGCCCAGCATGGGACCGCCCACGCAGACAATGCAGGGGATATCCAGACGAGCCGCCGCCATCAGCATGGCAGGCACGATCTTATCGCAGGAGGCCAGCAGCACCAGACCGTCCAGCCGGTGGGCCTGCGCCATGATCTCCACGGAGTCGCAGATGATCTCACGGGAGGGCAGAATGTAGTGCATACCCTCATGGCCCTGTGCCACGCCATCGCAGGCAGCGATGGTGCCGAACTCCACAGCGGTGCCGCCGGCGGCATAGATGCCGTTTTTCACATACTCAGCCACCTTGTCCAGATTGTAGTGGCCGGGAACCAGCGTGTTCCAGGTGTTGGCAATGCCGATCAGGGGCTTGCCCTCCTTCAGTTCGCTGTCCGTGTAGCCCATGGACTTGAACAGAGAGCGGGCAAATGCGCTGTCCTCCATGCCAAGGATCGCCTTACTACGGTTTTCCATTGTGTTTCCTCCTTCAAATATGACATATCTCTTTTTCTTATGTTACTGGCCGCAGGCTGCGGCTTGGTTTGACGATTATTCTATAATGCCGTTTACCATTCTGAAAATATTATAAAATCCATGATTCCTTTTGTCAATAGGATATCTTCTGCTTTTCTAAAAAACTTGACTGTTTTCCGGTATTAGTTGACTTTATCTGTGAGAAGGTCTATAATGATCTGAATTAGATTGGTTCGCAATGTTCTATGATACAGAACGAACAAGGAAGGAAAAGATATGGCAACCACAAAAACCATCCAGTCGGTGGAGCGGGCCTTCTCCATTCTGGAATACCTTCAACAGTGCGGCGGCGGAGAGCGCAGCGTCAAGGAGATCGCTGACGCACTGGAGCTGAACAAGAGCACCGCCTTCGGCCTCATCAACACCCTGACCACGCTGGGCTACCTGCAGCAGAACGCAGATAACCAGAAGTATGTGCTGAGCCTGAAGCTGCTGAGCTTCTCCAACACCATCAAGGTCCAGAACAGCATCATCCGCACCGTCCACCCCTATCTGGAGCAGATCAGCCTGAAATACGGCGAGATCGCCCACTGCGGCGTGGCTCAAGGGGACAGCGTCATCTATGTGGACAAGGTGGAGTCCAGCCGGTCGCTGTCTATCAACACCCAGATCGGCACCAAGAACTACCTCCACTGCACCGGCGTGGGCAAGTGTATTCTGGCCTATATGCCGGAGGATGAGCAGCAGCACATCCTCGCCGGACCGCTGAAGGCACTGACCTTCAACACCATTGTGGACCCCCGTCAGCTTCAGGCGGAGCTGCGGCACATCCGGGCCGACGGCTACGCCATGGACAACGAGGAGGTGGAGGTGGGTCTGTCCTGCGTGGCAGTGCCAGTGTTCTCCGCACCGGGGCAGGTCTCCTGCTCCATCAGCATCTCCGGCATGACCCCCCGTGTCCGCACTGCCCTGCGGGGTGGACTGCTGGACGATCTGAGGCAGGCCTCCGCCGACATCTCCCGCAGTCTTTACGGCTATCAGCCCGCCGATGACCTCCTGTAACGGGTCCTGCGATCCAACTGTATACCGATCGTCTCACAAAGCGGAGGGGAAACATGGTTTCCCCCTCCGCTTTCTTTTGCCTCAGTGCCGCACAGCAGACGGCAAATCTCTCACGGAAGGATCCATTCACTCCTTCCGCAATTTTTTAATAGCACGTCACGCCGCCGTCGATGGGCAGGTTCACGCCGTTGAGGAAGGACGCCTCGTCGCTGGCCAGATACAGCACCGCATTGGCCACATCCTCCACGGAGGTCAGGCGGCCCAGCGGGATCTCGTTGAGCCGGGCCTGCTTCTTCACCGGGTCCGCCATCAGAGCCGCCACAAAGGGCGTGTCCACGGTGGCAGGATGGATGGAGTTGCAGCGGATGTTGTCCTTGCCATACCGGGCGGCCACAGACTTGGTCAGCAGGGTGATAGCGCCCTTGGTGGCCGTGTAGGCCTCCGGAGTGTTCATGTGGCCGATGAGGCCGCAGATGGAGGAGGTGTTGATGATGGCGCCGCCCCCCTGCTTCCGCATCACCGGCAGAACATACTTGGTGGCCAGAAAGACGCTGGCGGTATTGACCTCCATCATCTTCATCCACTCGTCCTTCACCATTTCCTCGATGGGCTTGCGGATGTTGATGCCGGCGTTGTTCACCACCACATCCAGCCGTCCGCTCTCGGAGACGATGCGCTCTACGATGGTCTTCCACTCCTCCTCGCTGGTGACATCCGCCACGGCGCCGTGGGCCTTGCCGCCCTGACGCTTCAGCTCCTCCACCAGCTGGTCGATCTTCTCCTGCACCAGATCCAGGATCCAGATCTCGGCCCCATTCCGGGCCAGCAGCTTCGCCTGTGCCGAGCCGATGCCGCCTGCACCGCCGGTGATAACGATGACCTTATTCTGTACGTTCATGTTAAATCCCTCCCTTTCGTGCGTTACGCTCTGGTTTCCTTATCCTTCCACGCCTTGGCGGGGTTCTGCACGCCCATCTTGCCGCCGCTGATCTCCAGCGTGGTGCCGGTGATATAGCGGGCATAGTCCGATGCCAGAAACGCCAGCGCCCACGCCACATCCATGGGCTCACCGAAGGTCTGCATGGCGATGGCGCTCTTCATGGCCTCGCCGTTGCTGACGGTAAGTGCGTGGGTCATGTCCGTATCGATGACGCCGGGGATATACCCGTTGACCCGGATGCCGTAGGGGGCCAGCTCCGCTGCCAGCGTGTTCACCATGGACTTCACGGCGGACTTGGTGGCGGCATACACGCCGCTGCCCACAGAGGGGAACACCGCCGCAAAGGAGGAGGCCAGCAGCATGACGCCGCCCTTATCCTTCATGGCCTCATACGCAATGCGTGCGCCCAGATACACCGACTTCATATTGGTGTCCACCGTCTTGTCCCAGACGTTCTCCGGGGTGTCGATGATGCTGTACTGGGGATAGACACCGGCGTTGCTGACCCAGATGTCCAGCCCGCCCAGTGCTTCCTCGGCGTGGCGGGCAAAGCCCTTCAGGGACTCGTCGTCGGACACGTCGCAGGTCTCGCCGAAGGCGGTGATGCCCTGCGCCTTCAGCTCCTCCAGCGCTGCAGTCAGCTTCGTGGGGTTGGTGCCGCAGATGGCCACCTTGGCCCCCAACTGGCCGAACAGCTGGGCGCAGGCCAAGCCGATGCCGGCGGTACCGCCGGTGACGACGGCCACCTTGTTGTCAAAACGGATATTCATGCTCATGACAGGATTCTCCTTTCTATGGTTCCGGTCCCCCGGAAAAAAGCGGCCGGGGACGCCCCGGTGAACGGAGCGTCCCCGGCTGGGAATGCACGTTTGATTCAGTTACGCAGAGATCAGCCAAAGACGCCTACGGCGTTAAGGATGACCACGGCGATCAGGCAGATCACGGAAGCCACGGCGCAGGGTACCGTGACGTACTTCACGGACTGCTTGGTATTCAGGTGGAAGAACTGACCCATGACCCAGAAGCCGGAGTTGTTGTAGTGGTTGCCCATCAGGGTGCCGCTGCCGATGGCCAGCACGGCGGCCAGAGAAGACAGGCCCAGGTCGGGCATCATGGGCAGCACGATGGCGGCTGCGGTCATACCGGCGGTGGTCATGGAGCCCACGGAGGTCATCATGATAGCGGCGATGGCCCAAGGCACCAGAATGGCGGGGATGGGGCTGTCAGCGATGAGCTTGGACAGGGGCTCCAGAGCGGGGGAATTCTTCAGCACGTTGCCGAAGGCGCCGCCCATAGCGGTGATCAGCAGAGGAGACAGGCAAACCACCAAGCCACGGGCCACCCACTTGTTGAGCATGACCTCGCCCAGCTTTGCCTTGGGCTCATTGTAGGTGTCGGCGTACACGCCCAGCACCATCTTGCGCTGCTTGTAGCCCAGATAGAAGGAGTACAGCAGGCCGATGGACAGAGCGATGACCTTGTTGCCGATGGTGGTGCAGATGGTGTAGATAGCGCTGCCCTCGGCGGCATACATCTGAGCGAAGGAGGACACGGAGATCAGCAGCACAGGCAGCAGCAGGGGCAGGAAGCCCTCACCGGTGTGGGGCAGACCGGGATCCTTGATGAGGATGTCATCCACGCTGTCGGAATCGGTCTCCTCCATGCCACGAACGAACTCAGGATTGGGCTCGATCCACTCCTTCTCCGTCCACTTCCGCAGCAGGAAGTAGGTGCCGAAGAAGCCCACGAAGCTGATGACCAGACCCCAGACGATGGTCATACCCAGATCGCTGCCGAACATCAGCGCAATGGCCAGGATGCCGGGGGTGGGAGGCACCAGACCGTGGGTCAGGAACAGGCCCAGACCGGTGAAGGAAGCCATGGTGGACATGGAGATGTGCTTACGCTTGGAGAGCATAGAGGCAATGGGCGCCGTCAGCACCATGGTGATATCCCCGAAAACAGGGATAGACATGATGAAGGCCGTCAGGGCCGGAGCCAGCTCCATGCGCTTACCACGGAACAGCTTGATAAAGAAGTTTGCAATGACCTTGGCGGCGCCAGTATCCTCGATGGCCATGGAAATGATGGCGCCAAGGATGATGGTGATGCCCACGCTGCCCAGCGTGCCGCCAAAACCGTTGCTGATGTAATCCACGGAACCGGTGACGCCGTAACCCAGGGCGATACCGGTACCCAGCGCAGCAATAAACAGCGCCAGCACGGGATGCATCTTTGCTTTGACGATCATCAGCACCAAGGCTGCGATCGCCACTACCAGAATCAGAATGAATACTCCAGCAGACATAGTGTTTTCTCCTTTTCAGATTTTCTCTCTGACTTGCAGCAGGCTCTCTGCCCGCTTACTCATGCGACACCTTCTCCCTTGCGCCGCATCGGTAAGCGGATATTTCCGTTCGCCGTTCTACAATATCGATGCCCGTATTTTATTCCCAAATGAGTCATTTGTCAATATCCTCTGCCGCATTTTGTCGTTATTTACATATTTCTTTTCTCGTTTTGTATATTTCAGAGAAAGTTCCTGTGGGCATACCATTTTGCATACAAAAGTGGCATCATCGCTCTCGTCCTTTTTCGTTTCTCGTTCTATTATGCAGAACGAGAAACGCGTCTTATACTACACATCACACACCGAACTCTGCCCTCTGCGCTTTATGCTTTCCCCCAACCGGCCCGCCCTTTTCTCACTGGCCTAAAAGAATACACGCCTCTCCTTCACGCTCCACAGAATCTCGTCCCTATTAGAACGCCTTGTTGCACTTTCTTCTACCCCGCTCTCCCCCACGCCGCATTGCTCAGTTCTTCGCTTTGTAAGAAGATGCCGCCTCCGATTGGAATGCATCTCCCTAAACGGCATAAAAATAAGGCGCAAGCGGTTTCCGCTTGCGCCTTATCTCATACTATTTCACCCTTGGCTACACCGATGGTGTGCCGTTGGGGTCACAGTTCTTCGTTCAATTAGTCCTGGTTGATGGCGATGACAACACCGGAACCGACGGTACGGCCGCCCTCACGGATAGCGAAACGCAGCCCGGTCTCGATAGCGATGGGGGTGATCAGCTCCACGTTCATGTCGACGTTATCGCCGGGCATGCACATCTCAGTGCCCTCGGGCAGGGAGATGATGCCGGTCACGTCGGTGGTACGGAAGTAGAACTGGGGACGATAGTTGTTGAAGAAGGGGGTGTGACGGCCACCCTCGTCCTTGGTCAGAACGTACACCTGACCAACGAACTTGGTGTGGGGATGAATGGAACCGGGCTTGGACAGAACCTGACCACGCTCGATCTCGGTCTTAGCCACGCCACGCAGCAGAGCGCCGATGTTGTCGCCAGCCTCAGCGTAGTCCAGCAGCTTGTGGAACATCTCGATACCGGTAACGGTGGTCTCACGCTTCTCGTCGGACAGACCAACGATCTCGACCTTCTCGTTCAGGTTCAGCACGCCACGCTCCACACGACCGGTAGCAACGGTACCACGGCCGGAGATGGTGAACACGTCCTCGACGGGCATCAGGAAGGGCATATCCTCCTTGCGGTCGGGGGTGGGGATCCAAGTGTCAACAGCGTCCATCAGCTCCTTGATGCAGGCATACTCAGGAGCGTTGGGATCGGTGGACTCGGAGATCAGGGCGTTCAGAGCAGAACCACGGATGATGGGGGTATCATCGCCGGGGAAGCCGTAGAAGTCCAGCAGCTCACGGACCTCCATCTCCACCAGCTCCAGCAGCTCCTCATCGTCCACCTGGTCGCACTTGTTCAGGAACACCAGCACGGAGGGCACGTTCACCTGACGGGCCAGCAGCAGGTGCTCACGAGTCTGAGCCATGGGGCCGTCGGTGGCAGCGATGACCAGGATAGCGCCGTCCATCTGGGCAGCACCGGTGATCATGTTCTTGATATAGTCGGCGTGGCCCGGGCAGTCAACGTGAGCATAGTGACGGTTGGCCGTCTCATACTCGACGTGGGCGGTGTTGATGGTGATACCACGCTCACGCTCCTCGGGAGCCTTATCGATGGAAGAGTAGTCGGTGTACTCAGCACCGCCCTGCAGCGCCAGGTACTTGGTGATGGCAGCGGTCAGAGTGGTCTTACCATGGTCGATGTGACCGATGGTGCCGATGTTAACATGGGGCTTGTTTCTCTCAAATTTCTGCTTGGCCATTTGAAATGATCCTCCTTAACAGTTTTGCAAATTCTTAAAGTGCAATGTTTTGCTCGACATTGCTATTTTACAGTATCTGCGGCAGAAAAGCAACCTAAAATTTAGGATTTACGCCTCATGGCCGCTGCGCTTGCTGACCAGCTTCTCCTGCAGACTCTTGGGCAGCTCCACATAGTGGCTGGGTTCCATGGTGTACTGACCACGGCCCTGGGTGCGGGAGCGCAGGTTGGTAGCATAGCCGAACATCTCGGACAGGGGGACAAAGGCATCGATCTGCTGGGCGCCGGAGCGCATCTCGTAGCCCTGGATCTGGCCACGGCGGGCATTCAGGTCGCCGATGACATCGCCCATATACTCGTCGGGTACGATAACGCACACCTTCATGATGGGCTCCAGCAGGACGGGATCCGCCTCACGCATAGCCTCTTTGAAGGCCATGGAGCCGGCGATCTTAAAGGCCATTTCGGAGGAGTCCACCTCGTGGTAAGAACCATCGTACAGCGTGACCTTCACATCCACCACGGGATAGCCGGCCAGCACGCCCGCCTGCATGGCGCCCTGAATACCGGCGTCGATGGCGGGGATATACTCCTTGGGAATGGCGCCGCCCACGACGGCATTGACAAACTCGTAGCCCTTGCCGGACTCGTTGGGCTCCAGCGTGATCTTCACGTGACCGTACTGACCGGAGCCACCGCTCTGGCGCTTGTACTTGGTCTCGTGGTTGACCTTCTTGCGGACGGTCTCCTTGTAAGCCACCTGAGGAGCGCCCACATTGGCCTCTACCTTGAACTCACGCAGCAGACGGTCCACGATGATCTCCAGATGCAGCTCACCCATACCGGCGATGATGGTCTGACCCGTCTCCTCGTCGGTGTAGGCCCGGAAGGTGGGATCCTCCTCGGCCAGCTTGGCCAGAGCGATGCCCATCTTCTCCTGACCGGCCTTGGTCTTGGGCTCGATGGCCACGCGGATAACGGGCTCGGGGAATTCCATGGACTCGAGGATGATCGGATGCTTCTCATCGCAGAACGTGTCGCCGGTCGTGGTGTTCTTCACACCGACCGCGGCGGCGATATCGCCGGCATAGACCGTGTCGATATCCTCGCGGTGATTGGCGTGCATCTGGAGGATGCGGCCCAGACGCTCGCGGGTGCCCTTCGTGGAGTTCAGAACGGTCGAGCCCTTGTCGAGGCTGCCGGAATAAACGCGGAAGAAGCACAGCTTGCCGACATACGGGTCGGTCGCGATCTTGAAGGCCAGAGCGGAGAACGGTGCGTTGTCGTCCGCCGGGCGGAAGTCCTCTTCGTCAGTCTTCGGGTTCACACCGGCGATGCCCTTCTTGTCGAGGGGAGACGGCATGAAATCGACGATGGCGTCGAGCAATTCCTGAACGCCCTTGTTCTTATAGGAGGTGCCGCAGGTCACGGGCACCATCTGCACGGCGATGGTCGCCTTGCGGATGGCAGCGCGGATCATGTCCTCGGGCACTTCCTCACCGCTGAGGTAGAGCTCCATGATGGCGTCATCCTGATCGGAGACGGCATCGAGCAGCTTCTCGTGGTATTCCTGCGCAAGCTCGGTCAGGTCCTCGGGGATCTTCTCCTCGCGGACATCCTTGCCCAGCTCATCGTAGAAGACATAGGCCTTCATGCGGATCAGGTCGACGACGCCGGCGAAGTCGTTCTCAGCGCCGATCGGCAGCTGCACGACAAGCGGGGTCGCGCCCAGCTTGGTTTTGATGGTGTCGACGGAGTAGTAGAAGTCAGCGCCGAGCTTATCCATCTTGTTGATGAAGCAGATACGCGGAACGCCGTACTTGTCAGCCTGACGCCACACGGTCTCGGACTGCGGCTCCACGCCTTCCTTGCCATCG
>ERZ840371.2130-NODE-2130-length-18499-cov-3.300640_pt1 | contig 18499 bp, 15 predicted proteins | sample MGYA00519937_ERZ840371 | MGnify/ENA primary metagenome ERZ840371 (study PRJEB31850, sample SAMEA3708873) | human gut metagenome | biome: human gut; feature: human-associated habitat; material: faeces | place: China | collected 2014 ... | reverse complement strand
TGATGCTTACAGTGCGATTCAGATTGCCGTTGCGCTTGCCGATGCATTCGGCTGCGGCGTGAATGATTTGCCGCTGTCCATGGTGCTTTCCTGGTATGAGCAGAAGGCGGTGTGTATCCTGCTGACCCTGCTGTATTTGGGCATCAAGAACATTCGCCTTGGCCCGACCCTGCCGGCATTTGTTTCGCCCAATGTGCTGCAGTACCTTGTGGAGAATTTCGGGATTGCACCAATCACGACTCCGGAGGAGGATTTGAAGCAGCTGCTGCAGGAGGCTTAAAATAAGATATCTCTCATGAAAAGGCAACCCAAATGGGTTGCCTTCTTTTTTATTGTAGTGCCTTTAAACGAAACAAAACCACCCTCTTACGAAAAAATATTACAAATTAGGATATTTTTTATAAATTAAGGTTGTAATAGAAATCCCTTTTTGCTATAATTCAAATTGCATAAAATAATAAATTCCGCAGAAAACAAGCATAATTCGGCAAAGTAGGCGAAAGCCTATGACGCAAAGCTACAGGGCCTTTCAACTGGCAGCCAGCTGCAAAAAAACGAGCATTGCCGGATAGGGGCGGTGCTTTTTCTGTTTGTGAAGAAAAAAGGAATTTATTCGCATTGGGTATAAAGAAAGTACAGATAAAGGGAGGAAAAAATATGAAGAAAAATTATTATGCGAAGGCACTTGCGCTGACCGTAGCGGCAAGTATGGTTTCTGTGCCGGCATTCGCGGCGGAGGGGACGGACGACCCTCAGGCACAGGAGAAAACGGTGGAGCAGGACGAGCAGAAAGGGGAAAAATCTGCAGAGGAAGAGCAGGAAAAGACTGAGCAGTCCGTAAAGGAAGAAAAGATAGAAGATGGAATTTCCGCAGCTTCTGATGATGACCAAGAAACTGCCGTTGCAGAAGGGGAAGTTTTTGCAAAAGGGGACTGCGGTGCAACGGAAGAAGATGAGGTTTCGTGGGAACTGGTAAAGAATGACGATACATTATACCGCAAGGCGGAAGAAAACGGATATTCCTACGCAACAACAGATGAAGACGGATACGAAAAGGTAGATGGCTATACCTTGACCATTTCGGGGGAAGGCAACATTGCAGATTATTTCGGGAAAAATATTACGATTGATAGCTTTGAGGGGGATATTGCTCCTTGGAGAAGAGCCTTACTCAGCGATGTCGAGGCTGACAGAACAACACAGGAGGTTGTTCCAATCACAAAGGTTATTGTAGAAGATGGCATTACAGGAATCGGTACAGATGCATTTTCTTATTTGGCGCTGAATGGGACAATTACATTTAATGAAAACGTAACCTATTACGGCAGCGGTGTTTATTCGTACTGCCCTTTGATTACGACGGTTGATTTTACAAATTTCAAGCCTAAAAATGTTTCGGATTATTGGATACCGGGTCATGAAATGCTGACAGGCAGTGCCGTTCCTTACGGATTTTTTGACAGAGATAAAAGCCTGAATACCTGTATAGTAGACGGAAAAACCTACACCGGTGAGCTTGCCCTGCCGGAACGGATTGACACCATCTGTACGGCGGCATTCCGCGGAACAGGATTTGACACTATCAATTTTGACAATGGCTTGCAGGATATAAAAGAAGTAGGCCCCTATGGCATGAGTAATCTGGCAAATATTGATACATTTACCTATCCGGGGAATGTGGACTTTTATAGCGGCGAGAATCCCAACGGCAACAAAACGTCCAGTGTTGTATTAACTGGAAGCAGCATTAAAAAACTGATTATTCAGAAGGATGTAAAGGAATTGCCTGACGCTTTTGCTTATCAGCTGAAAGCGTTAGAGAAAGTTATCTTTGAGGGAGAAATAGAAAGTATTGGCTCGAATGCCTTCGGCGGATGCGAAAAGCTGGAATCCGTAGAGCTTGGTAAAGTGAAATCGATGGGGAATGGTGTATTTATCAACTGTCCTTCTCTGAAGTCCCTTAAAATCGAAGGGGATGAGAACTTGGTTCTTTCTTCTAATACCGTAGCGAGCTGGGGAACAAACTGGCCCGGTGCCGCACCCTTGGAAACCTTTGAACTGGGTGCAGGGACAATCAATTTCAAACTGAACGGGAAAAAGGATACTCTTAAAGAGGTAAAGCTTGGTGACGGGGTTAAGGATATTCCCGATTATTTTTTAAGTGGATGTACCAAATTGGAAACACTTGAAATCGGGAACGGCATTACAAAAATCGGGAATCATGCTTTTGAACAGACAGATATCACAAGTATTACGATTCCGGACAGCGTAACAGCTATCGGGGAACAGGCATTTAACGGATGTACTTCTCTTACGGAGGTAAATATTCCAAAGAATTCTAAACTTGAAACAATTGGAGACGGTGCATTTTATGATACAAGAGTGCTGAAAATGTATCTTCCCGGCGGAGTAAAAACGCTTGGCAGCGGTGCTTTCCAGAGAACACCTGTGGAAATTTATGATATGAGTGATGTCTATTCTTCTGATTTTACCATCGGGGATTGGTGCATCAACAACTGGTATGATACTAAAAACGACGAAGTGAAACCTGAATGGGCAGATAAGCATAAGGATATTTATGTAAATAACAAGAACATCTTAAATGCCTTATTAGCTAAGAATAAAGCCGGTTCTGTGACTAAAACCTGCTATGTGACAAACGGCGGAACAGTTGATATGACAAAAACAGGCTTTGAGGCTGTTTCTCGCCCGGGCTACACTGTGGAATGGCACAAAAACGCAGATTTTTCCGATACGGCATATACAGGTGAGCCTCAGAACGGCCAAAACTACTATGCAAAATGGACTTTGAATGATTCTACAAATACGATTGAAGTTACTTATGACGCGAATATCAGCGGTGTAACGGCAAAAACGTATGCTGAAATTAAAGGGAATGAGCATCTTGCAAAAGCAAGCAGCTTTAGCCGTGCAGGCTATACATTTACCGGATGGAACACAGCGAAAAATGGCACAGGCACAGCCTATGCAGTTGGTGATAAGATTCCCAGCAACGAAAGCATTACTGTTTATGCACAGTGGGAGCTGAATGCGCCTACAGTTTCCGTAACAGGCAATGCGACAAAGCAGTATGACGGCGCGGATGTTACCCTCACAGCGACAACGCCTGTTTCCGGTGTTACATATCAGTGGCAGAAGGACGGCGTAGCTATTGAAGGCGCAACAGAAGCTACATATACCGTGAAAAATGTTGCGGACAGCGGAAGCTATACCGTTAAGATTACGGATACAGAAGGTAAAACAGCCGTAAGCAGTGCGACAGCAATTTCCATTACAAAGAAAGAAGTGGCAGTGCCTACGGTGAAAAGCAAGACCTATAACGGCACAGTATTGACAGCAGATGTAACCGCAACAGCTGATTACGAGGTTACAAAGAATGTAGGCGGAAAGAATGCCGGTGCGTATGATGTTGTTTTAACCTTGAAGGATGCAGATAATTATAAGTGGGCTGACAGCGAAGTAGCTGCAAAAACGATTCCTTTTACAGTTGCACCCAAGAAGGTAGAATTAACTGTAGATAATAGCACATTGAAAGGCGCAGGCAGTGTTACATTTACGGTTGACGGCGTTTGTGAAGGAGATGCAGCAAAGGTTGTATGCGACGTTGACAGCATTAAGGTAGAGGGCTTAAAGGCTTCTTTGCCGAATGCAACTATGGAGTATACATTTACAACAGACATGGGCGGCAATTATGAACCTGCAAGCTGTGTTGTTTCCGTAACACGCAGAAAATCCGGTTCTTCTTCCTCTGACACCTCCGCCCCGACCTACGGCGTAAGCACAGGTAAGACGGAAAACGGCGAAATCTCTGTTACCCCCGCGAAGGCAGAAGCCGGCGAAACAGTGACCATCAAGGCAACCCCCGACAGCGGCTATCAGCTGGACAAGATGACGGTAAAGGACAAAAACAACAGCGCCGTAAAGCTGAAAAAGGTGAACGATAACGAATACACATTTACCATGCCTGTCGGCAAGGTTTCCGTGGATGCGACATTCGTGCAGAAGGATGCGGCGGATGATAGCAACGCGGCTGAAGCAGGCAAGACCATTAAGCTGCAAATCGGCAGCCGTATCGTTAACGTGGATAACGAAGCAGTGATTTACGATGCTGCACCCGTCATCCGCAATGACAGAACTCTGGTGCCTATCAGAATTATCACCGAGGCTCTGGGCGGCAAGGTGGATTGGAACGGCGCGACCAAAGAGGTTACGCTCTCCATCAACGATAAGGAAATCAAGATGACTATCGGCAAGGCGCTTGAAAAATATGGTGTTGCACCTGTTATCATCGACGGACGTACCTTCGTACCCGTGCGCTTCGTGGCAGATGAGCTTGGCGCAAACGTCGCTTGGGACGATGCAACCAAAACAGTGACAATCAAAACCGCTCGATAAGGCAATTCGGCGTTCATCAGAAATGGTGAACGCCATTTTTTTGTCCCGTTTGCGAAAAAGTATTTGACAACAGGGGGCGTTTTTGGTATACTAACTATTGCAGTAGGCGTTTTGTGGAGATGTACTCAAGAGGCTGAAGAGGTGCCCCTGCTAAGGGTATAGGTCATTAACGTGGCGCGAGGGTTCAAATCCCTCCATCTCCGTAGAAAAGAGACTATCGAAGGATAGTCTTTTTTTGTTGTAAAAAATAAAGGCGGAACCCGAAGCGCCACGGTGGCGCGGGAGTAGAGGGCGACCGCTGCCGGTGGCAGGAGGAGGGAGCCCGAAACTGCGAGAAATAAGGAGTGCATGGAGAGAGCAAAGCGAAGGACAATGCACGACTATATTTCGAGGTGGGCAGTTCAAATCCCTCCATCTCCGTAATGGAAAAGGCTATCAAAAATGGTAGCCTTTTTTTCTTTTGTGAAAAAAGAACCCTTTTTTTGTGGCGCAATGCAAATCATATTAATAGGAAGCTTTTTGGCGTTTCGATTCCCCGAAACGTCTTTTTTTATACCTTGAGATTCCCTGAGACTTGGCATCTGCTATTCTCCATGACAGAAAGGAGGAGAGCAAAATGTATGTTACAGGGGACACGATTATCCGCTTTGCGACCGTTCTGGGAGCATTAGGCACGCTTGGAGCCCTGCTTTACCGCAGCTTTCACTGGATGGAGCAGCAGAAGGCACAGCAGGCGGAAATCGAGAACATCAAAAAGGAGCAGTGCGTTATATGCTACGGGCTTTTGGCAACACTGGACGGGCTCAAGCAGCTTGGCGCAAACGGCAATGTCAGTGATGCCTATCAGAGACTGGAAAAGCATCTGAATCAATCGGCGCATGAATGAAAGGGGGAAATGGAATGAAGGAAATTTGGAAAGAAGCTGTCGGAAATCTGCTGACGGTGAAAAGTATTGTAACATTGGTGCTGACACTGGTATTTTCCGTTCTGGCAGTCACAAGCCGTATTGACGGCGGGCAATTTCTGAATATTTTTTCGATTGTGATTGCATTTTATTTCGGCACACAGCACAGGAAAAGCATGACGCAGGAAGTGGCACAGGAAAAGGGGGATGCGGAATGACGGGGAATGAATTGGTTGCATTTGCGAGAGGAAAGATTGGCACGCCTTATGTTTATGGCATGAAGGGCAAGGTGCTGACGCAAAAGACGTATGACCGGCTGAGAATCCTTTTTGGGCCGCTGGTCTGGGAGAGCGACGCGGCGAAAATCGGGCAGGTTTGTGTAGATTGCAGCGGTCTGATTTCGTGGGGGACAGGCATCCTCCGCAATTCGCAGGGCTATCATGACACAGCGGATGCGGTATTTCCCATCGCGACCATCGGGCAGGCACCCATTGGGGCGGCGGTCTGGCGCAAGGGGCATATCGGCATTTACATCGGCGGCGGAAAATACATCGCGGCGGACGGCAGTGCCTACGGTGTGCGAATCGGCGCTGTTGCGGGCAGCGGCTTTACGCATTGGTTCCGCTTGAAGGATATTGCCTATGAAAGAAAGGAGGACGAAATGGTTACAAAGGAAACGATTTTTTATAATGATAAGGCATACACCGTCAGCCTCATCCGCAAGGACGGCGTAACATACCTGAAGACCAGAGATATTGCGGAAATTTTAGGCTTAGCGGTCGGCAGCAGGGGAAAGGCACCGGTCTTAGCAGACAAGCCTACTGCATAAATAAAACAATTTTATATCAGAATTTTATCCCTTTCGGACGAAAGGGATTTTTTGTTTAATTGAATAAAAATATAACAGTACGATTTTTTATTTTTCCTGTGCGAAGGAAACAAAGAGCAGGAAAATTTTTCATCTGATATTGTTCAGTTTTCATTTTTGCCAATAAAAGCGTATTTTACTTTACCCAAAAAAGAGAAAATGAACTATTTTTCAGTCTGTTTTCCTATTTTTCACAGGATGCGGTTGGACATTTTTTCACATCGTTCAAAAAAATGTACGAAAAACTATACAAAAATACCTGAGTTTGTAGAAAATTTCACAGTACCCCTTGCCTTTCTCAGGAAAAGTGGTATACTGATACTGTATTCGGGTAGGGATTTTCAGGAATTCATTGTGCGATTAGATACACGCTGAACTTTTTTTCAGGATGTGGTTTGCGCGTATCGGCAGAATGAGCCGAAGATCCTCCGAGAAGAGTACGCAGTTCTTCAAATACAAAATATCTATATCAAAAGGAGAAGTGAAAAACATGAGAATTTCCGACAGAGTGCAGGCAATGCAGAACTCCCCTATTAGAAAATTTAACCCTATGGCTGACGCAGCTGAAGCAGCAGGCGTTAAGATTTATCACCTGAACATCGGTCAGCCCGATATTGAAACACCTTCCGTATTCTGGGAAGCAGTAAAAGGCTTTGACCAGAAGGTACTGGCTTACGCTGGTTCTTGGGGTCTGCCCGAGCTGCAGGACGCTATCGTTGATTACTTCAAGAGATTCGACATGAATCTGGAAAGAAATGACGTTCTGATTACAGCAGGTGGTTCCGAAGCGCTGACACTGACATTCCTGTCCATCATCAACCCCGGTGATGAAGTTATCGTAGCTGAACCATACTACACAAACTACCTGACATTCATTCAGGCTGCTGACGGTGTTGTAAAACCCGTTACAACATACGCTGAAGAAGGCTACAAATATGCAATCAAGGAAAGACTGGAAGCAGTTGTTACAGATAAGACAAAAATGATCTCCATCGTTAACCCCGGTAACCCTACAGGCTGCATCCTGTCCAGAGAAGACATGAGAGTTATCGCTGACTTCGCTAAAGAACATGATCTGTGGATTCTGGCTGACGAAGTTTACAGAGAATTCGCTTATGACGGCAGAGAAATGACATCCTTCGGTCAGCTGGCTGACATCGAAGACAGAGTTATCATCATCGACTCCGTTTCCAAGAGATTCTCCGCTTGCGGCGCTCGTATCGGCTGCATGGTTTGCAAAAACAAAGAATTCATGGCACAGGTATTCAAGATTGCTATGGGCCGTCTGTGTGTTCCTACACTGGACATGGTTGGCGCAACAGCAATGTACAAACTGCCTGCTGACTTCTTCAATAGCGTAAGAGCAGAATATGAACACAGAAGAGACGTTGCTTATGATGCACTGATGAAGATCCCCGGCGTTGTTTGCCAGAAACCCGGCGGTGCTTTCTACATCACATGCAAACTGCCTGTTGAAAATACAGAAGATCTGCTGCTGTTCCTGCTGAACGAATTCAGAGAAAACAATGAAACAGTTATGTACGCTCCCGCTGAAGGCTTCTACGCAACACCCGGTCTGGGCAGAGACGAACTGCGTATCGCTTACATCCTGAAAGCTGAAGATATGGCTAGAGGTATTGAACTGCTGGGCAAAGGTATCGAAGCATACAAAGCAAAAGGCGGCAAATAATTCAAGCTACATAAATTGAGTTAAGCATTGGCTTTGCACGTTAGGACGCTCCAATCGGGGCGTCCTTTCTCTATGCCGAAAAGCAACGAAACAAATCTGTTATATCCGTTACAAATGCTTAACAGATTTACAACAGATTTATGACAAATTGCACGATTTCTTTCTTTTTTTCGGTGCTTGTGGTATGATGAAAAAAATGAGTTATGGGGTTTTTTAGGAATTTTAAGGAGGTTTTGCAAATGGAGGAAAACAGAGAATTGACAAGAGCGGAGATTGTGGAGCAGGATGCAAAGGAATGCTTCAAGCAGGGTCTGAACTGTTCGGAATGTGTGATGACGGCATTTCTGAATCATTTTGACACAGGGCTGCCCAAGGAGGTTGTAAAGCTTGCAACCGGCTTCGGCGGCGGCATGGGACATACAAAAAACACCTGCGGCGCAATTACGGGCGCGGTTATGGCGCTGAGTGCCATTGTGGGCAGAGAAAATCCTGCGGCAAAGGAAACGGTAGGCGAGAGAATTACCGAATTGCAGCAGGGCATTTATCCCATTGTCGGCAAAATGGTAAATGAAATCAAGGATGAATACGGCACGCTGATCTGCTCTGAGCTTTCTAATCCCTTCGGTGATTTCGCATGCAAGGAAAGAAAGAAAAACTGCATGACTATGATTATGCACTGCGCAAATTTGGCGGCGAAATATGCAGAAGAAGTGCAGAAATAAAAAGCAATGATAACGTAATATAAAAGGAATATTGTAATAACGAACATAAGATTTGGTGATTGAGATGAAAAAAGTATTTTTGGGGCTTCTGGCGGCACTGATGCTTACCGTGCCTGCCTTTGCCCATCCGTTGATTACGGTTTATGTAGATGGAGAACAGTTAAGCTTCGACCAGCCGCCCATCATTCAGGATGACCGCACACTGGTACCCATGCGGAAAATCTTCGAGGCACTGGATGCACAGGTAATCTGGGATGAAGCAGACCAGACGGTTATGGCAATGCACAATGAGGATATCATTATGCTGCAGATTGGCGAAGCAGGTCTGTATAAAAACGGCGAATTGGTTTATACCATGTCTGTCCCTGCGCAGATTATCAATGACCGCACACTGGTGCCTCTGCGCGCCGTTGCGGAAAGCCTTGGCGCATCCGTTGCGTGGGATGGCGTGAAATATGTCATTGATATCCATTCGGACGGCACCTCCAAAAAGCCTACGGGCAGTGAGCAGCAAGCACCGCAGGTTGGCGGCTATACGTCCTCTGTCCTTGCGGCGGACGGCACAGAGGTGCTGCATGTGGAGCTGAAATGTGACGAGGTTGCGGGGCAGGCGGCAGTCAATACTGCCATGGCACAGGCTACCTTCAACGAAGGCAAAGCCTTTTTGCAGACCTATAAGGCGCAGGCGTTGCAGGCATACGCCAATGATCCCAACGGCTTCCAGCCCTATTACTGCGTGGGTGCGTATAACGTAACACGCAGCACAAACGGCTATGCTTCCTTCTTGGGAACGGTTTCCTCCTACGCAGGCGGCACAGAGCAGGCGCAGTATACCTCTCATACCTATGCCATGAGCAGTGGCAGGGAGTGCGCCTTGAGCGAGCTGGTTTCCGATAGTCAGGCGGATTTGCAGGCACTCTGGAAGGCATCCTTTACAGCGCTGATTGAAGCGGACGAGGATGCGTTCTACAGCGATGCGGAAAGCAGATTGGCAAGAAGTCTGAATCAGGTGCAGTTCTACCTGACAGATAGCAGCATTGTTTTCTATCTCTCCCCCGGCATCATTGCCCCTGCGGCAACGGGTGCGGTGTCCTTTGAAATTGCATATCAGATTTAAAGAGAAGGCATAAAATAGGATTTTTTACGAAAAATAGAGAAACAAAAGAGAAAAGGAGGGAGTGCGGATGTGTACCGCAGTAAGCTATCATACCAAAGACCATTATTTCGGCAGAAATCTGGATTTTGAGTGTTCCTATGGGGAGAGCGTGACGATTACCCCCAGACGCTTTTTGTTTAGCCTTCCCGAAGGGGCGGAATTTCGGACAAAGTATGCCATGATTGGCATGGCGCACGTTGCCGAGGGAACGCCGTTATATTATGATGTGGTCAACGAAAAGGGGCTTGCCATGGCAGGCCTGCTGTTCGCGGGCAATGCAGTCTATCAGAAGCGGCAGGAGGGGAAGGACAACATTCCCTCGTGGGCGCTGCTGCCTTGGATTTTGGGGCAATGCGAAACCGTAGCAGAGGCAAGGGTGCTTTTGGAGCGGATTGCAGTGACAGATGAGCCGTTCAGCGAGGCCTTACAGCCCAGCCCGATGCACTGGATGCTTGCGGATGCGGCGCAATGCCTTGTGATAGAACAAATGGCAGACGGACTGCATCTTTATGATAACCCGATTGGCGTTTTGGCGAATAATCCGCCCTTTCCCTTTCACAGAGAAAATATCAGGCAATATCTGAATGTTACCGCAGAGCCGGCGCAGGATCGCTTCAGCGGACAGGAGCTGCTTTCCCCTTTCAGCCGCGGCATGGGTGGGTTTGGACTGCCGGGCGACCTTAGCTCTGCCTCTCGGTTTGTGCGGGCTGCCTTTGTGAAATTAAACTCTCGTTCCGCAGAGGGAGAAAAAGAGAGTGTCAGCCAGTTTTTCCATATTCTCGGCGCAGTGGAGCAGCAGAGAGGATGCTGCTATCTGGGCGAGGGAAAATATGAGATTACCATATACAGCTCCTGCTGCAATCTGGAGAAGGGGATTTACTATTATAAGACCTATGACAATCACAGCATTACGGCAGTGGAGCTGCACAAGGAAAATCTGGACGGAGAGGAATTGATTTGTTATCCCTTGGCTTAAGCCGTTTCTCTCCTTTACGATACAATGCAAAAAGGAGGATATTATGGAACTGATATTGGCTTCGGCCTCACCGCGCAGGAAGGAATTACTGGAAAAAATCGGGCTGCCCTTTACGGTACAGCCTGCCAAAGGCGAGGAACGCATCACGCAGAAAAGCCCTGCGGCGGTTGTTATGGAATTATCCCGACAGAAGGCAGAGGAAATCGCAGCAGCGCAGACCGGGGATTGCATTATCATCGGGGCGGATACGGTGGTTGCTAAGGGCGAGAAAATCATGGGCAAGCCGAAGGACGCGGCGGATGCAAAGCAGATGCTCAGAAGCATTGCCGATGACTGCCATCAGGTCTATACGGGTGTCACGCTTATCCGCACGGGTGCGCATCCCCAAAGCGTCACCTTTCAGGAAAAAACAGACGTATGCCTCTATCCGATTTCCGATGCGGAGGCGGATGCCTATATTGCAAGCGGCGACCCGATGGATAAGGCGGGTGCGTATGGCATACAGGGCGATTTCGCGATTTATGTGAAGCGCATCGTAGGAGATTACTATAATGTGGTGGGTCTGCCGATTGGCAGAGTCTATCAGGAATTGAAGCGGATGCTTTTTGTCAAAAAATGAACGGTTTTTCACTTTTTTTATGGAAAATGAAAGATTTGCCAGTCTTATTGTTGACAGACAATAAAAAATAGTTTGTTTAATGATGAAAATTTGTGCATTTATTTGGTTGACACTAAAATATATTTTAGTTATACTTGTAGACGTTAAAAGTAATAGCTTCCATATATACAATTTACTTACCTTCCCCCCTGAAGTACCGTTCAGGGGTATTTTTTTGCCTGCGGCTAAGTCAAAAACAGGTTTTTGACTTGGGGGACAGAGGAATAAACGAATGGGTTCCGGCGGCGGAGCCTGGAAACCCATCGTTTTCCTCGGCGGAACTAAATTCCGCCTGCGGAGTTAATTCGGGGAAGAATTCCCCGAACCCCTCTTTCCGTTCTCGCTGTTTTCTATAAAAGTTTAAAATATTAAACTTTTTGTTTATTTTCTCTTGATTTTTTTCCTATTTTCGATATAATAGTCTGGGTTTAGTAAAAATATTCTGAAAGTTTAGCAATACTAAAACAGGAAAGGAAGATGACTGCTGTGGAAATTGGCAGGAAAATTAAGCAATTACGCATACAGAAGGGGCTGACGCTGGAGGAGCTTGCCAGCCGCAGCGAGCTGACAAAGGGCTTTCTTTCTCAGCTAGAGCGAGAGCTGACCTCGCCCTCCATCGCAACCCTGAACGATATTGTAGAGGCGTTGGGCAGCTCCTTAGCGGAGTTTTTCAAGGAGGAGGAGCAGGAGCAGCTTGTCTTTCATAAAAAGGATTTTTTTGTGGATGAGCGCGAAATCTACACCATCAACTGGATTGTGCCGAATACGCAGAAAAACGCCATGGAGCCGATTTTGATTGAGCTGCCGCAGGGCGGAGATTCCTTCGTGATGGACCCCCACAGCGGCGAGGAATTCGGCTATGTCCTGGAGGGAGCGATTATCCTTATGGTCGGGGAGGAAAAGCATATCGTCCATAAGGGCGAAACCTTCTATCTTTCGGGCAAAAGCCGCCATTATCTGAAAAACGAGAAGAAAACAACCGCAAAGGTGCTTTGGGTTTCCACGCCGCCTTTGTTTTAAGTATTGAGTACAAGGAGGATATGAAATGAAGAAAAAGCTGATTCAGTTCAAAAATATCGTCAAGAGCTATGAGGACGGCAAGGTCGTTCTGAAGGGAATTGATCTTGATATTTACGAAAATGAATTTGTGACGCTCCTCGGCCCTTCCGGCTGCGGGAAAACAACGCTTTTGCGTATTTTGGGCGGCTTTTTGCAGGCAGATCAGGGCGAGGTGCTGTTTGACGGGCAGGAAATTTCCAAGCTGCCCCCCTATAAAAGAGAAATCAACACGGTATTCCAGAAATATGCCCTTTTCCCCCACATGAATGTGTATGATAACATTGCCTTCGGCTTGAAGCTGAAAAAGGAGCCGAAGGACATCATCGAGCAGAAGGTAAAGCGTATGCTCAAGCTGGTAAATCTGGAGGAATTTGCGGACAGAAGCGTCACTGCCATGTCCGGCGGTCAGCAGCAGCGAATCGCCATTGCGCGTGCGCTTGTCAATGAGCCGAGCGTACTGCTTTTGGATGAGCCTCTTGGCGCGCTTGACTTAAAGCTCAGAAAGGAAATGCAGCAGGAGCTGAAAAAAATTCAGCAGGAGGTCGGCATTACCTTTATTTATGTGACGCATGATCAGGAGGAAGCGCTGACCATGTCCGATAAAATCGTTGTCATGCGAGAGGGCGAAATTCAGCAGATTGGCAGCCCTACTGATATTTATAACGAGCCTGTCAATGAATTCGTTGCGAACTTCATCGGCGAATCCAATATCATTGAAGGTATGATGGTGGATGATTACAAGGTTGTGTTCGGCGGCAGACGCTTTGACTGCGTGGATAATGGCTTTGGTAAAAATGAGGTGGTTGATGTTGTCATCCGTCCGGAGGATTTGGATATTGTCCCCCGCGGCGAGGGCAAGCTGAAGGGCGTTGTCAAATCTGTTCTCTTTAAAGGGGTGCATTATGAAACCATGGTGGAAACAAAGGTCGGTACGGAAATCACCGTAAAAATGGCAGTTTCCAATGACAGCCCCGTTTATAATGAAGCGGCAAACGAAAAAATGTCCGCCAACGATTTCTATTTGGATATGGAGGACGTAGAGGAGCTGGACGAAGCAACCATCATTGCCCGTGCGGACGCGCAGGCATGGAATCCCGATGAGGATGAATTTATCTCCATCAAGGAGGTGGATTATGATATCAAAAAGGAAAACGGCAAATATCCCGTTACCTTCTCCACGGCCGCAGGCACCTCCGTTACGGTCAATATGATTGTAAAGGATGAAAACCGCGTGACAAGCACCGAAAACGAGGAAGAAATCTATGCCATGAACTTCTTTAAGAAGGTGGATGAAATTCAGGAAGCGGTTGCACTGGATACCGACCTGAAAACATGGGCGAATGCTTCCGCGTGGAGCCTTGAGGATGACACGGCTGTTGAAATTACGGATGTCAAATATGATTTTGACCCCGAAACCATTACCCCCGGCATTTATGATGTGACCTTTGCCACAAAGGGGTATGAATATAAGATTGACACCACGGATAAGTTCGAGGTGGGCGATGAGGTTGGGCTGACCTTCCAACCCGAAGATATCCATATCATGTCGAAGAACAATTATTAAGAAAGGGGGCGTGATAAGTGAAACAATTTCGTAATATGCTCTATCCGTATGTGGTCTGGCTGTTTATCATGGTCTTAGTCCCCATGCTGATGATTTTATTATATGCCTTCACAACCGCAGGCAATGAGGTAACCACCTTCCGCTTTACGCTGGATAACTTCTCCCGTTTTCTGACGGATACGGTTTTTCTGGATGTACTGAAGCGCTCCCTGCTGATTGCAGTTGTGACAACGGTGGTCTGCGTGCTTTTAGGCTACCCCATCGCCTATACGATTGCCAAGGGACCTGAACGCAGCGGCTTCTTCTGGATTATGCTGATTACTCTGCCGACATGGATTAACATGCTGGTGCGTACCTATGCGTGGGTGGGTATTTTGCAGGATGATGGTCTGGTGAACCGTTTTCTGGGGATGCTCGGCATTGGCTCCTTCCACATGCTCTATACCACCTTTGCAGTTGTTCTGGGGATGGTCTATAACTTCATTCCCTTTATGATATTGCAGATTCATTCCTCCCTTGCGAAGATGGATAAAAGCCTGCTGGAGGCGGCGAGCGACCTTGGCGCAACGCCCATGCAGAGCTTTCTGAAGGTGACACTGCCCCTTTCCCTGCCCGGTGTGCTGAGCGGGATTACGCTGGTGTTCCTGCCTGCGGTGTCCAGCTTCTTTATTCCGAAGCTTCTGGGCGGCGGACAGTATGTACTGGTCGGCAATGTCATTGAAACACAGTTCTTAACCAGCGGCGACTGGAACTTCGGCTCTGCCATTTCCCTGATTATGGCAGTGATCATTATGCTTTCCATGTGGCTGACGCGCAAGGTCGATACAGACCCTGCGGCAAACGGAAAGGGGGCGTAAGGGATGCAGGATAACCGAAAAACAGGCATCGGTGGGAAAGTCCTTCTGGCATTGACCATGATTTTTTTCTATCTGCCGATTCTGTATATCATTGTATTTTCCTTCAACGGCTCCCGTTCGCTGACACATCTGGAGGGGTTCTCTCTCCGTTGGTATGAAAAGATGTTCGCGGACAGCAATATGATGGAAGCTGTTGTCTATACCATCGTGATTGCGGTGCTGGCAACGGTGATTTCTACGATTGCAGGCACTCTGGCGGCAATCGGGATGTCTCGTTCCAAAAAAATTCTGCGCAATCTGGTAGATCAGGTGAATAATCTGCCGATTCTCAACCCTGAGATTGTAACCGCTATCGGGCTGCTGATGTTTTTCAGCGCCCTTGGCGTGAAAAAGGGCTTTGTGACGTTGCTTCTGGCGCATATTATGTTCTGTATCCCCTATGTGATACTGTCTGTTATGCCGAAGCTGCGCTCCCTTGACCCGAACCTTGCGGATGCCGCCATGGACTTGGGCGCAACGCCCTTTCAGGCACTGACAAAGGTTATTGTGCCGCAGATTCAGCCGGGTATTATCTCCGGCGCATTGGTCGCCTTTACCATGAGCTTTGATGATTTCATCATTTCTTATTTCGTAACGGGCAACGGTGTCCAGAATATCTCTATTCTGGTATACACCATGTCTAAGCGTGTCAACCCGTCCATCAATGCGCTGTCCACTCTGGTGATTGTGCTGATTACCGTTGCGCTGACGGTTGTGAATGTCATTCCCGTTATCCGCGAAAAGCAGGGCAAAAGCGGTGCAGCCCTCGGCAAGCGCGGCATGGCGGTTTGCATGGCGGTTGTGGTTGCCATCACAGGCGTGAGCATTGCCATGCTCAGAAAGGGCGGCGGTGCTTCTCCGCAGGATGCCATTGCGAAATATGGCTCTGATACCTTAAAGCTGTATATCCCCGGGGAATACATGAGCGAGGAGCTGATTCCAAACTTTGAAAAGGAATATGGGGTAAAGGTAATTGTGGAACTTTTCGATTCCAACGAGATGATGTATACGAAGCTGCAGGCAGGGGATTCCTATGACGTTGTCGTTCCCTCTGATTATATGATTCAGCGTATGCTTGCAGATGATGCCCTGCAGGAATTGGATAAAGACCTGATTCCCAATCTGGATAACCTGACCCCTGAGGTGAAGAATCTCCCCTATGACCCCGACAATACCTATTCTGTACCGTATTTCTGGGGCAGCGTCGGCATTATCTATAACCATAACAACGTAGACCCTGCCGAGGTGGAGGAGCAGGGCTTTGATATCCTGCGCAACCCGAAATATAAGGGGCATATCTATATGTACGATTCCGAGCGTGATGCCTTCATGGTGGCGCTCAAGGCGCTTGGCTATTCCATGAATACAAGCGATGCTGATGAAATTCAAGCGGCGTATGAGTGGCTGCTGGATATGAATAACACCATGAACCCGACCTACGTCACAGATGAGGTTATTGATGGCATGGCGAATGGCAATAAGGACATCGCGATTGTATACAGCGGCGACGCAACCTATGTCCAGTCCGAAAATGAGGACATGAGCTACTGGATGCCCAAGGAAGGCACAAACCTCTGGTATGATGCCATGGTGGTTCCCAAAAACGCACAGAATCCCCTTCTGGCGCAGGAATTCATCAATTATACACTGACCTATGAAGCGGCACTGGGCAATTCCGAATATGTCGGCTATAGCTCTCCCAATGAGGAGGTTATGCTGGAGCTGAGCGGCGAGGAGGGCATGTACGGCGCATACGAAGCCTATATCCCTCGTTCCGGCTACGAAAAGGATGAGGTATTCCAGGATAATCCCATTCTGAAAAAGAAGATTGCCGAGCTTTGGATTAAGGTAAAGGCTTCAAAGGGGTGAGAGGAATGTTTGAAAAATGCAGACTGATTTGCTTAGGCAATGACGCAGGCAAGCAGGCGTGGCTTGCAGGCGGGGGAGAGCCGGCACTGGTTTTCTCCGCCAATCAGCTCAGGGGGCGGCTTGCCATCGGTGAGGCTTTGCCTGAACAGCTTGTATTTGACGGCAGTCTGAAGGATTGTATCCATATTTTTTCGGAGCAGTCCATAGAGGAGGGCAGCGAGCAAATCAATGCCTATCTGGAGCAGGGCGCAGCCGAATGGACAGAGAATGGCTGGGAGCAGTTCACCTGCCGCACGGCGGTGCTTGGCTGCTGTAGTGGATTTTATCTTTCCATCGTCAATAAAAAAGACTTATAAGTCGAAATCAGGATTTCGACTTGCACGAAAAAAAGAGATGTGAGTTTCACATCTCTTTTTTCTTTAAAAAAACATATCATAAATTATTTTAATAAACAGCAGTACGATTACCACAATCAGCATTTTGCGGATGACCGCTGCGCCTTTTTTAATGGCAACCCCTGCGCCTGCATAATTGCCGCAGATATTCAGCACTGCCGCAGGAATCGCAACCTTCCAATATACCGTTCCTGCCAGAATATACACTGCCAGAGAAGCACAGTTGGACGCAAGGTTCAGAAATTTTGCGTTTCCTGTTGCTGTCCGCATATCGTATTTCAGAATCAGGCAGAAGGCAATCAGTGCAAATGTGCCTGTCCCCGGTCCGAATAGACCGTCATACAGCCCAATCAAGCCGCCAATCAGCACGGAAAGGGCATATTTTTTCCGTTTGCCGAATCGGTCGGAATGGTTATCGTTACCCATGTTTTTGTTGATGAGCGTAATCACTGCCGCAACAGGCAGAATCACGAGGAGCATGGTTTTCAGCGTATGTGCATCCAGCACCAGTACGATTTTTGCCGCTATCGCGGAGCAGACAAACGCCCCTGCCGCCGCCAGCAGCCCCACGGGGATATCCACCATTTTGTTGCGGTAATACCGCAGGGTGGCGATTGCCGTGCCGCAGGAGGATGCAAATTTATTGCAGGCATAGACCATGTGAACGGGCAGGCCGCTGATGAGGTAGGCGGGAATGGTAATCAGACCGCCGCCCCCTGCAATGGCATCCAGAAAGCCTGCCAGAAAGCTTGCAAGCATCAGAAAAACGAAGCTTTGCGTTGAAATAATCAGGTGAAGCATGTTTCAATCCTCTTTTGTGATAGCTTCTGAAGCTGCTCAGGCTTCGCTTGCCTTTGTGGTAACGGTTTTCGTGGAGACGCCGTCAAGCATCCCCAGCTTGCCGGACAGAGAGCTTATAACGTTGTTTTCCGCATCGACCACCACGCTGATGATGTTTACCTTTTTTTCCCGATAGGGAAGCCCCATGCGCCCAACGATATAGCCGCCGTATTCATGCAGAACAGCGTTGATTTGCTGGACCGAGTCCGGATCCTCTACGATAATGCCGATGAGAGCGATTCTGGTTTCCATAGGCAAGGCCTCCGTTTCAATTTTTTAATACGATTTTGCGCGTTTTGGCTTTTATCAGCCTTCAATGGAATAGAAGCAAAAATAATTTTCAGCTTGTCTTTCCTGTTGCTTTTGAGTGCCGCAGGAAGCTTTTGTAACCTGAAAATAAGGCGAAGATAAAAAATCCCCGCGCCCACGGTGCGGAATTCTTTTCAGAGTAGAGAGCCTCGCAGAGTTTTTACCCGCAAGGGGTAC
>ERZ840371.2123-NODE-2123-length-18515-cov-3.485753_pt1 | contig 18515 bp, 13 predicted proteins | sample MGYA00519937_ERZ840371 | MGnify/ENA primary metagenome ERZ840371 (study PRJEB31850, sample SAMEA3708873) | human gut metagenome | biome: human gut; feature: human-associated habitat; material: faeces | place: China | collected 2014 ... | reverse complement strand
TCCCTACAGGTTGGCGCTGCATGAGAAATTTTGACACACCTTCTTATATTAAAGAAGAGCAAAGCTATGCCTTATGCTTCATAACCCTATGCTTTAGACATCAAAAAGCATAGGGTTATGAAGCATAAGGCATAGCTTTATTATGAATCTTTGTAATATATTGACTATGAAGGTGTTGACAACAGCATATTCAAAGCAAGGAAACAGGTGACGAATTTGCCGTATAGGCAAACTTATACAATAAGCAACTGCAATTCTTTCCTCATTATTTCACTTTCAAAATTAGGAGTAAAGACTTCCTTGCCTATATTCTCCCTTATTTCGTCCAATGTCCAAAACCTTCCTCCGTCAAGTTCTTCAGCGTCAGGCGTTATCTCTTTGTTGTATACAGTCTTGTATACATACACCAGTTCACGTTCACGGTTACTTTCAAAGACATAGTGTCCAAGCCTGATATGGGAAAAGGCGGATAAGCCAAGTTCCTCTTCTGCTTCACGCAACAGCGCAGCCTCTATATCTTCACCCAATGAAACATGCCCTCCTACCGCCGTATCCCATTTGCCCGGCTGTATGTCCTTCCACTCCGGACGCTTTTGCAAATACAGGCTTCCGTCAGTGTTGAATACATGCAGGTGTACCACCGGATGAAGCCTTTTGGAGCCTCCATGTGCCATTTCGCGTGTCATGCAACCCACTATGTTGCCATTCTCATCTACCTCGGGAAACATTTCCTCCTTATTATCTGTCATATCTCCGATATTTAAATATGAAATCATCCTTTATAATACAGCAACAAAACATCCTCCGAACATATCCGTGACATTGGACGGAACATCTCTGAATATGCCGAACAGTGCGCTCCCGCTCCCGCTCATTGCCGCATATACGGCACCGATGCCGTATAGCCGCTGTTTAATGGCAGCTATCTCCGGGTGCAAGGCAAATATACTCTTCTCAAAATCATTGGCAAGTTCTTCCCGCCATGTATCTATAGGCTGCCCCACTATGTCGCGGCAACATTTGGAGGGCTTTGCCGGCGTTATGAGAGAGAATGCCTCACGTGTACTTACCGGTATGTCGGGTTTTACTATCACTATCCTATACCCCGACAAGTCTATGTCCACCGGCTGCAAAATATCACCTATCCCCTCAGCATAAGAAGGCCGGGGATTAATAAAGAAAGCACAGTCGGCACCAAGACTTGCGGCATACTCCATCATCCTTTCAGTCGTGATGCCAAGTCCGAACATGTCGTTGAGCAAACGTATCGTATATGCACAGTCGGAAGAACCGCCTCCCATTCCAGCCTGCATGGGTATCTTCTTGCACAGGCTTATGCGTACATGCGGCAAGCTGTAGTCTTTTGCCAGCATCTTGTATGCTTTCACCACGAGGTTGTCGCCCGCATTGCCTGCCACGGGCATACCCTCTACCTCAAGTGTACATGTCTCTTCTCCTGATGTATGCCCGTCTGCGGCAACAATCTCTATTCTGTCTGATATGTCTACCGGGTAAAATACCGTCTCAAGATTGTGGTATCCGTCAGTCCTGCGGCTCACAATATTAAGTCCAAGGTTAATTTTAGCACATGGAAATGTTATCATCTGTCTCTTTTTGCCACAAAAATACGAAAAACTTGACAAGTAATTAACGGACCGTATGAAGTTTTTTTGTATTTTTGCACTTCACATAAATATAACGTTATGCCGGAAAGAAAAGCCAGAAACGCCATAGACACTTCCTATGGTCACATGCAGCCGCAGGCTACGGACATAGAGCGGGTTGTTCTCGGTGCACTGATGATAGACAAGGACGCATTTTCCATTGTCAGTGAGATATTAAAGCCCGAGACGTTTTACGAGCCGCGCAACCAGAAGATATACAGGGCAATACAGACGCTCAGCATGAATGAAAATCCCGTCGACATAATGACGGTGATTGAAGAGCTTAGACACGAGGGAACACTTGACGACGTGGGAGGTCCCACATACATCGTGGACCTGAGCTCACACGTGGCGTCGTCCGCCAACATAGAGTATCATGCACGCATACTGGCACATAAGTTCATGGCGCGCCAGCTCATATCTTTTGCCGGCGTTATCGAGACAAAGGCATTTGACGAGACCACGGACGTGGATGAGCTGATGCAGGAGGCGGAGTCGTCGCTTTTCGAACTGTCGCAGAAGAACATGCGCCAGGACTATACGCAAGTGGAGCCTGTTGTAGACCAGGCGATAAAAATATTGCAGAAAGCTGCCGCCAACAAGGGCGAGCTTACGGGCATACCGACAGGATACGGCAAGCTTGACGACATGACGGCGGGCTGGCAGGCGAGCGACCTCGTAATCATAGCGGGGCGTCCGGCAATGGGAAAGACATCGTTTGCACTGTCTCTTGCCAAGAATATTGCCGTAGACTATCAGCGCCCCATCGCTTTCTTCTCGCTCGAAATGAACAACGTGCAGCTTGTAAACCGCCTTATATCAAACGTCTGTGAGATAGAGGGAAAGAAAATTCTCAACGGACAGCTGGACGACGAGGAATGGAAAAGGCTCGATATGAATATCGGCAGGCTGCAGACCGCTCCCATTTACGTGGACGATACTCCAGGCATGTCCATATTCGAGTTGCGCACGAAGGCGCGCAGGCTTGTGCGTGAGAAGAAGGTGGAGATAATAATGATAGACTACCTGCAGCTGATGAATGCCAACGGCGCGCGCTTTGGCAGCCGTCAGGAGGAGGTCTCGACAATCAGCCGCTCGCTGAAAGGGCTTGCGAAGGAGCTTGACATACCGATACTTGCACTGTCGCAGCTGAACCGTACGGTAGAGGGACGCGAGGGACTTGAGGGCAAGCGCCCGCAGCTGAGCGACCTCCGCGAGTCGGGAGCCATAGAGCAGGATGCCGACATGGTGCTGTTTGTGCACCGTCCTGAATACTATCGCATATTTGAAGATGAAAAGGGAAACGACCTGCACGGCAAGGCGCAGATTATCATAGCAAAGCACCGCAAGGGCGGAACGGGCGACGTGCTGCTCGATTTCCGCGGTGAGTTCACGCGCTTCCAAAACCCCGACACATCGTTCAGGCACTCCGGACCGGGCGGAGAGATAATCGGTTCGAAGCTTAACGGAGGCGATATGATGCCCCCGCCGCCACTTCCACCGTCGGACATGCCGTTCTGAGATTTCTACAGATGCGGTGTTTAAGGTTTTAAAACATCATCTTTTGCCCTCTAAAAGACCGTCTTTCACAGGATGAAATGCCGCCTTTTAGAGGGCAAAAGGTCTAATTCTGTATATCAGACATTTGTAATGACACTATGCAAGGCTAAATCTCAAAGGATTACACACACGCCTTTAACTTCTTTACTCTATTCTGCACCTTTACTTCCGGAAGTATACTAATATATATAATGTGTATTTATAGATATGCCAGGTAAATGTTCCCAGTTCACATTGCCGATACCCTACAACCGTATATGTTATATAAAAGTAATGTTGTATATAGGCTTAAAATTACAAATTGCAATATTTTGTACAATAAAAATTATAATTTATTTGTTTATATGGATTGTAATTGTTAACTTTGCAGCAATTAAATAAAACAAGATATACAGGCTATGATGACAAGCTTTAATATATTGCACATTATTCTACGACTACGGACAGCAGGCGGAAGTGGAAGAGTGTGCATATAGTTTTGTAGTAAAAGACAAAGAGCCTTTCCCACTTTCATGTGTGAAAGGCTTTTTTAATAAATATAAAGAATAAAGAATATGAGTGACAGATTGTATATTTTTGATACAACGCTGAGAGACGGCGAGCAGGTACCGGGCTGCCAATTGAATACGGTAGAAAAGATTGAGGTCGCGAAGCAGCTGGAGAAGCTTGGCGTGGATGTCATAGAGGCAGGCTTTCCGATATCAAGTCCGGGTGACTTCAATTCCGTAATAGAAATATCCAAAGCCGTGACATGGCCGACGATATGTGCACTGACGCGTGCCGTGGAGAAAGACATTGACGTGGCGGTGGAGTCGTTGAGGTATGCAAAGCACAAGCGCATTCACACCGGGATAGGCACAAGCGACAGCCATATAAAGTACAAGTTCAATGCCACGAGGGAAGAGATAATAGAAAGAGCCGTTGCCGCCGTGAAATACGCCAAGCGCTATGTGGAGGACGTAGAGTTCTATGCGGAAGATGCGGGGCGCACCGAAAACGAATATCTTGCACGCGTCGTAGAGGCGGTAATCAAGGCTGGCGCAACGGTAGTGAACATTCCCGATACAACAGGCTACTGCCTTCCATCGGAATATGGCGAGAAAATAAAGTATCTCATGGAGCATGTCGACGGCATTGACAAGGCGATAATATCCACCCACTGCCACAACGACCTCGGCATGGCTACGGCAAACACGCTCAGCGGCGTGATGAACGGCGCACGGCAGGTTGAGGTGACAGTCAACGGAATAGGGGAGAGGGCCGGCAATACGTCGCTGGAGGAGGTGGCGATGATACTGAAATGTCATAAGAACATAGGCATAGAAACCAACATAAACACTTCTAAAATATATCCCACAAGCCGCATGATAAGCAGCCTGATGAACATGCCCGTGCAGCCCAACAAGGCTATCGTGGGGCGGAACGCCTTTGCCCATTCAAGCGGAATACATCAGGACGGGGTCCTGAAGAATGTGGACACGTATGAAATCATCGACCCGAAGGACATAGGGCTTGACGAGAACTCCATCGTGCTTACGGCAAGAAGCGGGCGGGCGGCACTGAAATACCGTCTCAGCACGCTTGGCATAGAGCTTGACGGAAGCAAGCTCGACGGAGTCTATGAGAAATTCCTGAAGCTTGCAGACAGGAAGAAGGAGATACACGACGACGACATACTGATGCTTGTAGGTGCCGATACGGCAGAGAGCAGGGCGGTGAAGCTCGACTTCCTGCAGGTGACTACGGGCATGGGAGTGAAGAGCGTGGCAAGCATAGGGCTGGACATTTCGGGTCAGAAATTCGAAGAGGCATCCACGGGCAACGGTCCTGTAGATGCCGCCATAAGGGCACTGAAGAAGATAATACAGAAGCAGATGTCGCTCAAGGAGTTTACGATACAGGCAATAAGCCGCGGGTCGGACGATGTCGGAAAGGTGCACATGCAGGTTGAATACAACGGACATGTGTATTATGGATTTGGTGCCAACACCGATATCGTGACGGCTTCGGTAGAGGCATACATAGACTGTATCAACAAGTTTAAGTAAGATTTGATGTCGTATAATTAATATAACATGAGTTCGATGAATATTACAAACCACCCCTGCCCCTCCTTTGGAAAAGGAGGGGACGCGGAGTAAGGAAGTAAGGAGTAAAGTATTAGGAAGTTAAAGAAGTTATGGGAAGTTAGAGGAAGTTAAAGGACAAATGATAAGGTAAGGAGTAAAGGGAGTAAGGAGTTAAAGGAGTAAGGAGCAGATTGGCATTATGGTCTTTAATAACTTTAAGGACCTTAATGACTTTAAGGACTCATTATATGTCTATATACAATGCCTACGCCTGTGTCCCCTCCTTTTCCAAAGGAGGGGCAGGGGTGGTTTGTAATATTCATCTGGTTCACGTTATTTTACCGCCGAAATTCCGCTCTGCAACCAATTGATAATCAAGATGATACCTTTTGGCTTCCAAAAGACGGCATTTCAGACCCTAAAAGGGCGTCTCCTGCAATGCAAGAGGTGCCCTTTCGGAATGCGAAAGGACACCTCTTGAAACCGGGAACCAGGCATACGGCACAGTCTAAAGCGGATCAACATCGCAGTAAATCCTCAGCGACGGATAGCGGGAGTCGTTCTCCAAACGGCTCATCTCCGCACGCAGGCAGCGTCTTACCTTTGCCATGTCGATGGTTTTCTCAAGCTTCAGCACAATCTTCCGTATGTTCATGGTCTTCACCTTGGCAACGGCGGGACGGTCGGGACCGAGCACACGGTCGCCAAGGAGGGCGCGCAGCCTGTTGCCAAGCTCATGGGCAGCCGTTGAGACACGGTTTTCGTCACGATGATTGAGAAATATATAGATTATATTATAAAACGGGGGATAGCGGAAGAGGGAGCGTTCTTCAAACAGACCGGCATAGAATGCGGACGTGTCGTTGCGCACCACCTGACCTATAACGGGCAGTTCCGGACTCTTTGTCTGCAATATCACCAGCCCGCGCCGCCCTTTGCGCCCTGCCCTGCCGGCAACCTGCGACATCATGGTGAAGGCATGCTCGTATGCACGGAAGTCGGGATAGTTGAGCATGGAGTCGGCATTGAGGATGCCCACGACCCCCACTCCGCCGAAGTCGAGTCCCTTGCTTATCATCTGCGTTCCGATGAGCAGGTTGGTGTGCCCTGCTGAGAAATCGGATATTATGCGCTCGTATGCCGTACGGGTGCGCGTGGTGTCGAGGTCCATCCGTGCCACACGCGCCTCGGGAAAGACCTCCATCACCTTGTCTTCTATCTTCTCCGTGCCATAGCCGCGCCCCTTCAGGTCGGTGTTTCCGCAGCACGGGCACACGTCGGGCATGCGGTATGTATATCCACAATAGTGGCACGTAAGGGCGTTCATGTTCTTATGATATGTAAGACTGACGTCGCAGTTGGTGCACCGCGGCACCCACCCGCACACCCGGCACTCCATCATCGGGGCAAAGCCGCGGCGGTTTTGGAACAGTATTGCCTGTCCGCCACTCTCCAGGACCTCCCTGACACTCTTCACGAGCAACGGCGAGAACGGTCCGTTCATCATCTTGCGGCGCTGCATGTCGCGTATGTCCACCACCCGTATCTCGGGCAGCTGTATGTCCTTATAGCGGCGGCTGAGCGTCACAAGCCCGTATTTTCCGGTCGTGGCGTTGTGGTATGTCTCTGCAGACGGCGTTGCCGTGCCCAGCAAGGTCTTTGCCCCGCACGCCCGGGCAAGCATTATCGCCACGCTGCGGGCATGATAGCGGGGAGCGGGGTCCTGCTGCTTGAACGACGTCTCGTGCTCCTCGTCGACAATGACAAGCCCAAGGCGCGTAAACGGGAGGAACACGGCAGAGCGCGCACCGAGGATTACATCGTAGGGATTATCGGACAGCTGTTTCTTCCATATCTCCACCCTCTCTGCATCGGAGTACTTGGAATGGTATATGCCGAGACGGTTTCCGAAGACGTGCTGGAGCCGCTGGCGTATCTGTACGGTGAGGGCTATCTCGGGCAGGAGGTAAAGCACCTGCTGGTGTTTCTCTATTGCCTGCCTTATAAGATGTATGTATATCTCGGTCTTTCCGCTTGACGTGACACCGTGGAGCAGCACCACGTTCTTTTTCAGGAACGACATCAGGATGCGGTTGTAAGCCTCCTGCTGCGCCCCGTTAAGCTGCTTTATGTTCTCAAGGCAAGGCTCGGTGTCGCAGTTGAGGCGTCCCACCTCGCGCTCGTATGTAACAAGCAGTTTTCTGTCAACAAGGCTCTTCACCGCCGCCAAGGTGCAGTGGGCGGAGTTCATCAGCTCGTCGCGGGTTATAACGGCAGGCTTTACGTTATCCGCTCCGCCGGAAAGAAGTCCGTTGTTGCGGGACAGTTCAAGGAAAGCGGCAAATGCCTTTGCCTGCGCCCTCGCCCTTTTCAGCATCTCCATTGCCACACGGAGTGCCCTGCCGTCGCGGTATTCGGGCGCAAGCGCGAGGCATGTCTCGGTCTTAGGTCTGTAGCCTCCGGGGGTCTTCAGCCCTCCGGGCAGAGCCACGTTGTATACTTCGCCGAACGGAGCCATATAATAATCGGCTATCCACTGCCACAAGCCGAACTGCCGGGGAGTGACAACAGGAACCGCATCGGGCACGCCGAGAATGTCCTTACACTCAAACTGTGGCTTCACTTCATGAACGGATGCCACGAGAGCCATGGTCTTCTTGCGGCGGAAATCCACCGTAACGCGCATTCCCGGCACCAGACCGGGTTCCAGAGAAGGCGGCACGGAATAGGTGAAACGGTCTTCAAGGGGAAGGGGAAGGACTACGTCGACGTATTTCATGATGATATAATTATATGTTATGTATGCAAAGGTAATGACTTAATTATACAATTGATAATTAATAATTTATGTGTAAGAAACTGTCTGTCAAAGCTTTTCTGCAAGCTCTATGGCACGGCGCAGGGCACCCAATTTGTTGTTAACCTCCTGCAGTTCGTACTCCTCATCGCTCTTTGCCACGATGCCGCCGCCAGCCTGAAACCATAGTTCACCGCCACGGCTGACAAACGTGCGTATCGTTATCGCCTGGTTCAGGCTGCCGTCAAAGCCTATACATCCTATACACCCGCCGTATGCGCCGCGGCTGTGCGGCTCGTATTCGCTGATGAGCTGCATAGCCCTTACCTTGGGCGCACCGCTCAGCGTACCAGCGGGGAAGGTGTCGACAAACGCCTTCAGCGGGTCGGCATCCTCGTCAAGCTCTCCGCTCACACGGCTCACAAGATGTATGACATGACTGTAATACTGCAAGTCCTTGTAAAAATCCACCTTCACACCGTGGCAGTTGCGGCTCAGGTCATTGCGTGCAAGGTCCACCAGCATCACATGCTCCGCATTCTCCTTCGGGTCGTTGCGCAAGAACTCGGCTCCCTCCCTGTCTCGCGCCGCATCGCCCGTGCGGCGCGTCGTGCCGGCAATGGGGTCTATGTATACCCTGCCGCCTTCTATGCGGCAGTGGGTCTCAGGACTGCTGCCGAATATGCGGAAGCCGCCGAAGTCGAAATAGAACAGGTAGGGCGAGGGATTAACGCTGCGCAGCACGCGGTACAAGCGGAAATCATCGCCCTCGTATCTCTGCACGAAACGCCGGGACAGCACAATCTGAAACACGTCGCCGCGCAGGCAGTGGCTTATCCCGCGGCGTATGTTCGCCTTGTGTTCCTCGTCAGTGAGCGTTGATGTCGTCGCGCCAACGGCACGAAAACCATAGTCACGCCCGCTGCCGCCTTTCATCCTCTTCAACATACCGTCAATGACTACATCTCCGCTGCCCGATGTCTCACCGTCGGCAACGAGTGTCACCACTGTCATACGGTTGTTGAAGTGGTCGAAGACTATCACATCGCGGAACATCATATATAATATGTCTGGAGCATCGTCATGCTCCGCCGTCTCGTCCCTCACATCTATTCCCTCGAAATATCTCACGGCGTTGAACGATGTATACCCGTACAAGCCGCAGTACCGGGCATGCTCTCCCCTCACATCAAAGCTGTCGATAAACTCGCGCAGGACATCCTCGCACCTGCATTCTCCTATCGTGCGGCGCAACGACGTGCCGTCGGGATACGACATGACAGCCTCACCGTGCCCCACGGCAATACTTGCCACGGGATTTATGCCGATAAACGAACGGCTGTTGTCAGCACCGTGATAGTCCGAACATTCCATTAACACACTCTGAGGACACACATCCCTCATGCTCATATACACTCCCACCGGCGTATACAGGTCGGCAAGCACCGTCCTGCCCTCTGCCGTATATCCGAACTTAGAACTTTCCATACTCTCCTGCCATATCCTTGTTTGCCAAATACGTCTCCACATCCTTGTCGCCGCGACCGCTCACAGTGAGCACCACCACATCACCACGGCTGAACTCCGCCTTGCCGAGCGCCGCCACGGCGTGTGCACTCTCTATTGCCGGTATAATGCCCTCCATGCGCGTAAGTTCATATCCGGCACGCACCGCCTCGTCGTCGTTCACGGCATACACCTCGCAACGTCCCTTCACTGCCATGTTGCAGTGCATCGGTCCCACGCCGGGATAGTCAAGCCCCGCCGATATGGTGAACGCCTCCTCTATCTGCCCGTCGGGCGTCTGCATCACGAGCATCCTGCTGCCGTGCAGTATGCCCGGCTCACCACAGTGTATCGTCGCTGCCGTGCGTCCCGAACCGATGCCGCTGCCACCAGCCTCGGCAAGTATTATGCGCACACGGCTGTCATCTACATAATGATAAACCGTGCCGGCAGCGTTGGAGCCGCCGCCTATGCACGCCACGAGACAGTCGGGACGGTCACGCCCCTCCTTCTCCTGCAACTGCCACTTTATCTCTTCGGATATTATGCTCTGCATGCGCGCCACGATGTCGGGATAAGGATGCGGTCCCATTGTCGAGCCTACGATATAGAACGTGTCCGAAGGATGACAGCACCAGTCGCGTATCGCCTCGGAACAGGCATCGCTAAGCGTCATGTTTCCCGTTGTAACGGGATGCACCTTCGCGCCCAGCATGCGCATACGTTCCACGTTGGTATGCTGTCTCTCCACATCGGTCTTTCCCATAAACACCTCACACTCCATGCCCATCAGCGCACACACCGTAGCCGTGGCAACGCCATGCTGCCCCGCACCGGTCTCGGCAATGATGCGCCTCTTGCCCATCTGTCTTGCCAGCAGTATCTGCCCCACGGTGTTGTTTATCTTGTGCGCACCGGTATGGTTAAGGTCCTCGCGCTTGAGATAGAGCTTTATCCCATACTTCTCGCTCATCCTCCTCGCATGATACAGCGGTGAGGGGCGTCCCACATAGTCGCGCAGAAGCGCACGGTATTCGTCCTTAAACTCCGCACTCTCCATTATGGGGAGATAGGCGCGGCGCAGGTCTTCCACACATTTGTACAATATCTCCGGTATATAGGCTCCGCCGAACTCTCCGTAGAAGCCGTTCTTGTCTGCAAAAAATGTTTCTTTCATTGGTTAATTATTTTTTAGGAGGAAGGAGTTGAGGAGTAAGGAGTAAAGTAGTAAGTAGTAAGGAGTTGATGAGTAATGGAGTAAGGAGTTAAGACAATACTCCATTCCCAAACAACAATGTACAAATAATAAGACATATAACTTAACCACTTACTCCATTACTCATCAACGACTTACTCCTTTACTACTTACTCCTTTACTCCTTCCTCCTCAACTCCTCATAAAGTCTGTCCACGGCATCCTCCGCATTTCCCGCCTCATTGAGAAGCGTAACAAACTTGCTCCCTATTATCGCCCCAGCGGCATTGGCATGCGCACTCTCCAACGTCTGACGGTTGGATATGCCAAAACCTATCATGCGCGGATTGCGAAGGTTCATGGCGTCTATGCGCCGGAAGTACTGCTGCTTTGCCTCGTCGAAGCTGCCCTGTGCTCCCGTTATTCCAGCCGACGACACCATGTATATGAACCCGTCCGTATGGCTGTCGATAAAGCGCACACGCTCTTCCGACGTCTCCGGCGTAATCATCATTATCACGCGTATGCCGTATCTGTCGGCTATCGGCTTCACATCGGCAAGATAGTCGGCAAAGGGCAGGTCAGGGATAATCGCCCCGGACACACCCGTATCGCGGCACCGCCGGAAGAAACGTTCTATGCCGTAGTGCATTATCACATTGAGATAACCCATCATAACGAGCGGCACGGACACTTCGTCCTTTATCTCCTCCAGCTGACCGAAGAGTCTTTCCAGCGTCATGCCGTTGCGCAAAGCCACCGTTCCGGCAGCCTGTATCACGGGTCCGTCGGCAAGCGGGTCGCTGAACGGTATGCCCACCTCTATCATGTCTATGCCCTTGCGTTCGAGGGTCTTTATCACGTCTGCCGTACCGTCGGCAGACGGACATCCGGCACAGAAATATATTGAGAGCAGCTTGCGGTCGCCGCGCCCTGCAAACAGTTCGTTTATCTTGTTCATCATTTTATGTATTTATTTTTAAAGGAGGAAAGGGAGTAAGGAGTAATGGAGTAAGGAGAAAAGGGAGTATGGGAGGGATGATAATGGAATTATCGCTCCCTTTCGCCTATAAGCCAAGCCCCCTTATCCTCTAATCTCACCTATAAATTCTCTCAGAGCCTCCACATCCTTCATACCCGGCTCCGTCTCAAACCTGCTGTTGAGGTCTATGCCGGCAAACATGGGATGCTCGAAGTCCTTCACACGCCGTATGTCGTCCGGCCCTATGCCGCCGCCGAGCATAAAGGGGATGCCTCCGTCGTAGGATTGCAGCACGCTCCAGTCAAACCGGTTTCCGCTGCCGCCCACACATGTGCACTTGGTATCGAAGAGAAGCATGTCTGCCACGCCATCATACTCGCGCCATTTGCCGACATCCTCCGCCGTCTCCACGCTTATCGCCTTTATTATCCTGACACCCTTGCGTATGTCCGGGTCGAGCGTACGGCGCAGGTTCTCTATCATCACCGGACTTTCACTGCCATGCAATTGCACATAGTCCAGCCCGTAGTTATATACCCGCGTAACGATATTCTGAGGCATGTCGTCAACAAAGACACCCACTTTCTTTATACCGCTGCCAACACTGCGCACGTTGTCGCCTGCATAGTCGGGCATGATGCCGGCTTCCGACGACATCATACTGACATACCGCGGACTGTCTTTCCAAAACACGAAACCAATCATGTCCACTCCAAGTGCCGCAACGGCGCGTATGTTCTCCACATCGCGCATGCCGCAAACTTTTATCATGATATTCTTCATTGTCATCATCTCCTTTTTATTTTTGTCATATATCTTTCTATTAACAAACTATCTTGCTGCCGTCTTCTGCAACCTGTGCCATCGAAATCAGAAACCGGCGCAGTGCCTCTCCTGGCACAGGCTCCCTCATGAAGCTCTCGCCTATAAGAAAGCCGTTGAAACCTGCCTCACGCAACATACATACCGTGCCGACACTGCCGATGCCGCTCTCACTGACACGGCACATGCCGCGCGGCAGCCTCCCGGCAAGCATAAAAGAGTTCTGCACATCCGTGACAAACGTGCCGAGGTTGCGGTTGTTCACGCCACACATGTCCGGCTCATCGTCAAGATACTCCAGCTCTTCCACGCCGTGTATCTCAAGAAGGACCTCCAAGCCTATCTCATGAGCCGTCCTCATCAGCGCAGAACAGTCTGCCCTTGACAGCACGGCGGCAATGAGCAACACCGCCGATGCGCCGCAGGCACGCGCCTGAAAGAGCTGATACTCATCTACGACAAAGTTCTTGTAGAGCACGGGGAGCGTCAATCCCGACCGTCTCGCGGTCTTGACAAAACCGTCACTGCCGCCGAAAAACTTCATATCCGTAAGTATGCTCACCGCAGATGCGCCGTTCTTCTGATAGTCTGACGGTATCACAGCTGCATCACCGTCCTCGCGTATCCACCCCTTTGAGGGCGAACGGCGTTTGAACTCGGCTATTATCCCACTGTCAGACGTCATCAGGGCATCGCGCATCGACGGCACGGCAACATCCTGCAATCCTTCCACCTTATTATATAATACGGTTGACGGAACGGCTTCCTTGAACATCCCTATCTCACGCCGCTTCCATGCTATTATCTCTTCAAGTATATCCATATCTGCATTACTTTAATAATTGTCATGACCTTAAAAGACCTTAACTGCCCCTTAAATAGCGTTCAGCTCCACAAACCGGCGGAATGCGGTGAGGGCACGCCCGCTGTCGAGCGACTCACGCGCCATGTCAATACACTCCTCAATGCCCTTATTGCCTCTTTCTGCCACCTGCATGGCAAAGGCTGCATTGGCAATGACAACGTTGCTCCGCGCCGGATGCGCACGGTTTTCGAGCACGCTGTCGAATATCTCCTTTGCCTCTTCCACCGTCTTTCCGCCTTCAAGGCTTTCAGGACTTGTCACCGGCATCCCTATGTCAGAAGGCTTGTAAATGTGCTCGCCGCCGTTAGTCACCACCTTAAAGCTGCCTGTTAGCGACACTTCATCATATCCGTCGGTGCTGTTCACTATGCCATAGTCCATGTCAAGCCTGCCGTAAACACCGGCATAAAGACGCATCTGGGCAAGATTTGCAACGCCCAGCAACTGGCAGCCGGGACGCGACGGGTTGACAAGCGGACCAAGCAGGTTGAAGCATGTGGGGAAGCATAGCGCACGGCGCACCGGAGCAACGAACTTCATGGCACGCGCAAAGAGGGGTGCATGGAGATAAACCACGCCACAACCGTCCATGGAGCGGTTCAGCCGGTCACGGTCCGCAGTAAACGCCACGCCGTGAGCCTCTATGACGTTTGAAGCCCCGCTTGCCGACGTTGCGGCATAATTGCCGTGTTTTGCAACCTTATATCCTGCGCCTGCCATGACAAAACATGCACAGGTGGATATATTGAAAGTGTTCTTCCCGTCGCCGCCCGTACCGACAATATCGGTATACCTGTCGCAATCGAGCGCCACAGGCACGCCCGTCTCCAGTATTCCGTCGCGAAGCCCCAGCAGTTCGTCCACCGTTATGCCGCGCATCTGAAGCCCGGTAAGCAGTGCTGTTATCTGTTCTGCAGGAAACTCGCTGCGTGTAATGCCCACAAGGATGTCGTGCGTCTCCTTACGTGTAAACTCCTCATGGCTTAACATTCTGTGTAAGATATCCTTCATTTCCATAATATTCCCTCCTGTTATCGTATTAATAAAAAAAGACCTGTCGCAAGAACGACAGGCCTTCATATTCCTAATTCAGTATATACACGGCTACCGGCTCACGACTTTTTAAATCTTGAGTTACGCCACCACCATGCCTGAGATAATATACTGTTCATTTTCATCATATATGTTTTAATCCGAATGCAAATATACAAGTTTTATTTTAAACTCGCAAAAACAAGCGGTATTTTTTATTGTTTTGTTGATTTTTTGGTTTTAGATGGGGCTAAGGTCATTAAGGTCTTTAAGGACATTAAAGAAATATGAGTTCTGCGGATTTATCTTCCTTGTATATTACAAACCACCCCTGCCCCTCCTTTGGAAAAGGAGGGGACACAGCGCAGACATAACATGCAGATATATAATATGTATGTTTATTTAATATGATGTATATTTTCATTGAATACTTATTACATTTCTCTCCTTCTTCATGGAAAGTACAGACTCCTTACTTCCTTTACTTATTACTTTATCATTTGTCTTTTAACTTCCTATAACTCCCCATAACTTCTTTAACTCCCTACTCCCTTTACTCCTTACTCCATTCCAACGCGTCCCCTCCTTTTTCAAAGGAGGGGCAGGGGTGGTTTGTAATATACAAGGAAGATAAATCCACAGAACTCACGTTATCACGTCATTCGTATTATAAGAGGTGGCATTTGAGGCTCCAAAAGGGCATCTTTGGCAATGCAAAAGGTGGCATTTGGGAACGCCAAATGCCACCTTTCATATTATAAGGACAAAGCTTTGTATAATTACTGTTTTACACCTCAAACGTCATCATGCTTGCAATATGAAGCATGACGGCAGGCTTTTGTTACGGTTTTCAATAGAGGTCGTCACTCCTCATCTCGTCCCTGTCTATGCTTTTCCTGTCCATTTTGCGCCATACTGCCGCAATATATGCAAGAACAAACGGAACGAGGAACGACACGTATGTCATGGTGCGGAGCGTAAACTCACTGCTGCAACTGTTGGCAATGGTAAGGCTGCTCTGCAGATCGGCATTGGAGGGATAGTACGCCGTGTCGTTCCAGCCGGCACAAAGAAGCAGGCTGAGAACCACAAGGACTGTCCCTGCGCCGCCAGCCCATATACCGCGCACGAATGTCTTGCTGACAACGGTGCGCACAATGGCATAGAGCACCATGACAACGCCAACGGCAAGCACCGCCGCCACATACCACATATCGGCAAGGTTGCCGAGATATTTCATCGGCTGCATATACACCTCGCCCGTAGAAGCACTGACAGCATAGCCGTCTTTGAGAAGGGTGCGCACGAGAAAAGCCACAAACAGGATGAGGAAAGGCACGGCACAGCCTATGAGGCGCACGCTGCCGCGGCACCGTATGTTCTCGTCATCGACATTGTTCATCACATATAATATGCCGAGAACACGGGCAAGGAAGAACACGGCAAGCCCCAGCACGAGGTTCCACGGGTCGAGAAGCGCGTCGAGACCGTGCGAGGCGTTTGCCCACGAGCTTATCACAGGCTGCATGCCGTCGGTGATATTCATCTTCGACACAACGAAATTTGAGCCGTTGAAAAACGTTGCCACCGCACATCCAAGCAGAAAGGGTCCGGCTATACCGTTTATTATGAGGAACCAACGGTATGCGGCAGTTCCGAGTATGTTGCCGTGCTTGCTCTGAAACTCATAGCTCACCGCCTGCAGTACGAAAGAGAAGAGGATTATCATCCACAGCCAGTAGGCGCCGCCGAAGCTCGTGCTGTAGAACAGGGGGAATGAGGCAAAGAATGCGCCGCCGAAGGTTACGAGCGTGGTAAACGTCAGTTCCCACTTGCGCCCTGTCGAGTTTACTATCATACGGCGCTCTTCCTCGGTGGCTCCAAGGCTGAACAGAAGAGAGTTTGCTCCCTGTACGAACATGAGGAACACAAACAACGCTCCTAAAAGGGAAACGATGAGCCACCAGTAATGCTGCAAAAATATGTATGTCATGATTTTCTTTGTTTTTTAGTTTTTTCTGTTACTGATATTGAAAGGCATCAAGATGTCTGCCGGCAACAAACGCCTTGGCATCTGAAAGGCTCCGGCAAAGACACGGGTCATGCCCTCGGTCCTTTCTTTATTGCCTTGCACAAGATTGTAATCTCTGCCGCAAGAAGCGTGGTAAAGAGCGCAAGGAAGATGAAGAAGGTAAGCATCACGCTGCCCGCACCGATGTCTGACACGGCAACCCACGTGGGCAGCATGTCCTGTATGGTCCACGGCTGCCGTCCGAACTCTGCCACTATCCAGCCCGCCTCGCTCGCGATGTATCCTAAAGGCAACATGGCAAGAGCTGCCACATGCAGCCATTTTGCACCTGCAATGTCCTTTCTGTAAACCATAAACAGCACCACGGCAAAGAAAATTATGAACAATGCGCCAAGACCAACCATAGCCCTGAATGCCCAGAAGCACACGGGAATGAACGGCACTATCTGCCCGGCATCGCTGACATACCCGTATCCGAAGTAAGGCATGTTTGCCTTCAGCCTGTCAAGAACCGCGGAAACGGAGTCTACCGGGACATCCTTACTGTTGCGGCTCTTCATCGAGCGATATGCGGCAAGGTCGTTCACGGCACGGCTGCCGCGGCTTATCTTCTCGTCGAGCGACAGAGCCGTTGTGCCGTCGGGCAGTTTATACCCCCCTTTTATAAGGTCGTTTATGCCCGGCACATAGCCATGTGCATCGCGGGTGGCAAGGAACGACAGACCGCAGGGTATGCCTATGCGCAAAGGCGGCTCGCCTCCACGGCTGTAGTCGGGCTGCGAGAAAGGACTTACCCACGCCACGGCTGTAAGGCTGACATCCGTGCCGCCATCGTAGAGTGCCTCCATTGCCGCAAGCTTCATTGGCTGTACGGAAGCAACGCGGTATGCCGAGCCGTCGCCTGTGCCCGCAGCAAGCAAGGAAGCCAGCAGTCCGAACGCCGCACCAATCTTGATACTCTCCACGGCAAGCTTCTCTTCACGCTTCTTCAAAAGATAGTAACAGCCTACGGCAACCGTGAAAACGGCACCTATAATCCATGACGAGGTCACCGTATGGCAAAACTTGTCGATGGCAAAAGGCGACAGGGCGACATCTGCAAACGACACCATCTCGTTGCGCATGGTGTCGGGATTGAACTCGCAACCTACCGGATACTGCATCCAGGCATTTGCCACCAGTATCCACCACGCGGATATAGTGGCGCCAAGACCTGTGAGCCATGTGGACGCGAGATGAAAGCCGGGCGACACCTTGCGCCACCCGAAGAACATAACTGAAACGAACGTAGCCTCCATAAAGAATGCCACTATGCCCTCTATGGCAAGCGGGGCACCGAAAATATCGCCCACGAACCACGAATAGTTGCTCCAGTTTGTGCCAAACTCAAACTCGAGTATGATACCGGTTGCAACCCCCATGGCAAAGTTTATACCGAACAGCTTCTGCCAGAAACGTGCCGTATCTTTCCAGAAGCGCTTACGGGTACGGTAATAACATGTTTCCATTATGCCCATGATGACCGCAAGCCCGAGGGTGAGAGGGACAAACAGCCAGTGGTAAATGGCGGTCAGGGCAAACTGTGCCCTTGACCAGTCTACTGACGAAGCATCGATGTTTAACAATATGTCTGTCATAATTTTAGAAATTAATAGTTAACTGTCATTTGGTCTATTCCCTGTCTACCGCACGTCCAAGCACCTGCGACGACACATAGCCTGCCCTGTCGCCGCGGGGTGCCCTGCTGCGTATAAAGTCGGGGAAGAAGAAGAGTTTGAGCACGGCAAATATGATGAAAAGCTTCAATACGACGATAAGACACAGCGTCCTGCCAAGACCCATGCTTCTGAGCCTTCTGCAATAAAAGTCGCTGACACGGTGAAAGAATTTCGCCTTTTTCATGATAAAAGTACTTTCATGCCATATAAACCGATAGCAAATATACGAATAAGTCGAGAACAAAACAACAAATTTATTTGTTTTTTGTCGAG
>ERZ840371.2122-NODE-2122-length-18524-cov-3.463209_pt1 | contig 18524 bp, 19 predicted proteins | sample MGYA00519937_ERZ840371 | MGnify/ENA primary metagenome ERZ840371 (study PRJEB31850, sample SAMEA3708873) | human gut metagenome | biome: human gut; feature: human-associated habitat; material: faeces | place: China | collected 2014 ... | reverse complement strand
AGTTCTGCACAAAGAACTGCGCCGCCTGCTGCACCGCGGACTGTATTATGAGAAAGTCCAACGAACTTCCAGTCATATACCGTGTCCTCACGCAAACGTCCCACATTGATACCCATACCATTTTCATAGTTGACATCCAATGTGACCTGTGGGCGGTTATCCTCTTCCATGTAACGGATAAACTGCTTTGGCGCACTCGGAAGGTTTAACTCCTGTGGCAGTCCGGAGAATTTCTCCAACGCCTCGATCAACTGCTCTTTGGTAGGATTTTTCTTAAACTTCACAAATACGGCTGCGGTATGTCCATTTAATACCGGAACACGGATACACTGGCAAGTGATGACCGGGCTGGTTGCCGGTACGATCTCGCCCTTTTCTTCATCCACATAGCCCCAGATACGGAGTGGCTCTTTTTCACTCTTTTCTTCTTCACCACCGATGTATGGAATGATATTTCCTTCCATCTCCGGCCAATCCTTAAAGGTCTTTCCTGCACCGGAAATTGCCTGATAAGTTGTCGCTACCACTTCATACGGCTCAAACTCTTTCCATGCGGTAAGTACCGGTGCGTAAGACTGGATCGAGCAGTTTGGCTTTACTGCCACAAATCCTCTCTTGGTTCCCAGTCTCTTCTTCTGATATTCGATCACATGCATATGTTCCGGGTTAATCTCCGGTACAACCATAGGTACATCCGGTGTCCATCTGTGTGCACTGTTATTGGAAACGACCGGTGTCTCAGTCTTAGCATATGCTTCCTCGATCGCCTTGATCTCATCCTTTGTCATGTCAACCGCAGAGAATACAAAATCCACCTCCGCTGCCACATCTTCTACTTCATTGACATTCTTTACCACTATATCTTTTACGGCTTCCGGCATTGGTGTGTCCATTTTCCAACGTCCACCCACAGCATCCTCATACCGCTTGCCTGCACTTCTTGGGCTGGCTGCGATCGTAGTTACCTCAAACCATGGATGATTTTCCAGCAGAGAGATAAATCTCTGTCCAACCATACCTGTTCCACCTAAAATACCAACTTTTAATTTTTCGCTCATGATGCTCTCCTTCTCACATGTCCGCTCTGCGCAGACAACTGTCTTTCTAGGAAAATATGTTACGTTATTCCATAAAAAAAAGCAAGCACTTTTCCAATTTTACACAAATTCCACAAATGCCTGCCTTTTTCCTTATTTCTTTTGGTTATTTTTTCAAAAATTCCTTGTAAGACGCAATGGCTGTTTCCATTGCTTCCTTGCCCGGTGCTCCCGTCGTCAGACGCTTGTTGACACAGGTGTACATGGAAATGGCATCATAAATGTCCTCTTCAAAGACATCCGAGAACTCTTTCAATTCCTCCAATGACATATCATCGATCGCGATACCCTTATCAATGCAATAGAGAACCACACGTCCGATAATGCCATGCGCATCCCGGAACGGTACGCCCTTGCCTACCAGATAATCTGCGGCATCGGTCGCATTGGTAAAGCCATGTCTGGCGCTCTTTTCCATGACGTCTTTGCGGAAAGTCATGGTCTCTAACATGCCATCAAAGAGTTGGATGCAGCCATTGACCGTATCCATCGCATCAAATGCCATTTCTTTATCTTCCTGCATATCCTTATTATAGGCAAGCGGAATGCCCTTCATGGTCGTAAGCAGTCCCATCAGTGCCCCATAGACACGCCCGGTCTTACCACGCACGAGTTCCGCGATATCAGGGTTCTTTTTCTGCGGCATGATACTGCTTCCGGTACTATAGGCATCGTCGATCTCAATAAAACGGTATTCATTGGAATTCCAGATGATGACTTCTTCGGAAAAACGGCTCAGATGCATCATGATGGTAGACATGGCACTCAGGTATTCGATCAGATAATCCCTGTCGCTGACACCATCCATACTGTTGACGGTCGGTCCGTAAAATCCCAGCAGTTCTGCAGTATAATCACGATCCAATGGATATGTCGTGCCTGCCAATGCGCCGGAGCCCAAAGGACAATAATTCATGCGCTCGTATATATCGGACAAGCGCAAAACATCACGCTTAAACATTTCAAAATAAGCCCCCATATGATGCGCAAGCGTGATCGGCTGTGCCTTTTGCAAATGGGTAAAGCCCGGCATGATCGTCTCTGTGTTATCTTCCATAATGGAAAGAATGGTCTCAAGCAGATGATGGAGCAGATCCTTGGTATGTTCTACCTGACTTCTGGTATAAAGACGCATATCCAATGCCACCTGATCGTTTCTGCTGCGTCCGGTATGCAGTTTCTTGCCCGAATCACCGATACGGTCGATCAGATTTGCCTCCACAAAACTATGAATATCCTCATATTCGGATGTGATGGCAAGTTTGCCGTCTGCCACATCTTTTTCGATGCCTTCCAGTCCGACTAAGATCTCATCCCTTTCCTCTTCCGTAAGGATGCCCTGTTTTGCAAGCATCTTGACGTGTGCCTTGCTGCCCATGATGTCTTCCGCAAAAAACCGCTGGTCGAATCCGATGGAAGCGTTGAAATCATATACTAACTGATCGGTTGCCTTGGTGAATCGTCCACCCCATAACTGTGCCATAATACTTAATTCCTTTCCTCTTTTTCCTGCTGTCTGCTACGATATGAAAACACACACCCACAGTAATCCTGCCGATACATGCCATACTCTTTTGATAATTCTACGCTGCGCTTATAACCCTCGCGTTTCTTAAAATCCGAATACAAATACGAAATGCCATAGTCTTTTGCCAGTGCTCCGCCGATTTCATTGAGCATCTGGGCATTTTTCATGGGACTGATGGAAAGTGTCGTCGTAAAATAGTCCATCTGCATTGCTTTTGCCAGTTTCGCCGTCTCTTCCAACCGAAGACGAAAACACTGCTGGCACCGCTTTCCACCCTCCGGCTCCTTCTCCAGTCCCTTGGTCACTTCATAAAAACGCTCTTTGTCAAAGTCTCCCTCCACAAAAGAGATCGGATGCTTTGCCGGAAAACGTTCGATAAAAGCCTTTTGTTCTGCCACACGTTTGTTATATTCTTCATCCGGGTAAATATTGGGATTGTAATAGAATACGGTGATCAAAAAATAAGCGGACAGATACTCCAAGACATAAGAACTGCAGGGCGCACAGCAGGCGTGCAAAAGAAGTCTCGGCACCCTGCCCTGCTCCTGCAACTGAAGAATCGTTTGATCCAAAAGACGTTGATAATTCTGCTTCATGTACTATGCTTCCTCAGATGTCCAAAGATATAAAAATGCCACTGCCAGTACATATACGATTGCCATGAGTACCATAAAAACGGCTCTGCCAAAGATAAATCCTGCCGCGATCTGTGCGATCACAAGGAGCCCATGTACCCAGAGCGGGATCCGGTTTAAAAGTGCGCTGAGCAGCACTTCCAAAATGGCGATCGAACAGATTGCCACAATGGGAATATTTAATACCGCAAAACTCACGACGATCAATACTACGGTCACCGCCAGAAAATTTCCAAGTGGTATGATTGGTTTATTTTTAAATACTTTGATTGCTTTTGTCATTTTAAGTGTCCTCTCCTGTTCTTTTCACTTAGCCCATTATAGCAAGTTTTAAAAGAAGAAACAACTACCACCTTTTCTCATCAGGAATAACTGACGCGATTGTTGACATGGTCATAATAATACACATGGTCAGAAAGGACTTCTTCCGGCATCACACAGGTAGCATTGACCTGACGTACCAGGGCAGACATTTCCTCCAGATCAAAGCGATTTTGATAAGGTAGCAAGATCAACTCATGCACACTGCTCGGCAAGATAACAAAATCGCTTTCTGTCACTTTCGCACATTTTTGCATGATCTGCGGATACAACATGACTGCCGCCCCAAAATACTGGTTGGCATTGGTCAGCACATACATCTGAAAATCTGCCAGATCTTCCATGTCTTCAATTTCCGGCAGACTCTGCCCTGCTGCTTCCAGCATAGAATCCACCAGTCCCGAAAAGGAATGCATCTTTGGTGCAAGCAATTTTGGCGTGTTGCGGCGGGCATAAGATAAGAGTTCTTTCGGCGTGATGTGCCAGATATCTAACATATCATTTCGGATCAGGATAGACGCATTACTCCTTGTCATTTGCTCAGGGAAGGTCTCATCCGCCAAAATATAATAGCAAAATACCACTGCTAGATCCAAATAGGGAACAAACGGCACTTCTGCCAAAAGTTCTTTGTTCTTTTCTATATTGACCAGTTTGTAGATAATATTTTCCCGCACTTTGGAAAAATCCGTGAAAAAAGATAGATCCACATCCTCTTTCAGGCGATACTCAGAAAAACTGGAAAGTATGCGGTCTGCGATTTCTGTCAGGGACGATCCCTCTTGAAAAATCTCATAACACGTATGTAAATAAATGGTTGGGGAAATGTTGACAGATGACTGAAGGATGCTCAGTCCGTCTAACCATAGATCGTTGTTCTTGAGAACAGGGCGCACATCAATCTCCTGATCCGCGTCAATCCGCTCCTCAAGTAAGGAAATTAATTCCTTTTTAAATATTTCGTATGTCATAAACCCTCCGATTCAGACATGCGCAAATGGAAAAAGCTCCGAATCAGACTCGAACTGACGACCCCTTCATTACGAGTGAAGTGCTCTACCAACTGAGCTATCGGAGCAACGAAATTATTATATCGAAAGTTTTCTGTTTTGGCAACGATTTTTTTATCTTTTTGCAAATCGAAGATGCGTTCCTTTGGGCTTGGGACAGGGCACAGGATGCTGGTCTGTGCCAGTCCCAAGTCCAAAAGGAACGCTCCTCATGGCAAAAGGAACGTCCCTCCTGCCTAGCGTAATTTGTAGTCCAAGCGGATCTTATCTGTGATCAGGGCGATAAATTCCGAATTGGTCGGCTTGCCCTTGCCATGATTGATAGTGTATCCAAACAGTGCATCAATAGTATCCATCCTGCCCCTGCTCCATGCCACTTCAATCGCATGCCGGATGGCACGTTCCACACGACTCGTGGTCGTATCATATTTCTTTGCGATCGTCGGATACAAGACTTTCGTAATGGAATTGAGCATCTCAATATCCTGTACGGACATGACGATCGCATCCCTTAAGTACTGGTAACCTTTGATATGTGCCGGTACCCCGATCTCATGAATGATATTTGTCACATCTGCCTCTAAGGCAGCCTCGGTATGCTCCTTCGTCTTTTTCTGATAAAAACCGGGCTCTACAAAGGCACGGGTTCTTCTTGTCTTTTTGATCCGCTGAATAATCGTATCTTTATCAAAAGGCTTCATGATAAAATAATCTGCCCCAAGAGCAAAGGCATCCTCTGTGACCTGTGGCTGGTTGACGGCACTTACCATGATAAAGTTCGGTGTCTTTTTGATACTCGTATCCCGCTGTACTTTATCCAGGACCCCCAGTCCGTCCATCTTTGGCATCACGATATCAAGCAGTACCACATCCGGCTCTTTCTCCTTGATCATCTGATACGCTTCTTCCCCATCTTTTGCTGTTCCAACTACTGAAAGTTCTTCATCCGACTGTACGATGGTGTCTAGCAACTGACGCATCAGATCATTATCGTCTGCGATTGCCACATTGAGTTTGTCCATACCATCCTCCTACTTTCTTCAAAATCTACGTTCCTCATTATTCAGCATATTTTGTATGTATGCTGTCGAAAGTAGTCGCGAAAAATGATATTTACAAATCCTATAGCATTTCCTCAATGAAAATGCCGTATCCTTTTGTAGGATCATTGATAAAAACGTGCGTTACTGCGCCAATGATCCTGCCTTCCTGAATGATGGGCGATCCACTCATGCCCTGAACGATCCCGCCCATCTGGTCGATGAGTTTTTCATCCGTCACATGAAAGACAAAAGATTTATTCTTTTCCTTTGGTTCATAATCGATCTGGTCGATCATGATCTGATAAGCCTCCACCGCATCGCCTTCGCCAAACAGGATGGTCGCCCCCTCCCGCTTGATCTCCTGTTTATAAGCAACCGCATAGGAGTTTCCCGCATATGCCGTCTTTGCCGTCCCATTCATCTTGCCATAAATGCCAACATTGGAATTGCGCGTGATCTCTCCCAGCCGCGCCGCACTGCCATAATGGATCAGACCTGAGATCTCCCCCGGCGAACCGATGCTGCTGGGCGTGATCCCGGTAATGCTGGTCTCATACAGATAGCCCTCTTTCATACTAAGCGCCTGACTTCCCGATGTCGCGCTGATACCATGTCCCAGCGCCCCAAAAGAGCCATCCTCCTTGACATAGGTCAGGGTTCCTACCCCTGCCACATCATCTTTGACCCAAATGCCTAACTTATATGAGCCATCCTCCGTTTCCTGCGGCTGGACTTTGACTTCCATTTCTTCCCCATGTCTTACGACGGACAGGACCATGGCCTGCCCTTTTGACGCTTCTACCGCCTCCTGCAAGTCCTCCTTGTCTGAAAGTTCTTTTCCATCCCGCCCCGTAATGTAGTCTCCCTCCTGCAAAATATAAGCACAGGGAGATACTTTTTCTCCGGATACAGTCTGGATCTCTTTTAAACCGGCAACATAGATGCCCTGAGTCCGCAGATAAATACCGACCGGTCTTCCCACAGCATCCACGGACTGATCTCCGACAACGGTCCCGCTCATGGTCGCGATCGGGATTAGACCAAACAGTTTACAGGTATAGGTCTTTTGTATGCCCTTGGCATCGCTTCCACGCTCAGTCTGCACGGTCTCTTCTGTATGGGCTTCCTGCACACGAATAGGTGCCGCCAGTGAGATCTTATCACTGGCTTTTTGCAAAACAACCTCTTTGGGAATATAGGATAAAAGCATAAAATAGCAGGCTATGACATATACAATGCCGTAGACTATGGCTGTTTTTTTGCGATTTTTCTGATACCATGCAAACATAAGCAAAACCTCCATGAAAAAGAAAAGGAAGGACATTTGTCCTTCCTTTAGTATGTTAGTTTTGCCTGATTTTAAACATCTTTCTTGCCTTGTGCCAGATCTTTCATCTCCTTGGCATTGTCTAAGACCGTCTGCGTGATGGTCGTTCCGCCAAGCATACGCGCCAGTTCCTTGATGCTGTCATGATAAGAAAGTGCCTCGATCGAAGATATGGTCTCATTGCCTACCACATCCTTCTGGATCAGATAATGATGATCTGCCATGGCTGCGATCTGTGGCAGATGCGTGATACAAATGACCTGATGTTCCTTTGCGACCAGATGGAGTTTCTCCGATACTGCCTGTGCTGTACGACCACTGATTCCGGCATCGATCTCATCAAAGATCAAAGTATCAATATCATCATGCTCTGCCAGTACCGTCTTGATTGCTAACATGATACGCGACATCTCACCACCAGATGCTATATCCTTGAGCGGACGGATCGGCTCTCCCGGATTGGTACGGATCATAAACTGTGCATCGTCATAACCGTCTGCGCCGATATGATCTGTCTGCAAAAATTCCATGGAAAAATGCACATCCAGAAAATTCAGATCCATCAGGGCTTCTTCTACCTTGCCGGAGAGTTCCTTAGCATAGCGTTTGCGCATACCGGACAGGGCAAATGCCGCATCCTCTGCTTCTTTTTTGGCGTCATTTAAAGCCTGCGTCAACTTGGCAAGATAGGCTTCGTGGTGCATGAGTTTTTCCAAGCGGTCTTCCTTTTCCTGCTTTGCCGCCAGAATATCCTCAATGGTCGCGCCATATTTGTCCTTGAGGCGGTTGATCTCATTGAGTCTGCCGTCGATCTGGGCAAACATTTCCTCGTCAAACTCTGTCTCAGCCATATACTGTGACAGATCACGGTTGAAATCAGAAAGCAGGCTGTCGATGTCATTTAAACTTTCAAACATAGGCTCTAAGGCTTCATCATAAGACAGGATCTGATGCAGACGCTGCACAGCCCTTCCTACCTGTTCCGATGCCCCATCACTGCCGCTGGTCTGCTGGTATGCCTCGGAAAGTGCCTCCATGATCCGTTTGCTGTTGGATAATCTGCGATACTGATTTTCAAAGCGCGCATCTTCTCCGATCTCCAAATTTGCCTCTGTGATCTCTTTGATCTCATACTCTAAGAATGAGATCTCGCGCTCCCTGTCGCCATCCAACTGGTTGGCTTCCTTCCATTCCTGCTGCTTTGCGGCATAGGTCTTGTAGGCTGTCTGCATACGCTCTTTGAGCGGTCCTACTTCATTTTTGGCATACTCATCCAACATTTCCAGATGCTTTTTTTTGTGGAGCAGGGATTGATGGTCATTCTGCCCATGGATATCCAAAAAGATATCCCCCACCTGTTTCATCTTGATCGCCGGTACCATCTCGCCATTGATCTTTGCCACACTGCGGCTCTCCGTAATCTTACGGCTGAGGATGACCTCATCATCATAAGGCTCGATATCCAGTTCTGCCAACTGCTTTCTCTGCGAGTCCCTGGTGATGCGAAAGACAGCCTCGACCAAGGCTTCCTTACCGGGATCCCGCAACATGTCTTTTGACACCTTTCCACCAAGTGCCAGACCAAGCGCCCCTAAAATAATGGACTTTCCGGCACCGGTCTCTCCGGACAGGATATGCAGTCCGTCCAAGAAGGTGATGTCCTCCTCCTCGATGAGTGCAAGGTTTTTGACGTGTAAATTTTCAAGCATACTTGCTCCTTTCACTCTTCTTAAGCATTTTTATTCTCAACTAGTTTCCTTAATCTACTCATGATCACAATGGTATCGTCTACACTGCGGACCGCGCACATGATCGTATCATCCCCGGCGATACTTCCCACGATCTCCGGCAATTCCATATGATCGAGTGCTGCTGCCACTGCCATCGCCATCCCGGAAACGGTCTTGATGACAAGAATGTTCTGTGCGTTATCCATAGACACATAACCATCCCGGAAAATGCGGATATATTTTTCCGCCATCTTCTCTTCGGTCTTACGATATGCCACATAGCGTAGTTTTCCATCGCTCATGGCTACCTTTGTCAGTTTCATCTCTCGAATATCTCGGGAAACCGTGGCTTGTGTTGCCACAAATCCGGCACGTTCCAATTCCATGGTCAATTCTTCCTGCGTGCCAATCTCCTTTTTTACGATCAGATCCAAGATCTTTGCCTGACGTTCTGCTTTCATGTCCTTACCTCTTATACTGTATCAAACAACTCTATCTATACTCCATCAATCGTCATCCGCCTGTAACTTGGTACGGATGCGATCCAAAAAACTCACATCCCGCAAATGAATCATCTTTGTGGTCTCCTTTGCCCGATGTACAACGAGTTTTTCTCCCGGATGCAATAATCTCTTGTGATTGCCGTCAAAACTGATCTCGGCTTCCTCTGTCCCATCTTCCCTGCGCGACTCGATCTCGATCACCAATTCATCATAGGGATCCAGAACAATACTTCTGGCATTTAGGGTATGCGGATTGATCGGTGTCAGAAGGATGAGATTGGTCATAGGATTGACGATCGGACCATTGGCGGAAAGATTGTATGCCGTTGATCCGGTCGGTGTCGCAAAGATTACCCCATCACAATTATAGGCATAAAGATACTGCCCATTGACATAAACGACAACATGCATGACCTGCAGGCCTGCACTCGAACAAAGCACAATATCATTGAGTGCCTGGATCTCTTTGCCCGCATTGCCCTGGGCATCTACCATATGCCCGGACAACATCATCCGTTCTTCAATACTGTAATCACCTGCCATCATGGCATCGATGGCATCATAGACCGATGCATCATCCAGATCACACAGATAGCCCAGATGCCCGCGGTTGATCCCGATCATTGGGATATTTTTTCCAAAAATATTCTGTGCAGCCCGGATCACCGTACCGTCACCGCCGGCAACTAAGATTCCCTGTGTGTCCTCCGGCAAATCCAGTTCTGCTTCTAATGCATCATCCGGATTGATCCCATAGGAGCAGGTTCCGCCCTTTTTTTCGATATAATCCGTCAGTTTCTGCACAAATTCTAAGATTTCTTTTTTATCTTCTCTTGCTACAACAAAAAAATGTTTCATGCCTATTTATCCAGTTCTCCATGGGCTGCCGCTACGACTGCCTCCACATCAATCACTTCTTGGCTCTCCGCCTCGGCATCCTTTACGATATGTACCAGATACTCGATATTTCCTTCCGGTCCCTTGATCGGCGAATAATCCAGATGCAGGATGCCAAATCCGATGGACTTTGCAAATAAGATCACGCGCTCGATCACCTCTTTATGTACTGCCGGATCCCTTACCACGCCTTTTTTTCCGACCTTGTCCTTACCCGCTTCAAACTGCGGTTTGATGAGACATACCATCTGTCCGCCGTCTTTTAAAAGTTCCTTTGCCGGTCCCAAGACCTTGGTCAGGGAAATAAAAGATACATCCACGGACGCAAAATTCAAAGCGTCCCCGATGTCCTCCGGTGTCACATAGCGGATGTTGGTCTTTTCCATGCAGACCACCCGCGGATCCTGCCGCAGTTTCCAGGCAAACTGTCCATATCCTACATCCACGGCATAGACCTTCTTTGCTCCGTTTTGTAACATGCAATCGGTAAAGCCTCCGGTCGATGCCCCGATATCCATGCAGACCTTGTCATCTAGGGTAATGCCAAACTGTGCCATTGCCTTTTCCAGTTTCAGTCCGCCACGGCTGACATAACGCAGGGTATTGCCATGGATCTCAATATTCACGGACGGATCAAAAAAAGTGCCCGCCTTATCTTCTCTCTGGTTGTCTACAAAGACATTACCCTCCATGATCATGGTCTTTGCCTTTTCTCTGGAAGGGGCAAGTCCTTTTTGCACCAATAAAACATCCAAACGTTCTTTCATGCTTATCTATCCTATAATTTTTCTAAGATCTGCCGCGTGATACCATCGGCATCGATCCCTAATTCTTTTTGCAAGACTGCCACATTGCCATGCTCTACAAAATGGTCTCCGATCGCAATGGAAAGGATCTGTCCTTCATAGCCCTCCCGACGAAGGAAACATGCCACATGCTCACCAAAGCCGCCCAAGGCTACATTTTCCTCCAAAATAACGATCATAGAGTGCTTGGTCATGGCTTCTTTTAAATATGCCGCATCAAAAGGCTTGGCAAATCTGGCATTGACAAGCGTTGCCTCTATGCCTTTTTTCTTTAACTGCCCGCAGACAGCCTCGGCGGTCTTTACCATACTGCCCAAAGCAAACAGGAGTATATCCTGCCCCACTGTGATCTCCTCACACTTGCCGTAGACGACCGGCTGACGGTGTTCCTGCAAGCCGTCATATGCCTCTCCTCTCGGATAACGAAGGGCGATCGGTGCATCATAAGCAATCGCATACTTTAACATATCGGAAAGTTCCCATTTATTTTTCGGTGCCATGACAGTCATATTCGGCATTTCAGTCAAATAGGACAGATCAAAAACGCCCTGATGGGTCTCTCCATCACTGCCGACAAGTCCCGCCCGGTCAATAGCAAATACAACCGGAAGATTTTGCATACAGACATCATGCAGCATCTGGTCATAGCCTCTCTGTAAAAAGGAGGAATAGACCGCAAAGACCGGATGCATGCCTCCTGCTGCAAGTGCAGCGGCAAAGGTCACGGCGTGTTCTTCCGCAATCCCCACATCAAAGAAACGATCCGGGAACATATTGTGAAAACGCTTGAGTCCACAACCGTCTGCCATGGCTGCGGTGATGGCAACTAACTTGTCATCCCGGTCTCCCATCTTGCGCATAACGGTTGAAAATACATCGGTATAGGTCGCTTTCCCATGGGAAAGCGGGATCCCTGTCTCAATATCAAAAGGTGCCGTACCGTGGAAACGGGACGGATGTCTTTCTGCCGGGCGGTAGCCATATCCTTTCTTGGTAAGAACATGCACTAAGACCGGTCCCTGTACCTGCGAAGCCTCCTGAAAGACTTTGAGCATAGCGGATATGTCGTGCCCATCCACAGGTCCTAGATACATGATCCCCATATCTTCAAAGATCATCCCCGGGATCACCATCTGTTTGATACTGCTCTTGGTCTTGCGAATACCGGATACAATGCGCTCGCCATAAACCGGGATCTTTTCCAAAGAAGACTGCACGCCCTCTTTTAATTCCACATAGTTCGTGCTGGTACGCAGTTTTGACAAATGTCTGGACATCCCGCCGACATTTTCTGAGATCGACATATTGTTATCATTTAATACGATGATAAAATTCTTCTTGAGGGCGGCGGCATTATTCATCGCCTCATATGCCATACCGCCTGTCAGGGCTCCGTCACCGATCACAGAAACCACCTTGTAGTCCTCATTCTGTAACTCTCTCGCCCATGCCAGTCCAAGTCCTGCGGAGATGGAAGTAGAACTGTGTCCGGTATCAAAGGAATCGCACGGACTCTCTGTCCGCTTTGGGAAGCCACTCATACCACCATACTGGCGCAGATGATCAAAGTCGTCCTTGCGGCCAGTCAGGATCTTGTGGGTATAAGACTGGTGTCCCACGTCCCACACGATCTTATCCTTTGGAAAATCCAAAAAAAGATGCAATGCCATCGTCAGTTCCACGGTTCCTAAGTTGGACGCCAAATGTCCGCCGAGTTCTGAGATCTTTTCGATCAAAAAAGTACGGATCTCCTGTCGTAAGACATCTATCTCTGCCGGTGTCAAATTCTTAATATCATTTTCTTTTTGTATCTTATCTAACACCATAAGTCTCATCCTCTACTTATCGCGAAGCACCATCCATCGTAAAAGTTCTGTCAAAAATGGATTTTCGTATGGAAGTTCTTGTAAAATAGCGATCGCATCGTCTGTCAGATCTGCCACTTCCTGCTTTGCTTTTTCTAAACCTTCAAATACAACATAAGTTGCCTTCTGGTTCTTCTCATCACTGCCAACGGATTTACCGATTGTCTCTGTCTCACCGATCACATCCAAGACATCATCCTGGATCTGGAAAGCAAGTCCGATCTTTTTTGCCACCTCTTCGATCTGTTCAACTTCTTCATCCGTCGCGCCACCTAAAATAGCACCGATCATCATGGCTGCCTCGATCAGGGCTCCGGTCTTCAACTCATAGATAAAGTCCAAACGATTCTTGGAGATACCGTATTGTTTCTCGGCTTCCACATCTACGACCTGACCGCCGATCATGCCATAAATACCGGCTTTTTTTGCCAGAACCTTGAGTGAACGGATGACAGCCCTGTTGTCTGCCCCCTTGGTCTCATCCAAAGTATCCAGCGCAATCTCAAAGGCATAATTGAGCAAGCCATCACCTGCTAAAACGCCCATAGCCTCGCCGAATTTGGCATGTGTCGTCAATTTGCCACGGCGCAATTCATCATCATCCATGGCTGGCAGATCATCATGCACCAAAGAATATGTGTGGATCAGTTCGATCGCTGCCACAAAAGATTCGATTGCCTTGTTAGAACCACCGAATAATTTGTAAGTCTCCAGCATGAGGATAGGACGGATCCGCTTGCCCCCTGCCAAAACACTATAGTTCATTGCCTGAAATACTGTCTTCTGATAACCTTTTTCCGCCGGTAACACACGGTAGATCATACGGTCTGCGTCGCTTGCCTTATAGGCGATTTCCTTATTGATATCCATAACTACACCTCTTCAAATGTTTCTAACTCACCATTACTGTTCAACATCTGTACCTTTTGCTCTACGGCATTCATCAGGTCATTGCAGTGCTTGATCTGCTGCATACCTGATTGATATAACAAAAAAGAATCCTCCAAAGTCACTTCATTGGACTCTAACTTGTTCAAGATTTCTTCAATTTCTGCAAAACTCTGTTCTATGGTCAATTCTTTTTCTTCCATGCTACATCCTCATCGATTTCTTTTATGACAGCCTGCATCCTGCCGTCACGCACATAAACCTGCACAGGATCTCCTATGGCTATGCCTTTTATCGAAGACAGGCAATGTCCGCTCTCATCTGCTACATAGGCATAGCCTTGTGCCAATTTTTTCAAAGGCGACATGCCCTCCAAACGCTCTGCCAAAAGCCGCATCCGCCCATCAAAGCCGTCCAGCCTCCTTCGCATCGTCTGCTGCAAACGGTCTTCCAAATGCATGGCATACTGTCTTTTCTCATTGAGCCGCCCCATTGGACTCAAAAGCTGCATCTGCCTTTTTAGCCCTTCCAAGGTCTGTCTGTCCTTTTGCAGATGCATCTGCATGGACTGCTGCATACGGACCTGGACGGATGTCAAAGCACCAGCGACCTCCTCATAGGAAAAGACTGCCAGTTCGGCTGCCGCCGACGGTGTCGGTGCGCGTAGATCAGCCACAAAATCACAGATCGTCGTATCGGTCTCATGCCCCACCGCCGAAATGACCGGTGTATTGCAGTTGAACACGGCTCTGGCTACGGCTTCCTCATTAAATGCCCATAGGTCTTCGATCGAGCCACCGCCTCTGCCGACGATCAAAACGTCTAAACCCATGGCATCCAGCGCCATGATACCGGAAATGATACTCTCCACGGCGCCCTCGCCCTGTACCAAAGCCGGATATAAGGCAATGGATACATGAGGATTGCGTCTTTTGGAGATCTGGATGATATCCCGCACGGCTGCGCCGGTCGGTGCCGTCACAATGCCGATCCGTTGTGCAAAACGGGGAATAGGCTTTTTGTACTCTGCGGCAAACATGCCCATTTCTTCCAGTTCTTTTTTTAACTGTTCAAAACGTACATACAGATCTCCTGCCCCATCCAGCGTGATCTCTTTTGCGTAGATCTGATAGGTACCGCCCTTTTCATAGACGGAAACGGAACCTGTGACCACGACCTTATCTCCATCCTTCATAGGAAAACGCAGACCCTTGACGCGGTTCCCGCGAAAGAGGATGGCAGAGATCGCTCCGCCTGCGTCCTTTAAGGTGAAGTAGATATGACCGCTGGAATGATATTTGCAGTTGGAGACCTCTCCCTTGATACGGATATCACGGAGTAAGAAATCCTCTGCAAACATCCGCTGGATATAGGCATTGACCTGCCCTACACCATAGATATTTTTATTCATGGATCCTTGCTAATACTCCGTTGACAAATCCTGCTGACTGATCTGTGCCATAGGTCTTTGCCAGTTCTACGGCTTCATTGATGGCAATGCCCTTCGGCAATTTCTCATAGCGAATCTCATAGACTGCCAGACGGATCAAAGACAGGTCGACCTTTGCCATACGGCTGGTCTTCCAGCCCTCCACTGCCTCATCGATGATCGCATCGATCTCCTCAACGTGTGCAAAGATGTCACTGCTCTTGTCAGCAATGTATTTTTCCTGTTCTAATTCCTTATCGCTCTTGACCGGGAATTCTTCTGTCTCTTTCTCCGGCTCGCTCTCATCCTGCAAGAATAGGTCTACCTGTTCCGGTAGATCTTCCTGCGCATGAAAATCCGCCTGAAAGATGATCTTAAATATCTCTTCTCGTATTTGTCTTCTTGTCATTGTCATAGACCTTTTTCACTCCCTCAATGTATTGATAATATGGTAAAAAAGGATGTCTTTTCAGACACCCTTGATTATAGCGCAATCCTTGATAAAACAAAAGAATTATTCCCCTGCAACCGCTACAGATGCAATCTTGATATCTACGCTGATGACCTCAAGTCCAACCATGTTCTCGATCGCATTCTTGACCTTGTCCTGCACCTGCTGGCAGATCTTTGGGATCTCATAGCCATAAGAGATATTCACTCCCAGACGTACTGCAACTTTGTTTTCTTCTTCTGTGATGATCTTTACACCCTTGGATAACTTGTTCATCCCAGCCTTGCTGATCACTTCATTGGTCAGATTTCCAGCCAGAGAAGATACACCTTCCACCTCTGTAGCAGCAAGTCCTGCGATGATTGCAACTACTTCATCTGTGATATTGACCCCACCATTTTCGCTCTCTTTGATAACAAAACTCTTTCTATCTTCTGCCATATCGGTAGCCTCCTAAACATATTCTTAGCATTATTATATCAGACCTCCCGTAAATTGGGAAGTTTTTTATCTTTTGTCTTTTGGGAGCCAGTGCAAATCGTACGGTGTCATCTGGTAGACATAATAATCCAGATAATTGGTATATAAGCAATTTGCATGGGAACGCCATTGTAAAAACGGTCTTTCGTTCACATCATCATTAGGATAATAATTGACCGGCATCTGGATATCCATGCCTTTTTCCAGATCCCGCTTGTACTCTTTATCCAGGGTCAAACGATCGTATTCCGGATGTCCCATGCAAAAGATCTGGCTGTTATCCTTGGACAGGATCAAAAAGATGCCTGCTTCTTCCGACTCTGCCAGCACGATCAGATCCGGGTTGTTTCGGATGGCATCCTCGTCCATTCTGGTGTGTCTGGAATGTGGTGCCATGAAATAATCATCAAAACCGCGTACCAATGGGATCTTGCGGTTTTGCACCCTGTGCTTGTAGACACCAAAGATCTTTTGATCTAAGATCTCCTTTTTGATACCGTAGTGATAATATAGCCCCGCCTGTGCGCCCCAGCACTGGTAAAAAGTACAGGTCACATGGGTCTTTGACCACTCCATGATCTCGACCAGTTCATCCCAGTAATCCACTTCTTCAAAATCATGCAGTTCCACCGGTGCTCCCGTGATGATCAGACCGTCCAGATTACGGTTTTTGATGTCACCAAAGGTCTGGTAAAACTTGTTCAAATGGCTCATGGACGTATTTTTTGAAATATGGCTCTCCACTGCGATAAAAGTAATGTCTACCTGAAGCGGGGAATTTGACAGGGAACGCAGCATCTGCAGTTCCGTATCCTCTTTTAAAGGCATAAGGTTCAGGATCCCGATCTCGATCGGGCGGATATCCTGATGCACTGCCCTGTCCTCGTCCATAACAAATATATTTTCATGCTCTAAGATCGCCTTTGCAGGCAGATCGCTCTGTGTTTTGATCGGCATAATTGCCCCCTCTTTCTATCTCTATTCTCTAGGCTTTGACCTGAAGCATTTCTAATAATTCTTCCTCTGTAAGCACGGTGACTCCTAAAGCGTTCGCCTTATCCAATTTGCTTCCTGCATTTTCACCAGCCAGTAGATAGTTTGTCTTTTTGGAAACAGAACTGCTGACCTTGCCGCCGTGGCGTTCGATCAATTCTGCTGCTTCCTTTCTTCCCATGCCGGGGAGTGTTCCTGTGATCACAAATGTAAGTTCTGCCAGCACATCGTCACTATCTGCTGCCTGAAGGCGTGCCATATTGACACCGTGCTTTTGCATTCGCTCCAAGATCCCCAGACTGACCGGATCACGAAAATAAGCATAGATGGCTTTTGCACTGATCTCGCCAATATCATTGACCTCGACCAGTTTATCCGGCTCTGCCTTTGCTACCGCATCGATCGAACCAAAATAGTCCAAAAGCGATTTTGCCGCTGCTTTGCCAATCCCCGGTATGCCCAGTCCTGTCAGAAGGCGGTAGGCATCATTCTCCTTGGATGCCTCGATCACTCCGAGAAGTTTATCTGTATTTTTTTCTTTGCCCAGGATACCCTTTTCGATCAATTCGTCCCGGTATTCATAAAGTCCATAAATATCCGCAATGTCGTGCAGATAGTCCTGATTGATGAGTTCCTCAATATTCTTAATTACTGTGGCATACATCGTGGTGAAGAAGATTCCCAATGTCTCTGTTTCCAGGTATTTGTCTCCCGCCATCTCATTGAGGTCGAGAGAAGCGGTCTGCTGTACCATCATCATGCAATAACCGACCTGCGTCCTTTTAGCGAGTCCTTCATTGCTTGTGTTCAACTGTGTATAAGTAAGTAATGGCCCCGGCTCGATCGTAGGGCTGTTATTGGGATCGATGTTCTTCTCTTCAAAATCACACGAAGTAATGAATGCCAACGCAGACAACAGTGCCGTTATTTTTAATATATATCGTCTCATAACCTTGATTCCTTTTTAAAATTGAATATTTACATTAAATCCCCAGCTACGGGTTGCCGGAAGTCCGAATTGTTCCAGGCCCTGCGCATTCCCGCTCGTATAACTCGATTCCGGGTCTACCAAAGGCACTTTACTATATAGTGTCCAGAGATTTCTTCCTACCAGCGAGATCATTACATTCGAGAAACCGGCATTTCTGATCAGTTTTTTAGGGAGTGAATATCCAACGGATATTTCGCGCAGCTTTACAAACGAAGCATCGTATACAAACTCCTCCGTAATGTTATTTGCCAGATGCATATAATAATCCATCGCCGGTACTGCTTTGTCGTTGACAGAACCGTCCCTTTTTACTCCTTTTCCGACAACTCCGCCTTCGCGTCCATCCAAAGTCATTTTACTTGTTCCCAGATAACAGGTCATATTGTTTGTCCCGGAGAAAACACTTCCACCGAATTTACCATCGATCAAAACGTTCAGATTGAAATCACGATAGTTGAACCGGTTGCTGAATCCCAACGTATACGGATGAATACTTTCGCCCAGTTTCTTTATCTCTCCCCGCTGTGGAA
>ERZ840371.2119-NODE-2119-length-18552-cov-8.454560_pt1 | contig 18552 bp, 11 predicted proteins | sample MGYA00519937_ERZ840371 | MGnify/ENA primary metagenome ERZ840371 (study PRJEB31850, sample SAMEA3708873) | human gut metagenome | biome: human gut; feature: human-associated habitat; material: faeces | place: China | collected 2014 ... | reverse complement strand
ACCGACCCGTTCCTGATCGACAAGGTAACGGCGATCGCGGTGCACAAGAACATGGACGCACTGGTCGTCATCAACAAGACGGACGCGAATCCGGGTGACGAGCTGTATGAAACCTACCGGAAGAGCGGCATCGAGGTGCTGCGCGTGAGCGCGCACACCGGCGAGGGCATTGACGCACTGCGCGAGCGCATCCGCGGCAGGGTGAGCGCGTTTGCGGGCAACTCGGGTGTCGGCAAGTCGAGTGTGCTCAACCGTCTGGACAGCTCGTTCGGCGCTGAGGTCGGTGCGATTTCGGACAAGATCGGCCGCGGCAAGCATACCACCCGTCATGTGGAGCTGCACCCGATCGAAGGCGGCGGCTATATCGCGGACACGCCCGGCTTCTCCTCGTTTGAGACCGAGCAGATGGATTTGGTTCTTGCCGAGGATCTGCAGTATGCGTTTCCGGAGTTCGAGCCGTACATCGGGCAGTGCAAATTCACCGGCTGCGCGCATGTCAAGGAAAAGGGGTGTGCCGTTCTCGCGGCGGTCGAAGCGGGCGAGATTGCGAAAACCCGTCACGAAAGCTATGTAAAGCTGTATGAAAGTGTAAAGGATCTGAAGGAATGGGAACTTACCAAGGGCGGCACGCGCTGATTTTTGCGGCTGCACCGGAAACCGATTACGGTTACATCCGCGCGTTTCTGCGCGAGCATCCGGACGCGCTCGTTGCGTGTGCGGACGGCGGCCTGCGGCATGCGCGGGCGCTCGGTCTGCACCCGGATTTCATGATCTCCGACCGGGATTCCATGACCGAGGTAGAGGGCGACGATGTGATCCTGCTGAGACCTGAGAAGGACGACACGGATTCGCAGAGCTGTCTGCGCGAGGTGTTCCGCCGCGGCTGCCGCGAGGCGACGCTCGTGTGTGCGACCGGCGGGCGCATCGACCATATGCTGGCAAATCTCTCGCTGCTTGAGGAAGCAAAAACGCTCGGCGGCCACCTGACCATTCTCGATCCGTACAACCGCGTTGAGCTGCATCAGGGCGGACGGCAGGAATTCATCATGCCGGAGACGTTTACCTACTTCTCGGTCGTGCCGATGGACGCGGTGCTCGAGGGCGTGACCATCGAGAATGCAAAATATGAATTAACGAACGGCACGGTTACCCGTGTCGGCATGATCTCCACCTCGAACGAGGCAAAACCGAACAGCCGCTTTGCCGTCACGATTGAACGGGGAACGGCTCTGATTATCTTCTCGCGCGACCGTGTTTTGTGAAAATTCCACACCTGACCCGCCAATATCGGCGGGTTTTTTTATTGTGTCGATTTTGCAATTTATTAAGTCAGGACTTGCAAAAATAAGTTCGCAGGCATATAATAAAAACACATGATAACTGATGAGAGATATAAGGGAGTGCTGAGCATGGCATTGAAGCCGATTTCCAAGATTGCAGCAGGTGTGCAGGCGTCCACGACGCTGGCCATTGATTCGCTGTTCAAGCAGATGAAGGCAGAGGGCAAGGACGTTGTCGGCTTTGGTGCCGGTGAGCCGGATTTTCCGACGCCGGAGCACATCAAGCAGGCCGGTATCGAGGCCATTGAGAACAACCAGACCAAGTACACGCCGGCAGCCGGTCTGATGGATCTGCGCAAGGCAGCTTGCTACCGTCTGAAGGAGGACTGCGGTCTGGACTACGAGCCGACGCAGATCGTTGTGGCTTCGGGTGCAAAGCACTCGGTTTATATCGCGCTGATGACGCTGTGCAACCCGGGCGATGAGGTCGTTATCGCCGCGCCGTACTGGGTAAGCTACTCCGAGATGGTAAAGCAGGCAGGTGCAATCCCGGTCATCGTAGCCGCAACCGAGGAGGCGCACTTCAAGATCACCGCAGAGCAGCTGGATGCCGCCATCACCGACAAGACCAAGGTGTTCATGCTGAACTCTCCGTCCAACCCGACCGGCATGGTATACACCAAGGCCGAGCTGGAGGCAATCGCTGAGGTTTGCTGCCGCCATAACATCTACGTTATCGCGGATGAAATTTACTGTAACCTCGTATACGATAACAACGAGTTTGTGTCCTTCGCTTCTCTGGGCGAGGACGTGAAGGAGCGCACCATTCTGGTCAACGGCGTATCCAAGAGCTACGCGATGACCGGCTGGCGTATCGGCTACAGCGCGTCCAATCCGCAGCTGGCCAAGGTGATGGCGAACTACCTGAGCCACTCCACCTCTGCACCGTCCACCATTTCCCAGCAGGCGGCTATCACCGCACTGACCGGCCCGCAGGAGGATATGCAGGTGATGAAGCAGGCGTTCGAGCAGCGCCGCGACCATCTGGTAGAGCGCATGAACCAGATCGAGGGCGTTTCCTGCATCAAGCCGGAGGGCGCGTTCTATGTTATGATGAACATGACCGGCTTCCTCGGCAAGACCATGTACGGCAAGGTCATCGAGAGCGCCGAGGACTTCGCGCAGCTGTTCCTTGAGAAGGGTCTGGTTGCGACCGTTCCGTGCACCGCATTTGCCGCGCCGGGCTTCATCCGCTGGAGCTATGCAACCTCGCTCACCGAGATTGACAAGGGTCTCGACCGCCTCGAGGCGTTTATTAAGAACGCGTAAGCATTCGTAATTCCGAGCAGCACTCTGAAAAGGGTGCTGCTTTTTGGTTTCTGCACCGAACCTCTGGGGCACTTGAACCGCGCAGCCGGTGCAGGAAAAAGGGGAGGACGCAAAATCTAACGGCGAAACCGCTGCAAACTTTGTTTATTGCTACAAGATAGCGCAAAACCGGTCGGTTTTGCTTGAAATGACCGGTGCAAAGTGTTAAACTAAAATCGGACTGTTATGGAAGATTAGATACCATACAAGTCCGTTATTTCGTTATAATTTGGATAAAATACACACCGGAAAGGACGAATAACATGAACAACGTGTACGAAAGCCCGCTTTCTTCGCGCTACGCTTCCAAGGAGATGCTCTACACCTTCTCCTCGGATATGAAGTTCTCCACCTGGCGTCGGCTGTGGCTGTCGCTGGCTAAGGCGGAGTTGGCGCTCGGTCTGCCGATCACGCAGGAGCAGGTGGACGAGATGGCCGCGCACCTGACCGACATCGACTACGATGTGGCCCGTCAGCGCGAGAAGGAGGTGCGCCATGACGTTATGGCACACGTTTACACCTTCGGCAAGGCGGCTCCCAAGGCGGCCGGCATTATCCACCTCGGCGCTACCAGCGCGTATGTCGGCGACAATACCGACATCATCCAGATCCGCGAGGGTCTGCTGCTGGTTCGCAAAAAGCTGGCGACCGTACTGGACAAGCTGGCGCAGTTCGCGGATGCGCACAAGTCCCAGCCGACCCTCGGCTTCACCCACTTCCAGCCCGCACAGCTGACCACGGTCGGCAAGCGCGCTACCCTGTGGATGAACGAGCTGCTGATGGATTTGAACGAGGTAGAATACCGCATCGAAAACCTGCGCATGCTCGGCAGCAAGGGCACGACCGGCACGCAGGCGTCCTTCATGGAGCTGTTTGACGGCGACGAGAGCAAGGTTAAGGAGCTGGAGAAGCGCATTGCCGACGATTTCGGCTTTGCAGGCGTGGTTCCGGTCTCCGGCCAGACCTACTCCCGCAAGATCGACGCGCAGACGCTCGCAACGCTCGCCGGTATCGCAGAATCCGCTTCCAAGTTCGCAACCGACCTGCGTCTGCTGCAGCACCTGAAGGAAGTAGAGGAGCCGTTCGAGAAGAACCAGATCGGCTCGTCCGCCATGCCGTACAAGCGCAACCCCATGCGCTGCGAGCGTATCTGCGCCCTGAGCCGTTACCTGATGGTGGACGTGCTGAACCCCAGCTTCACCACCGGCACCCAGTGGTTCGAGCGCACCCTGGACGACAGCGCCAACAAGCGCGTGGCCATGGCCGAGGGCTTCCTGGCCACCGACGCCATCCTGAACATCATGCTCAACGTCACCGATGGCATCGTGGTGTACCCCAAGGTGGTGCGCAGCCGCCTGATGGCTGAGCTGCCCTTCATGGCCAGCGAGAACATCATGATGCAGGCCGTGGAAAAGGGCGGCAACCGTCAGGAGCTGCACGAGCGCCTGCGCCAGCACGCCATTGCCGCCGGCAAGCAGGTCAAGGAAGAAGGCCTGCCCAACGACATGGTGGACCGCATTGCTGCCGACCCCGCCTTTGGCCTGACCAAGGAGGAGATCGTGGCAGGTCTGGTGCCGGAGAACTTTGTGGGCCGTGCACCCCAGCAGGTGGAAGAGTTTGTGGCCAACGTGTTGCAGCCCATCTTTGACGCCAACCCCGATGCCGTGGAGCAGCACGCATCCCTGAGCGTCTGATGACAGTATAAATTGCAAAAAGGAGAAGCCCACGGGCTTCTCCTTTTTGCGTTTGCGCCTTGCACGATTTTGTCTGCCATGCTACACTGGTAGCAGAACATAAAAAGGAGTACCGCAGATGCGATTGGATAAATATCTGGCCGAGACGGCCCAGTGCACCCGCAGCGAGGCAAAGGCTCTGCTGGCCAAGGGCCGGGTGCAGGTGAACGGTGCCGTCTGCAAAAAAGGGGACACCCAGCTCAAAGAAACCGACACCGTGGCCGTGGATGGCAAGGCCCTGAACTACCGGCAGTTCGTCTATCTCATGCTCAATAAGCCGGAAGGCGTGGTGAGCGCATCCACCGATAAGCGGGACACCACGGTGGTGGACCTGGTGGGGGACGCCTACCCCCGGCGGGAGCTGTTCCCGGCGGGCCGGCTGGATAAGACCAGCACCGGCTTTGTGCTGCTGACCGATGACGGCGGATTTGCCCATGATATCCTTGCCCCGAAGCGCCATGTCTCCAAGACCTATACCGTCACGCTGGACACCCCCCTCACCGAGGAGATGCGCACCGGCTTTGCCGCGGGGGTCACGCTGGCCGACGGCACGGCCCTGTCCCCGGCCGAGGTGACCGCCCTTTCTCCGGACGGCCTGACCGTGCGGGTGGTGCTGAAGCAGGGGGTGTACCACCAGATCAAACGGATGTTCGGCGTGTACGGGGCCGGGGTGAACGGCCTGCACCGGGACGCCATCGGCGGGCTTGCACTGGACGAGAACCTTGCGCCGGGCCAGTGGCGGGAACTTTCGGACGATGAGGTGGCAGAAATTACCAGAGGATGAGGGCCGCTTTTCACCCGGATTTCAAAAAAACATCACATTTTAAAGCTAAAATAGTGCCAAGAACCACGCAAAAAAGCACTTTTTTGGCCTGCAAACGCCCCGAAAGATAATTTCAACAAGAAAGAATTATCTTTTTTGTTGAAATATGTTGCAAAAGTAAATTCTTTTGTGTAAAATATAGATTGTAATGCAGCGAAATTGGTAAAAATCACAGTCGCTGCCGCTGCGGTTTGCACAAACGAGGAAAAGGGGTAACCATTATGGCCAATAGAGTATTTCAAAGCGTGATCTACCAGATGAAAGATGCGATCAACCGGGTGGTCGGCGTGGTGGATGAGACCGGCGCTGTCATTTCCTGCTCGGAACTGAACCTGATCGGGGAAGTACGCGACGGCTTTGTGGCGGAGCGCCTGACCGCAGGGGACCGCTTTGTGCGCGATGGCTACACCTACCAGCAGTTCTCCAGCGCAAAGCATAACGATTATGCCGTTTTTGTGGAAGGTGCGGACGAGACTGCAGGCCAGTTTGCCGCTGTGCTGTCCATCAGCCTGCAGAGCATCAAGCAGTATCACGACGAGAAGTTCGACAAAGCCAACTTTATCAAGAATGTGGTGCTGGACAATATCCTGCCCGGCGACATCTACGCCAAGGCCCGTGAGCTCCACTTTGCCACCGACGTCTCCCGCGTGGTGTTCATCGTCCGCGTCACCAGCGGCGGCGACATCTCCGCTTACGACGTGGTGAGCAGCCTGTTCCCCGACAAGCAGAAGGACTTCGTCTTCAACATCAGCGAGACGGACACCGTCCTGGTCAAGGAGATCCGCAAGGGCATCGACCGCACCGATATGGAGAAGCTGGCCGCCAGCATCGTGGACACCCTGTCCGGCGAGCATTACATCAAGGCTGTCGTGGGCATCGGCACCCCCATCGCCAACGTGAAGGACCTGGCTACTTCCTTTAAGGAAGCACAGATCGCCATGGAGGTCAGCAAGGTGTTCGACACCGAAAAGCAGATCATCCGCTACGACAATCTGGGCATCGCACGTCTTATTTACCAGCTGCCCACCACGGTCTGCGAGATGTTCCTGCGCGAAGTGTTCAAGCAGGGCAGCATCGAGAGCCTGGACCAGGAGACCCTGTTCACCATCCAGCGCTTCTTCGAGAACAACCTGAACGTCTCCGAGACCAGCCGCGGCCTGTTCGTCCACCGCAACACGCTGGTGTATCGTCTGGAAAAGATCAAAAAGCTGACCGGTCTGGATCTGCGTGAGTTCGACGACGCTATCGTGTTCAAGGTAGCGCTCATGGTCAAGAAGTACCTGTCCAACAACCCGGCCAAATATTGATATTTCGTCTCAGCCGCTCCGGCTGCGGACGCCGAAACCGGCCGCTCGACCCCGATGCTGGCCGGTTTCTTTTGTAATAGGGATAGCCTCTCAGTCTCGCATACGCTCGACAAGGCCGGGTTGCGTCACGGCGTCAGCCGTGACGGAGAGGTTTGGTCTGGAACTTCTGTGCCAAATAAACTTTTCAGGAGCAAGATACTCATGATAGATTTTGAACATGTCACCAAGATATACAAACGGAGTGATACTCCCGCTCTGGAGGACATCGACTTCCATGTAGACGACGGCGAGTTCGTCTTTCTGGTGGGCCACTCCGGCGCCGGCAAGTCCACTCTGCTCAAGCTCATCCTCCGCGAAGAGCTGCCCACCGAGGGCCGCGTCATGGTGGACGGCAAGGACGTCGCCCGGCTGCGCCGGGGCAAAGTGCCTTTCCTTCGCCGCCAGATGGGCATCATCTTCCAGGATTTCCGCCTCATCCCCACCATGACGGTCTACGAGAATGTGGCGTTTGCCATGCATGTCACCAACATCGGCAAAAAAGACATCAAAGAGCGCGTCAACTACATGCTGGAGCTGGTGCATCTGGAAGATAAGGCAAAGGTCTACCCCGAGTTCCTCTCCGGCGGTGAGCAGCAGCGCGTGGCCGTGGCCCGCGCTCTGGCCCACAGCCCCCGCCTCGTCATTGCGGACGAGCCCACCGGCAACATCGACCCCGAGATGAGCCTTGAGATGATGGAACTGCTGGAACGCGTCAGCGAGATGGGCATCACGGTGCTTGTCGTCACCCACGAGCATGAACTGGTGCGCCGCTTCAACCGCCGCACCATCACCCTGAAGCATGGCCGCATCATCTCCGATGTTCCGGCCAGTTTCGGCGAGGAGGTACACGTATGAAAATCTCTACGTTTGGGTTCCTCACCCGGCGCGGCGTGCGCAACCTCGGCAAGCACTGGGCCATGACCATCGCCTGCATCGCTTCCCTCAGCGTCTGCATGACCCTGAACATCTTCGCCAGCCTCATTGAAGTCAATGTGGACAGCATGGTGAGTTATCTGGGCAGCCAGAACGAGATGGTGGTCTACGTGGACCCCGAGGCTGATGACGCCACCATCCAGTCTGTGGGCAATGCCCTCAGCGGCACCGCAGGTGTGAGCCGGGTGCAGTATATGTCCAAAGAAGACGTCCTCAACCAGTACAAGGGGTATATGTCCGACTATGCCGCCCTGCTGAACGAGTTCGAGAACGACAACCCTTTCAAGGCCAATTACCGCGTCTCCCTGTCTGATTTGAGCCAGATGGAGACCATCAGCAAGCAGTTCGAGAACATCAGCGGCGTCTACAGCGTCACGGCTCCCATCGAGATGACCAAGACCTTTGTGGAGGTCCAGCAGGCTGTCACCAAGGTCGGGCGCGGTCTGGTGCTGGTGCTGATGGCTGTCAGCATCATCACGGTGGGTACCACCATCCGGCTGAGCGTCTTTGCCCGCCGCCGTGAAATCGAGATCATGAAGTATGTCGGCGCTACCAACGCCCTCGTCACCCTGCCTTTCGTCATCGAGGGCCTGACTATGGGCCTGCTCTCCGGCATCCTGACGGCAGCTGCCACCATCGGCGGCTATGCCTACATTGTTCAGCTGTCGCCCACGCTGGGCGGCCTGTGGCAGATGCTTATGGGTACGGCTCTGGTGCCGCTGGAAAATGTCTGGCCCACCATCCTGACCTACAGCCTCGCGGGCGGCGCTCTGGTGGGCGGTCTGGGCAGTATGTTCTCCATCCGCAAGCACCTGAACGTGTAAGGAGGGGCCTACTGTGTACCACGACAAGCATTCTGCAGGCTTTGTCCTGCATCATCCGCCCCGCCACGCAAAGCCGTCGGGCCATTCGGCCATGATGCGTGCCGCCTGCGCCTTTCTGGCCGCCGCCTGCCTCGTGCTGAGCGTGACGGTCTATCCGGCCAGTGCGGCCACCAGCATGAGCTCGCTGCAGAACAAGCTGGACAAGATCTCTGCGTCCATCAAGCAGCATAAGACGGAGCTGAACGACGCCAAAAAGAAGGAAGCTGCTGCCAAGGCCCTCGAGTCTGAGCTGAAGGAAAAAGTCTCGGTGCTCCAGAGCCAGATCAGCGTCCTCAAGAGCCAGATCTCCGAGGTGCAGAACAGCATCGGCGTTAAAGAGCAGGAGATCACCGCCAAGCAGAATGAGATCGCCCGGAAAGAGCAGGAGATCGCCGACCAGTGGGACGATTTCAAGAGCCATATGGCCGCGATGCAGGAGCTGCGGGACGGCGGCAGCGTCGCCATGCTCCGGTCTGTGAACGATCTGTACGAGCTTCTGACCTTCAATGAGGTCATGCAGGACATTTCGGTGAAGGATACCGAGATACTCGACAACATGAAGGCTGCGAAGGAAGCCCTCGTGGCCGACCGCACCCAGCTCGTGGAGGAGCGCACCCAGCTGCAAAACAAAAAGGCTGAGCTGGACGCCCAGAACAAGCAGATGCAGTCCAAGCAGAACGAGCTCAACAACAGCGTCAAGGAGGCCCGTCTGAGCGCCGCTGAGGCCCAGCAGGCCCAGAAGAACGCCCAGGCGGCCATCGAGTCGGACGAGATGAACTACGAGGCCGTCAAGAAGGAGATCCAGAAGCTCATCGCAGCGGCAGCGGCCAGCAAGCCCCAGCTGAGCTTCAGCGGCTTTATCTGCCCGCTCAGGAGCTATACCCGCATCTCCAGCGAGTACGGCTGGCGCAAAAACCCGGTCTCCGGCGTCAACAAACTCCACGCCGGCATCGACTTTGCCGCCCCCGCAGGCACTCCCATCTACGCAGCCGCCAGCGGCTATGTGCAGGTGGCCGGCTGGTCCAGCGGCGGCTACGGCAACTATGTCATCATCTATCACGGCAAAATGACAGACGGCAACGCCTACTCCACCCTCTACGGCCATATGCGCTCGGTGGCAACGTCGGCGGGCAAGTATGTCAACCAGGGCGACCTCATCGGCTATGTGGGCTCCACCGGCAACTCTACCGGCAACCACCTCCATCTCGAGGTGTGGAAGGGCGGCTCCAAGGCCAATGCGGTCAACCCCCGCGGTTATATTCCGATAAGATAACACAACTGTAATTGAAGTCGAGGGGTCAAAGGAGGCCACAAGGCGAAATGAACGAGCAAAAACGCAAGCGTATCCTTCGGGTGGGCTGTCTGATTCTGGCAGGAGTGTTCCTGCTGTCGGTACTGGGCAGTGTCATCCTGATGTTTTTGGTCTGAACTGGGGAGGACACTGAATGAACCGCAAAATTTCCGTAGGGATGACCGTGACCATCGTCATTCTGGCAATGACGGTCACTTTTTCCATCACGATGCTGGTGGCGATGCGGCTGTTTGACCACACCGTCACCAGCGTGAAGGAAAAGGAGAGCATGTACAACAAGGTGGCCGAGGTAGACCGCTATGTGCGCGCCAACGACTACTACGACATCGACGAGACCGTGCTGTACGACCGTCTGACTGCCGGTTATCTGCTGGGTACCGGCGACAAGTACGCCCGCTACTACACCGCCTCGGCCTACACCGACCTGCTCAACGCCCAGAGCGGCAAGCTGATGGGCATCGGCGTGGAGCTGGCCATCGACCAGTCCGGCTACGCCAAGGTCATCAAAGTGTATGACGAGTCTCCTGCCAAGGAGGCCGGCCTCCAGCGGGGTGATTACATCACCACCATCGACGGCGCAGACATCAAAAGTCTGGGCAGCGTGGAGGCTGTCCAGAACAAACTCCGGGGCGAGAGTGGCACGAGCGTCAATGTAGGCTGGCTGGACAGCGAGAACGCCCAGCACACCGCCGATCTGACCCACTCCGGCTTTACGGCCAACAGCGTCGATTCCGCGCTGGTGCAGGGCAATGTGGGCTATATCAAGATCTGGCAGTTCGACAACTCCACCCCCAGTGAGCTGGACTTTGCGCTCCGCAGCCTGACCGCCAGCGGCGCCCAGAGCTTCATCTTCGACCTGCGCGACAACGGCGGCGGCATCCTTGATGACGCCATCAGCTGCATCGAACTCGTCGCGCCGGAAGGCGTGCTGGCCTACGCGGAGGATAAGGCAGGCAACCGCACCCTGCTGGGCAGCAGCACCGGCGACTCGGTCATCAGCCAGCCCACCGTCTGCCTCGTGAACGAGAACACCGCCAGTGCGGCAGAACTCTTTGCGTCCAGCCTGCGCACCCTGTGCGGCACCCGCCTCGTGGGCAGCACCACGATGGGCAAAGGCACCATCCAGAGCAGCCCCCAGCGCCTCTCGGACGGCAGCGCTGTCGTGGTCACGGTGGCAAAGCTCATTTGCGGCGACGGCTCCTGCTTCGACGGCACCGGCCTGACCGTGGACGTGGAGCGCCCGCTGACTGCCGACGAGCAGGTCAGCTACTATGACTACACCCTCGACACGGACCCGCAGATACAGCGCGCCGTCAGCTGCGCACAGCAGCTCACCGGTGTCACCACCGTGGGCGGCGTGAACGACGCTGACATCGCCGCCGACTCCGCCGCAGCCTCTTCGGAGGCCGCAGCCGAGAGCACCGCTTCCAGCGAGGCCGCAGGGGAGGCAGAGGCTTCCTCCGAGGCCGGTGCAGAAGGGGAGCAGGAGGCTGCAAGTGCGCAGTAAACACTTCTTAAAAATAACTTTAGTCGTGTAAATAGCTCAACCTCTCAGTCTGCTTCGCAGACAGCTCCCCTACCGAGGGGAACCTCTGGCGAAGAGAGTAAGCTTTGCGGAATGCCAAGGCCTCCCCTCGATAGGGGAGGTGGCACGCTGCAGGCGTGACGGAGAGGTTTTGCTGTTTTAGCAAGAAACAGAAAGGAAAACCAATATGCCGGAGCTGACCGACCTCTCCGTTATCCGCACCCTGTGCGAAAAATACGATTTCGCGCTCTCCAAGGGCTTTGGACAGAACTTCATCATCAATCCCGGCCTGCCGCCCAAGATCGTGGACGCCAGCGGCGTCGATAAGAGCTGGGGCGTGCTGGAGATCGGCCCCGGCATCGGCGTGCTGACCAAAGAGCTGGCCCAGCGCGCCGCCAAGGTGGTGTCCATCGAGGTGGACGAGCGCCTGCCGCCCCTGCTGGCCGAGACCATGGCGGGCGTGGATAACTTCAAGCTGGTATTGCAGGATGTTCTGAAAGTAGACCTCCGCGCCCTCATCGAGGAGGAGTTCCCCGGGATGCCGGTGGCTGTCTGCGCCAACCTGCCCTACTACATCACCAGCCCCATCGTCATGAAGCTGCTGGGCGACCGCCTGCCCATCCAGAACCTCACCGTCATGGTGCAGAAGGAGGCCGCCGACCGTCTGGCCGCTGCCCCCGGCACCCGGGCGTCCAGCGCCATCAGCTGTGCCGTGAGCTACTACGCCACCTCAAAACTGATGTTCACCGCCGCGCCGGGCAGCTTCTACCCGGCCCCGAAGGTTACCAGCGCCGTTGTGCGGATGGACATCCGCCCCACTCCCGCCGTACAGGTGGAGGACGAGGACGGCTACTTTGCCCTCATCCGTGCCGCTTTCGGCCAGCGCCGTAAGACCGCCGCCAACGCCATCGCCAGCGGCCTCGGCCTGCCGAAAGATAAGGTCATCGCGGCCATCGAGGCGGCGGGCTTCGACGCCCGCATCCGCCCCGAGGCCCTGACCCTCGAGGACTTCGCTGCCGTACAGCGGGAGCTGAAGTAAAATTTTATCATAATAAAACGCCAAGGCCCCCGCAGTTTGGAACAGAACTGCGGGGGCCTTGGTCGTTATGTGGAAGGAATAGAGAATGGCAATGTGCTTACCTCAGCAGTGCGGTGTGGTCTGCGCCGCCCACGATGAAGCTGGCGGTGGAGCCGCTGTGGCTGAGGGTGAAAGGCGTATCGCCCGCACCGAGGGCTGCAACATCGGAGAGGGAGAGGGTGGAAGTGCAGCGTTCGGTGGAGAAGACAACGGTCTCGATGCGCTCAGAGCGGAGGTCGGTCAAATCGGAAAGGACGCCATGCAGGGATGCCGTCTCATGGGTGACATCAATGTAGAGAACATCGCTGATCTGGTTCAGCTGGACCAGCTGGACGTTCTGGAGGATGTTGGCCTGAGCCGGGTCAAGGACACGCAGGCCGGTGGAGATGGTGCTGTTGTCGCTGCTGTGGGAGACATCGCGGTACTCCACCTCATTGCAGACCTCGCAGATGCGGTACTCGCGGCTGCTGTCGCCTTCGACAGGCGTCCAGCTGCTCCACTGATGGCCGAGGGCGGGCAGCTCCTGCGTCTCAGTGACGACACAGCCGCTGACCGTGCAGCTGCGCTGTTTCTCGCCCTTCTCGGTGCAGGTAGGCTCTTTGGTGATGACCCACTCGCCGAAGGTGTGGGTCTTGCTGACGGGGATGGCCTCGGTCTGGGTATCGTCGCCACGGATGCAGTCACGGTGCTTGGAGCCTTGCTCGACACAGGTAGCGTCCCTGTCGATGACCCACTCGCCGTACTCGTGGCCGAGGGCCTCAATGGCCTCAGTCCGGGTATCGCCGCAGGCAGAACAGGTGAAGGTGCGCACGCCGTTGGCAGTGCAGGTGGCCTCCTTCGTGACGACGCCTGCATCCCACTTGTGGGCGGTCTTATCCACCGGGATGCTCTCGGTGTAGCTGTCGCCGCAGACGACGCAGGTATAGGTCATGATGCCCGTCTCGGTGCAGGTCGCGGCCTTGGTCACGACGCCCGCGCCGTAGCTGTGCTGGCCGGTGGCGTTGAGCGTTTCGGTCTTCGTATCGCCGCAGACCTCGCACTGGTAGGTGACGGTGCCGTCCTGGCCGCAGGTAGCCGCTGTCGTGGAGAGGACTTTCCACTGATGCTGGCCGGTGGCGGGGATGCTCTCGGTCTGGGTAGCGTCGCTGCGGATGCAATCACGGTGTTTGGAGCCTTCCTCGATACAGGTAGCGTCCCGGTCAATGACCCACTCGCCGTACTCGTGGCCGGGGGCCTCAATGGCCTCAGTCCGGGTATTGTGGCAGACGGTACAGGTGAAGGTGCGCACGCCCAGCTCAGTGCAGGTGGGCTTCTTCGTGACGACACCCTCGTTCCAGGTGTGCTGGCCGGTGGCGGGGAGAGTGTGGCGGAACGTGGTGCCGCAGTGGTCCACCATGCAGATGTAATCGATGTAGCCGTCCTTGCCGCAGGTCGGCTCCTGATGGTCGCTGACTTTCCAGTTGTGGACAGAAGCGATGTCGCCGTACTTGGCCTTTTCTGCCTCACTCATCTCGGGCGTTACGCGGTCGGGGGAGTGAGAAGTGGAATGGCTGTCCGCGTAGACACCGTTGTGGAAGAGCCGCGAGATGCTGGTGGTGCCGCTCTTTACGAGCTTCACGAGGCCCTTCTTGCCGTTTTCCGCGAGCTGGATGACTTTGTCCAGCTTCTTGCCGTCGCTGCTTTGGATAGCATTGTCGGCGTCGGGGGCGGTTGCGGTGATGTCCAGCGCGGAGTCGGTATTGCTGATGGAGACGCTGCCGCCGCCGATGGCAGGGGCGTCGCTGGTGCCGGTGGCGGTGATGGTGCCGCCGGTTATCGTGATACTGCTGGAGTTGTTGTTGTCGCTGCCGCCGATGCCGGCGCCGGTGTCATAGCCGGTGGCTGTGATGGTGCCGCCACTGATGGTGACATCGGCGTAGTTGCCGCCGATGCCCGAAGAACCGAAGTTGTTGCTATGCTGGTTGCCTTTGGCGTTGACCGTGCCGCTCTTGATGGTCACGCTGCTGCGGCTATTAAGGCCCGAGCCGATGCCGGCAGCGGAATCGCCGCCCGTTGCGTTGATGGTGCCGCCGTCGATCACGACGTCCACCTTGTCGGAGTCATAGCCTGAGCCGATGCCGGCAGCGAGATTGCCGCCCCTGACGTCTTTGAGTTCGGCGTTACCGGAGATGTTGACCGTGGAAGAGCGACCGTAATAGCCCGAACCGATGCCGGCGCCGCCGTTCTTGCCCTCGGCCTTTTCAATGGTGCCGTCGGTGATGTTGATGGTGACAGCGCCCTTCTTGCTGTCGTCTTTGGTGTCACTGCTGCCGCTGCCGATGCCTGCGCCGCCGTATTTGCCGCCAGTGACCTTGGTGATGGTGCCACCCTTGATATTGATCTCGGTCTCGCCGGAGACGTTGGAGCCGGAGCCGATGCCTGCGCCGCTGAGCCGCTCGTCGGAGTGATTGCGAGAGTCAAGGCTGACTCCGCCCGTGGCCGTGATTTCGCCGCCCTCAATGTTGATGGTGGTCTTATTAAGGGTGTTGCCGCCGGAGCCGATGCCGGCACCGGAAGCCCAGCAGGATCCGTTCTCATTGCTGCCGCCCTTGGCCTCAATGATGGGGATGACGCGGCCGTCGTCGCTGTTGCGGATGGTGATGGTGGTGCTGCCCACAGAGGGATCGTTGATGTCACCGACATAGTGGCCGGAGCCGATGCCCGCAGCGGTGGAGCCGCCGGTAGCGGTAACTTTTGCTGCACCCTCGATGAGGATGGTGGTGTTGCCATTGGCGTCGCTGCCGCTGCCGATGCCTGCGCCGCCGCCGCCGCCAAGGGAGGAATTACCGCCGCCGGTGGCCGTAACGGTCACGCCGTCGCGGAGAGTGATGCTGGTGTCGCCGGTGGAGTCGCTGCCTGAACCGATGCCCGCGCTGCCATTGTAGCCGTCGCCGCTGCCCATGGCCTTAACAGTGCCGCCGGAAATATCAATGGTAGTCTTTCCGGAAGAATTGATACCGGAACCGATGCCTGTGCCGTGGCTTACATACCTGACGTCGATAAAGCCCTTGGCTGTGACATCGCTGTTGGTGATGTGGATGTCGGTGTCGCCCTTGGCGCTATCGCCGCTGCCGATGCCGGAACCATCATAACTCGAAGCATTGATGGTGCCGCCGGTGATCTCGATGTCCGTGGCGTTGGTAGAATAGCTGCCGCTGCCGATGGCTGCACTGGAGTCGCTGGAGGCTGTGACGTTGCTGTCAGTGATATGGATAATGGTCTTGAGGGCGTTCGGCGTACCCGTAGGAGGACTGTAGAAGTCTCCTTCACTGCCGCTGCCGATGGCTGCGCCGTTGCCGCCGACGGCCTTTACCGTGCTGCCTTCTATCGTGATGGCGGTGTTGCCCTTGGCGCCTTTGCCGCTGCCAATGCCAGCGCCCGGGTTATTAGTGGAATCAGCGGAGGACTCCAGAGAGCTCACAGACGCGTTGCGGATGGTGATGTAAGTTTGGCCGGAGGCGTAATGACCGCTGCCGATGCCTGCACCGTCGTAGGCAAAAGCATGTTTGACACCCTTTCCGGCAGTTGTATCGTGGATGTTGACGGTCGTCTTGCCGGTGGAGGATTCGCCCGAACCGATGGCTGCGCCGCCGCTGCCATACGCGTACACGAGCGCATCCTGGGTGATGTCGATTTTGGTCTCGCCGGTAGAGCCTTTGCCACTGCCGATGCCTGCACCACCGCCGACGCCGCCCGTGGCCTTTTCAATGGTGCCGCCGGAGATGTTGATGGTGGTATCCTGGAAGGAGTTCGCGCCGCCGCCGATGCCTGCGCCGCCGCCCGTACCCTCGGCATTTTTAATGATACCGCCCGAAATATTCACAACGTAATCGCCGCGGATGCCGCTGCCGCCGCTGCCTCCGCTGCCTCCGTTGCCGCCGGTAGCGTTCTGTATCTCGCCGCCGGAGATGAAGAGCCTACCGGCGCTGTAGATGCCAGTGCCGCCGGTGCCGTCGTCCGCCGTGCCGTCGCCGCCCTTCGCGGTTCCGATGGTGGCGTTGTCGGAGATGGTGAGCATACCGCCGCTGCGGATGCCCATGCCGCCGGAGGCATTGCCGTCGCCGCCCTGCGCGGTTTCGATGGTGCCGCTGGAGATGGTGAGATTACTGCCGCTGAAGATGCCGCTGCCGCCGTTGCCATCGGTAGAAGCGCCGCCGGTGGCCTTCTGTATGCGGATGACATAGTTGGTGACGTTTTCGGCTGTGCTCCTGAAGTTTTCCGCCGCGCGTTCCAAGACCGTAGTCGATTTGTTCCGGGTCTCTTCGTCGTCATTGGCGTCGGCGACCTTGAGGGATGCACCGGTGTACGTGAACTGGCTTTTGGGTGTAGAGAGGCTGCTCTCCGTGCTTTCCGTGCCTTCCGTGCCTTCGGCAGGGGTCTCGCTGCCGGTGGTGGGAGTGCCGCCCGCCGAGCCGGAGGTGCCGCTCTCAGAGCCTTTGCTCTCAGGGTCAGAGCTTCCCGCGCCGGTGTTCTTGCCGCCGGTCTGGTCCTTTTTCGTGGGATCAGTCTCGTTTTCCTCGCCGCCGGTAGTGTCGTCAGGCTGGTTCTTGCTTTCTTCGCCGCCGGTAGTGTCGTCAGGCTGGTTCTTGTTTTCCTCGCCGCCGGTGGTGTCGCCGGTCTGGTTTTCGTTTTCCTCGTTGCCGTCGTCAGAAGACACGTTGCCCTTGGGGGCGCCGAGGTAGACCATGTCTTCGTTTTCGCTGTCGCTGTCTTCTGATGGGGGCGTGGCCAACTTGGGTTGGGCGGGAGAGGCTGCGGAGGTGCCGCCTTCAGAAGAGCCGCCGCCGGAGGCGGTGGTATCCTCTGAGCGCTTGCCGCCCTTGATGATGATATTGCCGTCGCTGTCCTTTGTAGCAGTAGGATTTCCCGAGTGCTTGACATAGGTGCCGCTTTTGTCTTTGGTGACTGTGATGTCACCATCGCCTATGTAATAGGTATCCGCATACGCCGGTGCGGCCATGCCGGCCACCATTGCGGCTGTCAGCGCCAGCGCCGTCACTCGGTGGGACGCAGGCCGGGGGAACGGCACCCGCAGCGGATGCCCCAGAACGCGCATTGCAAGCTTGCGATAAGAGATCATAGAAACCTCCTCTGAAAAATGTGAGTTTTGCACAGAAGTTCAAGACGAAGCGGCAGGAACTTGTGAAAGAAGCATAAATATTAAGCTTGTTTTATTCTATCACATTCCGGCCATAATGTGGCCGTATCTGCGTGAATCGCCTCGCGGATGTCTCGAAACGCCCTGAAACAGCGCTGCATGGGCCGACAGCGGGCCGGACAAAGATATTGACAAGCGGGGAGGTTTCTGGTATTCTACTAGAGTACCCTGTGCAAACGATACTCGCTGGTGTGGCGCAATGGCAGCGCAACTGATTTGTAATCAGTGGGTTGCAGGTTCAACTCCTGTCACCAGCTCCAAAAAGTCCTACGATATACCGCTGAAAAGCGGCGTGTGTCGTGGGGCTTTTGCTTTTTGGGAAAAGGTACGCAGGATTGTTAAATAAAGAAAAAAAGTGCTATAATACTTATAAGCCTGAAACTTTACACGAAAGGATGGGTGTGTTATGAGTATAAGAGAATTGGCGAAGAGCTTGATTGACCAAGTGCCGGAAAACAAGCTGCTGTATATTATTGCCTACTTGCAGGGGGCTGCTATTCCGGATGAAAGTGAAACACCGAATGCCGACACGCTGGAAGCCTTTGAAGAACTGGATAACGGCGGCGGTCATACCTACAACGGGCCGGTTGAAAATCTGATCAGCTCGTTGCTGGAGGATGAAAGTGCTTGAAGTAAAATGCTCCACTAGATTTAAGAAAGATTTGAAAGTGTGTCAGAAGCGGCATTACATATGGCTTTGCTTCAGCAGGTCGTCAATGTACTGGCCGTTCCTGAACAGCTCCCGCCACAGAATAGAGATCACAGCTTGACGGGTAGCTGCATTCCCCATAGGGAATGTCATATACAGCCGGATTGGCTGCTGATTTACTACCAGACAGATACGGAGTTGTATTTGTACCGCACCGGCACACACGCCGATTTGTTCGGCCTATAAAGGAAACAGAAAAGAGGCCAAGACCTGACAGAATGGGTCTTGGCCTCTTTTTCTGCAAGGTATGCAGAAAAATCATACCGCCCGGAGGGGCGCGGGTATTGAAATTGGCTCATCACGACGCCGCTGTGGTGTTTGGTGGTGTAGCCCTCTCAGTCACCTTCGGTGACACTGCCCGGGTTGCGGCTCCCAGCGTCTGCTT
>ERZ840371.2116-NODE-2116-length-18572-cov-3.257601_pt1 | contig 18572 bp, 15 predicted proteins | sample MGYA00519937_ERZ840371 | MGnify/ENA primary metagenome ERZ840371 (study PRJEB31850, sample SAMEA3708873) | human gut metagenome | biome: human gut; feature: human-associated habitat; material: faeces | place: China | collected 2014 ... | reverse complement strand
ATATGACCCCCACCAGTCCGGCTATGAGTATGCTGTAAATCCACAGCCCTATGTTGCTGAAGGCGATGAGAAATCCCGCAAGCGCAATCACTGCCAGCCCGCCCGACAGCCCGTCGATGCCGTCAATCAGGTTCATGGCGTTGTCTATGAACACTATCGTGAGCACCGTAAGCGGAATACCTGCCACGGGCGGTATCTCATATATGCCGAAAAGCCCGTAGAGGTTGTTGAGGTACAGCCCCGACAGCGGCAGGCTGCACGCGGCTATTATCTGCGCAATGAACTTGGTGCGCGGCGTCAGGCCAAGTATGTCGTCAATTATGCCCACCGTATATATGAGCATAAGGCTTATGAAGAACGACACCGTCCACAGGTTTACCGTCAGTTTCTGCTCGCCCGTAAACTCCCCGAACATCATTATCGCCGTGACAAATGAGAACAGCATGCCCGGCATGAACGCAATCCCCCCAAGGCGCGGTATCTTGTTCTTGTGCACTTTCCGTGAGTTGGGAATGTCGTAAAGTGCCTTTTTCCTGCAGAAATCCAATATCAGCGGTATCGAGACAAGCCCTATTGCCACGCTCATCACGAATGCCCCCGTTATAAACAGTATATGTAAATCCATTCTTTTTCCAGTGCCGTTTATTACTTATAACCGCTTTTCATGCGGAATATTGCATACACACGGCAGTTCTTTTCAGCATTATGCCTGCTATTCTGTTTCTGTATTTTCTATACCTGCTTTTTCTGTTTACATTATCCTCTTCAAGAAAATCACAAAATACCTGACAATCAGATGTTTCTATATGCGTTTTTATTTTTCATTCACCAAGTTGGCGGTTTTCCGTTCACCAAGTTGGCGGTATATAAAGAGATTCATCGAACTCATGTTTAATTTATGGAGAAGTTAAAGAAGTCAGGGGAAGTTAAGGAAGTTAAAGGACAATAGCCTGATAAACAGCAACGGTACATACGTCCTTTGACTTCCTTAACTTCCCCTGACTTCTTTAACTCCCACAGAACTTCTTTTACTTCCACATAACTTCCTTAACTCCTTACCAAAGCCTCCATATTCCATGTCAATACAATAAAGGCTATATCTTGAACTCAAAGATTTTATAGAGATATTTCAGTGATATAAGAAAGATATTGGTGTAAAGCCCGTTTCTCCGGCATGCCTTCACGTCCTCGCGGCTTATGAGCAGGCGGTTTTTGGCATTCTTCGTGCTTATCCCTCCCGTGCGCATCGTGACAAAGTCTTTCTTTATATACCGCGCCCTTATGCGGTGCCTGTACAGCAGACGCACCATAAGGTCGTAGTCAGACGCTATCTTGTAGTCGAGCGAAAACGTCCCGTATTTTCGGTACACGTCGCGCCTTACATAAAACGACGGGTGTGCAGGCATAAATCCGAACCTCAACAGCCAGGGGCGGAACAGGGCGCTTGAATAATAGCGCACGCATTTCTCCGGATTGCCGTCGTTTACAAAGTGTATGTCGCCATACATGGCATCAGCATCATCACGGCTGAAAAAGTCTGCAATGGTGGCAAGCGCATCGTCTGAGGTATAATAGTCGTCAGAGTTCAGTATTCCGACTACATCACCCGTAGCCATGCCTATGCCCTTGTTCATGGCATCATATATACCTTTGTCCGGTTCGCTTATGATGTGCATCCTGCCGCCGAACATCGGTTCGTAGCGTCTGAGTATATCCAGCGTACCGTCTTTGGAGCATCCGTCTATAATTATATATTCATAATCGATGTATGTCTGCCTGAGCACAGATTCCACGGTGTCTGATATCGTTGCCCCGCTATTGTATGTTGCCGTTATTATGGATATTGTCATTTTTTGTTTCGTGAGAAATTATCTATTGCTGCCTTATATAACGATATGTATTCTCCGGTCATTTTATCCCAAGAAAAACGTGAGGCATTTTTTAATCCGTTGTCTATGATATCCTTTCTTGAATGCGGATTTCCTATAAATGCTATTTTCTCCCGTAATGCCTCTACCGTCATACTATCAAGCAACAAATGTTTGTCTCCTATTACCTCAGGAATAGAAGAGGTGTTAAGCGCCAGGACAGGACAGCCTGCCATTTGAGCCTCCAATACAGGAAGCCCGAAACCTTCGTACAGTGACGGGTAGATAAAACAAAAAGCTTCGTTATACAATTTGTTAAGCTCTTCATCGGAGACATGCCCGCAGAATGTGTACTTCAAGTTATGCCTGCCGATAAGTCTTCGCTCGTCTTGTGTCAGCTCCGGACCTACTATTTTCAGTTCGAAGTTACATTTTGCAATCGGCTCTATTATCGATGAAAAATTCTTATATCCTGCTCTGTTTCCCACAAAAAGAAAATAGTTCTTATATTTCAAATCTGGTATCCGACAGAAACGGCGGTCTACTCCATTGTAAATAACCTTCACCTTTTCCGGACTAACATCTGGAAGAAGCTTCAGCAAGTCTTTTCTTGTATTTTCTGAAATACAAACTACAACATCGGCTTTTCTTATTGAATCATATTGCTGCTTGCAGTGCAGATACCTACTTAACAAGTTCTTGCTGTAAAAGGTATATACAAAATCATGTACGGTAGTAATGTTTACGGCATACGGATGATTAAGTGTCCTGTAATAGCTCGAATGAAATATAAATGGTTCACTGATTTCAAGACTTCCAACAGTGGGATTGACAAAACGCTGTATGAACGGTATGGCAAGACGCTTATTTATTGTATTCTCTGATGAGATATCTATTTGCATCCGCGAGATATTATTGTTTTCATAATCAATAAACGAAATGTCCATGTCCTTTTTCCTGCATCTGCTTATAAGATTGCTCCATACCACGGAAATTCCCCCGCAGCGCTGTAGTGCATATATTATATTGTCATATACTATTTTCATATTCTCATTCAGATAATTCAGATAATGTTTCCTTCAAGGCATTGATATATCCTTTTCCATATTTTATATCCGGCTCCATATAGTTGCCTTCACCCCATTCGTTCCACGATTTAATGAAACACAGGGGGGGCTTTTTGTCCTTTACAGACATAAGCACATCCATACAGTGTTTTTTAAACTCCTCAGGTGATGAGCCGAGAAAGAGATCGCCATTTCTTCCACTACGCGGTGTGTGGTCCCAGTTTGGCATGATGACAGGTATATATTTATTATTCCGTCTTTCCAGACTGCTTATCAGGCGTGGCCATATCGTCTTGTATCTAATCATTCTCGGACATCTCAACAACATGCTTGTCATCTTGCGCAGAAGCCATGACACATTATGCACCTTGTCTCTGTTGTGACGGCATGAGATAACGCTGTCAAAACCGCCATTCAGGATTTTCTCTCCCTTGGTGTCGGCAAAATATGTAAAACCTGAGAAATGGAAGCCGGGAAGCCCGTTCTCCTTTGCCAGACTTTGCCACAATGCCATGAAACGTTCTGTCTCCTTTAAATCCAGAGGCTTGTAGATTACAAACAGAAGCTTGTCGTCCACTTTAAAATACCTTTCGTCCTTAAATGCTTTCAGCAGTGAGTAAAAATGCCTCGTGTCATCATCATCCCCATAATATTTCTGTTCCGCCAGTATTTTCTTGTCAACCAGCGAACCATCATTATTCCAGAACTTCTTATACCAAGACTCGTTTGCCCAACAAAGACAGAAAGGAAAATCCGGCTTTCCTGTTTCTACGACCTCCTTGAAAGGCAGTTCCAGCTCTTCATGCCCGTTGCCAAACCAATAATGATAATAACAGAAACAGTCGATACCTGCTTCTTCGGCAAGCCTCGCCTGTTGCTCACGCACTTCTGGCAACCTCAAGTCATAAAAGCCAAGATCCGCAGGTATCTTCGGCTGATAGTGTCCCGGGAACAGACGTCTTGCCTTTGCCACGTTTGTCCACTCTGTAAAGCCCTTGCCCCACCATAGATTATTGTGTTCCGTAGGATGATATTGTGGTAAATAAAAAGCTATTATTTGTGGTTTCATATTGTTCCCTTTTTTATGATGAGTTTATAGTTTTCTATCAACTTATCGGCTTGTGCATCCCATGATCTGTTCCCAAGATGATAGTCCTGCCTTATGTTTTCCGACATCGCCTCCAAGCGCTGGTCGTCATTCATCCTTATTATGGCTTCAGACAGGGCATGACTGTCTCTGGGAGCAACCATAATTCCATGTCTGCCGTCTTCCACCGTTTCATGCAAGGCTCCGACTCTTGTCACCAACACTGGCTTGCATAGTGCAAATGCCGACATTACAACACCGCTTTGTGTGGCATCTGTATAAGGACAGCATACAAACCGGCTGTATCGTAAAAGAGAAACCAACTCTTGCACTTCTATAAAGCGGTTTATCACCTTTACATATCCTCTGTCCGTATATTTCCTTATGTCGAAGTCGAACGTTCCTTTCCCTGCAATTACAAGTTGCAAGTCCTTATCCGAACGGCTTACGTCTTCCATTGCCCTGCAAAGATACTTTATTCCTTTATGCGGATTAATGCTTCCGATAAAAAGGATGTATGGCTTGTTATATAAAGGCTTCACCGCCCGATGGCTTAACAGGTGGGAATATATGCTAAGTTTGGAATCAAATATTCTGTCCTCTGTAATGGAGTATCTTTCCTTGAACAGTTTTTTTTGCGTTGTGTTAAGCAACATAAAATAGTCCGCATTCCTCATGGCAGCCCAACGCTGCATGTTATATATGAATTTATCGTCACTTGAATGCGGTATCGGGTCATGTACGGTATGCAACATCGGAATGTCCAGGCCGTACAGTTCAAAGAAACAATAGTCGAAAGGCCATGTAAAATGCACAATGTCAAAGCCTCCATTCTTCAGTTCTTTCTTTAACCTGTGCGCAAGAACAAATGATTTCCATGAATAGTTGTGCGCTACAGGCATATTAACAATCCTCATCCTCCTTAAATCTGTCAGTTCTCCCAAAGGGCGTAAGGCCGGGTACTCAGATGCAGGATACACTCTTGCCTCCGGTTTGAGATTGTCAACGTTAATAATGGTCCCCTGCTTGTTATTATCAGACATGATGAGATAGTATGTCACGTCTATTCCCTTTTCTGAAAGAGCATTTATCAGGGGAATGTCACAATCAGCAAACACACTTAAGGAAATATATGCAATTCTCATTTTTTGCTTGGATTAATTTGTTTCTGCTCCATGAAGTTCTTGTTATAGAAGTTCATCTTCACTTCATACGGATCTGCCGTTCCCAGCAGCCAGTTCTGATATTTCTTTATATTTTCCGCAGTGGATGTATATGTGTTGAATAACAGCACAAAGCCCATAAATCCCATGAACAGCCGGCGGTTATTGATATAGTGGCAGCACTTTACGAGATAGCCGCACAATATCCAGAACGAGAACGAGAAGAGAATGCCTATGCGCTTACTCATTTCCGAAAACTCGCTTGTCAGATAAGAGCCTACAATATATATCATCAGGGCGTTTATGAACATGCGGTTGTGGGGAGACATCTCCTTCAGCTTCTCGTAATAACAAAATACCATTATGCAGATAATGAAGCGCTGAAGAAGCATGAAGCGCGACCCTGCAAACATTCCGAAGCCTGAGTATGCCTCAATTTTCGCTGCAAGGATTTCGTTGCTTATGCCTATTGCCTCTGCCAGTTTCAACACGATTGCCACATTGGAGAAAAGCACGGCATTGCTTGCCAGCACCGTTGCTAGAAACACCCATTTGTTTATATTCCTGTTCAAAATGAAATACAAGGGCATATAGATAACGGACGAGACATGTATGCCGGCAGCTATGGCACACAACAACAGATATTTGCCAATCTTCTTTTCTTCTATGTACGGCATGGCGTTTAGCACGATGAACATTGCCATGGAATTGCGCATAAGGTTTATCGAAATTTCAAAACCGCTGAATGCCACGTATGTTGCCAAAGCGAAAAGCACACTGATACTGTATTTGCGGAAAAACCGTACAAGAAGCGCCGTGTTTATGACGGCATGTACAAATGCCATGAAATAATAGCTGCCAAACAGCGTCTTGCATGTAAGTACAAAGAACACCCACAGCGGTTCTCCGTGCTTGAAATAGTCGTACATATACAAGTCGCTCCAGCTTATCTTGTCAAACGTGACAGCATATACTGTCCAGTCATGCCATATATATCCTCTGCATCCGAAAAATACCAAAAACACAGCTATGCCAAGACGGGTGAGGTTACGGCACAGCATCCCGTCCTCTTTCTTCTCGCTGACGACAACCGACAGCACAAGAAGAAATATAAGGAATATTATGTATGGAAGAGAATATATCATCTGTTTATCGTGACTTTATGTAAACCATGCCCACCCGTGACAATTATAGTCAAGGTCACGGTTGCGTGTTCCTATCTTCTTTGCCGGTATACCTCCGACAATTTCATAGTCGCCCACGTCTTTTGTCACAACTGCTCCTGCGGCAACCACGGCCCCGCGCCCTATCGTAACTCCCTGCAGCACGGTGCATCCAACACCCAGCCAGGCATAGTCCTTGATCACTATTGGTCTGAATATCCCTGTGAAATGGGGAGACTGCGCTTCATGACCGCCTGTAACCACATTCACATTGTGCGATATGGACACGTTGTCGCCAATTGTTATCCTTCCCCGGGCATCGATAAGGCATCCCCTGTTTATATGGCTGTATCTGCCTATCGTCAGCATGTTTGAATTCATGAAATAACATTTTCTCATGATGAACGTTCCTTTTCCTATCTTCATCTTGCCGAGCCGCAACAGCGGACGGCGCAGTTTCCAGAAAGGGATGTGAGGGCAGATGGCGTTTATCAGGAACTCAAGTATTACACCATATCCAAACTCCGTCAAGGGGCTTCTTAACTTCAGCACGTTGAGCATCTGCACCACCATCAGGAGCAGCCGTCTGACGTCGAACGTAGAGGTTGCCGTAATCTTGTAGTTGTACCACAGGTTTCTGTAAGGGTGGTTGGATACTCCGTCAAGACGGTATTCTTCAAGAAAGACGTCAGCCTTTCTGAACTTAAATCCGTCTTTATAGAGACGGTGAAGCATCTCCCAGTCGAGCGAATATCCCAACGATTTCTTTTTCGACACATCGTAAGGATAGCGCTTGTGCACGGATGTCTTTATCAGCGACGATCCGTGACGGAATACCGGAATATAGTCCAGCCGCGAGACATCACCGTCGGCAAAGCGGTTGAACTTGAACTTGGGATGCACTTCCACACTGTTACCGTATATTACATCGGCATCTGTACCTGCCGCTGCCCTCATGACGTTTTCCAACGACTCCTCCGAACAATATCTGTCGCCGCTGTTCAGGATGTTTATCCATTCGCCCGTGGCATGTTCTATGCCCTTGTTCATGGCTTCGTATATGCCGCCGTCGGGTTCCGAGCACCAAAATGCAAGGCGGTCGGCATATCCGCGGACGATATCTGCCGTGCCGTCAGCCGAGCCTCCGTCTATAACGATATACTCCTTGTCCTCCCACGTCTGCGAGAAGAAGCTCTCCATTGTATCGCGGATGTGACCGACATCGTTGTACACTACCGTTATTACGCTTATCTTATTGCCCATACTTAACGTTTTTTTATATCCTGCCTCACTCGTTCCAAATGCCGTGTGCCCTGTTGTTTGCCAGCAGCCTGCACTGATACAGGTGGACAAGTGCCATCAACAGATATACGGCACACATGCTCACCGATATGCCATATATACCGTAGTCTCCTTTTATAAAGAGGCATACTGCTGCCAGATATGCAGCGGTACCGGTGACAGACGTTATTATCTGCACCTTTATCTTGTTGAGTCCGTTTATCAGATAGGTCACACAGTTGTTGAAGTTGAACATGCATACATATGCCAACACCGATACTGATACCCCCATGGGTATCTCTACGCTGCCGCCCACCCATTTAGTAAAGAACCAACCGCTCATTGGCAACACAATGATGCCCATTGCCACACTTACCAACCACAGCAGCACCGACTTCCTGAATATTCTCCTTATCCATTCATAGTCTCCCTTCACCGCGGCGTCGGTATATGCGTTCCACAGAGGGGACAGGATGATTGTATAGACTATTATCAGGATGTTGAACAATTTGTACGATATATTGTATACAGTGACTTGCTCCGGACCGCAATAGTGGGATATGAGAATATTGGCAGAGCCGAAAATCACAAGGCAGCTGGTTATCTGTATTAAAAAAAAGCCCAGTCCTTTGCCTGCAATCTTCTTGGCAGAAGTCATATCTACGTTTCTTATTCCGGGTCTGAGCCACGGATGCTTCCTTACAAGGGGGACCGATGCAAGAATGAACACCAAAGCCGGTATGCCGGTTATTACGGAGACTATATATATCAGATTTGGTTCGGTTGTACGGGTTATGATATATATGACAGCAGCAGATGTCACCTGACCTATGAATATGATAAAATCATTCATGGCGTATTTCTGCATTGCCACATACACCATTCCTACATTTTTTGCGACAAACTGCACTAAGGAAAATATTATCGCTACAGACATCACAACGGCAAGCTCGTTGTTTTCCATTATATGTGTGTTGAAGATCTGTCTCAGGTCAAGACAAAATACGGACAACAGGGATATTGTTCCCATTATAACCGCTATTAGCGAAAGAAGAAACAGCGATGTGCTGAAATACGACCTTGCCTTGTCGTAGTCACGGCATGATATTGCTTCTGCCATATAATTGCGCATGCCGTTGCCGAGGCCCACGTCAAAAAAGGCAAACCAATAGAGCACGGATGTCATGGCCATCCAGATACCATAGTTCTCGGCATTGAGATAGTCAAGCGTTATGGGCACCATTATCAGCGAGCAGGCAAGTACGCCTGCTTTCATCACCGCCGTTGCCGCAGTGTTTTTTACAACGGTAAGCGTACGCCCGTCAAGGGCTGACAGCCGGGTCCTTATCTTGCGGTACACCATGTCGGCTACTGTATGCTTATGCATTCTTTTTCTTCACAAGGTCTCTTACAAACAACACCCATGCGGCATCTGCCATTACAGCAACGAATACTGTCATTATAAGCATCATCAGCCTTGACATGCCCGATGCCCTGTATGGCATCTTTGCCGACTTTATCACCGTATATGCCGGAGTGCGCTCCTGTATCTTTGCCTTTGCCGTCTGCATCTGCACTGCCATTTGGTTCATCATCGTGAAAGCTGTCTGCATCTCATTCTCCAGTTCGTCGCGCCTGGCTATATAAGTCTCGAGCATAACTTCCTGATTGGCGTCACAGAATGCGGCATATGTACTCTGCGCCTTCTGATATTTTTCCTTTGCCTCCGTGTGCAGCTTGGTGTAATAGCTGAAGTCAGTACGCGCTTTTTTTGTACGGTATTGGGTTATGTAGTTTTGCAGACGCTGTTGAAGCGTGTCTGCTATTATTGCCGCCACCAACGGGTCTTGGTCGGTCACGGAGATGGTTATCACGCTCGTCTTCTTGTCAACCACACATCCTATGCTTCCGCCAATCGCCTTGCACATCTCATCATCAATCCTCGAAATCTTAAACGGGTCGGAGGCTCCACCTTTCTTCCCCACAGGATCCTTGGGCTTTGTCAGTTCGGCAAGCCACGCCTTGGGATACTGCCAAAACGGTATCTTTGTGTCTTTTACCAGATGATCGTAGTATGTACGCACCGTATCGTCGTTTTTCAGACGCACCGGAACAGTGAACAGTGTATGTATGAAGTCGTTAGAAGCGAGTATCTCGGGATAAATCTCAGGATACAGTGCATCCATGCTCTTGCCCGCACTTCCAAGATCTATGCCGAATGACGATGCCATGTCGGCAAGATTGCCTGAAAGCCCCAAACCTCCCGATGCTATCTCAGGTGCAAGCACCACATCTGCTGTATAAACCTTTGGCGACGACAGGGCTATCACCAAACCCATAACCACACCCGCCACAACGGACACTGTCAACGGCTTGCGCTCCTTGAGCACGGTCTTTGCGGCGGCTATCAAATCTATCTCTCTTATAACGTTTGATTTTTCCATCGTATTGTGATTTTTTGCGGACCAATCCGCAATATATTTTATCGCATCTGCCAGAAGTTACGGTTTTTACTGAATTTATATACATCTACCATACACGGCAATCTAATACATCCTACTGCTGTTTACAGGTTAAGCAGACACGTTATGATGACTAAAGAGCCTTTATCTCATCCACTGTCAGACCGGTCATCTCGGCTATCACTTCCACTGGAGTGCCCATCTGCATGCACTTGCGGGCTATGCGCAGCTGCTCTTCCGCACGACCTTCCGCACGACCTTCAGCACGGCCCTCGGCAAGCCCTTCAGCACGCCCCTCGGCAAGTCCTGCCGCATGACCTGCCGCACGACCCTTTTCCATTCCATTTTCGACCGCATACTCCATCACGCCGATAGTGTCGCGGAAGCGGCGGAGGCTGTCGTCATACATCATGCGCTCCTGCCTGCTCAGCGAGGCAAGGTCGGTTATCTCGGCAAGGCGCTTGAATACGGCGCTCTTTGCCGCAAAGGGAAGCCTGTTAAGTGTCTCCATATTCTTAAGTACATAAATCCAACGCTCAAAATCATTATCACATTCATCCACGTCCTTTACAAACAGCGGCAGCTGCAGGTAGACGAGACGTATCTTGTCAGAGAACAGGGTGCGGCTGTGCATATCCATAAGAGCCACATCGGTGCGGAACTCGCCGGAGATGTCTGCCTGACAGAAGTTGAGAAACGATATGCAATATACCGCCTTGATGTCATAGCGCCACTCCGAGCCGCGCTCACCCTGTGCGGCAATGGAGCGTGAGGCATAGTATACGGTGCGCTGCTTGAAATATGCCTGCGACCTGTTCTGCATCTCCACTATGATGTTCTCTCCCGTGTCCGTCTCACAATATATGTCGTATATCAGCGACCGGTCGTCAGTGTTCACGGGTATCTGCTCCTTGTCAAGAAACTGCAGGTCCGTGATATGACGCTCTCCTTCAAGCAGGTTGTTGAGAAAGTCCATAAGCAGAGGCTTGGACATCTCCTGCCCGAATATGCGCTTAAAGCCGACATCTGAGAAAGGATTGATAAAATGTCCCATCTGTCTTTTCCTACATTATATATGTATTGGCAAAGGTAAGCATTGTTTTGGTAACGGACAAACATTTTATGACAATTTTGAATTACGAGTTTGGAGTTACGAATGACGAGTTACGAATGACGAATGTGGAATGACGAATGTGGAATGACGAATGACGAATTGTCTGCCTTTGGCAGATATGGAATTATTAAATGAAGAATTTTTTTAATTTATAATTCATAATTCGTAATTCATAATCGCAGCGCAGCGAGAACAATTCGTAATTCGTAACTCCAAACTCGTAATTCATAGCTTTACGTATCACAAAGCTATGGGTTACGGGCGTAAAGCTATGGATTACGGGCAAAGCTATGGGTTATGGCTCCATAACAACTGACAGTCAAGAACTTAGGATGTCGCGGAGGGCATCAGGGCATATATCACGGAGGTGTGAAGCCTTGCAAGGCTTCACCAAGGGTGCACCAAGGATGCACCTTAGCGGAGCGAAATTGTAATAAGCTGTATTGCAACATGTTACGCAACACACAAGAGCGGTATGGGAGTGCAGGTGAAGGGTGTGAACCCTTTTTTTCCTAAAACATACGCGAGAAAAGTTGTGTATTTATCATGACGGATGCCGGAGATGATTTTTGTATGTTTATCATATAAAGTTTTAGGGAAAAACCCTACACCCTTCACCTTTTCTGTTTTCAAGGCATGTAAGCCGCTGATTATATGTATGTTACCAAGGGTGCACAGGGTAACGGGACAGCGGAAATCAGAAGGGCATGTCGTCCGGCTGGGGTTCCGTGCCGTCGGCATATCTCTTGCGGTTATACTCTTCGGGCGTGCGGCTTATCAGCTTGTATAAGAAGCCGTTGCGCCGTTTTATCTTTTCCGCGCCGAGTAGTCTCATCGCCACTCCTATCCGGGTGCAGCTCATCTTTCCGCGGTAGTTGCATGTTATGCGTTCCAGCACTTCGCCCGTGCTCACCAGCTCCGCCGTCTCGCCGGGCTGTGGCAGGCGGTAGTATTTCATTATGAGGTCACGGGCTATGTCCGGCGTCACGAAGCTGCTGTTGTGTTTTTCCTGCTCGCGGTTGTCCTCGTCCGTCAGCCAGTATCTGAAGCCTGTCTTCCACAGATGCAGCGCCTGGGCGTATACTCCCCCGTAGTTGTAGTCAATGTCCCTCGGGTTGTCGATAGCCTTGACCTCGAACACCATCCAGCGCCTGTTTCCGGTGTCGTCGTTGAGAAACTCGCGGTTGTTTCCCGTGGCACAGAACGAGGCAATGTGCTTGCGCTCCTCGGGATAGCGGTCGTAGGGGGCGCGCTCGTTGGTACTTTGCATGGTGGTGAGTGCCTTCAGCGTGCTCAGCTCCTTGCGGGTCATACAGTCGATTTCGCTGAAGCATATCATGGCATACTGCGATATGGCGAGCACGGAGTCCTTGTCGGTCATGTTGCTGTTGCCTCTCTCGTTGAAGTATATGCGCAGTTCGGGCGGCAGGAGCATCTCGAAGAAAGTGGACTTGTATATGCCCTGCTCTCCGATGAGTGTCAGTATCTCGTGGTTTATCACCTTGTCTGACAGCAGCGATGCCACCATGCCTGTAATCCACATGCGGAACATGCGGACGAAACGGCGCTGCGCCTCTTCATTGCTGCATGTGATGCCGCCCGTCACGTGTACGTGCCCTGCAAGCCGGGCTATATGGTCTGTCTTTCCGTCCCACGGCCCGAGCGTGCCGAAGTAGAGGGCAAAGGGATTGACGCTCGGCGTATGGTTGCTCGCGATGATGTTGTGTATCTCCTTGGGAGATGTCACAAATCCGTTGTCATCCATCATCAGCCACAGCGTGTTCTCGTCGCGGTCGGTTATGTTGCGGAAGTTTTCTTCGCCGTTCCATTTTATCTCTATGCGGCGTGTCACGGTGTTGTAGCGTATGCCGGCATGTTTTCTGATGAAGTCTTCCTTCTCCTTTGCCTTTGTTACGCGCTTGTGCGTCCTTTCTTCATGCTGTGAACGCACGTCACGCAGTGTCTTCTTCCCGCCTCGCGAGGGCGAGGGGCGCGGCTGCCATGTGCCGTGCTCGGAGGTGTGGGTGTAGCACGAGCACATTATGCGCTCCACGTCTTTCACGCCGTAGTCGGCAAAGCGCGACGCTGCCCACTGCTGTGCGCCGGCAAGCGGGATGCCCATCTTGTTGAGCATGTATCCGGTGTTCATGATGTAGCAGTTGCGGTTGCCCTCGGCATATACCACGCCCTTCGATGCAAGTATTTCCTCGGCACGGGCTGCCGCCTCTTCCGCCGTGACGGGTTGCTGCGGGGCGTGGCTGCCGCCGGTGCCACGCCCCTGCATCACCCCGCCGGCGCTACAGTATATGGGTTCGGCGTCGGGGTTGAAATATGCGTCGGGGTCGTGGCATATCACTGAGAGGCGGTTGGGGTTCTTGCACTTGTCGTCGTAGTCGGTGCCGAGAAGGAGGGCAAAGTGCTCGTTGCCGGCATGGAAGGCGGCGGCGTATTCCTTTGTCGTGATGCGCGACAAGGGCACGCCGTCCACGGCGTAGCGGAACAGCACACGTATGCCGCTGCCCGAGAGCGTGGTGTAGGCGAGCAGTGTGTGCTTGTCGGCACGGAGAAGGCGCATGCAGGTTTCGGGCGAGGCTACGTGGTCGAAGTCACACATGCTCATGCCGGTGTATCCCTGTATCTTGTCGGCGCCGTGGCCTCCGCTGCATGTCACGGCAGGCGTCACTGCCGCCATGCGCTGCTTGATATGCTGGTCGGGATAGCCGCTGGCTTTGAGAGAGCGGTATTTCACGGTGTCGTTCTTGAGCATGGTGCCGGTGATGATACCATACACTTGCGCGATGTCGGTGTCGTGCGGATTTTTGTCGAAGGTCCCGTTGAGAAAGGACATTTTTAGGGGTAAATGTTTTTCCATGAATAAATTAAAATAAAAATAATCAAGAAATTAATCATTAGTAGTCATGAATTTAAAAAAATTCAATACCGAGAAGTAAGAGATAAGGAGTTTCCGCCCAAAGAGACCCTGTCTTCAGCAAAGATCCGTTATCAATTATAAATCATTAATTATCAATTATTTACCGTGCAGGCACATTACGCCGCTATGCGGTATTTTGTGCCGGATGTCACGACGTGCGTGTTCCTCTTTATATATAAAAAATTTGATAGGAGCTGTGTGTGTTATTCTTGCCGGACTACCAGATGCTGTTCATGCCGGCGGTACGTGTCACGTGGCGTGCAAGCGTTACACATCGGACAAAGACAAAGGGTGACAGCATATGGAAAGCGCCGTTTTCACCGCATGGCACAATGCCTGCGGAGACGGCTTTGCGAGCCGTGGCTGTTCCTGCCGTGTCGTCCGTGTGGTGTCTCATAATGCGTGACTGATTGGTTATTGCGAAGATACTTGTTTTTATATTATCTGTATATATGTACATAGGCATATTGTCTTTAATACACATTAAACTTGATTTATATCAAATACACACTTGATTTACATCAAGACGGAAGTATGCGGCATTATGTAATCAATGCCTGTATGCTTTTTTTATCTTTCTTGCGATATCACGCCATGTTATGTTACGCCAAGCCTGCAATAACAGCGGTTATCCGCCGCAACCCTGCCGCAACCTGCGGCAACCGTTATTTCAGTCTGCGGTTGCAGTATCTTTGCATTGTAAGAAACAACAAACCATTTTTATTAACCATTAAAACTGTTACAATTATGATTCGTTACAAACTTTATCAGGACAAACGCACTAATTCTTCAACAAAGGGAAAGTGGTATGCACGCGCCGTGAACGAGGAGACCTACGACACGGAGAGGCTGGCACAGCACATGGCGGAGCACAACACGCCATACTCGGCAGGCGTGATCAAGGGAGTGCTCACAGACATGATAAACTGTATCAAGGAACTGATGCTCGACGGCAAGAACGTGAAGCTGGACAACCTGGCGATATTCTCCGTGGGGTTACAGTCAAAAGGGGCTCCCACGCTGAAAGACTTCAGTGTCAATACAAACGTCAGGGGCGTGAGACTGCGCGCACGTGCCACGGGCAAGCTCTCGGTAAACAAGCTCAAAGAGGAGATAACACTCAAAGAGTTTACCGGATACGGCGTGGAAGGAGAGAAGGCGTGAGGAGTTAAGAATTAAGAATTAAGAGTTAAGAGTTAAGAGTTAAGAGTTAAGAGTTAAGAGTTAAGAATGAGGAATGAGTAATGAGGATTACCTGAGAGATAGGGGATAAGGAAATATATAGTGATGTATTTTCCTCTTCATTCAACGACATGCTTTATTTTATCCTGAAATATGTCTTGTCCTGAAGAAACTTGTATTTATCCGCGTTTTTATCTTATACGAAACGAGTTCTTACATGGTATTTTACGGACATCTACAAGGAAATTCTTAACTCTTAATTCTTAACTCTTAATTCTTAACTCTTAACTCTTAACTCTTAATTCTTAACTCTTAACTCTTAATTCTTAACTCTTAATTCTTAACTTCTCAAGGTTCTCCCAGAGCCTCCACTATAGCCCTTACCTGTGCAGGGGTGTACGAGCGGCAGCGCGGACTATGTCCGAGTTCTTCAAGGCGTTCGCTCAAATGTGGATAAAGCTTTATCCATGCGCACAGCTTGCGGTATGCCGAGTCGGGGGTTACCGTGGGACAATAGAGCTGGGCAAGCTCCATACGTCCATAAGCTCTTATTCTGAATTCCATGATGCAGTGATGTTTTTTAATGTTTGACAATATTGCGGAGAAGGACATCATGCCACGTCTCCATACATACAAATATACTAAATATTCTACTGACTGTCAAATGTTTACAGGATAAAAACCGGCAAAAACCGATATTATTAACCATAAAAAACTACAATTATGAAAGAATCAAAGAAAGACCTTTTCCGCCTTGTAATACAGGGTATCATCGGACTGCTCACCGCCATTGCCACGGCTTTGGGAATGCAGAGCTGCATGTAGAATTACGAGTTTGGAGTTATGACGAGTTGTTCTCGCTACGCTGCGATGAAGAATTATAAATTAAGAATTTGGAGTTACGAATGACAAATTAGAAATTCTTCATTTTATAATTCAACATCTGCCAAAGGCAGACAACTCGTCATTCGTAATTCATAACTCCAAATTCGTAACTCGTAATTCAAAATTCCACATTCGTAATTTATAATTATTCTAATCATGAGAACAATAACACTTATCATCATCCACTGCTCTGCCACGCCCGACAGCAAGAGCTTCAGCTTCGAGGCTTGCCGTGCCGACCATATCCGTCACCGGGGCTTCAAGGACATAGGTTATCACTACTACGTGACACGCGACGGCACCGTGCACAGCGGGCGTCCGGAGGAATGTGTGGGAGCCCACTGCCGCAATCACAACAGGCACAGCATTGGGGTATGTTATGAAGGCGGGCTCGACGCGGAAGGAAAGCCACGCGACACACGTACGCCGGCACAGCTCGTGGCACTGCAGATGCTGGTGTCGCGTCTGAAGGAACGGTATCCGCGGGCACTCGTCGTAGGACATCACGACCTTAACGCGGCAAAGGCATGTCCGTGCTTTGAGGTGAAATATTAAATTAATTAAGAGTTAAGAATTAAGAATTAAGAGTTATGAATGTGGAGTTACGAATGTGGAGTTACGAATTACGAATGACAAGTTGTCTGCCTTTGGCAGATGTGGAATTATAAAATGAAGAGTTTTTTATTTATAATTCGTAATTCCAAATTCTTAATTTATAATTCTTCATCGCAGTGCAGCGGGAACAACTCTTAATTCTTAATTCTTAACTCTTAATTCTTAATCATTCCATGCCCCTGAGCACATCCACCGCCTGCCCGACGGTTGCCACGCCCGACACCACCATGGACCTTTTGCCCTTGATTTCCTTCAGGGTGCAGCGGCGGGTGTTGGCAGCGACATAGTTTATGACATTGCCGAAGACGCTGCTTTTATAATACGGACTCATGGGATTTGACACAAACTGCATCTGCATGCGGCCCTGCTTCAGTATTATCTTCTCACATCCTATATGCCTGCCGAGCCTGCGCAGCGGCACAATGTTAAGAAGTTCAAGCCCCTCATGCGGCATCTCGCCAAAACGGTCGTTCATGTTCTGCCTAAACTTTTCAAGCTCTTCATCGTTGGATATGTTCTCCAGCTCGCGATACAGCATCATGCGTTCGCTGCTCCCCGGCACATAGCTGTCGGGGAAGTACATCTCCAAATCGCTCTCTACGGCACAGTCTTCCACAAAGTCGTTGCCGGTGAGCTGTATTCCGCCTTCCGTCTCCCCGCCATACATGTCGCCGAACTCCTCGTTTTTCAGTTCCGTCACAGCCTGGTTCAGTATCTTCTGATACGTCTCATATCCAAGGTCTTCCATAAATCCGCTCTGTTCCGCTCCGAGAAGATTGCCGGCACCGCGTATGTCGAGGTCCTGCATGGAGAGGTTGAAGCCGCTTCCCAGCTCGGAGAACGTCTCGAGAGCCTCCAGACGGCGGCGCGCCTCCTGCGTAAGCCCTGCCTTCGGAGGCGAGAGAAGATAGCAGAAAGCCTTCTTGTTGCTGCGCCCTACCCTGCCGCGCATCTGATGAAGGGCGGAAAGCCCGAAGCGATGGGCGTCGTTTATTATTATGGTGTTGGCATTGCTTATGTCCACACCGTTCTCCACAATCGTTGTCGAAATCAGCACGTCGTAGTCGTAGTTTATAAATCCCATTATCACCTTCTCAAGCTCTTCGGGCTTCATCTGCCCGTGACCTATTGCCACACGCGCATCGGGAATATATTTGTTGACAAGCGCTGCCAGTTCGGGAAGGCTGCTTATGCGGTCGTTGACGAAAAACACCTGTCCGTTGCGGCTCATCTCAAAGTTTATGGCATCGCATATCACATCCTTGTCAAACGTGTGCACCTCCGTGCAGATGGGATAGCGGTTTGGCGGAGGTGTCTGTATGATGCTCATGTCACGCGCGCCCATAAGCGAGAACTGCAGTGTGCGCGGTATCGGCGTTGCACTCATGGTGAGCGTGTCCACATTGGTCTTCATCTTCCTCAGCTTCTCCTTTGTCGCCACGCCGAACTTCTGTTCTTCATCTATTATGAGCAGTCCGAGGTCCTTGAACTTCACTGCCTTGCCTATGAGCTTGTGGGTGCCGATGATGATGTCTATACGCCCCGCCTCAAGATCGGCAAGCACCTCCCTGGTTTTCTTCGCACTGCGTGCGCGTGACAGATACTCCACGCGCACGGGGAAGTTCTTCAGCCGCCCGGCAAATGTCTGATAGTGCTGATAGGCGAGCACCGTTGTCGGCACAAGAACCGCCACCTGCTTGGAGTCGCATGCCGCCTTGAATGCAGCCCGCACCGCCACCTCCGTCTTGCCGAA
>ERZ840371.2114-NODE-2114-length-18577-cov-3.029640_pt1 | contig 18577 bp, 7 predicted proteins | sample MGYA00519937_ERZ840371 | MGnify/ENA primary metagenome ERZ840371 (study PRJEB31850, sample SAMEA3708873) | human gut metagenome | biome: human gut; feature: human-associated habitat; material: faeces | place: China | collected 2014 ... | reverse complement strand
ATTGTATGGCACAGCTGATGGCTGTTGGAAAGCTGACTATCAGGGGCACGAGTTTTACTTCCAGTTTCATGAAGACGGAACAGTGACACTGGATTCGGACTTTCTGGAGATGGCGGTAGAAGGAAAAACATCATTCTCTGCCAAAGGCAAGGAAGTGGCACTGGATATTGAGAATTGCGATGTCCATCTGCAAAACCTGGGGAGTGAATTTGCAGATACCAAGTTTGTCGTATCAGAGATTCCGGCAGAAGGAGAGGCGCCACAACTGAACTTATACGGTGAATCTACCGGCAATACCATTGAACTGCAGCCGACTACACAGGCATACATCGATGGTAAAGTTGCTTCAAAAGCGGACTTTACCGAACTCTTTGAGAAAAACTTATTGGATAATCAGTCCATCTGTGACGCTTCCGGCAATTTTATCGGTTATTATAGCTTGGTACTGAATGGTGTCAATGATCTTTCTGTCAAGGTAATAACGATTGAAAACAAGGATGGAAGCGATGCGAACGGCCATACGCAATATTATGAATCTAAACTGACGAAAGAAGGGCAAATCTTCAAACTGGACACGCCGGTAGAACAGATTAAATCGGTGAACGGAGCCACTTATGCCTTCAAAGCCATTGATTGCACCGGTGATGCGGTGGCGGTAGACGGTATGTCAAATGTAACCCTGACCTCCAACAAGGGAGCGGTCAATGACTTCGACTATGTGACTTCCGGAGGAAAATTCACACTCGGAAAAGCGCAGGATCACGGTGCCGCTTGTGATGAAATATGGGCGGGAACAGGCGGACAGGCTACAAGCTCCGGTGGAACAATCGCCGATATAAATGCCATGAGCTATGATTTCGGATGGAGTGGAAGCGCGAAGCAAAGACCGCTCGTTATCTGGACATGGTGGTTTGCAAACCTCGCTTTCCCGAGCAGTGAAGAAGGAGCAAGCATCCTGATGAATAATTCCGATAAAGACCGTGTCTTGTTTAAGAACATATCCGGCAGCGGACAGACTTGCGGCGGCGGTACTCTTAACGCGACTGAAGTAGCTGAGATAAATGCCTACTGTAAAGACCTGATAGATACCTGGTTCAATGAGAAAGGGCTTTTTGTTGTTCGTCACGACCGTCAGAGTGCAGGAGATAAATTCTACATCTATCTTTTGTGTCCCGATACGGAAGCCACTTCGAAAGGTGGAATGTGGATGAAGTATCAGAGAGACTGAGAATGAATGTGAATAAGATAGTATAAGCTAATGATGCTAACGTACTTAACTAATTAATAATTAATAAATGAATAGATGATGAAAAGACTGTTTTTACTGATGATCCTGGGTGTAACTTCGGTGTTATGCCTGAATGCTCAAACTAAGTCGTTGCACCAGCTGCAACAGGAATTCGTTGATTTACGCTGTGGTATGTTCATTCATTTCAACATGCCGACCTTCTTTAATGAGGACTGGCCGGACCCGGATGCTGCTCCCGAGCTTTTCAACCCTGTCAGGATGGACTGCAAACAATGGGCAAAAGCGGCAAAATCAGCCAACATGACCTACGGATGTCTGACAACGAAACATCATAGCGGTTTCTGTATATGGGATACTAAAACGACCGATTATAGTGTAATGAGCAGCCCGTTCAAACGTGACGTGGTAAAAGAATATGCCGACGCATTCCGTGCCGAAGGGATGAAAGTGATGCTCTATTATTCGATCCTCGATACGCATGCCCGGCTGCGTCCCAAGTGTATAACTCCGCAGCATATCGAAATGATCAAGGAGCAACTTCGCGAACTGTTGACCAACTATGGTGAAATAACAGCTTTGATCATTGACGGTTGGGATGCCCCGTGGTCACGTATCTCTTACGATGACGTACCTTTTGAAGATATTTATCGTCTGGTCAAATCAATCCAGCCCAACTGTCTGGTGATGGATTTGAATGCAGCGAAATATCCTGCCGAGGCTTTGTTTTACACGGATATCAAGTCTTACGAACAAGGAGCCGGACAGCATATCTCGAAAGATACCAACCGTCTGCCTGCCTTGTCTTGCCTGCCGTTACAGCAGAACTGGTTCTGGAAAGAAAGTTTCCCGACTACCCCTGTGAAGTCTCCGGCACAAATGGTCAATGATAATATCATCCCGATGGGCAAATCCTATTGTAACTTTATCCTGAACGTAGCTCCCAACAGAGACGGCTTGATGGATGCCAACGCCTTGAAAGCTCTGAAGGAAATAGGTAAACTGTGGAAGAACGACGGTCGTGTAGCAACGGTTCCCGAAGCGGATGCTCCTATTATATCTTCCAACATTGCCAAATATCAGCCTGCCGAAGGTACATGGAGCAGTGACTATGCTATCATGGACTTTGCCAATGACGATGATTTCGGGACCTGCTGGAATTCTAATCCTGAAGTGAAAGTGCCCTGGTATTCGGTTACTTTTGAGCGCGAGAAATCTTTCAATATGGTGGTTATTACGGATCGTAACAATGACCGTTTGCAGGAATACCGTCTGGAATACCGTGCGGGTGGTACATGGAAACCCCTTTACGAAGGTAAGGCTCCTACCGGTCTGCGTGTGAAAATCCACCGTTTCGATACGGTTTGGGGAGATGCGGTACGAATGACTGTCTTAAACTCTAATGGTACTACCTCCATTGCAGAGTTCGGGGTATATTGTGAGAGAAGATGATGAATTTATCTTAGAGTTAAATCATTGATTTTATATAGAATCACCATCAGGTAAAGTCGTGTTTTTTGATGGTGATTCTATTTCATCCAACTCTTTATCGTACGTCCGTACTTCCCTTTTTGTGGGACTTGCGTGTAGAATAATATTTGGATTTAGGCCAAACATTTGTATCAGCTTTCTAATGGTCTATCCGATGGCTTTTGTTACTTTTCTTACTTATTAATGTCTCATTTATATTATATTTAGTATATTTGTTCCCGCTTTATCTAATAAGACATGAACAATAACACTTGCTATTAATATAATGAGAAGATGTCTGATATTATGCCTTTTTACATTTATTAGTTCGTTGGTCTGTTGGGCTGATGCGGGTAAAGATGCTTATCTTTTTCGGAAAGTCGATTATCAACAAGGGCTTTCTAATAGTGCTGTGCTTTGCCTCTATCAGGATAAAGCAGGGCTGATGTGGTTTGGCACTTATGATGGCGTGAATTGTTATGATGGGAAAGGTATCGAGGTCTTTCGTTCTGATTTCTCAATGAAAAAGACGTTGAGTAACAATGTCATTCATTCTATTCAGCAGGCAGATAGCAGTTGTTTGTGGATTACTACACATTTGGGAGTTAATCGTTTTTCGCAAGATTCGCGTCAGGTAGTGGGATATTATGATTTTACAGGTGATTATTATCTGCATTCCAATCCGAAAGGAGATACTTGGGTAGTAAGCGATGAAGGAATCTTTTATTATAATACTTATCATAAAAAGTTTGTCCATCTCAAAAATATAGAGACTCCTGTCGAGAATATGGATCAGCGTGCTTTTGTCACGGATGATGGTGTCTTATGGACTTTTCCACGGAATACAGGTAGTCTGATTCAATGTTCATTAGATGGCTTTGACCGGGATACATTGTCTGTCCATCCTACTGTTTCATCTTCTGATTTTCATGCAAAACCTATCGATAATGTATTTTATCAGAATGGCATTCTCTGTTTTGTGGATGCAGAGCGGGATCTTTATGTATATGATATTTCCAGAAGGTCTAAAATCTATATTCGTAACCTTTCTTCGTTGGTGCAACGATATGGGAAAGTTGTGGGAATTGTTCCTTTTTATGAAGACATTATAATTGCTTTTCAAACCAATGGTTTAGTACGTTTACGCACCTCGAAAAAATATGAAGAAGAAGTGGTGGACCGTAATGTACGTATATATGATATTTTCCGCGATCCTCATCAGAATATTCTTTGGGTAGCTTCTGATGGGCAGGGAGCTGTCATGTACGCTAAGAAGTACTCGATAGCCACTAATCTGATGCTTAGCAAACTATCATCCAATCTAAGTCGGCAGGTACGTTCTGTCATGACAGACAAATATGGCGGATTATGGTTTGGCACGAAAGGAGATGGACTTTTGCATGTACATGACTATGAAGGTGGTATGGATGCTTCTGCTACTACAGTTTACTCTCCAGTAGGCAGGCAGGATGCCTCATCTTATACCCGTTGGAATAGAGAGTTTCAAGCATACTCATTAAAACAAAGCCGTTATATGGATGGCTTTTGGGTAGGATCGGGTAATCCCGGACTGTTTTATTATTCTTTTGCAGATAAAGCCTTGCATTGTGTTGAGGATAAGTCTGTAGATCCTGTTATCGAAATACATGATATCTATGAAGAGAATGACAGCGTACTCTATGCGGTTACGGCTGGGGTCGGATTTCGTAAATTGATATTGGAGAGGAAACAAGGGGAAATTCACCTCAAATCGCAAAAGCGTTATCATTTCTTTTATGAACAAAAAGAGATAACCATGTTTTATCCTATGTTAGCTGAAGGAGATTCCATTCTTTGGTTGGGAAGCCGGGAAAAGGGGCTAATTCGATTTGATAAACAGACAGAAGAATATAAAGTCATTTCTTTGAAAGAAATATTGCATAAATCTGTTGATGATGTACTTAGCCTGCATCGTGCTAAAGATGGTAGGATGTATGTAGGAACAACATCAGGACTAGTGTGTTTGACCTTTAATAAGAAACAAATCAGTGCCTCCTATATCGGTAGAGAACAAGGGTTGCTTAATGATATGATTCATGGCATATTGGAGGATGCAAATGGTTTTTTATGGCTTGGCACTAATCGTGGACTTATTAAATATAATCCCAAAAACACTTCTTCGCATGCTTATTATTATGCCGCCGGTGTGCAGGTGGGCGAGTTTAGTGATGATGCCTATTATCAATGTCCTTATACCGGACGTCTTTTCTTTGGAGGTATTGACGGTTTGCTTTATCTGGATAAGGAAGTGGCGACAGCTCCGGAATTCTATCCGAACATATTATTGCGTAAGCTAATGATCGGACGTAAGGAGGTTAATCTGGGGGATTATTATACCGATGGTGGCAAAGCGTTAAGTTTTAAAGGAGCGAAGGCTTCTTTTTCCCTTTCTTTTGTTGTTCCAGACTTTCTTACTGGAGGTGATGTGGAGTACTCCTATATGCTGGACGGATTTGATAAAGACTGGACCTCGTTTAGTAGTATAAATGAAGCATCGTATCTGGAAATACCTTCGGGTAGCTATGTTTTAAAGGTCCGTTATAAGAAAGATGTATTTAATACGGAATATAAGGTATTTTCTATCCCTTTGTACATTCTTTCGCCTTGGTATCTTTCTACGGTAGCCTATGTCATTTACTTGCTGTTTTTTATATTAATAGCCGGTTATCTGATTCATTTATTAAGAAAATATTTTCTCCAGAAGCGTATGATGCAGCGGCTGTTGACAGCAGAAAGCAATGAAGCTCTACCGGAGTCCGCCAGTCTTAATCGTGAGTTACTGAATCGTTTTACGTCCATTTATCGTTCTTGTGATCAGTTGCGTGCGGAAAATCTCCCTTATGAACAGCGTCTCAGAATTATGGAGCAGGTACACGAGACGGTTATTGCAACTCTTTTCCGTCCGGGAACTTTGGCTGTAGAGGAACTTAAGTCATTTTTCCCTACGGAATATGCGATTACTGGTTGTATGTGCATGAAAGAGCTCTCTATAGAAGTCTTGCATGTGTTGGAAGGACAGGGCGTTGATATATCTTCTGTAAAACTTGCTATACCAGAACACTTTGTTTATCCTGTTTATAAGAATGCTTTACGCTGTATGCTCTATTGGTGTTACCTTTATATTGGCGGAGTAAAACATAAGTCGGATATTGTAGTGGATGTGAAGGAAGAGGAAGGACGGATGTTGCTGCAGTTCTCTGCTGTAGATGATACTCTGAAGGAATTATATAAGCAACTTTCCGGTTCGGAAGAAGAGGGAAGAAGAGATAGTAAGGAAACAGAAGAGGCGATAACTACCCGCCAATTACTGTTTTCTGTGCAAGCGGCTTTGAGACAGCTAAATGTCACGCTTCACTATGCCGACAGAGAAAAGGATCATTTATTGACGTTAGCCTTTGAACCGGCTATCATCAAGGAGACTGAAGAGCATGGGAAGAAAACGGTTCTTCTGCTGGAGGATAGGGATGAAATGGTATGGCTGATAAGTGATCTCTTAGCAGATGAATTTGTTGTTTGTCCGGTGAAAAGTGTACAACTTGCATTTGAAGAAATACGTAGATCGGCTCCTGCTTTGTTACTAGTTGATATGTTGATGTATGCAAAAGCAGAGAGTGACTTCCTGGAATATGTGAATAAGAATCGTACTCAACTTTCGAAAACGGCATTTATTCCAATGTTAAGTTGGAAAGTAAGTTCGTCCATTCAGCGCGAATTGATTATGTGGGCTGATTCATATATTGTACTTCCTTATGATATTATATTTTTGAAAGAAGCCGTCAATAAAGCTATTTACGGTACTCGGGAGGCAAAGCAGATTTATATGGAAGAGCTTGGTGACTGGGCCGGACGCATTGTTTGTACTACAGAAGAACAGGCGGACTTTATCCGGAAACTGTTGCAAGTGATAGAACAAAATCTTGACCAGGAAGAATTGGGATCAACCTTAATTGCCGACCGTATGGCGATGAGTCCGCGTCAATTCTATCGCAAGTTTAAAGAAATATCCAATGCGGCTCCCAGTGACTTGATAAAGAGTTATCGGATGGAGAAGGCTGCACGATTGTTGCAGAATGAAGAACTTTCTATTCAGGATGTTATCGCTGAAGTTGGTATTTCCAGCCGTTCCTATTTTTAAAAAGAGTTTCCCCGCCGATTCGGAATGACGCCGAAAGATTATCGGGAGCAACTCCGATAATGCTATCCCCATTATCTTATTCTTTACTAATTGAGTTTTATGGATGTATTACCCGAATCCTTAGATCAGTAATTCCGGATAATTAAGTCTTTCGGGGTCCTTATTTATTCGTTCCACTATAGTTGGGCGCAAGAGGAACTATAGTGCTTCTTGCGTCCAACTATAGTGGAACGAAAGGGAAACTACAGTAGAACGAATGAATTTGGACTGATAAGAAATTAGTTTTTCAAAGTCTTTCGGTTAATGATTCGGGATTCCTTCATTCCTTCTGTTCTTTGGCCGTTTGGGGTGACAGATATATTTGAATTCATGTCTGTATAGATTTTATTTATTACTGCTTACGAATAAACTTTTTAATAAAAGTGGCGAAAATGCGGCTATTATAACTTGATACAATGTGCGCAAACTTGTGCTCTGTTTGTGCGTGAATGAATGCTATGTGTTGATATATAGATGTTTATAATGTGCTTTATTTCTCCTTTCTGTTCTATGAATGAGCATTTTCATTTTGACATAATTTTGTCACTTCTGCGGAATATTCTTAATATTAAAAGTTTTTAATTTGCCTCCGCTTATAAGAATTATATAGGCGATTGATAACCTTAGTATTAATTAAAAAAAACAAAGTAACATGAATTTGTTTGAAATGGAAAAACATCACACAAAGACATTGTGGCTATTGGCATTACTGCTAACATTTAGTACAGTAGTGTGGGCACAAGGTACTCCTGTAACAGGGCGTGTGTCTGATGAAAAAGGCGAATTGCTCATTGGAGTGAGCGTTCAGGAAAAAGGTACTACGAATGGTACCATAACAGACACCAATGGTCAGTATAATCTGAAACTGACGAGTAACAATCCCATTCTTATCGTATCCTATATAGGATATAAATCACAAGAGGTAAAAGTAGGCAAACAGAAAGTGCTGGACGTAATTCTTGCAGAAGATGTATCGTCACTGGACGAAGTGGTAGTTGTGGCTTACGGACATCAACGTAAAGTATCGGTAGTAGGTGCGCAGTCATCTATGAAAATAGAAGATATAAAGATGCCGACAGCTAATTTATCTTCTGCTATTGCTGGACGTTTGCCGGGTGTAGTAGCTGTGCAACGTTCAGGAGAACCGGGGCATGATGATTCCGATCTTTGGATCCGTGGTATTTCTACACTGGCGGGTCAGAACTCTAAACCACTGGTATTGGTGGATGGTGTGGAACGTAGTTTCAATAATATCGACCCTGAAGATATTGAGTCGTTTACGGTGCTGAAAGATGCTTCTGCCACAGCTGTATATGGAGTACGCGGTGCTAATGGTGTAATTCTGATTAAAACCAAACCGGGTAAGGTGGGCAAGCCGCAATTCTCAGTAGACTACTATGAAGGTTTTGTGACATTGACAAAGAAACCTGAAATGGCGGATGCCTTTACGTATATGGATGCTGCCAATGAAGCGTATATGGATACTAGAGGCAGTATGTTATATTCTCCTCAATATATTGAGGCTACGAAGAAAGCCCATGGATTACTACCGAATGATAATCCACTGATGTTCAATCCTTATTTGTATCCGAACGTTGATTGGATGAACGAATTATTCAATGACTGGGGACATAATCGTCGTGTAAATGTAAGTGTGCGTGGGGGGGTACCTAATGCCACTTACTACGTTTCATTGAGTTATTATAATGAAAAAGGTCTGACACGTACCGCTGAAATGGAGAACTATGATGCTAACATCCGTTACGACCGCTACAATTATACCGCTAATTTGAACTTGAAGCCAACAGAAACGACTACTATTGATTTGGGCTTCAATGGTTTCCTTTCTATGGGTAACTATCCGCAGCAATCTACCAGTGACTTGTTTGCGTCAGCTATGGAGATTAATCCGGTCTATTTGCCGTTAATGATGCCTGATGGTTCTGTACCAGGTATCTCTACCAATGGTGACCTCCGTAACCCGTATGCCGATTTGACTCGTCGTGGTTACAAAAATGAAGCAAGAAATCAGTTGAACTCCAACATTCGTTTGACGCAAGACCTTGGTTTCTGGAAGTGGAGTAAAGGGCTTACCGCCTCTGCCATGTTGGCTTTCGACGTGCATAACAGTCGTGACCTGAAGTATAACAAGCGTGAAGATACTTACAATTTTGCCGGAACTAAAGACGAAAACGGATTGTGGAATGATGATGTATTTGATGCAGATGGCAATTATCGGTATGCACTGACCTATACAGGACATAAAGATCTTGCATTTGACCAGGGCGCTTCCGACTCTAGAAGTACTTACTTTGAAGCTTCTTTAAATTACGACCGTTCGTTCGGTTTGCATCGGATAGGTGGTCTTTTGCTTTATAACCAAAAGATTTACCGTTCGAGTTCTGATAATCTGATCGGTTCTTTGCCCTATAAGCAACAAGGCTTGGCCGCCCGTGCTACTTACTCATGGAACGACCGTTATTTTTTCGAGGCAAACCTTGGGTATAATGGTTCCGAGAACTTCAGTCCAGAAAAACGTTTCGGTTTCTTCCCTGCATTTGGTCTTGGCTGGGCTATCTCTAATGAGGCTTGGTGGGAATCTTTGCAAGAAACTGTTTCTTACTTTAAAGTGCGTTATACAGATGGCTTAGTTGGTACGGATGCTGTAACAGGACGGCGTTTTATGTACCTAGACCAGATGGCGAGCGTAGATGGTTATCGTTTTGGCGACCAGAATAACGGTGTTGGTGGTTGGGGGTTCAGCAAGTACGGAGCCAATGTCGGTTGGTCTACTTCCCGCAAGCAAGACTTAGGTGTTGACTTAAAATTTTTCAAAGACAATCTTTCGCTGACATTAGATATCTTTAAAGAACATCGTAAAGACATCTTTATTACCCGACGCGTTATTCCTGATTATTCCGGGTTCGTAGAAATGCCTTATGCTAATTTGGGAGTGGTAGACAATAAGGGTTTTGAAGCTACATTGGAATATACACAGCAACTCGGTAAGAAATGTTTCCTGACTGTCCGTGGTAACTTCTCATGGAATGAAGATAAAATTATAGAGAACGATGATCCCCGGGTACAGTATCCGTGGATGGAAAAAAGAGGAACGAACGTGAACGGACGTTGGGGATGGATCGCCGAAGGGTTATTCACTAGTGAAGAAGAGATCATGGACCATGCCAAGCAGTTTGGTGAAGGGCATCCGGGACAGATTTCGAAAGTGGGTGATATCAAATATAAGGATTTAAATGGTGACGGAGTAATTGACGATTATGATAAATGTCTGATAGGTCAGGGTGACGTACCTAAGATTTATTATGGTTTCGGTGCAGATTTACAATTAGGTGATTTCTCTGTCGGTGCGCTCTTTGCCGGAAATGCCAAGGCAGACCGTTGTTTGGGAGGAAATGCCATGTATCCTTTTAATGATGGTTCAGGTATTACGAACTTGTTTGCAAACATTACTGACAGATGGTCTGCTGACAATCCGACTAATCAGGATGTATTCTATCCTCGTTTGCATCATGGAAACAATGCGAATCAAAATAATATGAAAACCAGCACATGGTGGCAGAAAGATGTCAGTTTCCTGCGTCTGAAACAGTTGACTATTGCTTACCAACTCCCGAAGAAGTTGATTAATCAAACATTCCTGAAGAGTGCGCGTATTTATGTGATGGGTACCAACCTATTGACATTCTCTAAGTTCAAATTATGGGATCCGGAGTTGAATACCAATAATGGTACTGCTTATCCTAATGTACGTACTTATTCAGTAGGTGTGAATGTAAGTTTTTAATAATAATCAGTTAGCAAGAAGGATATGAAAAATATATTTAAAATAGGAACTTTGGCGCTGTGTTTGGTGGTCGGACTTAGTTCGTGCAATGATTTCTTCGATGCAATCCCCGGTGAACAATATGACTTGGAGGATACGTTTACTAATCGCTCGAAGACAGAACAGTTTTTGAATAACGTGTATAATTATGTGCCCGATGAAACATTAGAACGTTCTGCAAGGAATACGATGTCGGGGATCTGGACAACCGGTTCGTTGGAATGCAAGCTTTCATGGGACGGAAATAATGGTAGCGAATGGGCTTCCGGAGCCACCTATGCAGGTTCCTCATGGATAAACTTTTGGTACATCGAGTATTATAAAGGAATTTCTCGTGCCAGTACATTTATCATGAATGTAGACCGTTGTTTGGAAGCTTCGGCCGCACAACGCAAACAGTGGAAAGCGCAAGCCAGAGCTTTGCGTGCTTTCTATTACTTCATGATTTTCCGTTCCTACGGCCCATTTGTGATTTTGGGGGAAGAACCAATTCCATTGGATATTTCTACTGCTGAACTGCTGAAAGAACGTAATACGGTAGATGAATGTGTGGCTTTTATGGCAAAGGAATTTGATGATGCGGCAAATGAGCTTCCTGATAGATATGACGGATCCAATTTGGGACGTATAGACAGAGCTGCATGTAAAGCTTTCAAAGCGAAAATGTTGTTGTATGCGGCAAGTCCGCTATTCAATTGTAATCCCGATTATGCCGCCATCGTTAATCCGGAAAGTGGCAAGCAACTCTTTCCGCAAGATAAATCGCAGGAAAAAGCGAAATGGGAGGCTGCACGTGATGCTTACAAAGAATTCTTTGATGAATACGGTAACACTTTCTCTTTATATACGGAGAAGACAGCCGATGGAAAGATTGATTTCTATGAATCTTATAGAAAAGTGACATCGGGAGTTTTGTACGGTACAGAGAATAAAGAACAGATTTTCATTCGCTTGGCAGACCATGATTACCGGGCTTACGAAACCACGCCTTATCACAAGGGGTACGATGATAATAATGGTGCTTTGAGAGGTGGTCTGGGATTTGGTGTACCTCAGGAAATGGTGGACTTGTACTTTATGAAAGACGGTCGCCGGATTGTTGACGATACGAACTATAAGGAATATGAGGGGGTACCTTCTAATGAATATTTGGGATGGTCGAGTGACTATACTGACGAAGTAGTTCCTTCCAGAACCTACTTCAAGAGCAATTCGAATCAAACATTGAAACAATGGGCTAATCGCGAACCGCGTTTTTATACGAACATTACATTCCATGGTTCTACTTGGTTGAAGACAGATACTCCGCGTGGAGAAATAACCACAGAACTGACTTATAACGGTAATTCCGGTTATGCTAATGCCAATTGGGATGCCCCTTACACGGGTTATGGTATGCGTAAAATGGCTTCAAAAGAAGGACGTAGCGGGGCTAACAGGCATTGTGCAACTTTGCTTCGTTTGGCAGACATGTACTTGGGGTATGCTGAAACGTTGAGCGCTTGTGACCAACGTAATGAAGCGATTAAGTATGTAAATAAGATACGCGCCCGTGCCGGTATTCCTGGATATGGTGCGGTAGGTACTAAGGACGATAATGGATTTGCATGCATTCCTTATGAAGATACACGTGACGGAGTGGACAAACGTATTCATCGTGAACGTTTGGTTGAGCTGATGTTCGAATGGAATCATTTCTTTGATGTACGTCGTTGGAAAGTAGCCGATATGGCTGTAGGCGATGATTGGATTTATCCTAAATATCATAGAGGTGGAGAAGGCGGACCTATTCATGGTATGGCTTTCCGTTCGGATGCTCCTGCATTTTTTGAGAAGGTAGTAGTAGAAACACGTACATTTTTGCCTAAACATTACCTCTTCCCGATTCCTGACGAAGATGTACGTCGTAATCCGAAGATGGTACAAAATCTGGGATGGACAACGGAGTAATATACTCCGGATGTCCGATCTGCGAATGAATGAAAGAAATTAATGAAAAGAAAAACAATGAAGATACCTCAAATAAGATGTAGCGATGTAAATGCAGTGAAGAGAATCATTTTTCTTTTGGTGCTGCTAATTCCCTTTTGTCTGGCAGGATGTTCGTCCGACGATGATGAAGGAGATAATGGAGGAGAAGGTCCGAACGAAGATGCTCCGGTTTCTTATGTACTTGGTTCGGGTAACACGAATATGCCCTCCAGTGGTACAATTATAGCGCAATATGCTGATGCTCCTGTCGGTTCGGAAATCAGACGTTTGGTAGACGATAATGCTGACACGAAGTATGTTACTTATCATAGTAGTTTCAACATCACTTGGAATGGAAATAGTAGTAAGGCTGTCACTGCCTATTCGTTGACCTCGGCTGCCGATACTCCCGAAATGGACCCGAAAGATTGGACACTCTATGGTTCTAATGATAATACTACGTGGACAGAACTGGATGCGCAGACAAACCAACTTTTTGCAGCGAGAAAAGAAGAGAAAAGCTATGAAGTGGATAATGCAACTTCCTATCGTTACTACAGACTTTCTGTTGAAGCGAACAATGGTGGTGCTGCCACGCAGATAGCTGAATGGAAACTGGTGGCCATGCGTTCATATACGGAGAATATCAACGACTTGATTGCTAGTAAAGGTTCCAGTACGTTTAGTGCGATAACTCCGATGGGCAGACAGCATGAGAATGACAGAGAAGCTACGGCAGCAGACTTGAAATGGCTTGCCGATCCTGCTGAAGAACCTGAACCATTTGGAGATGGTGGGACGAAGATGGCTTGGAATACATTCAATGTTGTATCCATTTATCCAAATGGAAATCCTGTGATGTCTGATGTAAATCAGCGTTGGGTAGGTGACTGCTGTGCTTGTGCGGTGATTGCTTCGATGGCATACCTCTATCCCCGTTTCGTAAAACACATTATCAAGGATAATATGGACAAAACATACACAGTTACTATGTATGACCCGAAAGGAAAACAAATATCAGTTGGTGTAGGTGGCGACTATTTTATCGGTAATAGTGGCGATTTAGGTGCCTTAGGCGGCAGAAATAAAGAAGTCACTTGGGCTACGATTCTCGAAAAGGCTATGATTAAGTGGAATCAGATCTATCAAGGTAGTTCTAATGTCGGTGGTATTGGTACTGAATATGTTTCTGCTATCTTTACCGGCGACGGGGAAAGTGTAGGTTTCGGTGCAAATGCATTGATTGCCGAAGACTTGCAACGCGCGGTGGAAGTGTCGCTCAAACAGGGTAGACTGGTGATCGGTGGTTTTACAAGAAGCGGTGAACAGGTAGATCAAAATTGGCAGACGACCAGTGGGCATGCGTTTACGTTTATCTTGCCGGATGATAATACTCATCTTTTCAAGATGAGGAATCCTTGGGGAGGTACTACCGACGGTGTGATGAAAGTGAAGGATGACGGACGGATTCCGCCGATGATTGACTTACGTATTTGTGCGCCGGGAGCAGCCAAGAATTATGGAGTGGGACCGGACTTGGGAGGATATATACCTAATTTCTAATTTCAAATCTTAAAAGAAAAACATCATGAAGAAACTTATTTATATAATGTTGTCGTTGTGTTGCCTGGTTTTTTATAGTTGTGGCATGACGGAACCTTGGAAAGACTGGGAACATGAAGGTGACATGAGTGCAGACCGCTTGCGTCCTTCAGAGGTAAAAGAACTACTGTGTGCGGCAGACGGATGGAAAATGATTTATCAAGGAGTAACGTTCTACTTTCAGTTTGATGAAGAAGGAAATGTAGCATCGGATTCAGACGAAACGTTGTTGAAGAATGAGGTTGGAACAGATTATTCTCTGGATTTCCAGGGGGAAAAAGCGGTGTTGCTTACCTTGCTGAATGGAGGAATGCTACAATATTTGAACGAAAACTCGGAGACGACATTTGTCATTACGGGGTATTCTGATTCACAAATTACAGCTGTAGGACAGACGCATGGCAAAGAAATGATCTTGACTCCGGTCTCAACTGCAGCTTTGCAACAAGCTAAGGAGAGAAAACGATTGGCCATTATTGCTTATAATAAAGCACAGGCCATGGATTTGCTTAAGGGAGAGTTGAATAATGGTGTATTTCGTAGGTCATCCTCTTCTTTTCTTGCACACTATTTGATTATTTGCGACGAGAGCAATAATTGGAAAGTGAAGATTTCTGCAATAGATAACGGTGTGGTAAAACACACAGAGTATCCGATGATAATTGATACAACGAATGATGAAAATGCAGTGTTGACTTTGGGTAGCAATGTGACGGTAGATGGAATAAGTTTAAATAAACTCTATTACAACTATTTGAATGGTGAAATTGAAACTGACAATGCTAATGTTGTATGTGATACTCGGAAAGCCTCTGATATTGCAGCATGGTATGCAGATGGTTGGAAGACCCATATAGTAGATCAGGATGAGATTCATGCAGACTTTAAGGGAATCTTCCACTCTGGTGTGGAGTTTGATGATCGTAATCCGAGGAATTTGATTGCTTGTCCGTGGAGTGGTATGGGATCTTATATTGGCTTTGCGGTTACTATGACAGCAGATAATGCTACTGGTCGTATATTCATCAGCTTGGGCGAACCATATGATTTATTCGGATGGAATAATAATCCGGCTGATTATAACCGTGTACAGCAGGATTACAGTAAATTCCTCTCTTTCTGTGTTTCGGAAGACGGCTTCTATTGGAGTTATGATGACAATGACAGTATGGTGTATGTGTTAAGTGCTACAGGCGAGCGTTGGTTTAGAATGAAGAAGTAACCAGTCTTTGAAAAAAGCAAGAAAGTAAACAGAACATAATCTCGATTACTTTCTTGCTTTTGTTTTTGTTTGTACTCTATTTGTATTTTCTTATGGGCAATTATTTGATTATTAGTAATTTAATTTGTGCTCTGTTTGACTCCTAGTTCTCTACTCTGACATTCTCGCCCGGACGTGCTTTTTGTCACGTTAGAGTATAGTTATTAATTTTCTATTGCGTTAATTTGTAACGTGAATAATAACACTCGCTAATCTAATATTAATAGTTTAACTCTTATATCATGAATAAACAGAAACTACTGTCTATCACAATGACTCTATTGTTGGGAGTCTCCTCTATCTTTGCGCAAAAGCAGCCGGTGGATTACGTGAATCCCCTGATGGGAACCGACTCCAAGATTTCGCTCTCCAACGGAAACACCTATCCTGCCATTGCACTGCCTTGGGGGATGAACTTTTGGATGCCGCAGACCGGAAAGATGGGGGACGGTTGGGCTTACACGTATGCTTCTGACAAAATCAGAGGTTTCAAGCAGACCCACCAGCCCAGTCCCTGGATCAATGACTACGGACAGTTTTCCATCATGCCGATGACCAAACAGCTGAAGATTGATCAGGACAGCCGTGCTTCCTGGTTTTCGCATAAGGCAGAGAAAGCAACTCCTTATTATTACAGTGTTTATCTGTCAGAGTATAATATGACAACGGAGATTGCCCCGACGGAGCGTTGCGCATATTTCCGTTTCACTTTCCCCGAAGCGTCCGATGCTTATGTGGTAGTAGATGCTTTCGACCGTGGTTCGTATGTGAAGGTTATTCCCGAAGAAAATAAGATTGTAGGTTATACGACACGCAACAGTGGCGGTGTTCCTCAGAATTTCAGGAACTACTTTGTGATAGAGTTCGACAAGCCTTTTACCTTTAATAAAGTATGGGCGGACTATCATCTGGTAGAGACACATCTTGAACTGCAATCCAATCACGTAGGTGCTGCCATCGGTTTTTCGACAAAGAAAGGCGAGCAGGTGCATGCCAAAGTGGCTTCCTCATTCATCAGCCCCGAACAGGCGGAACTGAATCTGAAAGAAATCGGAAACAAGACATTCGAACAGACCAAGGAAGCTGGACGTAAGGCTTGGAATGACGTACTGGGACGTATCAAAGTCGAAGACGACGATGAGAACCGGATGCGTACTTTCTATTCTTGTCTGTATCGTTCGGTATTATTCCCCCGTATGTTCCACGAAGTGAATGCGAAGGGTGAAACGGTACATTACAGCCCTTATAACGGTGAAATCCGTCCGGGATATATGTTTACCGATACCGGTTTCTGGGATACGTTCCGTTGCCTGTTCCCGTTTGTCAATTTGATATATCCTTCAATGGGAGAGAAGATGCAGGAAGGACTGTTGAATACATATCTTGAAAGCGGATTCTTCCCCGAATGGGCGAGTCCGGGACATCGTGGCTGTATGGTCGGAAACAATTCGGCTTCCGTAGTGGCAGATGCTTTTATGAAGAATGTGACCAAAGCGGATGCGGAGAAAATGTATGAAGGTTTGCTCAAAGGAGCCAACAGTGTACATCCGAGAGTTTCTACAACAGGGCGCCGTGGATACGAATATTATAACAAACTGGGTTATGTGCCTTACGATGTAAAGATTAACGAGAATGCGGCGCGTACATTAGAGTATGCATACGATGACTGGTGCATCTACCGAATGGGTGAAAAGCTAGGGCGTCCGGCAGAAGAACTGGAACTCTATAAGAGCAGAAGCCAGAACTACCGCAACCTGTTCGACCCTGAAACAAAACTGATGCGTGGCAAGAACGCCGATGGCACCTTCCAGACTCCTTTTAATCCGTTCAAGTGGGGGGATGCCTTTACCGAAGGAAACAGCTGGCACTATACGTGGTCTGTATTTCATGATGTACAGGGACTGGCCGATTTGATGGGCGGCAGAAAGATGTTTGTCAGTATGCTCGATTCTGTGTTCAACCTTCCACCGATATTTGATGATAGCTACTACGGAGGTGTGATTCATGAAATCCGTGAAATGGAAATTGCCAATATGGGTAACTATGCGCACGGCAACCAGCCTATCCAGCACATGATTTACTTGTATAACTATGCAGGCGAGCCCTGGAAAGCCCAGTACTGGCTGCGTGAAGTGATGAACCGCCTCTACTTTGCCACTCCCGACGGTTATTGTGGTGATGAGGATAACGGACAGACTTCTGCCTGGTATGTGTTTACCGCTTTAGGCTTCTATCCGGTATGTCCGGGCAGCAATGAATATGTGATGGGTGCTCCTTATTTCAAGAAAGCGACGATCACACTGGAGAACGGTAAGAAACTGGAAATCTCCGCTCCTAAAAATAGTGATGCCAATCGTTACATCCGTTCGCTGAACTATAACGGCAAGAACTATACAAAGAATTATCTCGATCATAACGAACTGCTGAAAGGTGGTGTGCTCGATATCAAGATGGGCGACAAGCCGAATCTGAACCGGGGCGTTAACCCGGAAGATCTTCCTTATTCATTCTCTGTAGATGAAAAAAAGAAGAAATAACAATATATTAATTATAATATGAATGTGAAAAAACAATGGATGATGTCAGGCCTGGTTGTGTGCCTGACATCTTTCGTATTCTCTTGCCAGACGACAGAGAAGACGGCAACGGAGACGGATTACGTTTCTTATGTAGATCCTTATATCGGATCAGGTGAACACGGTCATGTATTTGTCGGGGCGAACGTCCCGTTCGGAGCCGTGCAGATCGGCCCGCAGAACATCCATAAAGGATGGGACTGGTGTTCGGGGTATCATTATTCGGATAGTGTATTGATCGGTTTTAGCCATACCCATCTGAGCGGAACCGGATGTGCCGACCTGGGGGATATCCTGGTCATGCCTTTTACCGGCAAGGTCCGTACGGCACGTGGTGAACAGGATAACATTGAAGGAGCTTGTTCCTCTTACTACCGGCATGAAAACGAATCGG
>ERZ840371.2107-NODE-2107-length-18619-cov-3.393557_pt1 | contig 18619 bp, 13 predicted proteins | sample MGYA00519937_ERZ840371 | MGnify/ENA primary metagenome ERZ840371 (study PRJEB31850, sample SAMEA3708873) | human gut metagenome | biome: human gut; feature: human-associated habitat; material: faeces | place: China | collected 2014 ... | reverse complement strand
GGGCGGGAGGAAATCATACGGAAGGTAAGTCAAAACGGGGCAATGCTGCAGCAGATACAGCAGATGCAGATGCAAATTCAGCAGATGGCGGAGGTTATCACACAGCTGACAGGCAGAGACATGATAGGAGCCGTAAGCGGCGAAGCGGCAGGAGAGGAAATGCCGCCGACAGGAACAGGTAGCGGCACAGATGCGTTAGGCAATGCCTACCGGAGCGCAAAGGGAAACAAGATTGCAGAGCGAGCGAAGGAGAGAACAAGGGAGCGAACAACGGTAGGATGAGAGGTGGAAACGGATGACAAAGATTTTATGGGCGGAAACGGCGGACATCTGCTGCATACAGGCGGAGGGACACGCCGGATACAACCCCGGAAACGATATTGTGTGTGCGGCGATTTCGGCACTGATGCAGACGCTTTATGCAGGGCTTGACAGCGTATGTCATGCAATGGTTGCGGAGCGGCACAGTGACGGGAAGATGCTTGTTGTAGCCTACAAGGAGGGGAGCAGAAAAAGGGAGATAGAAACGCTTTTTCGGGGGATTTTGTGCGGCTTGGAGCTGATCGCGGAGGAATACGCAGACTGCGTGCGGATGGAGCGGCTGATGCGCGACTGCGGGAGGGGGCAGTAAATTGTTTTTTATATTACAATGGCAATAGGCACGCCGGAGAGACGGTGGTAGCGAACCGACCTCTTGTCTATGACGAGCGAACGACTGACCGACAGGTTGGGTGAGGCGAGGAATAAGAGGGAGGTGTTAGCGGTTTTCGAGCATAAGCGAGAAAAACCTTCCGAAAGGATGACACATCGGAAAGACGGTAGGAAAAAAGACACCACGGAGAGACGTGAGAAGGAGGAAAAACCATGAAGCATTACGAAATGAATTTGCGCTTATTTGACGGCGAAGGAGGAGCGGCGGGCACTGCAGCGGCAGGCACGACCACGACCGGAGCAGAAGCAGGCGCAGCGGGCGGCGAAAGCAGGGACTTCAACGCAGAATTTGACACGATGGTAAAGGGCGACTACAAGGATGCCTTTGACACAAGGGTGCAGAAGATTGTGCAGGCGAGACTAAAAAACAGCAAGCAGACGGAAAGCAAGCTGAAGGATGCAGAGGGACTGCTGGCAATGGTGGGCGAAAGATACAACCTTGACGGCAAGGATTTTACGGCACTGAAGGCGGCACTGGAGGGCGACAGGCAGTACCTTGAGGCGGAGGCTCTGGAAAAGGGCATGACCGTGGAGCAGCTGGCGCAGTTCAAAAAAATGGAACGGGAGAACAAAGCATTTCAGGAGCAGATTGCACAGGACAGACAGCGGCAGGAATTTGAGCAGAAATTTGCCGCATGGACGCAGGAGGTGGAGCAGCTGAAAGAAAAATTCCCTGCGCTTGACCTTGCGGCGGAATTTGACAATCCCGAATTTGTACGAATGCTGGATCATGGTATCAGTGTAGGTACGGCTTATCAGGCAGTTCACTTTGACGACCTGATGGGCGGTGCGCTGCAGCACACGGCAGCAACAACAGAGAGAAAGGTTCTGGACAGCATCCGCGCACGCGGCGCAAGACCGGCAGAGAACGGCGCGAGCGGCAGCAGCGGGGCAAGAGAGAAACCGATTGACGTAACAAAATTAACAAAACAGCAGAGAAATGAACTGATTGAGAGGGCGAGAAGAAACCCTGACGAGAGAATCACATTCTCCTGATTGGTTCTGAAAAAGGAGGACAGAAGAAATGAAAAAACAGAGAATGAATCTGCGTCTGTTTGACGTAATGACAACAACGACAGAGACGCTGTCGGCGGAAATGAAAATTTTTTATGACGGCGTGCTTCTGGACAACGCAAAGCCGAATCTGGTACACGACCAATTCGGGCAGAAAAGACCTATCCCCAAAAACGGCGGTAAGGAGATTGAATTCAGACGCTACAAGACACTGCCGAAGGCACTGACTGCGCTGACAGAGGGCGTGACACCTGACCCGAATAAGATGAGCGTTACAACGGTAACGGCGAAGGTGAAGCAGTACGGTGACTGGATTTCGCTTTCCGACGTATTACTGCTGACGGCGATTGATAACAACCTGACAGAGGCCATTGTGCTTTTGGGCGACCAGAGCGGCAGAACCCTTGACACGATTACAAGAGAGGTTATCAACGGCGGGACAAACGTACTTTATGCGCCTGCAGGGGCGACACCTGTTACCACAAGGGCAGGCATCAAGGCAAACAGCCTGATGAGTTTGCAGCTGATTATGAAGGCGGCGGCGATTTTGAAGGGCGCAAACGCAGTGCCTTTTGACAAAAGCTATGTTGCCATCGTGCATCCCTATGTTGCTTATGACCTGATGCAGGATGAAAAATGGGAGGAATGGAACAAATACACCAATGCAGAGGCAATGTACGAAGGCGAGCTGGGGCGTATCGGCAACGTGCGCTTTGTGGAATCCACGGAGGCAAAGATTTGGGACAAGAACACAGCGGGCGGCGATGTTTCCGTATTCTCGACCTTGGTTATCGGCAAGAACGCTTACGGCGTGACAGAGGTAGAAGGCGGCGGCTTGCAGACGATTGTAAAACAGCTGGGCAGCGGCGGCACGGCAGACCCCTTGAACCAGAGAGCATCCGCAGGCTGGAAGGCAATCAAGACGGCGGAAATTCTTTCTGACGAATTCATGGTAAGAATCGAAAGCAGCTCCAGCTTCAGCGCAGCGGCGGCGAACTAAGAAAAGGAGGACAACCCTATGGCTACAAAAAAGGAAACCACAGCGGAAAACACAATGCCTACACAGGAGGCAATGCAGAAGCTGCTTGAGGAAAATGCAAGGCTGAAAGCCGAAAGAGACGCGGCGGAGGCGGCAAGGATTGATGCGGAGTTGCTGGCGGCGGAAAGAAAAGAAGAAGGCAAGACCGAAGAAAAAGAGGCGGAGCTGACAGCCGGACAGAAGCAGGTGCAGATGGAAAAGCGGATGCAGGAGGCAATGGAGGCGGCAAAGGCGGAAAAGGAGACAATTCGCCTGCCAATTACCGGAAACGGTGATGACGATGTATTCGTAAGCGTGAACGGTTACAAATACCTGATTCAGCGCGGGAAAGAGGTTGAAGTGCCCCGCTTTGTGGCAGAGGTGCTGAAAAACAGCGAAAACCAGAAGGCGGCAACCTACAGAATGATGGAGGAAATGCAGAAGAAAGCGGAGGACGGCACAGGTCAGTTTCTGTAAGATGACGGATGGCGGAGGCAGAAATGCTTCCGCTTTTCTTACAATAGCGGATTTTTCGGAAGGAGGGAGAAGAAAGTGATTTCGATTATCGGGAAGGAAATGCTTTTTCCGAACGAGGAACAGACCTTTATTGCAGGGGACACGCGGACAGTGAGCCGCACCTTCATGATGAAACGATACGAGGCGGACAGAATTGACCTTTCGCCGCTGACATTTCGGCTGGATGTGGAATACAAGAGCGGGAAGAAGGACACCCTGCTTTTAATCAAGACGGTGCAGGAGGAAAGTATTGCATTATTTCTTGAGGTGGATGCAGGGATTTTCAGAGAGAACGGGACGGTTTTCATTGCCGTGCGAGGGAATGACGCGGACGGCGTGCTGAACTGGACAACGGCGAAAGCACCTGTCTTTGTGGAAGGTGCGATTGACACAGACGGAGACTGGAAGGGCGAGCTAAGCGAGCTAAAGCAGATGGAGGCTTCTGTTTCCAAGGTGCTGGAAAGCGAAGCGGCAAGAGAGAACGCAGAAGCGGCAAGAGAAGGTGCGGAAAAGCAGCGGCAGACAGACACGGCGGCGGCAATACAGGAGGCGCAGGAGGCGGCGGAGATTGCCAGAAACGCCAAGGGCGACAAAGGCGACCCCTTCACCTATGCGGACTTCACAGAAGAACAGCTGGCGGCACTAAAGGGAGAAAAAGGGGATGCGTTTACCTACAGCGACTTTACCGAGGAGCAGCTAGCAAAGCTGAAAGGGGAAAAAGGAGATACCGGACAGGATGGCTACACACCCAAAAAAGGCATAGACTACTTCGACGGGGCGAAGGGAGATCCATTTACCTACGAGGACTTTACACCGGAGCAGCTGGCGACGCTAAAGGGAGCAAAAGGGGATGCGTTTACCTACAAGGACTTTACACCTGAACAGTTGGCAAAGCTGAAAGGCGAGAAGGGCGACAGCGGCTACACGCCGCAGAAGGGAAAGGACTACTTCGACGGCGACAAAGGGGAGAAGGGGGATGCCTTTACCTACGAGGACTTTACGCCGGCACAGCTTGCGGCACTGAAAGGGGAGAAGGGCGAAACGGGCAAGGGTTTGACGATTCTGGGGAGCTTTGCGACAGAGGCAGAGCTGCGGCAGGCAATAGCAAGACCCGATGCCGGAGACGCATACGGCGTGGGCGCGGCACAGCCTTATGACATTTACATCTACGACGGCAAGGCGCAGAGATGGGACAACCACGGGCCTTTGCAGGGGGCAAAAGGGGAAAAAGGAGATCCATTTACCTATGCGGACTTTACAAAGGAGCAGCTTGCGGCACTCAAGGGAGAAAGAGGACAGGATGGCTACACGCCACAGAAGGGAATAGACTACTTCGACGGGGCGAAGGGGGATGCCTTTACATATTCCGACTTTACGCCGGAGCAGCTTGCGGGACTCAAAGGCGAGCGAGGACAAAAGGGCGACACCGGCGAGAAGGGACAGAACGGTGCAGACGGCAAAAGCGCATACGAAACGGCGAAGGAAGGCGGATACGCCGGGACGGAAAGCGAATTTGCGGCGGCGTTGGCGGCGGCTACGAAGGCAGGCGCGCTTGTGGATGATGTGACCGGGGAGAAATACCGGCTTGGGGTTTCGGGCGGCGGCTTATATTACAGGAAGGAGGAGAAGGCATGAACGAACCGATTTTTATTGCGCGGCAGGACACGCTGGAGCAGGAGATTCTGCCGGCACACTGGCTGGCGCAGTACAAGCTTTTCGGGGAGGAAAGCTACACCTTTCAGGACAAGGGAATCTGGAAGAAGCTCTGCATGAGCAGTGCTGCGGCAAATGACAGGGACATACACGCAGAGGCACTGGAGGAAATGCTGACGACATTTTCCGCAGAGCACACAGGGAAATGGATGCTTCTGGTTTACGGGATGGACGCGGCGGCACTGGAGGGGCTTGCAACCATGGCGGCGATTGCGGCAAACGGCACAGCCATGGGGGCGATTGCAGACAATGCGCTTTTGATGCACGCCATCGCAAACAGCGAGACAGCCATGCAGCGGATTGCAAACAGCCAGACAGCCATGCAGAGGGTCGCAAACAACAGGGGGGCGATGGATGCCATCGGCAGAAGCCGGATTGCGAGAGACGCAGTGCAGGCTTCGCCCTACTACAACAGCTACATCAAGGAGAACGATATGGCGATTGCCAAGCTGGTGGTTGGCTTTGCGAACCTCGAATCTGCAGGCTACTCCGGCATGACCGCCGTCGCTGCGAGCGCGACCGCTATGACCGCCGTCGCTGCGAGTTCTGTGGCAAGAAATGCGATTTCGGCTTCGCCTTACTATGATGAAAAAATCAAGGAGAACGACATGGCGATTGCGAAACTGGTGGTTGGCTTTGCAAACCTCGAATCTGCAGGCTATTCCGGCTGCGCCGGAATGGCGGCAGATTCGACAGCCATGACCGCAGTTGCTGCGAGCAGCACAGCCATGACCGCAGTTGCTGCCTCCGGTGTTGCGCTGAAGGCGATTGCACAGGCATACAAGAATACTGCAAATATGCTGCAATTCCTGAAGGCGGTGAATGCTTCGGATACGCTGATCAAGCGCATTTATACCACACTGACGAACGCAACTGCGCTTTTTGGCGCATCACAGCTGGGCGCACAGGATGGTGTTGAGAGTGCGAACAGCTGGGCAACGACTTCCGCAGCACCGAATGCCTTTTTGGCGTGTGCGTGCGGCTATTACAGCAGCGGCGGCAGCAGCGTGAATGTGACATACAACGGGACAGTGATTGCACAGAACAAGACAGGCGCAAAACAGCCGGGCAGCGTAACGAGCACGAATGTGAACGCCATCACGATGGCACCCTCCACATTTACCGAAAATGGCGATGGTTGGCTGGCAGTGCAGAAATTTACGGCGAAATAAGGGGGTGAAGGAGCATGAAAGGATTTTTGAAGGAATTGCAGGAAAGCAATGCCGCAGGCGGCTTTGAGACAGTGCGCACGGGGGAGGTTGCCCTCACGCCGAACAAATGGCATACCATGGCGGTAATCAGCGGAACGGGAAAGCTGCTGCAGGCGGATTTGTTTGGGGTAATTCCATACAATTCTTCAGGTGCGAATATTGGCGAAGGTGCTTGGGATATGCGTATTCTGATAGACGGAGAGATATTTGCCGATGTGCGGATGGCTGTAACCGCTACTAGTTCCGGCGTGACCGGACATCTGCTTGCAACGGACTTTACCTACCTTTTGCCGAGCTTGGAAGGGAGAAATACAATCTACCAGCAGGATCTTTTCGGAAATTTGCAGATAGGCAGCAGTTATGTCAATATTCTGGCGGAAAAGATTACGAAAGGAAAGAGTTTCAGCAGTTCCGCAACCGACCGGAAGGATGGTTACATGAACGTGATTCCGTTTATCGGATACCTTCCTTTTCAACGCTCTTTGGAGATACAGATGGCTTTTCTTTTTACGAATCCATCGGAGACATTGCCGGAGGGACGGCAGTGCCGTGGGAGCGTGGACATTGCCTATCAATTAGACGAGAAATGAGGTGGAGCGGATGCAGAAGGAAGAAGCGCACGCAGGCAGCGTGGAGCGGCACTATAAAAACGGTGCTACGGTACGATTTTTAAGGGGAGAGCCGCCGAAGGAGCCTGAGCCTGTGCCGGAGACGCTGACGGAGGCGGAGCAGGCGATTTTGGAGACGGCAATCAATGTGGACTATTTGGTTTGCTTACAGGACATGGAAGCGTGAAAGGAGAGAAAAACATGATTTATGCAAGAATTAAGAAGCTGATTGAAAAGGGTGCTTACGAAAAGGAGGACATGCTGAAAAAGCTGGATGTGTTCCTGCTGATGAACCGCATCACAGAAGAACAGTATCAGGAGCTAGTTGGCATGATGGGATGAAGGGAGACAGGCGCATGACGATACGGGAGCTGCTGGCGCGGGTGGACACGATTCGCCCGAACGCCTACACAGACGGAGAAAAGATTGCCATGCTGAACACCATCGAAGGGCGGATTTACAGAGAAATTCTGGAAAAGACTGCGAATTTCACGGGAGAATTTACTCCCTTCCAAGAAGGAGAGGAGGAGCGGGAGCTTACGGTTCCCGTTCCCTACACAGACATATATGTGTTTTATCTGGCGGCTATGATTGATTTTTACAACGGAGACAGCGGCAGATACAACGACACGATGGTGCTTTTCAATCAGGCATGGGAGGACTATGCAGCACACTACAGGGAGCGGCACAAGCCGAAGCAGGTGAATTTGAATGGCATGATTCCACATGGGCGGAGGTGGCGGTGATGAAATTACCAAGACTGAGCGGAAGCAGACCTACGGAGGATATTCTGATTTCCTTCAAGGGCTACAACTGCACAGAGCAGGCGGGCAAGGGAGAATTTGCCGCTATGGAGAACATGACGGGGGAGAGATTCCCCCTATTATCCACCAGAAGGGCAAGAGGAACGGTGCGCACGCTTGGGAAGGCAAACGGACTAATGGCAAGAGAAAAGCTGTTCTGGGTGGACGGGACGGCGGTATTTTACGGCGGGGAGAAGATTGGAGAGGTTGCGGACAGCGAAAAGCAGCTTATTTCGATGGGGGCTTATGTGCTGATTTTCCCCGACAAGAAATATTACAACACGGCGGACGGTAGCTTTGGAGAGATAGAGAACCGAGTGACCGTGCAGGCGGCAAGCTGGAAGCAAACCTATCTGACGGAGACGGAGCAGGACGGCGAAGGACAGGTATACATACAGATTAGCAGTGCAGGAATCAACGAGGGCTTTCAAAAGGGCGACGGCGTGGAAATCAGCGGATGCAGGGAGGATGCGCTGAACGGCACCCATGTGATACAGAACATCGGGGACGGCTGGATAAAAATCATTGCGGCAATCGAGAAGGACGGCAGCCAGACGACGGCACTGACGATAGAGCGAAAGCTGCCGGACATGGATTTTCTGACGGTGGCGGAGAACAGGCTTTGGGGGTGTTCCTCGAAAGAGCATGAGATTTACGCCTCGAAAATCGGGGATTTTAAAAATTTTTACTGCTTCGAGGGGACGGCAGCGGACAGCTACGCAGCGACGATTGCGAATGACGGAGATTTCACGGGAGCAATTACATACCTAGGCTATGTGCTTTTTTTCAAGGAGAACAGCGTACACAAGGTTTACGGGAGCAAGCCGAGCAATTTTCAAATCGTGGAGGGGCAACTGCGAGGTGTAGAGAGAGGCAGCAGCCGCAGCCTACAGATTGTGAATGAGGTGCTTTATTACAAGGCGAACAGTGGCATTATGAGCTTTCAGGGAAGTATGCCCTACGAGGTTGGGGCGGCACTTGGGAGCGGCTACGAGGCGGCATGGGCAGGAACGGCGGAAAACAAATATTACATTTCCATGAAGAAGGATGGGGTTTCCCATCTTTTTGTATACGATACGGCGAAGGGGCTCTGGCACAGAGAGGATAGCACCGAGGCGAGATTTTTCACGAAGGACGGGAGCACCCTGTATTACTTGGACGGGAACGTCATCAAGACCATCAGCGGGAAGGATACGGACGTGATTGACTGGTATGCAGAGACAACGGACTTTACCTACCAGACGGCGGACAGCAAATTTATCAGCAGGGTTTCACTCAGATGCGAGGTGGAAAGCGGAGCGGCTTTAGAGGTTTGGATTGATTATGACAGCAGAGGTGCATGGCAGAGATTGAAAAGCCTTGGAGGCGGAAGGAAGCGGCTTTGGAATGTGCCACTGGTGCCAAGACGATGTGACCATTTCCGCCTGCGGTTCAGCGGATACGGCTCATGTGCCATACACAGCCTAACCATTTCACTTGCAACGGGGAGCGCAGAGAGAAGATAGGAGGGATACGGATGGGGAGCTTTGGAAGGATGCCGCACATCACGGAGGAGAAGCTGGACAGCGAGAAGGAGCGGCGGCAGATTTTAAACTACTTAGCCCTTCTGGATGAAAAGCTGCGGTATATGTTCCAAAACATTGACATTGAGGAGAATTTTTCCAAGGATGCGAAGGCACTTTTCTTCCAATACGGGAAGGACATACAAAATGTGATTAAGGACAGCGAGGGGAATTTTTCCATGCTGCGGCAGACCTTGAACGAGATTTCTACAATCGTTGCGGACAACAAGGGGAACATATCCTTAGTGCAGCAGACGGCGGACAGGCTGGCAACGAGAATCAGCAACGCAGAGGGTGATATTTCCGCTGTGGAGCAGACGGCAGACAAAATCGAATGGATTGTAGGCAGCGGCACGAGTGCTTCCAACTTTCAGCTGACAAGCCGCATGGCAAAGCTGGTGGCGGCAGAGGTTGACATTACCGGCTTTGTAACCTTTACGGACTTGGAGAGAAAGGGCCGAACGGAAATCAACGGCGGAAACATCACCACAGGGACGATTGACGCAGACAGCGTTACCCTTGGGAGCAGCTACGGCGGCTTTGAATGTGCCAGCGGAAACGACGGGAAAAGCACAACGACGGGTGCGAAGATGTACGGCAGTGATGCGGACAACTATTTTATCGCAACCGGCAGAGGGGTGCGCATGACCTACGGAGAGGAATATGCGGTATACTGCACAAGCAATGGCGTGACACTTGCGGGGGACTACGATTTCCGCGCGGCAACGAACCTTTACTGCATGACGAGCGGCGGGGCCAGCCTTGGGACAAGCAGATATCACTGGGATACGGTTTTTGCGGACACGGGGGAGATCAACACCTCTGACAAGAGGCAGAAAAACAGCATTGACTACGATATGGAGGGATACGAGAGATTCTTTTCCCTTTTGAGACCGACGAGATACCGGATGAACAACGGGCGGAGCGGGAGATTCCATGTTGGATTTATTGCGCAGGACATAGAGGAGGCTCTGGAAGCGGCAGGGCTTACGAGCATGGATTTTGCGGGGTTCATCAAAAGCCCGATTCATGAGAGGGAGCTGCCGAACGGAGAGGCGGACGAAAGCTCTCCTATTACAGACTACGGCTATGCGCTGCGGTATCAGGAATTTGCTGCGCTGAACACGCACATGATACAGAAGCTGATGCAGAGGATAGACGAGCTGGAAAAGCGGGTGGCGGAATTAGAGGGACGCTGAATGGCGTTCCTTTTTTAGTGGAATGCATGCCGAAGATAGACGGCACCGCCGCAGGCGGCTTTGCGGAGAAAAGTGCTGACAATAAAGCGGGTGGGGGAAAGAAAGGAAGAATATAGGTAAAATCTAAGAAAAAGGAAAAAAGGAGGAGAAGAAAGATGGCAAAATCATTTGAGGAACTGATGGAATTATACGGGAGCAACAAAATAGGCAATGCGGACATGGCACTGGGGCGGAACAACCCCGGCGCACTGGAAACGATTTTGAAGGAGCGGCAAAACTGGGCAAATGCAACAACGCAGGAGGAGAAAACGGCGGCGCACAACAGGGCGGAAAACATCAGAAAGGCTTACGGGAGTTACAGCGGAGCGGCAGACGGGATGCAGGGCAAATACAGCCCGACATACGTGAAGCCGAACAAGGCGGCGGAGAACAGCAACGTGGATGCGCTTTTCAACAAATTCAACGAAGCCTACAAAAACCCTGCGCCCACATGGACACCGAGATATGAAGCGGAGATACAGGGGCTTCTTTCAGACATCAGCAACCGGAAGGGCTTCAGCTACGACATGAACGAAGACCAGATGTATCAGCAATACAGAGACCAATACATCCGAGAGGGGAAGCGTGCCATGAAGGACACGGCGGCACAGACAGCGGCACTGACGGGCGGATACGGCAGTACATACGGCGCGATTGCGGCACAGCAGGGCTATGACAATTACCTTGCGGGGCTGAATGACAGAGTGCCACAGCTGGAGCAGATGGCTTACGGCAGATACACAGACGAGCTGGCGGACAAATACAACCAGCTGGGGGCGTACCAGACAGAGGAAAACAGGCTTTACGGACAATACATGGATGCACTGGGACAATACAACACAGACAGAAACTTTGCTTTTGGATCCATGCAGGCGGCAATGGATCAGAATAATCATGAAAACGAATTTGACCGCAGCCTTTTTGAGAGCGACAGAAATTACGGGCTGACGGAGGAGCAATGGAAATTCCAGCAGCAACAGCAGGCGATTGAAAATGCGCTTTCGACGGGGGACTACAGCAAGCTGAAAGAATTGGGCTTTGACACCAGCTATTTGAAATATATGCAGGACATGGAGAAGGCGCAGGCGGCACTCACATTGCAGCAGAAGCAGCTGGCAATGGCAGGAAGGACAAGCGGCGGGAGCAGCGGCGGCAGAAGCAGCAGCGGCGGCAGCAAGAGCAAATCTAAGACAAAAACAAAAACAAAGACAGAATCAACCGGCAAGCCCACAGTGGATGGAGACAGCGGCAGTACAACAAGTACAAATGGGTATAATCAGCTGTTAGCGCTTTACAGACTGCATGGAAATTCGACCATGTTCAACACACTTGCAAGCCAACTGATACAGAAAGGGAAGGTTTCGGAGGCGGAATACAACAAGCTGAAACAGCAGATTGACGCAGGGAGACTGAAAAGTAATTCTACGAAGGGTCTGCTGAGATAAGGCGAAGGGGGAACGGAAATGTTATCGTATGATGAAGTGAAGAATTTCGGGAAAAAGGCTGGGAAAAAGCAGAGCGACAGAGAAAAACTGCTGAAAGGAAGCGAGCCTGCAAAGGAAGCCATGTATAAAAAATGGCAGGAGACAAAGGTTGCGGGCGGAACGGTGAACCCCATCATCAGCACAGATTCCAAGGTGAAGGAGAATGAAACTCTTACAGGGAGAAAGAAAACAACCTATGAGGAATCTCTGGCAAGGAACAGAAAAAAGGCGGAAAAATACAGTGCAGCTGTGCCCACAGGCGCACAGGCAGCCAAAAACATCAAGGAATTGATTTTCGGGACACCGAAGGAGGGCGGGACAATCAACCCGACTATTTCTGCGGCGGATTTTTCCACCAGATATGACAAAATGACGGCAAGAGAAAAAGCGGTTTATTCCCATTACAAGCAGACAGGGAAGAACAAAGAAGCGGCGGACTATCTGAAAGCCATTGAAATGGACGTAAACAAAAGGGCGGCGGCACAGCGGACGGCGGATGCAAAGAAGCTGGCAGAGGACAGCACTATGGGCGGCTTATATGCACGCTACATGGGGGCGCTGACAAGTCCTCTGGCGACAGCATACAGCTTAGTGCAGGATGCGAGAGGAGAAGCCATTGACCCGAACAACCCTCTTTTCTTAGGAGAGCAAATCAGGCAGGGGCAGACGGAAGGCTTTTTAGGCGAAAGCAAGGGCCCGAAAAAAATATTAAAAGAGGCGGCACTGGGTACCTTCGACTGGGGTTCTCAGATGGCAACACTGGGGGCACTGGGACTGGGCGGAAAGGCATTAGGCGCAGGGAGCAGTGCTATGTACGGCGCAAGTGCATTTAGCGGCAATGCGAAGGACGCGACAGAAAGAGGGGCTACATCAGAAGAAGCGGTTGCATACGGCACGATTGGCGCAGCGGCAGAAATTATTACAGAAAAATTAGGCTTTGAGCGCTTATTCAAACTGGGCAAGCTGGCGAAGATTGCCGGCAATAAGGGAAAGCTGGCGGCGGAGATTCTGAAAAGCATGGGTGCTGAGGGCTTGGAGGAAGGCACATCCGAAGCGGCAAACCAGATTGCGGATGCGTTGATTATGGGGGACAGAAGCCAGATGGCGGAAATCTACATGGCGGCGAAGGCGGCAGGGAAAACAGAAGGAGAGGCAACGGCAACGGCACTGAAGGGTGCGGCGGGTCAGATTGGATACAGTGCGGGGATTGGCGCACTGAGCGGCGGCATGATTGCCGGAGGAATTGCCGGAGGCAGCCGCCTTGCCGGACGGAATGTGCTGGGAGAGGAAACACAAAGGATTCCCATGGAGCAGGAAAGAGCCATGGAGCAGGAGAAGCCCATGACGGAACAGAATATGCCTTCTGCGGAACAGAGCGCACCCGTAACGGAGCAGGGAACGCCTGTGGCAGAACAGACTATGCCCATAACAGAACAGACCGCTCCTGTGATAGAGCAGACTGCACCCACAGCGGAAGAACAGCCGACAGCGGAAGTGCGAGAAATGGGACAGCAGACAGCGGAAAGAACTGTTTCTCCGGAAACGCAGGAGGCGGAAAGCTATACAAAGGATTTGCAGGAATACAGCGGGAAATACTACGGCGCAAAGGGGCAGGAGGTATATCTGCGGAAGGCGGCAGAGACGGGCAATCTCGACCATACGGCGGCATTTAACACCTATTACCGCGCGGGGGTTGCCGGCATTACGGAGGACGAGATTCAGCCGACGGCATACACAGCGGCGGCGGACAAGCTGATGCTGAATGAGGCATGGATGGCAGGGGCAGAGGACAGAAAAGCGGAGATTGCAAACGCCATCCGCGGAACAAGCAAGCTGACAGGAAAACGTGGGCTGATTATCGGCGAGGATGTAAAGGCAACAGAGGGACAGCTGGCGATTGCAAAGCTCTATGCCGACATTGGCGGTGCTGAGATTCGACTGGTAGACGAGATTTCCTTTGAGCAGGACGGAAAGAAGCACACTGCCAACGGATATTACGAGGACGGCGTGATTACACTTGCGCTGAAATCGGACAGCTTCATGGGGACGATGAACCACGAAATGATACACTACATCCGCAAGGCGAACCCTGCGGGATATGATGCAATGCGGGAGCTGGTATTCAAGCTGGCGAACAAAAGCGGCGTTGACATGGAAAAGCGCATGGCAGAATACGAGGAAGAATATGGGGAGGTTTACGGCGAGGATACCCGGATGGCGGACATCATGGAGGAAATGGTGGCGGATGGGTTCCAGAAGATTGTTGAAAATGAAGCGGATTTGAAGGAGTTTCTGACAGAACTGCACAGAAAGGATAAAACGCTTTTTGATAAAATCAGGGAGTTTCTGGAAAAGATGGGGGAAACCATCAAGGCATTATTTGAGGACAACACCTACAAAGAATTTGCCGAGGATTTGAGCAAGGACTTAGAGAACATCAAACAGCTGCGGAAGAAATTTGCGGAGGTGCTGGCGGATACCGGAAGGATGGAAGAAGGAGAAGGCAGGGCAGAGCAGACAAGCGAAGCGAAATTCAGTCTCACCGGAAAGACGGAGGACGGAATGGAAGTTTACGAAACCAGTGAGGATATCAAAAAGATGCCTTATGCCGAACGGATGAAGTTGTTTGTTTCCCTTATGGAAAACGAGTACCGCGGCAGAACAGCAAAATTCAGCAAAAACGGAAAGGTGTATTATGCTCGATTCGCAAATGAAGATGTAAAGAAAAATATTTGGGGAGATAAACAATCTGACAAAGAGGGATGGAAAGCAAAAATCAATGTCGGAGCGGAAGGCAATATTTTTGAATTGGTTGAAAATGCAGACTATACGGGCTCTAAAGAAGAGGCCGGAAAGGCAACAAAAGCGCATGCCGGCGTAATGATGTGGGACTACTATGTGAAGCGGGTTCAGATTAACGGAAAAGTTTATGATTTGCTGGCAAATGTAAGAGAAAAACAGGACGGGGAATATGTATACAGCATTGGGTTAAAGAGAAATAAAAAAATAACACCGGCTCCGCTCCTTGCGTCTGCCGACAACCGTAATAACGGAATGGCTGCGCTTCAAGATGGGGTGAACACCGATGTTATTAACCAAAGTGTAGCACAGGAGGCGGCAGAAAACAATAACAGGAATGTTACAAAATTTTCCTTGCGGAAGGCGGTGGAGGAGACAGAGATTACTTATGACAGCTTGACGAAAAAGCCGGACATGAAGGTAGCCGTATTAGACAGCAAGGCGACAGAGGGAAAAACACGGGCGGAAGTGACAGATTTAGCAAAAGAAAGTGTGCGGAGAAAAAACAATCCGAAAAATACAGAGGAAATGATATATATTCACAATAACGATGTAAAGAGGGATATTCTTGTCGGGAGAAATGGAATCAAGCACTCCTTACAGAGAAAGTGGAACGCTGCTGCGGCTGTTTTTTCGCAGCTGGGAGATGTGTTGGAGCAGGCAATTCAAATCAACGAATTAAAACCCAGAGAAGGTGCAGAGGGGGCGTATATCCTTTTGGGATATGCCGTAGATGAAAAAGAAAGGGAGTATACGGCAATTTTTGTAGTAAATGAATATAAAAACGGAAATGCAGAAATGGAATCAGTAGATGTTTTATATTCGACAAATGCAAAAAAAATAGAGCCCTCTGCGAAAGCAGCCAAGGCTAGGAATATTGCTATTCCCTCCTCGTTAGGCTCTACTATTAGTATAGAGGAACTACTGCAAAAAGTCAATGAAATTCACTCTGATGTACTGCCATTGCGTGTTGCAGAATATTTTGGAAACGAAAGACGGAGTACAAAACTTGAAAAGGATGTGAAATTTTCGATACGGAAAAAGGATGTTGACACGAAAACGGCGGAGAATGAAAACTGGAAGGCGGCGTATGAAGGGCTGCTGCGTGAATTTGAAATCACGAAGGAGCCGTTACGGGACAGAGAAGCGGCGCAGAAGGTTGTGCGAAAATTCCTAAAGGAAATCAAGAGCGGTTATGACGAGGAACAATTCTTAGACAGATTTGTGAGCCTTTGCAATTATGGAGCAGACCTGAAAAGCGACAGCGACTACAAGGATCTTGTGACGGCATGTGCCATGCTGGCGGAGGATGCCTTACGGGAATCTGCGGAAATGGACATGGAGCTTTACAACGAATATGCGGATTTGCGAAAGGAGCTGCGAACATCAACGCTGTATGTAAACAAGAAAACCTTGAACGACTTGGCGGCGCAGGACATCAGATACAACGAGCTGCGGCAGGCAAATTTCGGGCGTGTGAAGCTTTCGCAGAAGGACGGGGAAAGCATTGACACGAAATACGCCGAATGGGCGGAGCGGTTCCCTGAGCTTTTCAAGGCAGACCAGAACACAAGCCAGAGTGAATTGCTGATGGACATTATTGCTGTGCGAAAGAGCTTAGATCCTGTGGTAAAAAATCCTTACTTTGAGGAAATAGAGGAGAACGCAGAGGCTTGTGCCTATGAACTGCTGGGAATGATGAATGACGTTGCATTGGAAAAACAGACATTTGCGGACAAATACGAAGAAAAGCTGCGGAAGCTGCGGCAGGAGAACAAAGAGGCATTGAGAAGGGCGAAGGAGCAGGCGAAGAATGAAAAACAGCTGCTGCGGGAAAGATACGCCACCAATGCAGAGGCGCGCATAGCCGCAGTGAAGGAAAAATACGAAAAGAGAATGGACAGAAGCGAATACTGGCGGCTGCGGAGGTTGGCAGTGAAGGATGCGAAGGCTTTGGCGGAGTGGATGAAATCCCCCACGGACAGCAAGCATATTCCGAAAAAATTTAAGGAAACAGTCGGTGTGATATTAGGGCTGATTGAAACAGAAAAGCCTGACCTCAGGATTCCCTTACAGAGCTTTGTTACCATGAAGGGGGCATTACAGGAGCTTTACGGCGATCAGGAGGGGCTTTACCTTTATGTGGAACAGGACGATCAGGTGATAAATATTCTGGACAGATTCATTCAGAAGTATCCCGAAGGGGCGAACCTTGACACGATGAACGGGGCGGACATGAAATATTTCCGCAACCTGATAGCTTCGGTGAAGAAAGCCTGCACGGATGCGAACAAGCTGCACACAAGCCAGAGGGAGAAAAGCGTGATTGAGGTTTCGGAAGGGTTTATCAAAAAATCCAAAAAGAAGAAGGATGCCAGAGAAACGGGCATAATTCGGCGGATGCAGGATTTCCTTGGACTGGAAATGCTGGATGCGAACAGCTTTTTCAAGCGCATAGGCGGAGACGTTTACGGCGAACTCTGGAAGGGGCTGCGAAAGGGTCTGGATAAGAAGATAAACCACTGGAGAGAGGCAATGGACTTCATCAATGAACTGGTAGACCCGAAAACTGTGCGGAAATGGACAGAGGAAGCGGCGAAGGAATTTGAAATTGGCGGGACGAAGGTACAGCTGACGATTCCGCAGATAATGAGCCTTTACTGCCTGATGAAAAGAGACCAAGGCAGACAGCACATCATCGGGACGCAGATTCCGACGGAGAACGGGATTCTTGACATCAGAGGCGGCGGCTTCAAGGCAGAGCCAATCAGCCACACCCAAAAGGGGAAGAAAGCAAAGATTGAGAAAGCAAAGGTAGTAGAGCCGACGGCGGCAGACATTCAAGCCATTCTGGGCACGCTGACGGAGGAGCAGAAAAAAGCGGCAGAGGCAATTCAGAAATATCTCTCTGAGGATGTAGCGGCTTGGGGGAACGAAACAACCATGCTGTTATTTGGCTATGAGAAATTCGCAACGAAGAATTACTTCCCGATTGTGAGCGACAAAAACTTTGTGAACCAGCTGGTGACAAAGACAGATGACATTGCGCCCTCGCTGAAAAGCCTCGGCATGACGAAGAACATCAACCGCTTTGCGAACAACCCTGTTATGATTCAGGACATTTTCAAGGTATTTGCGAACCATGTAGATCAAATGAGCAATTACAATGCCTTTGCGGCATCGGAAAGCGATTTTAACAAATTCATGAACTACAAGAAAAAGCAGGAAAAAGGCAAAGAGAAGGGAAAGGTGGACACGGTAAGAAACGAAATGGACAGAACGATGGGGAAGGGCGGGGCGAAATACATCAAAACGCTGATGAACCGTCTGGTAACGGCATCGGGTCTTTCGGACGACAGCGATTTTGCGAAAATGCTTGTCAGAAACATGAAGGTTGCAAGCGTGGGGGCGAACCTGCGTGTTATCGTACAGCAGCCGACAGCGTATCTGCGTGCGGGCAATTCACTCTCCATGAAATATCTGCTGAATCCTGCGGTATTCAAGAAAACAGACAAGGAAACCATTTACAAATACGCCCCGATTGCGCTTTGGAAAAGCTGGGGCAACTACGAAATGGATACGGGCAAAACGATGTATGAACAGATGATTGCGCCGACGAAGGCTGCAAGAACAAAGGAGCTGCTGATGGCGGGCGCAGGCTGGGCGGATGAAGTGACATGGAGCCGCCTTTGGAACGCCTGCGTATTGGAAGCAAAGGACAAGCACAAGGGTGCGACGCAGGAAGAAATCTACACGATTGCCGGAGAAAGATTCGGGGAGATTGTAGACGAAAGTCAGGTGGTAGACAGCGTGCTGCACCGCAGCCAGATCATGCGGAAGAAGGGATTGTATACACAAATGACAACCTCTTTTATGAGCGAGCCGACAAAGACCTTCAACATGGCAAGCAATGCACTGGTGGAGCTGGTGCGGAACAATACA
>ERZ840371.2102-NODE-2102-length-18657-cov-2.768358_pt1 | contig 18657 bp, 11 predicted proteins | sample MGYA00519937_ERZ840371 | MGnify/ENA primary metagenome ERZ840371 (study PRJEB31850, sample SAMEA3708873) | human gut metagenome | biome: human gut; feature: human-associated habitat; material: faeces | place: China | collected 2014 ... | reverse complement strand
CGATACAGATAACGATCGCCGCTTGCTACATCTGACCCTACAAGACCATAGGAAGTTCTAAACTTCAATAACTGCACATTCCTTCCCAACCAATCTACATTCTTGAAAAAGTCTTCTTGAGAGATAGCATAACCTATAGCCAATGCTGGAAAGAATCCGAAATTGTTATCTTTACCAAAACGATCGGTCCCATTATATGCCATGTTCAAATCTACCAAATATTTATTTTTATATTTATAGCCTAGCTGCATCGTATAACCTTCGAAATTATTGGGAACAGCTGCATCCTTTTCATTTGTTGTACTCTGACGATTGTACAAAAACATAACATTTACATCATGTGCATTATTGAAAACATGAGCATATTTCAAAGATGCTTTGATATTCAAATCTTTGATAGCTTTATCTGTACTGTTATATACAAAATACTGCTCATAATCATAGACTCCATTCGGATTGATATTATACAAACCTGTTGCAGAATCGTAATGATAAGTCGGATATCGTGTACGCATCACTGCACGATAATTTTCATCACTACTGGAATATGCCAATTGAAAATCAGCTGCAAGCCCTGGCGTTAAGAAGTCCATCTTCCATGTTGCACCATACAAAATATTATTATCATTACGTCTAGTACGTTTATATCCTTCATTTGCCAACCGTGCGTTCAATGTCGGTTTTCTATCTTGCGTATCATATAAATAAGCAAATGAACCATCCGGATTCAAAAGTGGAGCCGAATAAGGGTGCATTTTAGAGAAATCATAAAGCTCACCTGTTACATTCATATTGTACGGTTCATTGATATCCATGAAGCGTGAAGAAACGTCCAAACGCATATTGAAGTTATCAGTCACATCAAAATCAAGATTAGTGCGATAATTGAAACGACGATAGGAATAATTAGGATTCACACCATCACCAGAATTACCCCCAAAGTCTTTTACCAAGCCATTCTGAGTAAAATATCCCGCAGAAACAAAATATCTCAATTTCTTAGAACCACCTGAGACATCAACATTTATGTTCTCCTGAAATGCCATTTTCTTAAAAATCTCATCATACCAATTGACATCAGGATGCCCATAAGGATCAGTATGATCTCTGAAAGCGATCATATCGTCTTCAGTATACGGGAAATCAGACAAAGTACCATCATTCGTATGTGCTTCCTTTACTAATTGTAAAGATTCGTAAGCGTTCAGAAATTTAGGCGTACGAACTGGGGTTTGCATACCAGTTTCCAAACGTACATTAATTTTCGGTTTACCTTGCTCCCCACGACGAGTCTTTACTACTAATACACCATTAGCACCTTTGATACCATAGATGGCCGTAGTAGAAGCATCCTTCAATATTGATATACTTTCAATTTCGTTGACATTAATTTGAGACAACTGTTCATAAGTATACTGCATGTCATCCACCATAATCAACGGTTTATTACCATCATTATTCAATGAACTGACACCGCGGATAAAGAAGTCTGAAGCATCTTTACCTGGTTGACCAGACTGTTGCTGACTAAAAAAACCCGGCAGCTTCCTGTCAAAGCATTCTGTACACTACTAGTTGGAACATTACGAATCTCACGTGCCTGTATTCCACTAACTGCACCTGTCAACGTTATACGCTTAGCCTTACCATAACCAACGACAACGACTTCATCCAAATTTGTTTGATCAGGAGCCAATTCTACATTCAGCATTTGCTGACTATTTACTTTAATGCTTTGTTTCTTAAAACCGATATAAGAAAACTCCAATACAGCACCTTTGTTTACATTTAATTGGAAATTACCGTCAATATCGGTAATTGTACCCACTGTTGTACCTTGTATTTTTACATTTACCCCCGGCAACAACTCACCGTCGGCTGAAGAGACAATTCCCTTCAAAACGAACGATTGACCGAACGCCGAGATAAAAAGGCTTATACATACTAATATTAATAATAGTCTTTTCATAATATTACCACTTCGGATTTTGAATCATGTTATCATTCTTAACTACCTCATTATATGGGATCGGATATAAATAGCGTTTCACATCAAACGTCGTACTTAGGACATCCACTTCATTGAAACTCGTAGTATTTCCTTTTACCCTAATCTCCAAACCTTCCAAAGGATTCTTAAATATCTCTTCAGCAATTCTCCATCTGCGAATATCCCAATATCGTTGTTCTTCAAATGCCATTTCAATACGCCGTTCGTTTTGAATCACTTCACGCATCTCTGCCTGTGTCATATTTTTCTTAAGCCCATAAGGAGATTCATCATTACCTGATTCAATACCAGCACGTGCCCGTAATGCAATGATAGCATCGTACACATCCTGAGAAGGAGAAGAAAGGTACTCATTCATTGCCTCTGCATAATTCAACAACATCTCTGCATAACGAAACATAACCCAAAGATGTATTTTATTCCCATATTGAGACTCTTCACCAAATTTACCCATAAACTTACACATATAATAGCCCGTCTTAGAATATTCAGCAGAGTTAGATGGATTATTAACTCCTCCGATTGAAATATCAAGCGTATTATTCAACCAAGATGACCCATGATGCAGTATTGTATAATCCAAACGTGGATCACGGTTTTCATATGGATTACTCTGATTAAGAGTATATTTACTACCTTGTCCAGCAAACATGCCGTCCTTCATAGGGAAAGCGTCTACCAAATTTTGAGTTGGAAGCGTACGTCCTTTACCTAAATTGTCACCAGAAAATCCTAAAGGCCCATTATTGCTTTCTATAGACTTATCTTCCCCCCCCGGACGATAAAAAATGACTTCAGGATTATTAGTTTTATTATAAAAACCTAAAAAGACGTCACGAAAATCCCGATTATCGCCATCAGATGTAGACTGTGTTAAACCATATGCCCCATTACCATTCGGACCGTACTCATCAATAAATGTCTTGGCAGCTTTAGCCGCATCATTCCAACGCTCTCTATCATAAGAAGCATAGCCTATCAATTCATTACCAATCTCAATAGGACGTTCATTAAATAAAGGACTCGCTGCATATAATAGTACTCGAGACTTTAAAGCTAGACAAGCCTCACGAGTAGGAGTATGTGCATATTGTTCAAAATCAGGCATTGGATTGGTACGCAAATCATCTTTAATATCATCTAATTCATCACAAATATACTGTACACATTGCTCAAAAGTATTTCTTGGGATCTCCATATCATCACCCAATATATGTACATCATCACCCATCAAAGGAACACCACCATAGCGTTTCACTAATTCGAAATAGAAATAAGCCCTCAAGAAACGCGCTTCTGCTTTCATTGTAACATTCAATGGTTTGGTTTCTCCCTTTGCGTTCTTATAAGTCAGCATAAAAGGGACAACATCAATATGATTAATCAGAATGTTTGCCTTACGGATTCCTGAATAATACTCTTTCCATCGCATATCCGATTCAACACGTGTACTCGCAGTATACCGTCCCATTGCCAACTTATAAACATCCGGGTCAGAAACATTTATAGATATAGCATCATCAGACGCAGCATCTAAATAATCACTTCCTACACGATTGTGCCCGTTTTGCAACGTGGCATAAATATTATTCATAAACTTTACCGCATTCGTACCAAGAGAATCGGTTTTTGAAAATACAAAATCAATTGATACCAGTTCAACTGGCTCTGGTTCATACCCATCGGTACAGGATACAGCTGTAAACAACAATCCAACTCCGATTAGCGTCAAATATTTATTTCGTATCATAGATATCATAGTATATTAGAATTTAACATTAATACCTGTGCTGATGCAACGTTGTAGCGGATAGTTACCGAAGCTAACTTCGGGATCAACGAGTTCATTAGCAGCTTTTGTGAATAAGTTTTGTCCACTTACGAAAACTTTCACACGTGCTCCACCTAAATAATTACGACAGAATGAATCAGGTAAGTTATATCCTAAACTAACATTTTTCAACCGAATATAATTACCGGAACGTAACCAAAAAGAAGAGCCCCAGCCATTGCCTTGATTATACTTATTACCACCAGCACTCAACCTCGGGAAAGTTGCAGTAGCAGCAGTTTCTGGAGTCCATCGATCCAGCATATTCTCATATGCCTGTCCATAAACTTGTCCTTGAGTTTGAAAACCTTCCAATAAATTCCAATCACTCATTAAAACATCTTTATTGTACACTCCTTGCCAAAACATTGAGAATTCTAATCCACGCCATTCGAAACCTAAATCAATACCAAAATAAGAGAGTGGTTTATCGCCACCAATCATTACCTTATCAAAGTCATTGATAACTCCATCGTTATTCTGATCTTTGTACTTGATATCACCAGGCTGAATATTGTTAAATCCTTCAATTACAGGACTCTTTGTAATTTCGTCTTGAGAAGTGAAAAAACCTTCTGCTACCAAACCGAAGATTGCCCCTTTGGGTTTACCTGTAGTACGCAGATATTCATAAGGCACTTTTTGTTCATCTTTATATAACACTTTACTTTGCTCACAACTCCAGTTAGCAGATGCATAATAATTAAAATCGCCAACGTGATCTTGATAGGTAATTGAGAATTCGCCTCCATACCAACGTTCTTTAGCAATATTTTCATCTGGATAATTCTGGCCAATTAGTTCGATACTTTTTCCACGAGCCTGCAACAAGTCATAATATTTATCATTAAAATAATCAGCAGTTACCTGTAATTTGTTGTTAAACAAAGCTATATCTACACCAATATTCAGTTTATTGCCTTTTTCCCACGTTTGATATAAATTTGCCAGTTTATCTTTTTCTGTAAAACTTCCTGAACTTTGTCCTAAATTAGTCCCCAACCGATAATCATCACCTCCTGAGGAATAAGTCTGATAATACGTATAATACCCAGCATTATTCATACCATTACCTGTCTTACCATACACACCGCGTATCTTTAGTTGATTCAGCCACTCACAGTTTTCCATAAAATTCTCTTTGCTGATATCCCATCCTAAACCGAAAGCGTAAAAGGTTCCCCACCTTCTGCCTGGAGCATAACGATTGTAATAACTTTCACTTAATGCTACCTGTGCAAAATATCGCTCCGCATAATCATAAGAGACATCACCTATAATATTTGATGGATATTCAGGAAGATCCCAGTTAGTAAGAGTATTTCGCGTATCTCCTAGAACACTGGCCTTAAATTTGTGCTTACCAAATTGACGTTCATAATCAACAGCAAGCTGACCATACATCTGCCGATAGGTAGACACAGAACTAAATGAATTTGATTGCGTTTTCTTTTCTCCATACCGAGTATAAACGTCATTGCCATCCTTATCAATAGTATAATCAAAAACTTCGGAAGTTTTTGTTCGTTTCGTAGTCGAACGATTCTGAGAAGTTACACTACCTACCATACGAACAGACAAGCCTTTAACTAACTTACCAAAATCATAGCGCAAATTAATAGCTCCCAATACATCCCGAGCCCCATCTGTTATATAACCAGAGTTAATAGTCTGCGATAACAAATTATTATTGAACGACTGACTACCTCCCCATGATCCATCTGGATTTGTCACAGGATATGCATTACTTGGAGTAGAATAAATTGAACTGAGAATATCATCATACCCATTTCCAGTCCCTCCTGGTTGGGTACCTTCTTCTATACGTCCCATCAAAGTAACTTTTGCTGTCAAATCATCAGTAATATTGATGTTCACTTTAGAAGAAATCATATAACGATCAAATGTCATATTTGTATCGTGAGCATCTCCACCTGGATTTTTAAATAATCCATTTTCACCTACATAGCCTACACTAATAAAATATTGTGCATACTTGTTACCGCCTGTAGCATTCAAATTATAAGACTGAGTAGTCGAATTTTTGTTCATCAGTTCATCACACCAGTTCACACTTGGATGTGTATACGGACTGGAATGATCACGAAACTTAATAAAGTCATCATAAGAATAAAAGGGATTTTTACCATCATTCAGCAACGCCTCATTCAATAAATAAGCATATTGAGAAGTAGACAGCGGATTTAGTTTTTTCACTGAACTCTGCACACCAAACCGTCCAGTAAATGATAACTGAAATCCCTGTTTGATAGGATCTTTAGTAGTAATTACTAATGCACCACGGGAACTGCGCATCCCCAAAAACATAGATGACAAAGCATCCTTCTGAATTGATACCGATTCAATAGCATCAGGATCGATAGAATATAATTCTCTTTGCACACCATCCACTACCACCACCGGTGCATTGTGGCGTGATAGAACATTAAATTCCGTATTATCACTATATGCCTCTTTACCCAATGTAGGGCTATTAAAGTTAAAGATGGTTCCAGAAGAACTGGATTCAATTTGACTCTTACGTGCACCACGAGTACGTACAATATCTAGTCCTGGTAAACGCCCTTGTAATGAAGGAAGAATAGTAGTTCCCATCAATGAACTAACCTGATCTGTATAAACCGTAGCAGCTGAACCTAAATAGCTTGCTTTATCTTTCGTATCATAAGGTCCATTTATTACATCTGGAAATTTCACGAACTCTTCTGTCAACGTTACTTTAAAAATACGTTCCAGATTTCTTAGCTTGTTCACCTTAATTTCCTTATGTAAAAAACCTGGATGAGAAAAACGAAGCATATCGCCCTTCTTATACTGAAATTCAAAAGTACCATCATCACCTGTCACAGTCTTAAAATCAGTATTCTTCATCGTGATTACAACACCCGAGACAGGATTGCCATATTGATCGATTACCTTACCTGTAATATTAGCCGTTCCTCCTGCTTCTTGAGCCACCGCATTCAAATGTCCCAAGCCAAGTAGTAGCCACATTACAAAACATGTGAAACAGTACCGACTATTTCTTTTATTCAAAATATTACGCATATAATCTTTTTTTAAGGTTAAACTCTATTCACATTGAAATTCGAATACGAAAGGCTCTTTTATTCCTTCTTCTACCTCTTCTCCTTCATTATCTCTACTGTCATCTGACTGGGAAATAGATACTGTTCCATCTTCATTTGTGAAAATATACTCTATACGAGAAATTGTTTCACCGTCCGGAATGTTAAAAAATCCACCAGGCCAAAGAGTTACATTATATCTTGGCAATTTCGTTTCTCTTTTCATTAGTGTTTTCGCACTCTTTTCATTGACTGTATATATCTTTCCTTCTATCGTATAAGCAGTAGCTTCTATATACACATTCTCAGCTTTTATCAATTCATTGGTATTAATATCCCCTTGAAAAGTGAATGTTACATAATCATCTTGTAAAGCAGACAAAGGTTCAATTTGATAATAGTGCGTAGAACAAAAATCAATCACAGTACCTGATCCTTCTACCACTTCAAAGCAATCATCAGCATCCTTAACAGAATAATGAGCCTCGTCTCCTCCAATCCCATCACTAGAGTGATTGATAAAAAAACTTGGTCGGAATTTTAAGTTGCTTTTTCCTGAATTACACTTAATTGTTACTGTATAATGTATTGTTCCATTTACACTAGGATAGTTATCCGATTTAAATGCAATCCATTCCATATCGTTCAAGACATTGCCTCGTACACCATATTTTTTTTTCAATGCCGCTGACCAACTCATACCTTTATAATTTGCAGGCTGTTCAGTATCTGGAATTACTGTCATTTTGTGATCCACTTCCGTTTCATACCTATCTTCTCTGTATGTCACAATTGCATTCTGACGTACATTCCAACTTCTTGGAGCCAAGAATCCAACAATAAACGTTTCATTGCTTGCATCACCATCGATGTTTATTTCTCCACTAAACGTAAAAGTTGCAATTTCACCAGCCTTAATATAGGCAACCATCTCTCCGGCCTCGTTCTCTTGTTTAACATTTACCTCCTTAATCAAAAAGGAACATCCAAAGACTATTAAGGAAAGTACCAACAAAAAAAAGATTTTTATTCTATGTTTTTTAAAATAATATTTCATAAGCTTTTCTTTTTAAATCATTCTTCTATTTTTTCAAAAGAATAAACATAAGAGTTGCTCGAGCATCCCGGACTAATTGTAAGGGTTATATGGCGTTTCCCTTGTACAATCGGGTAAGTGATTTCAGTTATAGCTTCTCTTTCAGCACCTTCCTCCTGAAAAGTTAAGAAAAAAGGATATGTCAAATTATCAATTCTCCATGTACCATTTTTCTTTACTAAAAAAGGGAGATAGTTTTCAATATTATATGTATTATCTTTATTCATAATCAGACGAAACTGACTAAAATCCATCACTTCAGATATATCCGTTCCATTGCGTACAACAGTTTTTAATTGCCACTTCCCATCTAACTGCTTTGGTACTTCCATATAAGAATCAGGAGCTATTTCATCTTTAAATGTATTGCAAGCACTCACAGTACCTAATAAGACGAAAAGTAAAACCGTAGTTTGTATTTTAAATCTCATATTTCTTATTTTTAATATAACAATCATTCCTATTCATAATAAGGATTCTGCAACAAATCCGGTGATTTCACAGTCTCTTTATAAGGTATTGGATAAAAATACATCGCTTTACGGAAGGTATGCTGACGAGTATCAATGATTCTTCCTGTCTTCCGCTCACCATTTCTTGTGATTTCAAAACCATGCATCATCCTATTATCTGTATCTTCAGCAATCATCCAACGACGTACATCAAAGAAACGATGTCCTTCAAACGCTAAATCCAACCGACGTTCCAACCGAATAGCTTCTGTCATATCAGCCTGGCTCATATTATTTTTAATTCCATATGTTCCATCCTCGCCAGGCTCTATGCCAGCACACTCACGTATCTTTCTCAATACAATATATGGGCTAATTTCTTGATCTCCTAGTACATCTTTATGATCAGGTCCATAATATTCATTAGCAGCTTCTGCATAATTCAGCAAAATTTCAGTATAACGCATCAATGGTCGTGCTTGCGAACCTCCATAAAGCATTTGATTTGCCATTGAACCGAATTTCAAGAATTTATGTGTATAATACCCTGTCGGAGTCCCTCGATAGATAGCGTCCTGTTGTGTTCCCACAGATATATTAATTTCAGTATCCTGCATATTACTCTTCATTATGCATCCATCATAAGTAACAGTGAACATGAAACGAGGGTCACGTTTGTTAGCAGGATTCGTAGGGTCATAATCTGGACTATCCTTAGTCGGTGTGCCATCTGCCATTGGGAAAAGTTCAGCCAAATCATGATAAACATACCCTCCAATACCATTTCCTCCTGTACTAGGAGGAGCAAACCATCGGTTTGTATCTATACTAGCTCCTGCTTTCTTTTCAAAGATTGTACCGCAATAAACCTCCGTTCCCACTTTTCCATAATAATCAGCAGGTAACAACTGTGCATAATATCCCCATCCCGGATAAGCCTCATTATTCTCATCTTCATTACGAATGCACAAATCATACTGTTTCATCTTTATCACATCAAGGGCAGCATCTACAGCAATTTTCCAACGCTCCTTATCATAAGTAGGATACCCTAACAATTCTTTTGGAAAATCAGCAGGCGCAAAATCACTACCGTTGAATAATTTGCTAGCAGCATACAAACATACACGTGAAATTAAGGCTTTACAAGCTCCTCGGGTTACACGTCCAAATTTGTTTCCACTTCTTTCAACTGGCAATGTTTCTGCAGCTTTATTAGCTTCATCCACGATATACTCAACGCAATCCGCATAAGAGTTACGCTCCTTGATTGCTTCTTCTACAGTTTCATAAACATCATCACCAATTAAAGCCACACCACCATAATGTCTTAATAGCATTGCATAATACCAAGCACGCAAAAAGCGTGCTTCTGCTTTATACTCTTCCTTTGCCGCTTCAGCCATTCGGGATCCATCTGCATATTTAAAGAACACATTTACTCGACGAATATTTCGATATGCAATTCTCCAAACATCGTCCTCAGAAATAGTAACAGGATTGACTGTTCCAGTAGCGAACATTACATCTGTCGTAAGCCCGGTACTAGCTTTATACGCAGCTTCATCACAACTAGTCTGCAATCCTCCATGATCATTATACTGATCTTTATACCGATTATGTTGGATATCAAAACCAATATCCACATAAATCTGGTTTAAGAAATCTGCCGTATAAGTACTATCAGCGAATACGGTTGCCTGATCTAAGTCCGTGGTTTCTGTCTCACCCAGAAAATCATCTGAGCAAGACGAAAAAAGCCACGCACCTACAATAGATAGGAATAAATAAAATAAGCTTTTCATATACATAGAAATAGCGGTTAATAAATTTAGTTGATAAACTCTAAAAACGGTAATATTCATTATTATTAGTTCTTTTTAATATGTGTACTACTTTATTGTTATTTATCTAATGACGATTTAAAAATGATATACCACTAAAACAATTACATGTTTTTTATTAATAAATTTACTTGTATGCAGGAAAGCTCAGAACATATTAAAAAAGAAAGTCATTTCTCCCTTTTATGAAGAAATGACTTTCTAAATCAATTTACCAAGATGAATCCGTCAGTAGCTATCAATCATCTTCATCATATATGCTTTCCCAATTGAAAATACGATAAAAATAAGGACGACAAAAGTCAGCACTACCCGGAAAATCAAAATTATCTCCAGCAGTATCAGCATCAGTATTAGTAGAAAATACTAATTCACCTTCTCGTGCAAGTTCTAGATGCAAATTTACTCTAAGCAAATTTTTATAATACTGATTACCTATCTTATCCACAGAATAAGGGACATTAAACAAAATTTTTTGATCTGTAAAAGGTCCATAAGGCGTCTCACCACGATATAAATAAACAGAATGACCATAAGATACGGCTTGTCCTATCATATAGTAGTAATCTCCTTTTTTAAAGATCTGTGGCATACTACATACATAATTATTTTCCATTATAGTAGAGCGAGTTCTCTCCTCTTTCGTCGGATACATCTTTTGCCACATAAAGTTACCACTTAAATCACGTATGTAATACTCCCACTCAGAAGTTAAATCATGAGTAGTGGTGCGAGCAACTAATGGTCTGTTATTCTCTGTTACATAAAGATAAATATGTCCATCTTCATCTTTCCATATAGTAGAACCATAGCCAACATCATCTGTATTGAATTCTTCGTTTTTACTAATTCTTTTAAGATAAGTACTATTACCCGGCTGTCCTTCCAAACTGTAAACAGCTAAACAGGTACCAGTTCGAGTCATTTTACCTTCATGATTATCCATTTCCCCCCACAACATTTGAAGTTCTTTAACTCCATTATTATCAAATATCGTAGCACCACCTATCTGATAGAAATGCTCTTCATCTGTTTCTTCCATAATAGTCTCATCTGGAGCTATGTGTGTATACGCCTGATAATAACCTTCTCCATCAGGATCATTAGTTTGTATATAATCAACTAACCATCTTAGATCATCATCCGTTTCTCCAAGACTACCACCAACAGTCGTTTGGACCATAATACTATTATGTGGGAAATTACAATTACCTCTTGCTCTTGTTTCAGCATCTACAACTCCAAAATAGCTATCATTAAAAGCCCATAGAACATTTCCATCAGACAATGATGTAGATTGCACACCAATTCCACCATTCCATCCCAATGTGCGAGTAAATAGCTTATCATACTTTTTGTCTTTATAAACAAAAACCTCACCACTATGCTGACCTACATTAGGAATTAGCTGTAATTCCCATGCCGAATCTATATTTGGAGGAGTAGTCGTTACATCACTATCCACTATTTCTTCATATGCAGTTTGCGCTGCGTCATAATCGTTGCATGCAACTAACATCACTGCAACGAAAGTTACATATAGAAGACTATATATATTTCTTGTTTTCATAAGATTTATCATTTATTATCAGCCACTCAATTATTTTCGTTAGCAATAGCCACTGGAGACATCACCTCTTTCATTTCATACCAATCATTTGAGTTATAATTATAACGATAATTCAACGTAAACTCTTTCTTCTCTGGATTATAATATGATGGGGTATCCTCAATATTTAACACTGTAATTCCACCATTTACATTATACCATTTATCTAATGTCACTTTTTGACATTGGATATATTCTCCAGTTGGCAATCCATTACTCCCGATAACAGGAACATCAATCATCTCCTCAGGATGGACCGTAACAACAATCCCTTGTTTACGGAGTTCTTTTCTATCCGATGTAAGTGTAGATCCCGTTAAAATACGAATACCATATTCCGTAACTGGAGCAACTAACTTTGTGGCATTTATTGGTTTATAATCTGGAGCATTATTCTTTTTGTCCAAAGGTTCCCAAGTATCTTTAGCTACTCTCAATCTTGTTCCATTCATAGTATAGTAGCTCTTCTCCTTAGTCGTTGCATAATCATTTTTCATAAGTATCTGCATCAATACATTCCTCCTTGCAGAAGAAATCATATAGTCAGAAACAGAAGCTATTCTTAAAGGAAGAAAGTAATTATCTTCAGGTTCCAACCCATCAATATTTACTTTAATTGGAAATAAAGAATAAGATGAATTTGCATTTGGATATAATTTTATACTCCAATCATCTACTTTATAATGAGTATCTGGTAACTCCAGGACATAGTTTTTGTAATTATCCCCATATCTCTTTTGATTATAGTCCGATAATACAGTTTCATTCCTTTCCAGTTCTACCATCACTTCTTTTTCAATTGGAGTTGTACCACTTGCATAAACAGAAAGGTATCCTATTTCCTCCCCGCCGAAAGAAAATTCTCGTTGGAAAATATTATCTTCTCCACTAACAATATAAATTTCCTTACGATACTGTTCATCCTGATAAAACTCTTGCTCGCAGGATGTGAGAACAGCAGTAGCTGTCACACCTACCATAAGCATCAATTTATTTGTAAAATTTCTATATTTCATAGTTTATACATTTAAAATTTTATTTATCCCAACCAGGATTCTGATCAAGAACAGAAACCTTTCTAATCTCATCCAAATGTAAAGGTAACCATACCATCTTAGGTTTGAAATCACGTTCAATTATTGATTTATACTGAATGACAGTGGGCTGATAGAATCCTTCCCATTCAGCCTGTTCTACATTTAACCCCATTAAAGGTTCCCTTTCTAAATCTTCAACAATTCCCCAGCGTCTAATATCATAATAACGTTGTCCTTCCCAAAATAACTCAATCAAACGTTCACGTTGAACAACTTTATTAAAAGCTTCCACTGTAATCAAATCATCCGCTGTTAATCCCGGAATACCAGCACGATAACGTATCTGATTAAAATAATATTTGATAGCTTCTGTATCACGAGTATAAGTCTGACCATCAATTTCATATGCTTGAGTTAAATTATTCAAGGCTTCTGCATAAGCAAGCAATATTTCTGCATATCGAATAATCGGAAATGACTTATCTTTTTGACGCGCCCCACTACCACTCATAGCATCTTGTGGATTGATATATTTTCGAGAAGTATATCCAGTTATATTATAAACATTATTATTAGAATGATTTTTACCAGAATTAGCTCCATTCCAATAATCAATATTAACATTTTTCTTAGCACTTTCAGTAGTAGATCCCATCGCCCACCAAGCATGTGAGTAACCAATATTCACATAGAAACGTGGTTCACGATTAGTATATGCCAAATATGTTCCTTGGCTGATTTTATAACCTTCAGATAAAACTTTGTCTTCTGTCGTCACACAAGTCTTATCATAAGGACGGGATATATACGGATATGCACTACTAGAATTTTTAATATCACGCCCATCTGCCATATAAAATTGGTCTACTATATGCTGAGGTACACATAAACAAGAAGATCCTCCAAAATTCAATGGAAATACGTAACCCATATGGCTACCAACCTGCGCTGTAGAACTACACCATATGAACTCCGGATTTTGATTAATAGCAAGCTCTCCATTAAACATTTCGGCATAAGAGCGATACGGATCTACGACTTTTTTATCTCCCATCCCTACACCATTTGGAAATTCTGCAGTAGGAACCTCTTGCGGTAGAGTGACTACATATGTACCATAATTCCCTGATTCAGGATGTTCAGCATCAGTAGAAGCAGCAACAGTATATAATTGATATCGTCCTAAATCAATAACCTTCTTCGCAGCCGCAGCAGCAAGTGCCCACTTACGTTCATCATATGATTGAGAAACATAATGATCTCCATCTGTACAACGGGTAAAATCACCAAAAAATCTACGGGCTGCCTCTCCACCGTTATATAATGGGCTAGCAGCTTGTAATCTCACACGAGCAGCTAAAGCTAAAGCAGCTCCTTCTGTAGGAATATATTGATCCATCGAAGTGGTAGCATCAGGTAAGTTTTTAGCAGCTTCATCAAATTCTGAACAAATATAATCCACACATTCGTCATACGTATTACGCGTTCTTGCATAATACTCCGCTTCCTCATTATTACTAACAATTTCATCACCTAACAAAATCATTGGACCATTCTGTTGCAAAATTAAATAATATGCATAAGCTCTTAAGAAACGGCATTTTGCACGAAATTCCATTCTTTCAAAACTATTCATATCACGAACACCATCAATATGTGGCAATATAGTATTCACCTTACGAATCACCTTATAACATTTAGGCCAAATATTGAAATCCCATGTCCAACCGCCCATTGAACTAGAAGTAATCTCATTATTCATTAACTTCGTTCCAGAGAATTGTATAACAACCATACCATTCCAATCACCACAGCTCACAGCCTCGTCTGAACCTGTAACTCCAGGAGTGTTCCCATATTCCCAAATTTTATCGACAACAGGAAGCAGAGCGGCAGCCCCATTAAAATAACGTTCAATATTACGCTTATTTGCATAAATAGAATCTTCTTGAAAGGTATCCTCAAAATAATCATCTATATTCAAATAATTACAAGAAGCAAAAAAGCCGGATACCAATAACAGAACCGATAATATAAAATATTTTTTCATGAACTAATTTCTATTAAGTTTATACATCGTATTAGAAATTCAAATATAGCTGCAATGAATAACGTGCAGGTAAAGGATAAGCCTGTCCACAAGATGTCGCTTGTTCTGGATCGAATATATTTACAGAATCCCATACTGCCAAATTTTCACACATCAACTGAATATTCATGGAATTAATGCCCAAAATACGTTGTAATGCAGGAACTTTTAGATTATATGCCAAGCTCAATTCCTGTAAACGCAAGTAACGGGCATCACCCATCCAAAATGTAGAAGGTTTCGTATTATTCTCATTTTTTCCATAATACAAACGTGGAAAACGAGCATTTGGATTCTCTGTAGCCTGATTTCCTGAATATTCAGCAGAAATCCAACGATTCTCCGGATTATAAGCAATTGTCATTATATTTCCTTTATCCTTCTGATTAAATGGCATGTATCCATCGAAGTTTCTACCATCCGAACCGCCATATAAGAACTTATTACGTCCTGTCCCTTTGAACAAGACATTTAGTGTCCAACTTTTATAACGAAACTCAGCACCAATACCATACATCAACTGTGGTACCCCTGAATAAGCAAATAAAGGAACTTTATCATCATCAGTAATTTTACCATCACCATTTATATCTCGATATTTAATATCACCAGGACGTACCGTACCAAATTGTGTAGGACTCATTTCTACATCTTGTTGATCTTTAAACAATCCCATAGCAACAAATCCACGTTGTACATTATTGGCATAACCATTATTTTCCAAATATGTATAAGGCTTCTTTGTATCTTCCCAATTTAATATCTTATTCTTACTCAAAGTAAAATTACTACGTAATATCACATATGCATCCTTTCCTATCTGTTGATAGAATTCCATATTTCCATCAGCACCCCAGCTTTTCATACGACCTATATTACCATAAGGCATTTGAATCAAACCTACATAATCAGGAATTTGTTTACGTTCCTGAAAAATACCATCTCGTGTATCCTTAAAATAATCTAAAGTCAAAGTAAATTTATCTTTAAACAAATGCAGATCCATACCAACATCAAATTTCTTTGCTTTTTCCCACATCAAATTATTGGCACCAACTTGTTCTTCTGTTAAGCTACCAGTCCCTCCCCAAGGATTTGAAGCATTTTCTTCTTTTATTAGGGTCAGATAAGGAAAACGTCTAGAACTGATGCGGTCATTACCAACAACACCATAAGAAACGCGAAGCTTGAGAAAATTCAACCAACTTACATTTTCACGTATAAATTCATATGAAGATGGTACCCATGCGAAAGCTCCTGCCGGAAAGAATCCATATTGTTTACCTGGTTCAAAGTTTTCAGATCCATTCAAACCAAAGTTCAAATCCCAAAAATATGTATCTTTAAAACCATATGTAAAACGGCCCGAAAGACTTTGATAACGCTTTGGTATAGCATTCATACTTTTATCTGCACCAGTTTCAGATGTATCTTCTATATAATAAAACAGTAAACCACCTAAACGATGATCGCCAAAGGTACGGTCATAATTAACATTTGCCTCTAAATATAGCTTCCTCCAAACCCAAGCAGCACTGCTATATGTAACGGTTTTCTCATCAGCTATTTTCTCAAAACTCAAGGTTCCATTAGGGTTACGCTCCTTCAAAGCTTCATTTAGTTCTGGCATTTTATAGCGTGCTTCTCCAAATAAACTTTGTGTATCCCATGATCCCTGTACTTTAGCTGATAGCCCTTTAGTAATCATCGACAAATCCTGTGTAATACCTAAAGTAACTAAATTCCTGGTATTCTGTTCTCTAGCATTACCTGTATAATTCAATAGAACATACGGAGATATTTCATCCTTAGTTCCTGCAGCAGGATAATATCCGTTTGAATAGCGTAATGGATAGCTTATTGGAGTAGTCTTTGCCTGTGAACTCCATAGCCAATCTGTCAAACTGACTCCTCTAGAATATTCCCCCATGCTCGGGCGAGTATTCACCGACATATAGCCAGTTGTTCCAATATAGACTTTAGTTGTTTTAGTCAAATCTATATCCAAATTCAAACGATAATTATAAGTATCATAGCCTACACCTTTATTGTATTTACTATCTTTGGATGGATTATAAGCCGCAGATTCTTTCGACATTCCTAAACTTGCAAAATAACGGGCAACACTGCTACCACCTTGAGCACTTACATAATAAGTTTGCTGGAAAGAATTGGGATTTAAAATAACATCTTGCCAGTCAATGTTTGGGTACAGATCCGGATCTAAGCCATATTTTATAATATCCATTTCTGTCTTGTTATAAATAGGAGATAATCCGGTTGCAACAGAAGCTTCATTTGCCATTTCAGCATATTGAGTGGCATTAACATATTCAGGTAAACGTTTTAAATGTGAGATTGTCATATTAGCACGACCACTGATCTTCAATTTGGACTCCAAACCACGTCGTTACCAATACTACACCATTTGCACCTCGACTACCATACACCGCTGTAGCCGCAGCATCTTTCAAAACAGAAAAACTTTCAACATCGGCAGCATCTATCTGACTCAAACTACCTTCCAAACCATCAATCAACACTAATGCACCACTATTAGCACCAAACGTACCAATTCCGCGCACCCAAAACTCGGAAATATTTTTGCCCGGTTCACCACTAGATTGAACTCCAATCACACCTGCAACACGACCTGCTAGTGTATTAACTATATTTGTAGCAGGAACCTCTAGTTGCGCTGGATCCATCGTTGTAATTGCACCAGCAACACTGACCTTTCGCTGCGTACCCATACCTACTACAACTACTTCATCAATATTCTCCGTAGCCGGTTTTAAGGTAACTTTAACATTGTCAATTTTATTCGTCAAACGTTGCTCATAGTTTTCATATCCCAAAAAAGACACAACCACTATATCATATATATTTACCTTTAACCGAAATTTACCATCAATATTAGTTGTTATTCCCACACCTGGTTTATCTTTAACATATACATTTGCTCCCGGAACTGGTTCATTAAATTCATCGAAGACTGTACCAGTCAACATAAAGCTTTGCTCTTTCTGTGCATGTACTTGTGCTACAAACGCAAGAAGCAAAGCAAAAATTACAAATATTCGATTCATATTATATTAAATATAAAGTTTCACTAATTATTTATTCGACAGCTAATCGACGAATAGCACGATTCTCTGAGTCGCCGATATACATTACATCGTCGTTATCAATACAAATTCCCAATGGCTTTTTGAATTGAGCATCTTCTGCACTACCATTTACATAACCTGAATTTTGGGGTTTTCCTGCTAATGTAGATACATAACCTGTACTCATTGTTATCTTACGAATACAGTGATTTTCGGTATCAGTCAAAATTATATTACCTTCTGAATCGACACACATCTGTCCAGGTTTATTAAACATAGCTTGTCCTATTGGTCCATCCAAATATCCACTTTTACCTTCTTGACCAGCCCAACATGCACATTCTTTAGTACGTAAATCATATTTATAAATACAATGCTTATCATTATTTGAGAAATAAAAAACATTCTCATCTTGAGGATCGAAAACAAGTCCATAAGCACTACCATCCTTGGTTCCAACCAAATCCCCATTCGTTAGATTCTCTCCTC
>ERZ840371.2093-NODE-2093-length-18704-cov-4.001609_pt1 | contig 18704 bp, 15 predicted proteins | sample MGYA00519937_ERZ840371 | MGnify/ENA primary metagenome ERZ840371 (study PRJEB31850, sample SAMEA3708873) | human gut metagenome | biome: human gut; feature: human-associated habitat; material: faeces | place: China | collected 2014 ... | reverse complement strand
ATTCCACCCTGTTATACCTATATACTATCTCTGCATTTGGCAATAGTTCTGCCTAATGCAAAGCAGTAAGCATCTCAACTGTAAGAATATTATTCATATAACGGCATCTGTCACTCTATTCCGGATCATGAACCGCCTTTGCCAAATTCAGCAATATTCTTATAAATGGATAATATATGTTCCTTTAACCCAGCCCCAAGTACCTGTTTTCTTTCTTTGTACAAAATACCATTTTCCGTTCTGTGGTTTGCTCTTTGTTTGATTGATCAGAACTTTTTCACCCGACTCCATTAACTCTAATATAGTGGCAGTAGTGCTAGTTTTTTTACGAAGTCTTACCCCATCCCCTTTTACGAAGCCATTATTACTGCAACAGGAAACTGTATTTCCTATTGTAGTCGATATGCTTTCCGCGATAATGCCCTCCACAAGTTCATCATCACTCATGTCCTCTTGTAGAATAGGTTCCTCCATAGTCTCATATGATGTTTGTGTTGTCTGTGATGCAGACACATCCTGCACTGACACCATCGAAACAATACTCGCTGCTACCACCAACATTCCAACCATTTTTCTAAGTGTTTTTTTCATTACGCTTCTCCTTCTGCACCTTTGGTGCGTTATATTTTTATTGATTGATGCAGTTAAAAATTTTAATCTGCAGTTCATCCTTTTTTCTCATTGTTTTCTTGTCTGCGATCTCCTTATCCAAGGTTTTCTCAAAATCGGAAGTGATCCAAAGACTTTCTACTCTGTCTTTATCTATGTTATAGCCAAACACATAGACTTGAGCTGACTTAGTCTGCACAAAATATTTAAGTGAGGCACCCATTTGAGGCACATCCTTATCATATACATATATAGCCTTACATTTTATAATGTCAGCTTCTTGTTCCAAACCAGTTAACATATTCTGAATCATCTCAATATGCTTAGTTTGCATTTGCTGCAAACGACTTAACTGCTTGACCGGATTCATATAGCAATCACTATCTTCATCTATTTGGCGTAATTCTCCAGTTTGAGCATCTATCAATAATTGATATCCACTTTGCCAAGATTCGTCAGATAGAGATACGCAATATTCGTCATCCTCGCTGTCTTCATAGGTCGTCACATCTACAGCAGTCCTCGCCCGATTTGTATCAAGTCCATATATTTTGCTGACATACTGCTTGGCAGCCTCAATCGCCTGATCCTCTGTCAGCTTATTTGCCGTTTCGTCGACCGGCCTTTGTGCAGCCCTCGCTCTGTCTGCCTGATTCTGCTTTGCCAGCGCATAATCACGCCGCTCATTAAAATCAATGATCTGTAATAACTGCTCATCGGTCAATTCGCTCTTCGGCAGATAAAAGGTACTATTTGCACGACAGTATACGACTTCTTTCCCGCCATTCGCTTTCACTTCTTTCTGAGAATCTACTTCCTTCAGCTTCGTCTCCGGCAATGTTCCCTTTTTATATTCCTTCTGCAGCAGTTCCTTGCGCTTCTGCTCCTGAGAAGATAACTTGCGTGAATAGTGATCTGCATCTTCGCGTTGTGCCTGTGTCATATGGTTTAACTGCTTCTGTTCCTCTTGAGACATTGATTGTAAATGTTCATGATATTTATCCACAGCAGCATATGTACCCATCGTCAACATAATGGCTGCGCCAACCGCTGCGACTGCCGTTCGATAGGAGAATGCACGCACCACTTTGCCGTCATCCTGCACATCCTCCGCACGCACCCGGCATAACAGTTGATCTATTCTACTGTTTTTCACCGTTGGTTCAGTTGGAACTTCCTGCAGCAGTCGTCGGCTGATTTCTCGATCCAATCTACTTCTCATTGTATTTACTTCCTTCCATAGTCCATTATTTACCTGCAATTTTTTAATTTTTGTCGCACTGCATAGAGTCTTGATTTTACCGTACCTGTTGGTATGTTTAAGATTGCGCTTATCTCTTTTTGCGAAAAGCCATATATGTAATACAAATATACCAATGTACGATCCTGCTCTGCCAGACTTTCTATCTCATGCCAAATTCCGCTATGCGGATAACCCGACGCTTCGTTCGTCGGATAGTCATCCATAGATTCCACCAATTCTTCCCGTTTTCTTTTTTGAATCATAGATAACGCTGTATTGACTGTAATCTTTGCTACCCACGACCGCATTTTATCCGGTGATCGAAGCTGTTCCCTGCGTTCCCACGCTTTGCATAACGCTTCTGCCACCGCATCATCTGCATCCTCCGGATGATGCAGTATATTCATTGCGAGCCGTACCAGCATGCCTCTTTCTGTTGCAACAAATTGTTCAAATTGCCTAGAAGTCAAACTACGCCTCAAATTTTTCCTTCCTTTCTGCGCACACTTCCAGTGCATTACCTCCCTGTGCCAGAGGTGCACCATAGGCACAAGGTTTCACCATCTCCAGTGATCACCTTTTGATCGGTTCTACTTATATGACTGTTTAGAAGCCCAAAAGGTTCATTTTATTTTGCAATATTTTATTTTTTAATATTATTAATTTTTTCCGTATATTCTCCTAATAATATTAATAGTTTGTGGAGTTTATTTTGATTTTGTAAAGCATTTAGATTCAAAAACGCAAACTTCGCACATCAAACTTGAACTTACCATACCAAAAAATAATATCAGAACATATCTGCGAATGATTCTCCCACCCGGCATCATACACTGTCACTATTGCAACGCCTGCTTAATACTTTGATAATGCAAAAAAATCCCCTGCTTATCGTATTCTGATAACTGTGCTGCATCCGCTATCTGAAATGCATTCGTCTCTTCCGTCTGCAATTTGATATCTTCCTCTGTAAAATCCATATGATATTTATAGACATCTACAAAATAGTTATCACCTTCTCCCGGATTCTCACGGTGATACGAAAACAGGAAGCCGCCTTCTGCATTCGTTACATCCAGTCCGGTTTCTTCTAAGATTTCACGTTTCACGGCCTCTTCCGATGTCTCCCCGGCAATAGCCGCTCCACCGGATACTTCCCACCAGCCGGGTGCCCAAGCCTTGTCAGCCGCACGCTTTGTGATCAAATATTTTCCATCCTGTCTCTGAATAACACCGAGTACCGACAAATGATACTCCCCTTCTTTCAAGCACCAATCATTTCTTTTCATGGTTCGCCCGGTTGGCTTCTTGTCCTTATCGTAAATATCCCATAATTCCATCGTAATCTGTCATTCCTTTCTCTGACGGTAGTTTTAATAAACAACTTCAAAATGTATGAAGTGTGTATGTTTGATTTAATCGTTATCTCTTCTTCCAAACAGTAACACCAGTCGAAGCAGCTGTAATAAGGTGGATACCGTTGCCGTTATATAGGTCATTGCTGCCGCTGAAAGTACACGTCTCGCCCCTCTCACCTCATCTTCATATAACATTCCGCTATCATTTAAAATACGAAGTGCTCTGCCCGACGCATTAAACTCTACCGGAAGGGTGACAATCTGAAACAACAATGTCAACGCAAACAATATAATACCAAGATAGATCAAATTGGTATGCCCGATCAGCAATCCAACAATGATCACCGGCCACGACAATTTAGAACCAATATTGACCACCGGAACAATGGCACTGCGTATCTGTATCGGAACATAACCAACATGATGTTGAATGACATGTCCACATTCGTGCGCTGCCACTCCAACGGCGGCAATCGATGATGCACCATATACACTATCTGACAATCGCACCACCTTCGCACGTGGATCATAATGATCAGTCAACTGTCCGCTGATATGTTCGATTCGTACATCGGTAATCCCTGCACTTCGCAAGATCATTTCTGCTGTCTGCGCCCCTGTCAGACCACGTTTGCTATGATATCGACTGTACTTATTAAATGTCCGGCTGACGTTGGCAGATGCCAGCATACATATTACCGCACCAATAATAACAAGAACATATGTCGGATCCATATAGTAATACATCCCCGGAAAATAACTTAAAAGTGCTGTCTGCATACACTAATCCTCCTTACTCCAATTGTTTTTACATTAATCCTAACTATAGCATTTCCCATCTCGTTTATCAACTATACCTTACTTTAACTTCCCATATTGGTTGCGGAGGAATATGCATCGATTTCCTATAGATCAATGATATAAAAATGATTGCTTTTCATAGAAACACGCTATATAATTATATTTGGCTTTACGCGGATTTTACGTAAAATGCTACTGTTTATCTCATTATTTGCCTAGATTTTACAAAGCTTTTCGTCGATATGTGCTGTGATTTTTATGCAAATAACACCATTTAGTGATTGATAAGGAGAAAACGAATGACTTCAGAACACGTGATCAATCTTCTTGGAGGGCTTGCGCTCTTCATCTTTGGAATGACTTTCATGAGCGACGGTTTGAAGAAACTTGCCGGCGATTATATGAAAACTATTTTGGAAAAATTAACGGAAAAACGTATTATGGCTGTGTTGCTGGGTGCCGGTCTGACCGCACTGATCCAAAGCTCCAATGCCATGTGTGTCATGACTGTCGGATTTGTAAATGCCGGAATGATGCAGTTAGAGCGCTCTGTTGGAATAATCATGGGTGCGAAGCTCGGTACAACGATCACTGGACAGCTTCTTGCAACCAATTATATTTCAAAATATGCTCCGGTTATTGCCTTTGTGGGCGTTGCTTTCTTAATGTTTGCTAAATCCAACAACATCAAAAGCTTCGGACAGGTTGTCGCAAGTCTTGGTATCCTCTTTGTCGGATTGTCCACCATGAGCACCGCAATGAGACCAATGGCACAGGAAGAATGGTTTATTAATATTGTGGCAAATCTTTCCAATCCTCTGCTCGGTGTACTGGTCGGCGTGATTTTCACCGTAATTATCCAAAGTGCCTCTGCCTCCGTCGGTGTGCTGCAGATCATGGCGGTAAGCGGTGTCATTGGATTCCGCCCGGCCTTTTATGTAATGCTTGGTATGAATATCGGTGCAAGTATCGCTCCGATCTTAGCTTCTATTGGTGGCAAAAAGGATGCCAAACGCGTTGCTGCCATCGTTGCTATTTTTGAAACCTGTGGTATGCTGATCTTTATGTTAGCCACTACATTCCTTCCGGTTCTCGACTGGTTGTCGATGACTTCCGGAGATCCGAGCCGCCGTATTGCAAATGCGAACACGATCTTTAACTTAGTATCACTGATCGTGCTGTTCCCATTCTCAAATCTCATCGCCGCTTTGTCTAAGAAGATCATTCGCGGCTCCGACGAAGAGCCAAATATGGCAAAATTAGAGTTTATCAGCGAAACAACGCATACGACTTCTACTGCAATGATCGGTCAGATCGATGCGGAGACCAATCGTATGGAAGAACTGGTGCAAACCAACCTTCGTCTCGCTACCGAGAATTATTTTGATAATCGTTTGAAAGACGAGGAGGATTTCAACCAGACGGAAGAAACGATCGATTTCTTAAATAAGAAAATTACCGATGCACTGATCCGCATGAGTTCTTTTGCAGATCTGACACCAGAGCAGGCTAAGCACGTTGGTAATCTATTCCATGTGATCAATGATTTAGAGCGGTGACCATGCAGAAAATATGGCACAATATAGTATTCGTATGCACAAGAATAAGGAGCGTTTCAGTAAAACCGCCATGGAAGAACTCCGTGGGTTGGTGGATATTATTGAACGTATTTACAAAGAAGCTTACGCCCAAATGGTATCACCGGATCAGGATAAATACGCACATGTATATGCCTTGAAACGAGATGTAAACCGCATGATCGAGGACATGAAGGAAAAGCATATTGTCCGTATGAATAAGGGAAAATGTAATTCACAACAGGGTATGATGTTCGTAGAACTTTTGATGGATCTGGAACGTGTTGCAGCACACGCTATGAATATTGCACAGGCAGCAAATTAAAAGCAATTCTTGCTTGGCGATGTCACGCTACATAGCAGCAATTTCCTATTCAAAATAATGGATCAACACAAATTAAATCCCCCTTGAGCAGACTTTTGGTTATCTACCTTATCTGCCTAAGGGGGATTCATTACTTCTTACAACATTTTTTTGTGTTTGAAATAAATAAATTCAAGAAGAATGATGATACCACACACGATTGCCACAACAGGATAACCGTAATGACTTTTAAGCTCCGGCATTCCAACAAAATTCATACCATACCACCCTGCCACAAGTGTCAACGGCGAAAAAATAGCCGTGACGATCGTCAGGATACGCATGATCCTATTTTGTTCTTCATCCAAGCGCTGCTGCTGTAATTCTCGTATTTGCAGCATATATTCCCGAAGCATTTTAGAGCGATTGTATAACCGCTCTACCTTTTGTCCATATGTCTGAAAACAGATCACCTCTTTCTCATCAAAGAAATCATTGACATTTTCGACAAGTGTATCGCTCATATCCATCATCTGTTGATATTGAAAGCTCTTGTTGAGTAATATTTTGCGATATTTGGCCATTAATCCGGTCGGATCCGTCTTCTCCCCTGACTGGATCTCCTCTTCCATCTGGAAGCAGCCTGCTTCGATCCTCTGCAAATGTTTGATATCATCTTTTAATAATTCATCCAAAAGGCGGATAAAAAAACGTACAGGCGACAGATCATCTTCATCGCTGATCAGCGAGCGAAGCTGTTTTTCCCAGTGATCATGTCTGGTCTTTTGTCCGATCAAAACCAGTTCGCTGCGGTCAAGATAGTAAATAATACTGACCGCCCTGCCGTCATATGCTTCTTCCGGATGCCACATAATTTCGCCCACCACAGCGTCCGCAAGAACTACAGCTTTCGAAAAATGCATACGGTTAGACTGCAGCATATATTCCATTTCATTCCAAAAGCTGGCACTCTCCCAGCGTTCCTTCGCTTCCGCTGCATCAAGCACCAGCACCCGCCCCTGTTTCAATGCAAATTCCACAGCGATCCCCCCTCACATCATACTATTGACCATAGTATGCATTTTCTCCATGTTTTCTAAAAAAATGCTTGTCACGAATACTATCCGGTGCCGGCTGTACCTGAGGGTTGAGTAATTCTGTTCGGATCGCCATGCGCGCAACCTCCTCCAGCACAACCGCATTATGCACTGCTTCAGCAGCATCCTTGCCCCAGGTAAACGGTCCGTGGTTTGTGCAGAGTACGCCCGGCGTATGCATTGGATTCAGTCCTCTCTGCTCAAATGTCTCAATAATAACAAGTCCGGTATTACGCTCATACTCTCCACCAATCTCTTCCGGTGTCAGACTTCGCGCACAAGGAATCGGACCATAAAAATAGTCGGCATGTGTTGTTCCATATAACGGAATGTCACGTCCTGCCTGCGCCCATGAAGTTGCCTCCGGCGAATGTGTATGCACAACGCCTCCGATTTCCGGATATTTTTTGTACAATTCCAAATGCGTTGGCGTGTCCGATGATGGGTTAAGCGTTCCCTCGATACGGTTTCCTTCCAGATCCATGACCACCATATCTTCCGGACGCAGCTTATCATAATCTACGCCACTGGGTTTGATCACAAAATATCCGGTATCTCTATCAATCCCGCTTACATTTCCCCAAGTATACGTGATCAATCCTCTGCGCGGCAGTTCCATATTTGCTTCATATACCTTTTTCTTTAACTCTTCTAACATAGTGTCCTCCATTCGAAAATATCTGCTTACCAATCTAACGAAGTTTCTTCAATCTGCAAGCCCCCACGATATGATTCCATAAATTGTTCAAATCCCTGCACGATCTCCGGATCAGGGGCTATTGTTGTCCCTTCATTGCCGGCAAATACATAATCTTCCAAATACTGTGCCAGCGACTGTCCCTCCTGCTTATGAACCATAAAATCTGCAAGCAGCGCAATACCCCAGGCACCGCCCTCACCGGCTGTCTCCATCACTGAAACCGGTGCATTCATTGCTGCTGCAGTAATCCGCTGTCCGACGCCCTTGGTCGTAAAGAAGCCGCCATGTCCATACATTTTGTCAACTTGAACCTGCTCCTGCTGCAAAATATCCAATCCGATCTTCAAGGTTGCCAGCGCACTATATAAATGTGTACGCATAAAATTAGCAAGGTTAAATGCCGCATCCGGCTTACGCACAAAGAGTGGTCTTCCGGCATCTAATGCAGTCACACCTTCTCCGGAAAAATAATTATACGAAAGAAGACCGCCGCAATCGGCCGCTCCCTCCTCTGCTTTTTGGAACAATTTTGTAAACAGTGTTCCTGTGTCTACCGAAAAGCCCATGTAATCCGCAAATTCACCGAACAAGTTGACCCATGCATTGATGTCCGAGGTGCAATTGTTACAATGTACCATCGCCACCGGCTCACCGGAAGGTGTTGTGACCATATCAATTTCCGTATGCACCTGTTTTAATGCCTGTTCAAGTACAACCATCGCAAAAATTGATGTTCCGGCAGATACATTTCCGGTGCGGACACCTACACTATCTGTTGCGACCATCCCGGTTCCGGCATCTCCTTCCGGCGGGCATAACGGAATCCCCGCCAGTAAAGAACCGGTCGGATCCAATAACGCGGCTCCCCTCTCGGTCAGCACTCCGGCTTCCTCTCCTGCCGACAAGACCTTTGGCAAAATATCCTTTATATTCCACGAGTATCCACGATCGGCAATCATCTCATCAAACTGTGCCAGCATCTTACTATCGTAGTCTCCCGTCTCGCTGTCGATCGGGAACATTCCCGATGCATCGCCCACGCCGAGTACTTTTTCGTCTGTGAGCTTCCAATGTACATAGCCCGCCAATGTCGTAAAATAAGAAAGCTTCGATAAATGTGGTTCCTCGTTCAAAATTGCCTGATATAAATGCGCAATACTCCATCTCTGCGGAATATTAAACGCAAACCGTTCCGTCAACTGCTCTGCCGCCTCTTCTGTCATCGTATTGCGCCAAGTACGGAATGGAACCAAGAAGTCTCCTTTCGCATCGAACGCCAAATATCCATGCATCATCGCCGAAAAACCAATTGCTGCAAGTTTGGTGATTGTTACCTGATATTTTTGCTGCACCTGTTCTGCCAAGGAACGATAACAGTCGGCCAAACCATTCCAGATATCCTCCTCATGGTATGTCCACACACCATCCTCTAAGCGATTCTCCCAGTTGTGGCTGCCGGATGCAAGTGGTTCTCCTTGTTCTCCGATCAGCACAGCCTTGATACGCGTCGAACCAAACTCTATGCCGAGCACTGCTTTTCCTTCTTGTATATATTGTGCGATCTCCATATTTTCTTCCTTTCTCTTAATCTTCTAGTGAATCATTTTCTCTACATCTCATGCGCTAAACGCCTGCCCGTCTTGCTGTACCATTATACGGACACCTATTTATACTGCATCACAATGACAGTATCTTTTTTATTAGGTACTTTCTTCGTTACCTTTAAGGTCACCTTCGTCTTTCCTTTTTTATCGCCTTTGCAGGAAATCTTTTTACCGGATTCCAGCAAATAGACTTTTTTGAGCTTTTTATTTTTGTACTTGCGTACTGTCAGCTTTTTATTTTTAGGCCATTTCGTCACATGTACATAGACATTTTTACCTTTCTTGGTATATGTTCCCCAAGATGGGACCTTACCAAACGGATTACCGGAGGTAGCATAAATACTGCTGCCGTTTTTCTTCATCCAGTTACCAATGCCACGCAGTGCTTTCTTACTTCCCGCTGTCATAGTACCGTCACCCTTCGGTCCGATATTTAACAGATAATTACCACTCTTAGAAGCAACATCGACCAATTCCCGGATTAAATATTTATAGCTTCGATATGAATTCTCCAAATCCTTTTTATAGCCCCACGCATCGTTCATGGACTGACAAGTCTCCCATGGTCTTGATGGTGCTTTCTCCGGAATACTTCTCTCCGGGCACTCAAAATCACCCAGCTTAAATCCACGGCAGACACGCTCGTTTACTAATATAGAAGATTTCAAAGATTTTACATATTTATACAGATCTTTTCCATCTGCTTTCGTCCACCATTTTGCCAGTGTCGGCGCCTTTCTGCTATAAGTCCAGTCTCCGTCAAACCACATAATTGCCGGATCATAACGGTCTACTAACTCTTTTAACTGAGCCTTCATGTCGCGGATGTATGCTGTGCGCGCAGCCATTGACTTCATCTTCGTAAAATCACCGTTGATCGTCTGCGACGAATGGTTCCAATCTATGATCGAGTAATACAGGCCAAACTTGATCCCTGCCTTATCACAGGCTGTTTTTAACTCCATCAGCACATCACGGCCGGTTTTGCCAAATGGTGTATACTGCTGCAGACTAAACATCGTCTTACCGGTATAATCCTTAAAGCTGGCAACGTTCGTATCCCACATTGCCATTCCCTCATGATGTTTGGCTGTGATCACGATGTATTTCATACCGGCAAGCTTTGCATATTTCACAATTTCATTGGCATTAAACTTGGCCGGATTGAACTTTGCGGCTACCGTCTGCTGGTATTTCTGCTTCGAAATCCCCTCGGTCTGCATCGCCCATTCGCCATGTCCATAATAGGAATACGCTCCAAAGTGAATGAACATACCGAAACGATCTTTCGTCCACCATTTCATATTGGATGGAACACTGTACGCCTGCGATTGCACACCTCCTGCTGCCATGCCAATCACCAGACTCAATACCAGTAACAAGCTCCATACTTTTTTGCTTTTTTTCATTGTCATTACCTTTCCCTTTCTGTTTTGTCAGTGCGTGTATCTTTCGTTGCCAGTCCACTTCCGCTGATTGGAATCTTATCTCCTAAATAAGTCGGCTTTGGCTGTATCCACAGATTGACCACTTCCTTATCTCTCGCAGCCACTTCGCGCAATTTGCAGATCCAGATATTACGGTATTTCATCCGTTTATTCGGTGCGGCATAAGCATCCAGTCCCAATTTACGTGCAGCGTACACCGCGCGATATGCGTGATACTTTTGCGTGACAACAACCGGATTATGTACCTCAAAAATATCTCTGGCACGATACATGGATTCATACGTTGAAAAGCCTGCATGATCCATAAAGATCTTATCCTCCGGGACATCCAGATTCGCCATAATATAGTCTTTCATTCCCTGTACTTCATTATAGCCTTTCCTGCCATGATCCCCGGTCAACAGGAAACAATCCGATACCCCCGCACGGTATAATTCGATCGCACGATTTAAACGATCACGAAGCATTAAGCTTGGCTCCCCATTGGGCTTCATACCTGCCCCTAATACCAATATGCAGTCGGCTTTTGGCATACTGTTTTCCTGCCCCGTCTCATATACATAACCTTTGGCGTAATGCACCACATACGCATCCATGCCAAATATAACGGCTGCACTAAGTATGATAACAATCCCACATCCGATCAACATTCGTTTGATCCCCTTCCTATGTTTTGTAATAAATGCCTGCATTTCTCCTCCTTATAAAATAGTAATGGTACAGCAATTTCCTTCTCACAAGGTATTTTTATTTTGCAAAGTAAAAGCTCACTTTTTAAAACAAAAAATCCCGGAGAATGCTTTCCTGTCCACAAAAACGTACACTCCGGGATCCATATCAACATTGGCTTATGCTCTATTACTCAATGGATGTCACTTCGTAATCTTTCGCTTCTACCGTCTGCTTCAATACATCATCTGCGATATCTGCAGATAACGTAACAACTGCTGTCCCTGCCTCGTGGCTTACCACAGCCTCTGTTACCTGATCCAAACTCTCCAATGCTTTCTTCACTGTTGCCTCGCAGTGTCCACACATCATTCCGTTAATTTTCATTGTTTTCGTCATCGTTGTTTCCTCCTCATTATATACTATTTTGGACTGGATTTGTGAATTTCCAGCTCTTTTTTTATCTTTATGGGCATCATATATTTTGCAGAGATTGAGTCGCAATGCATTGGATACCACGCAAAAACTGGACAGACTCATTGCTGCAGCACCAAACATAGGATTTAACTCCCAGCCAAACAACGGGATCCATACTCCCGCCGCCAGCGGAATACCGATCACATTATAGAAAAATGCCCAAAACAGATTTTCGTGAATATTGCGCAGCGTTGCTCTGCTCAAGCGAATTGCCGCAGGCACATCGCAAAGTCTGCTCTGCATCAAAACCACATCTGCTGCATCAATGGCAACGTCTGTTCCGGCGCCGATCGCAATACCCATATCAGCTCTGGTCAGAGCCGGTGCATCGTTAATGCCATCTCCAACCATGGCAACCTTACCATATTGCTGCAGGCGTCTGACAACCGCTTCTTTGCCATCCGGAAGCACTCCGGCGATCACCTCATCTACGCCGACCTGATCACCAATTGCTTTCGCAGTGCGTTCATTATCACCGGTCAGCATAACGACCCGCAGTCCCATACCCTGCATCTCTTTAATAGCAGAAAGACTGTCTTCCTTGATCACATCCGCAACTGCGATAATACCAAGCAATTTGCCATCTTTTGCAAAAAAGAGTGGTGTCTTACCCTGACCCGCCAAGCGGTCAGATACCAGTGTGATCAGTTCTTTCTGCTCTGTCGACCGACCAGAGGCTGGCGCAATTGACTTTTCCTGCTCTGTCAACCGACCAGAAGCTGGCACAATTGACTTTTTCTGCTCTGTCGGCCGATCGAATTTCTTATTCTGTGAATTGATTCGATCGCTATACACTTTCTCGAGTGAAATCGTCTGCTCAATAAACTTGCGACTGCCTCCCATTATCTTTGCGCCATCGCACATTGCTGACAATCCATTTCCCGGCAATGCCATAAATTCTTGCGGTTCTATTGAAGTTAAGTTGCTCTCCTGTCCGTATTTCAGGACAGCTTTAGCAAGCGGATGCTCACTTTTTTGCTCCAACGAATATGCGTACAACAGTAATTCATCGATCGATACGCCCTCCGCTGCAACGATATCCGTAACTTGCGGTTCGCCTTTTGTAATCGTTCCGGTCTTATCGAGGCATACGATATCCATCTTACCGGTCTCTTCCAGCGACACGGCTGTCTTAAACAATATTCCATGCTTCGCACCGACACCGTTTCCCACCATGATCGCTACCGGCGTGGCCAGTCCCAACGCACACGGGCAGCTGATCACCAGTACGGAAATGCCTCTGGCTAATGCAAAGCCGATGCTCGCGCCGGTAAGCAGCCAAACAACCATCGTCACGAGTGCAATGACAATGACTGTTGGCACAAATACTCCGGATACTTTATCAGCGATCTTGGCAATCGGCGCTTTCGTTGCTGCTGCATCGCTAACCATTTGAATGATCTGTGACAATGTCGTATCCTCACCGACACGTGTTGCCCTGCATTTCAAGAAACCAGACTGGTTGATCGTTGCTGCTGATACCGGGTCATCCTTTTGCTTGTCCACCGGAACGCTCTCTCCTGTAAGTGCCGATTCATCCACCGCACTATTGCCATCCAGCACGATGCCATCCACCGGTATCGTTTCTCCGGGTCTGACCACAAAGATATCGTCTTTTTGTACACTGGCAATATCCACTGTCACTTCGGCGCCATCCCGTACAACGACGGCAGTCTTTGGTGCAAGTCTAAGCAATCCTTTGAGCGCATCCGTTGTCTTTCCCTTCGAGCGCGCCTCTAACATTTTGCCGACTGTGATCAATGTCAAGATCATCGCCGCAGACTCAAAATAAAAGTCGTGCATATACGCCATAACCTGCTTGTCCGCGCCACGCATCACAGCATCCGTCATGGCAAACAATGCATATGTGCTATATCCAAATGCCGCTGTCGCACCTAATGCTACGAGCGTATCCATATTAGGTGCCCGATGCCACAAACTCTTAAACCCACTAATGAAGAAATGCTGATTGATCACCATAATAATGATCGTGAGAAGCATTTGTGTCAATCCCATCGCCACATGATTCCCTGCCATCCATTTCGGCACCGGCCAATTCCACATCATATGCCCCATAGAAAAATACATAAGTACTAGCAAAAAGCAGACCGACCACAGCAAGCGCTTTCGCAAAAGCGGCGTGGTATGATCGGCAAGTTCCTCTTCGAGTGCTCCCTGATTCTGCGCATTCCCGGATTGCACGCCTGCACCCTTTATTTTGGCTCCATATCCGGCATTTTGTACGGCTTCAATAATAGTGTCTTCGGCTGCATTTCCTTCCACACCCATCGAATTTGTAAGCAGGCTGACCGAGCAAGATGTCACTCCCGGCACTGCATTCACTGCTTTTTCCACCCTGGCACTACACGCCGCACAGCTCATTCCTGTTACAATATACTGCTGCATTTGAACCTTCCTTTCTGTGAATTTTATAACTCAGCTTTCGTTGACGGTTACCTGTCATAAATAAATCAGCTTTCGTTGACAGTTACCTGTCATGAATAGATTGTCCTGCGGCTACTTCATTAATTTTTGCAGGACTTTTACTAATTCATCCACCGTTTCCTCTTTCCCATCCTTAATATCCGTTGTAACACAGGTTTTTATGTGATTTGCCAATAAAACTTTATTAAAACTATTTAATGCGGCATTTGCTGCAGCTACCTGTATCAATATATCCGGGCAATACGCATCCCGTTCTACCATGCCTTTAATGCCGCGAATCTGTCCTTCGATACGATTCAAACGATTGAGCAGATCTTTATACTCCTTATCATCTCGCACCTTCGTCTTGTGACATGGACAAAGTTTTTCTTCTGCCATATTATTTATTCTCCATTCCGCAAACGCTTTCGTGTCAGAGAAATCGCAAGCTACCTGTCTATGCGGATTTTATTCGCATATGTTCGTCTCTGCGATCAAGGCTGCTTTGTGACGTCTGCAGCACAAATAGCCGATATCAAGCTACACCATAGGAAACCAAAAATTTCCTGCAAAAAATACCCTACAGGGGTATCTTCACTTAGGATATACCCCTGTAGGGTATTTGTCAAGAATTAAATTTCTCATTTAGACAGCATGCCGCTGCATGTAACGGTGCAGGACTTAGCTTATTTTTTCTCAACAACTTTTATTTTCCATTTCTTCGCCAGTTTCTTGATCCATTTTTTGTCTGCCTTTCGAAGCTTTTTGTTGATGACGAGTTTCTTTGGTACACCATTTTTTCCTTTATGAAGAGTATATTCATTTGTGATCTGTCTCTTGCGTACATAATTATTCATCACCTTCCACGCAGACACATCAAGCGTTCCAACAGCGCCTTGGCTAGAATATCCCGTATACACGTTATAAACTCCATCTGCTATATCCATATCGCGTGTATATCGATTTGCAAAATACGAATCAACCAATTCATAATAGCCAGACCAACCTTTCGTCTGAACTTTCGGATAAATCACTTTTCCTGTTTTTTTGTTGGAAAGATCCAAATAATGCAGATTTTTATTATGGCTTAGATCCAATGTGTTCACTGTAGAACATGCTGTTCTCAGACTGAACAATTTCGGACAATTTACAAAGCTTAACTTCTTCACTTTTTTTCCATAATACTGTATATGCTGCAGTGATTTGCTTTTTATGGAAATATTGGTCGTGGCATTATTAATCATGCCAAGTTCGGTCAGCTGCGTACATTTGCTAATATTTAATTTGCTCGTTTTATCTCCAATAAATAAACGTTGTAATTTTATTGCACCGGAAGCATTCATCGACTTTATTGCTGTACCGTACAAATGCAGCTCCTTTAATGCAGATGCGCTCTGGGATCCCTTTTTCAATGTCACTTTTGTCAAAGACGGTATACCGCACGCATATACTCGTTTTAATCGCTTCATTTGAGACAGATCAAGCGTTTTATATTTCGCCTTTGTCTGCATACATTCTTTTCCTAATGATAAGTACATTTGCTGTGGCTCTCCTAACCACAACTCCTGCAATGTATTTTTCAATGGGCTGACATCAATACTCTTCAAAGTGCAGTTAATAACATAAAGTTTTTTAAGATTCATTTTTGTCAGTGGTTTAAGATTTAATGCACTAATCTTACAATCTTCCAAGCTCAACGTTTCTAGCTTGGTGGTACTCAAAGGCGTAAGATCCATTTGCTGTGCCGGCATATTTTCAAGAACAAGATATTTCAAAGAACTGTTCTTAAGTGCTGTCAGATCAAGTTTTGTTTTGCTGTTGCCACGCAAATACAGCGATTCTAACTTAGGAAAACAAGCCGACAGATTATCCCCTCTGTAGTCCCATCCTTTCTCAATACCGCCCGCAGCCTGATAGTGCAGGTCCAATTTCAAAGAATGGATATTTCCAAATAGCTGCATTCCCGTAAAATCAATTTTGCTGCTTTCCTTATAATTCTGTGAAATCCGCAGATCCGTATAAGAAAAGGTTGTTACTTTACCTCTCTCTTCATCAGAGAGGATCCCATCTTTATTTATGTCATATTTATCGACGGATGCCCGGACACAAGCATCTGGGAATGTTTTCTCATCAATCTTTACGGATGCTGCATCTACATGGTTACCGGCACCAAACAAAATTCCTGCCGCCAACAATGCGCTTGCCAAAAACCATTTTACGTTTCTCATATATATCACCCTCTCTTTCATCTCTTAATGAGCTTTGCTCCAGCTTTCTTAGTTGTTTTTTTCAGTTTCTGAACAAGTTTTTTGTTCATCTTTTTGCTGATAACAATCTTTGTCTTGCGAAGCTTTCCTGTGATCTTTACGCTCTTTAACTTCTTATTTTTACTCAGATTGATTTGTCCGATTGCTTTTTGTGTCGTATCGGTAAGCTGCAGCTGCTTTAATTTTTTGCAGCCTGTTACATTTACTTTTTGGATGTTAGCTGTTGTAATGTCCAAACGCTTTGCGTTCGGAAAACATTTTCCAAGCGGCTTGCTCTTAGCCGCAAATTTACCATTAATGCAAACACGTTTGACCTTTGGCGCACTGACGGTACATTCCAGACTGCCATCTTCATCATCCAATAAGACATCTACACTTTCCAGCGTTTTAGATGTGCCGGTCAACTTCACTTTCTGTCCACCATACGAACGTATCACTAATTCCTTTACCTTTGGAAAACATTGAAAGAAATTATCCGCTCTAAAATTCCAATCTCCCTGCACTCTTCCTCCGATATTGTACCTGAGATCCAGCGTTACTGATGTGATATTCGAAAAGTTCTGCATACCGCTAAAATCAACCGCCTGCCCTCCATCTAAACCGTAACGAAAGAATGACTTTCCCGTAACGACAAAATTCGTAACACCTGCTTTTTCTGCCTCCGGCAAATAATATGTTGAATGTGCCGTGTCATACTCGCACATTTCCTGCACGTAATGGTAAACATACGGATCAGGAAATGTCTTCTCATTCAAGTTGATATTTGCCGCATCTGCTGTTCCTCCTGCAAAGCAGGCGATTCCTAACGCTGCTATCGTACTTAAGATTAGTTTTTTCCACTGGATCATAATGATCACTCCTTCCTGTTATTATGAATTTTTTGTTTCCCCTATACCGCAACATAACGGTATAAGGGGTATCATTCTATTTGCTCTATACTTAGTACACCAAATATTGACATCAAAATCAATAGTTTGAACACAATCTTAATAATTCTTAAGAATTAAACCATATCCTACCAATGTGATAATCTTTCCCATGCGGTATCCATACCACACTTTGTTACTGTCGATTTTATCCACTGCGACGGTGTATATCCTGCCGCACGAACATTAGCTTTCAAATTAAATATCGGAATTCTACCGGTCAAATCTGATCCATTAAATTTACTATTCACAAAAATACGCGGATCAAATTTGTTAATTTTAGTTCCTGTATATAAGGACAACAAATGTGTGACAGCATTTTTAGCAGCTAAATTATATCTGTCATAAATATAAGATATATTATCATCATAGTATTCATGGCACTTTGTTTCAGTTGCAAAATAATCCAACATTTTAATTACACATTTTCCACTATCAAATTTAGTTTTCATTTTTGTTGTATCAGAAAAATGAAAATTAATTTTAGCAGGTGTATTATCCCCAAATGCCCCAAATAGCACTCCATTAAGTCGTTCTAATCTTGTATTTCCACGTATGGACGCATATTCAGTTGGACGAATTACATATTGATGTGAATATGCGTCTGTAGCGGTATGTAATGCAAATGCTAAGAACAACAATTTGCGCTTATTAGCCAATGTTAGAGTTCCTGTTGAATCCTTAAGCTGAAATGTATTATCATATGCCACATTAACAGCAATACGTAAATCCTTTTTTGCATCTTTAATGTCTTGACTATCCTGTAAATTACTGTCGTAATGATTGTTGATATATGTTTTTAATTGATCTTTTGAATATCCTTCATATTCGAGCAAATATGCACAATTATATAAACATCTGCAAGTAGCTACATAATTTGAGTATGCCTTTTCATCAGTTGCCGGACTACTATACCGCCCTGCATGTAATGCCCTACATTCTGAAAATGTTTTCTTTTCAATCACCTTCCCATTTTGTGTCTTTTTGTATACAATATTCTTTCTATCATCCGGCAATTGAATAGCCGCATATAAATACTGCATTTGATCAGCCGAAATGTCGATAGCTGTTGCCTGTTGCAATAATCCTTTATGCGAATAATGAAGACCTGATTTGTCATAATACAACTGATTGTCCTGTTTGGCCCATCTAGCCTGCACAACTGTTGGTACCGCATATTCCGTAAGCTGATCCTCATTG
>ERZ840371.2092-NODE-2092-length-18708-cov-3.629068_pt1 | contig 18708 bp, 18 predicted proteins | sample MGYA00519937_ERZ840371 | MGnify/ENA primary metagenome ERZ840371 (study PRJEB31850, sample SAMEA3708873) | human gut metagenome | biome: human gut; feature: human-associated habitat; material: faeces | place: China | collected 2014 ... | reverse complement strand
TGCCGCTGGAGCAGATCGACGAGATGAGCACATGGAAGGATCAGCGCCTGAACGAGGCCAAGGAGATCCTGGCCTACGAGCTGACCAGCATGGTCCACGGCAAGGAAGAAGCTGAAAAGGCACAGGCAGCAGCCCGTGCACTGTTTGGCGGTGCTGCAATGGACACGGAGCACATGCCCAGCACCCAGCTGACCGAGGCGGATCTGACCGATGGCTCCATCGGCATCCTGACCCTGATGGTCAAGGCTGGTCTGGCTGCTTCCAACGGTGAGGCCCGCCGTCTCGTCGTGCAGGGCGGTGTTCTGGTGGACGGCGAGAAGGTCGCTGCTCCCACGGTCAGCTTCACTGCTGAGCAGCTGTCCAAGGGCATCGTCATCAAGAAAGGCAAGAAGGTCTACCACAAGGTGAGCCTGTAAATCTTCTGATAAAATAAAAAGACCCGGCTGGTTTCTCTCCGCAGAGGGGAGACCCGCCGGGTCTTTTGCTGCAGCAGCACCCATGCCTGTTTTATCAGACACGGGTGCTGCTTAATATCGTTGTTACTTGTTACAGTTCGTAAGCTTTTTTCAGGGCCTCATAGGCTGCGTCCTCGTTCTCCGAACGGACCAGAAGGGAAATGTCCAAATCGCTGGTGGTGATGAGCAGAACTTCGATGCCTGCCATCGCCAGAGCATTCAGGGCGCGGGCGGCGACGCCACAGCTGGTGACCATCTCCTCACCGAAGAGATTCAGCTTGGAGTAGCCCACACTGATGAGGGGAGAAGCCTTAGCATCCTTGTCCAGATTTGCCGCAGAGATGGCCTTCATGACCAGCGGCAGGTCGCCGCTGGATGCCGTGAAGCTGAAGTCCATGCTGGTGCCGTGGGGAGCGCTCTGGCTGATCATATCCACCACGACGCCAGTGTCGGCGAAGATCTGCAGATAACGTGCCATCGTGTTGCCCTTGAACGCGGCATCCTGCACACTGATCATCATCAGGCTCGGCTCAATATTGATTTTGGATACACCGTACATAGTAAACACTCCATTCTGCCCATCGGGCGTTCTGATACAAGCTTTATGCAAGCTCCAAAAATTCGCTGTTGATGTAGGTCTGTGCCGTCTGGCGGATGTAATCGTACCCAAAAGAAGGATACGCGGCGCGGACGCCATGGGCCTGTGCAAGCTCCGGCGTGTAATCCCGGAACAGATACGTGCGGACGTTAGACTTTCCGGCGTCATAGTGGGTCACTGTCACATGGAGCTTCGGGCCGCGCACTGCACAATGGACGCTGCCGTCCGGCTCGGTGGTCTGCTCCAGATCCAACGCCAGAATCGCGCCGAAAAGCTGGTCAGGCTTGCTTTGGGTGCTCAGGAAATTTCCCAGCGAATAGGCCACAAATACGTTCCGTCCATCGGCTGCGGTGCGCCATTCGGCGTCCTGCAGGACGTGCGGGTGGGTTCCGATGATCACATCCGCGCCCCAGTCGGCCAGAGACTGAGCTAAGGTGCGCTGCGCCTGTGTGATGTTGTGACTGTCCTCGACGCCCCAGTGTACGCCGACTACCACAAAATCGGCCTCCTGCCGGGCCGCCCGCACCTGCTGTTCCATGACACCCTGCTGGCTGGTGTAGATGATGTTTGCGGTCATCTTGCTGTTCCGGGGAATGCCGTTGGTGTGCTCGGTGTAGGAAAGGTACGCGATCTTTATGCCGTCTACTGTCTGGATGGGGATGCGGCCATAGTCTGCCTCGCCCTTCCACAGGCCGGTGGTGATCACATCCTCAGGCATCGTCTCCCAGAATCGGAGGGTAGCGGCAATGCCCACAGCTCCCTTATCGTAGGTGTGATTGTTCGAGAGACTGAACACCCGGAAGCCTGCCCGGTAAAGCGCTTCGGCGCACTCGCCGGGGGTCGAGAAGCAGGGATAGGTAGAGGGCGCAAGCTCTTTGCTGCAGAGCGTCTCCTGATTGATCCAGTTGATGTCCTGCTGTGCATAGAAATCGAGCAGATTCATATAGCAGTAATCGAAGCTGTATCCTTCGCCCTCTGCAGCCCGCCGGGCGGCCTGTGAATAGATGGGCTCATGAATGAGGTTGTCCCCTGTAGCCGAGAAGCGCAATGTCGTGACGACAGGCTGCGGCTCAGGCACGGCAAGCTCCTCCGAAACAGCGGGGGACTCCACCTCCGCTGCCGGAGGAACTGCATCCACGATGCGGCGGGGCCAGAAGCGCAGAGAGAGCAGCACCGATACAGCTACCAGCAGGACCCCCAGTGTGTACAGGGTGACGCCCTTATGTGAGGTGTCCCCGCTGGCGGAAAAGCTGATGGATGCTTTCTGGCCGGGGCCGCTGACGCTGATTCTGCCGCGCAAGCCCGCCATTCCGGATGAAGTCGCCGCCAGTCTGCCGACCGTCGCCGTGCGGATGCCGTCGCACCCGGTTGCGGCGGCGCTCCTGCGCGCCTGCAAGCTGCCGATTGCCGCCCCCAGCGCGAATCGCTCCGGCAAGCCCAGCCCGACCACGGCGCATCATGTGCTGGTGGATATGGACGGGCGCATCCCGCTGATTCTTGACGGCGGCAGCTGCGATGTCGGCGTGGAATCCACCGTCTTGGACGTGACGAGCGGCGCGCCGTGCATCCTGCGTCCCGGCGGAATCACGAAAGACATGCTCGAAAGCGTACTGGGGCATGTGGACGTGGCAGGCAGTGTCCTGCGTCCCTTGCAGAAAGGGGAAAAGGCGCTTTCCCCCGGTATGCGCTACAAGCACTACTCCCCCGACGGTCAGGTGACGCTGGTCGAGGGGGCGGAGGCGGATGTTGTCGCCGCCATGGCGAAGCTGGCCGCCCATGCCGACGCACAGGGGCATCGCGCGTGTGTGATGTGCTTCACGGAGCATATGGATGCGCTCAAAGACTGCCATCCGCACGACATCGGCTCGCGCGACAACGCATCCGAGGTCGCGCACAGGCTGTTCGACACCCTCCGCCGCTTGGATGAGGAGCACATGGACGTGATTTTCAGCGAGGTTGTGCCGCCGGAGGGCGTTGGGCTGGCTGTCATGAACCGGCTTGGGCGCGCCGCGGCGTTCCACACCATTCAGGCGCGCGACGTGCTGAAAGATGAAGAAGCGTAACGGAAGCTCTGATGCAATGAGGTGGTCAGATGACGGATGAATTTTTCGTCAGATGCAATTGCGCAAATCGAAGGTTTACTGGAGGTAAATCGAGATTTGCGCAAGCAGCAGATGGCGGAAAAGGCATTCGTCAGATGTGCCGCCGAATAAATCAGAGATTCCGCAGCGCAAGATTTACAATCTGCACATTTACAGACACGGCTTTTTCATGATACAATAGGAGGGAAACCACCCACAGGAGGGCTTGACCATGTTTGATGAAATTCTGCAATGGTTCTCCAGCCATTTGTCGAACCTGACCGACGCGCTGGTGTACTGTGCCATCGCGGGGGTCACGCTGATTGGCGTTTTCAAGTGCCTGATTCCCCTGATTACCACAACCCACGCCCTGCGCCGCGCTATCACCCGCTTGCAGCAGGATGCCGGCACGCGGCAGGGCACACCCGTCTGGCAGGAAAAACGCTTTATGGGCAATCGGCTGAAGAACTGCTGGCTGCGCTTCCTGCAAAACGCCGAGCAGCTTGACCGCCGCGGTCTGCCCTGCAACGTTGAGGACTACATCAACGACGATACCGTCATCCACGGGCCGGGCAATGCGCAGTTGGCCGATCTGATTCCGGGTCTGCTGACCTCTTTGGGCATTTTGGGCACGTTCATGGGCATGATGGACGGTCTGAGCGGCCTCGACTTCTCCAACGCCGACAAGATTATCGAGGGCATCCCGACGCTGCTGACGGGGATGCAGTTCGCCTTCGGCACATCCGTCGCTGGCGTCAGCTGCTCCATCTGCTTCAACATTATCAACCGCATTCTGCAGGGCTCCAGCTATCGCGCGATTGACGACTTCGTGTCGAACTTCACTTCGCTGGCAATGTCGCGCCCGTTGGACAACGATGTGCAGCTCATCTGCCAGAATCAGGACTCCAACCACATGCTTTCCACCCTCACCGACACCCTGCCGGGGCAGCTCGCGGGCGCAATGGAGCACTCCGTCCGCAGCGCGATGCAGCCCGTTTCGCAGGCGATGGACAACTTCCTGATGGGGGCGACGCGCGCCCAGGTGGACGGCGTTGGGCGCATCGTCGGCAGCTTTGTGCAGCAGATGAACGCGTCCCTCTCCGACCAGCTGCTGACCCTTGGCCGCACGATGACCGAGGTGAATCAGCATCAGCAGGCGTCGCTGGAGCAAGTCCGCCAGTCACTGAACGCCGCCGCCGCCATTCAGGTGGATATGCGCCAGCTGCATGACGTGACGAACGATGTGATTGCGCACTTTGAGCAGTACATCAAGGAACTCAGTGCCGCCCGCAGCCGCGACGAGGGCTTCGAGCGTTCCTCTGCTGATTTGCTCACCCGCTTGGGCAAGGTCAGCGATCAGCAGTTGAGCGCGTTGAACCGCATCCGTGCCGGACAGGAGGAGCTTGCCCGCGTGACGGAGCAGTTCACCCGCCAGAGCAGCGAAACGACCGCCGCGATGAAGCAGTCCAGCAACGCCACGGCACAGGAGCTTTCCGGCGTCGCCGATGCCATGAAGCAGTCCGCCGCGGAACTTTCCGCCGGCTGCCAGAACTTCACGCAGAGCGTCGTCAGCGGGCTTAGCCAGTCGCTGGGCATGTTTGACGCAAGTATGCAGGGACTGATGGCAATGATGGGCGAAACGACGGACAAGCTCTCCGGCACAGACAGTGCCGAAGCGACCCGCCAAGCCGCCGAAACACAGCGTCTGCTGACCGCACTCAAGGAGTCGATTGACGCGGCAACCGCTGCGCTCCGCCAGAAGGAGGGGTAAGCATGGCGCGTATCCGCAACCGGCGCGCCGCCCGCACCAGCAACAGCGGCGCAAGCTGGATCAGCTACTCTGACATGATGGCAGCGCTGCTGCTTGTGTTTGTTCTGATTTTGAGCGTCAGCCTCTACCAGTATTTCACGATGCTGGAGACGAAAACCGCTGAACTGGACGCGCAGAAGGCGCTCGTCAGCCAGCAGCAGGTAACGCTCGACGCGCAGACGTTGCAGCTTGCCTCCCAGCAGGTGACGATGGACAAGCAGGCGACGGAAATCGCCATCATCCAAGTGCAGCTGGATTCACAGGCGAAGGAGCTGGAAAACGCCTACATCGTCCTGAGCGACCAGCAGGCGCAATTGCAGCAGGCGCAGACCGATTTGGCTGACCGCGAGGCGAAGCTCATCATCCTGCAAACTGACCTGAAGAACAAGGAAATGGCGCTGCAAGCCGCGAACGAAGTGCTGGAAAACCAACAGGCGGCAATGGCGGCACAGGCGGAGCAGATCGACGCGCTGATTGGCATCCGTCCGCGCATCATCACGGCGCTGTCCTCTGCCCTGTCCTCCGCGAACCTCAGCGCAACGGTGGATAATTCCACGGGCGACATTGTGCTGGACAGCTCTGTGCTCTTCGACACGGGCAAATCCGAAATCCGCGCAGAAGGCAAGGCGCTGCTTGACCGCTTCGTGCCCGTCTACCTGAACGTGCTGCTGCGCAACGAGTACAGCGCGTACCTCGGCGAAATCATCATCGAGGGCTACACGGACTCCACCGGCGACTACTACAACAACCTGAAGCTCTCGCAAGAACGCGCGCTGTCCGTCGCCACCTACATCCTGAAAATGCCCGGCCTGACGACCCGCCAGCGCGATTTGCTCAAGAGCGGTCTGCTGACCATCACCGGGCGCGGCGCCACGGGGCTGATTTACGACCAGTACGGCAACGAGGACAAGGAAGCCTCGCGCCGCGTGGAGTTCCATTTCAGCCTGAAGGACTCCGAAATGATTGACCAAATGAACCACCTGCTTCAGCAGACCGAAGGAGATTAAGAAGAAGTTTCATGAAGCGTTTTGCCATTGTGAGCGTCGTTTTGCTGCTGATTGCACTGCTCGGTGTCGGCGCAATGTATATGACGTCGAACGTGACGGTGATTGCGCAGGGCGTTACGGCGCTGGAAGCCTACCGGGACTACGACCTGTTCACTGACCTGAGCGCGCAGGTTCGTGCGGGCGCGGTTGTCGGCACGTCGTTCGTCGCCCCGCAGGAGCTGTCCAGCGCGGAAGATTACGTCTTTTACACCTACACGTTCCGGCTGGAGAACAACACAACCCTGCCCGCCGAGATGATTGAGGTACAGATTACGCCCATGAGCGGCGACATTCTGCAAATCGGCAGCGACCAAGTGCTGACCCTCCCCGCGCACACCATCGGCGACGTGACCGCCACCATCCTGACGAGCAAGGACATGCACGCAATCCGCGAGGCGAACATCACCTACTACATCTGGGGGATTCCCTTCACTATCCGGACGACCATCCAGACCAACAATTGATTTTTCCCACAGCAACGCGCCTCCCTGTCGCTTGACAAGGAGGCGCGCTTTTGGTATGCGGTTGTTTATCCGTTGATGCCGTCGCCCGTCGTGTCCGTCGGAAGCGTGACATTCAGGTTGGAGAGTTCGACAAAGCCGCGAATCTGCTTGCCCTGTGCCGTCGTCGTTTCCACGAACGCCCATTCCAGACCGAGCTGTCCCAAGTACGTCACCTGTTGCCCCTGCTGGAGCGTCATCACCGCGCCGCAGGAATTGAGCGGGTCGTCCGTCAGGCTCGACGTGCGCAGGACTTCCGCCGGGTAATTCGCCCAGCTGCCGATTTCCGCCACTTCCGACAAATCCTTCACCGCATCCGCCTTGATGTACCCGATGCGGTACTGATGGCGGCTGATGGCGTACTGCACGAGCAGATAGCCGTCCTCCTCGAAGAAAACCTGCACCCAGTCGTTCGTGGACAGCAGTGCTTTGCCGTTCGCCGCGCGGAAGCTGGTATCCGACGGCGCGGAATACACCGCGTACTGCTTGCCTGCCGCAAGTTTGGCGTACTGCGAGGGCTGCGGGAAGCCGTAGGGGTACGTCCAACTCCACGGGGAATACGGAATCGTCGGCGGATTCGTCAGGTGCTCGCGTGCCGCCTTGACCGTCCGCGGGAAGCGATCCATGCTGAACTGCGCCATCGCCGTCTCCACCACGCCGGACACCGTCGTCTTGACCCACTTGCCGTTGTCCGACAGAGTGAGGAATGTCATGCCGCTGCGGCTCACTTCCACCTGTATCGTATCACCGAAGGACAGGTTTGTCAGCTGCCAGCCATTCGCTTCATGCGTGAAATACGCGCTGTCGCCGTTCGGGTAGTAGATGGCGAAACGCCCGTCCGCAATCGCCGCCAGCTGCGGCACGTTCGCGTCGCCCTGCCCAACCGCGCCCCAGTTGCGCATGGTGATTTTCCAATCCGCCTGTGCGGATGATTTTTCCGCCAGCACCAGCACGTTCGTTTCGCTCTTGGTGTTGCGCATCACCAGCAGCGCCGCTTCGTAGCCGGATTTCTCCTGCATCACCGCGAACGCCTTGTTCTCCGGCATATCTGGCTGGTTCGCGATCGCGTAGTGTGCCCACGCCTTCACGGTGAACAAGTCCTCAACTTCCAACGGCAGTTTGCTTTCCGCCTGCGCCGTCAGCATCGTCAGGCACATCACAAGTGCCAGCAAAAACGTTCCAATCCGCGTGTACTTTCTCATGTCTCTTCCTTCTTTCTGCCGCACTTCCCTGCGGTCTTCACTTATCTAACGCATCAAAAGCGGCATATCTTCCCTCCATTACAAATTTTCTGCACAAAAAAACGCCCAACCATCGCTGATTGGGCGCAGATTTGCTTATTCCGTCACCGTTTCGGACGGCTGCGGTTCAGGCGTGATGACCTCCACCGTGTCCGTCGGCGCGGGTGTTGCTGTCGGGGCTTCCGTCGGCGCGGGCGTAGCCGTAGGGACTTCGGTCGGCACTTCCGTCGGCGCAGGTGTCGCCGTCGGCGCTTCCGTCGGTTCTGGGATTGCCGTCGGCGCATTCGTCGGCGCGGGTGTTGCCGTCGGCACGTTCGTCGGGGTCGGCGTGATGATTACCACCGGGCTGGTCGGCGTCGGCGTCACATTGCCCGGATTCACCGGCGCTTTCTCGTCGAAGAGCAGCATCAATGTGTCCGCATCAGCAACGCCAGTGATTTTCTTCTCCTCATAACCGCAGACGGTCTGGAAGAGCTTGATGGCTTCCGTCGTGCGCTTGCCGTACACGCCATCAACTTCCTTCTCCACGTCGTTAGAAGTGAAATAGCCGAGATCGAACAGGCGCTGCTGCATCAGCTTGACAGGCGTTCCCTTCTTGCCTTCCTTCAGGGGCATGTAGGGATCGTAAACCGGCGCTTTTTTGGAATACAGCTTCTCCTGCATGGCAGCAGAAGCATACCGGTGCTCGGTGTAGCCAATGGCGGACTGGAACAGGTTGACCGCGAACTGCGTGTCGTCACCCCAGACGCCATCCACCTTGCCCACGGGATAGCCCAGCTTGGACAGGCGGTTTTGAAGCTTGCGCACCGCCTTGCCCTTGCTGCCGTAGTTCAGGCGCGTGTACTCGGACGCAGCCGTAGCGGTTGCGGTCGGGCGGGGCGTAGCCGTCGGGCGGACAGTCGCCGTCGGACGCGCGGTTGCGGTCGGCACAACGGTTGCAGGCGCAGGGGTAGCCGTCGCAACGTACGCATTGCCGCGGTCTGTCACAACTTCAATCGCCGGCAGACCCGTGCTGATTTCCACGTTCCAGCCAAAGGACTCCGCGGGCGCATAGCGGAACAGCTCACTGCCGATGGCGGATGCTTTCTCCGTCAACTCCGACGTCGCCGGATAATTGGTGGTCGTCAGCGCGACGCGGTTGTAAACCGTGACGCTGTGGTCAGATGCGACGATGGTGATGTTCTCGCCGTTCGCCGTCATGCTCAGCACAGGCGCGGTGATGCCCAGAATCGCCAGCGTCCGCGCAGTCGCGACGTTCTCCGTGCGCACCATCAGGGCAGCGGTGTTCGTCGTGTTCTGTTTGAGGTACAGCAGTTCATCCGGCGCGGTCGTGGTCTGCTCGTCCGCCAAATCGCAGAAGGCAAGCACGCCCGTATCCACAATCGTGGCGCCGCTGCGCAGTACACCGTCCGTCAGCGTATAATTCGACTTTGCCGTCAGCGCATTCATCTGCTCGTCGGTCGGAGCTTCCGCGATAATCAGCGACTGTGAGCCATCCAGCGCAATGCTGAGCAGCTTGCCATCCTGCGCGCGGCAGTAGACAACCGTGTCGGTAATCGAAAGAATATCCGCAATCGGATAACGCAGAACGCGCACCGTACCGGTCGGATCCTGCAGATACAGCTCATTGCTGCTGCCCAGATACGCCGTGTAGCCCAGATGCGTTATCGTCGGCTCAGCAAACGCGGTCGACAGCATCAGCAGGCTTACCAGTCCTGCCAGAAACTTCTTCATCCGTTCTTCCTCCTTTTGCGCGGAGCGAATCAGCTTTGGGCTGTTTCCTTCCCCTTGCAAGAATAAAACGCATGACGCTGCTGTTTTGTTCCCAGCGGAATCAAATTTTTCCGAAATAATTTTTTTCCATGCCGGAATCCATAGGAAAAACTTGCATTCCATTGCATTTCCTGATATAATAGAAGCTGTCGTGATGGGCAAACCGTCCATCAGGTTTTTGCTATCCGCTTTTTTTTCCGCAAGGGCACAGGAATTTCCATGATATGAGGAAAGGAAGAGAACGAATGAAAAAATGGAAGCTGCTCGCAGGGCTGACGCTGCTGCTTCTGCTCCTGCTGAGTGTCACAGCGCAGGCGGATTCCAGCAGTTACGGCGTTGTGTTCGGTGCGGCGAATGTCAACCTGCGCTCCGCCCCTACTACCAGTTCCGCCGTTTTGGGTGCGTACAACAAGGGAACGTGGATGACCGTGCGCGGATACAGCAACGGCTTTTATCAGGTGGAAACACCTGACGGCCGCTATGGCTGGATGCGGCAGGATTACCTGCTCGTTTCGGCGGATGCAACCGGCACAATCGGCTACGTCTCCCATGCGGGCTACCTGAACCTCCGCCGCGAGGCCAGCACATCCGCCAAGGTGCTCGGCAAGTACGACGACGGCACGCCATGCGTCATTCTCGACCGTGCTGGCGACTGGTATTATGTTTCCGTCGGCGGTCAGACCGGCTATTTTCTCACCCGCTTCATCTCCACCCGCAGCGGCGTCTACTCCGACAAGCTCGGCATGGTCATTTCGCCGAATAAGGAGAACGTTCATCTGCGCTCCGGCCCGGGCAAGAACTACGGCAGCCTCGCTTCCATCCCCGGCTGCACCTACGTTATGATTCTCCAGCAAGGCAACGGCTGGTGGAAAATCGCTGTCAACGGCGGCGTCGGGTTTATGTCCGCAGACTATCTGCGCGCGGGGCATATCCGCCGGTCCGAAGGCGAAGCTCTCTGCGCGAAGGCGGCGGGAAGCAGCGCATCAGGCGGTTCTTCCTCCACGGCACAGCAGGCAGCCTATGCAGTCGTCAACAACCCGAATCCGCGCGACAAGCTGAATCTGCGCAGCAGGGCGAGCACCCGCGGCACGAGCTTAGGCAAGTATTCCAACGGCACGGTGGTCACGATGATTTCGCAGGGCGACCAGTGGTGCAAGGTCAAAACGCCCGACGGCAAAACCGGGTATATGATGACCGACTACCTTTCCATTCCCTCTGCCAGCTCATCGAGTTCCACACGCATTGTCCGCCATCCGCAGGGGACGTATGTGAACCTGCGCAGCAGTGGCTCGAAATCCGCGCGCGTGCTGGTGCAAGTGCCGCACGGGTCAACGGTGGTTGTGCTCTCCGCAGGCAAAACGTGGACGAAAGTGCGATACAACGGGTACACAGGATATATGATGACGGCGTATTTGAAGAAGCAGTAAGGAGCTATTAAGGCAAGACGCGGCAGGGGGCTGAAAAAATCAGCCTCCTGCCGCTTGCTTTGTATGAAGTTTATTCCCCGCATTCTCCCCCGCTGCCCTCGCAGACATGCTCCATGCCCTGCCGCAGCAGCGTCGCCACATGGTCATCCGCCAGCGAATAGAACACGGTCTTGCCGTCGCGCCGCGCCTTAATCAGCCGTGCCTGTTTCAGCACGCGCAATTGGTGCGATACGGCGGATTGCGTCATGCCCAGCAGCTTCGCGAGGTCGCACACGCACACCTCCGCCGTCAGCAGCACGAACAGGATGCGCACGCGCGTCCCGTCGCCGAACACCTTGAACAAATCTGCCAGCCGCAGCAGCGTTTCCTCCTGCGGCAACTCGTGCTGCACTTTTTCCACCACTTTCTCGTGCACACACAGGAAACCGCAGCCCTCTACCTCCAGCTTCTCTTCTGCCTCCGCCACACATTCCGCCTCCTTGCCTAAATCGCTCTCATTATAGCATGGTTGGCGGAAAAACGCAAATGGTTAGTCGAAAAAATATGATGTCCTGTTCATATGTTGCGTTTTCTATGCAAATATGCGCATTATTCCTGAAGTTCCAGCGTAAACCCCTTTTCCGCATCCGGATGGCAAGCATCCCACTTTTCTCCCATATTGCGAATCGGTACAAACGTCAGCCGCGTGATGTCCGTCTCCGCCGGGTAGAAATCGAAGCCGACAGTCAGCTGTTCGGGCGTATCCACGCCGTACGCGCCGTTCGTGACCTGCTGGAAGTTCGCGTAGGCGTCGTAACCGGCTTCTGTCTGCCCGTTGACATACACGCGCCAAGCGTTCGGCAGGTTCGTCATTTGGCGGATTTCGTCCTCGGTATACGCCGCTGAAAATTCATAGTGCATGGTGATGTTCGCGCGCATAAATGACAAGTTCACATTGTCAATCACGAGGTCGTAGTCCCCCATGTCGATGCGCTTGCCGACCAGCTCCGGATGCGCGTAATCATCCGCAAAATCCGTTGTGAACTGCACGATGATTGTGTCTGCGCGCCGGAATCCGCCGCAGGAAAGCAGCTTTTCCGTCCGGCTGCCCGAAAGCGGCTCGGTAATGGTGCCGTCCGCCAGCATCGCCGCCTCCGCCGCATACTGATACTCCACCAGACTGCCATACGTCACGGTGATGATATGCTGCCGCCAGTTGTTCTGCACATAGGCTTCGAGCGTGTCCGCTCCGCCCGCCAAGAGCGCCTGATACTGCGCATCCGGCAGATATTCCACTTCCCACACGGGCTGAAGCAGTTCGAACGTCATCGTCCACGCAATCGGCACGCCTTCCGGCGGCGACTGCATATCATCATCCCAGAGCACACCGTCGAACCCAAATGGCGAGTCACTCCAGCTGCCCGTTTCATCCGGCAGGAACATGCCGCTCATGAAATCGCCGCCCCCGCAGCCCTCAATTTCCAGTGTGTACGCCCGCCCGGCACACTCCGCCGTGACTTCCATGTCCATGAAAACCCGCTTGCCCGCCTTGGGCTGCACGTTCATGGCAACTTCGACCGTCGTGCCGTCAAACACAAGGTCATTGACGGACAGCGTGAGCAAATCGCCGTCGTAGGCTTCGTTCAGCGCGACCAAATGTGACATGTATTCCGGCGTCAGCCCCGACGGCGGCGGATAGTCCGTCACGCTCGCCAGTTTTGCCGCCGCTACGCCGACCGCCGTGAGCATCATCAGCATGAGAGCAAGCGTGACAATCGTCCGCATTCTCCGGCTCATCCGGACGGGATTGCGCGTTTCCACTCGGTGGTGCGTCAGCGAATGCTCAAAGGCGGCACGGGTTGCGTCCGGCATGGTTCCGTAGGCGAATTGCAGCTTCTCCCGCAGTTCCCGCTCGGTCATTGCACGTTTGCCCCCTCTCCCTCCGGGGCGTCCAGCTCCACGCGCAGCTTTTTCCGCGCCTGATGCAGCCGGAATTTCACCGTGCCTACCGGAACGCCCAGTGTCGGTTTCAGCCACCGTCAGCCCGTCCAGATAGTACAGCACGACCGGCAGGCGCAGCGTATCGGGCAGATTGTCCAGCATCAGGCGGAAGTCCGTATCCCCCTGCGGCGCGGGGATTTCCGGCACGTCGTCAGTGGAGATAACGGGCTTGCTCTTCCGGCGGATGTCCTTGCACACGTTGATGCAGATGCGCACCGCCCATGTGCCGAAATATTCCTCCCTGCGCAGCGTCGACTGCTTCTCCCATGCCCGCAGCGCCGTCTCCTGCATCGCATCCCGGCGGTCATACTCCTCGCGCAGCATGGCGCAGGTCACATGGTAGAGTGTTCCCTCAACCGCGCGCATCTTTTCGATCCATGTTGCTTCGTTCATTCCGTCCCCTTCTCTCCCGACAAATTCAGCGTGAAGCCCGCTTCGCCTTCTGGCACGATGCGCAAGCTCGTCAAATCCGCGCACGGCGCAAAGTACAGGCAGATGGACGGCTGATTCACATCCACCACGCCGCCCGGCACGCCCGCATAGCCCGACGCGCGCGCCCATCCCGCTTCACCCGCCGGATTCTGCTCGTCGTTACGGTAGATTCGCCACACGTCCGGCAGTGCCGTCCCATTCGGCAGTGCCGTTCCATTCGGCGCTTCGCAGTGCAGCACCACGCACCCGCCGAGGAACGATGCGCGCACATAGTCCACAACCGCCGTGTACCCGTCCAGCGGAATCCGCAAGCCAGCCAATTCCGGGTGGACGTACTGCGTGTTCCCTTCCGTCGCGAACGCCACGGTATATGTTTCCGCGCGCTCGAAGCCGCCGCAGCGCAGGAGCAAATCCGCCTTGGACATCTGTTCTATCTCGTCCCAGCCCGCGCCGCACATTTCCAGCAGGTAGTCCTCCACGCCCGCGTCCGTCAGCGTGATCATGTGCTGCTCCGCCTGTTCACGGATGTAGTGCGCCACGTCGTCCTCTTCGCTGAGCGCTTCATACAGGTCATCCGGCATGGTTTCCGTCTGCCAGACAGCTTTCAACACGTCGATTTCGATTGTCCACGCAATCGGCTTTCCTTCCGGCGGCATCTGCCCGTTTTCGTCGAGCAGAATGCCCTCTGCGGCGTACTTTTCTCCATCGAATGTGCCGCCGAGGTCGGGCAGCATCAGCAGGCTTTGGAACTCGCCGCCGTAGACATCCAACGGGTCAAAACGGTACATTTTGCCGTCGCATTCGCCGCATATGCGCACTTCCACCGCCAGCACGTCGTCCGTTTTTGCCGCCATCTCCATCGTGAACGCCAGCACGCTGCCGTCGTACACGGCGTCGTTGACTGACACAGACAGCAAATCGCTGTCATACCGCTCCTCCAGCGCGAGATAATGCGCCTGATAGTCCCCTTCCGTGCCGTCCTGCGCGGGGTGGACGTCGATAACGCTGAAGAACCGCGCCGCCGCCACGCCAACCGCCGTCAGCATCAGCGCCATCAGCACAGCGGTGATGACGATGCGCATCGTCCGGCTCAAGCCGATGTTTCGGTGTGTTTCCGCGCGCGGTGGTGCGTCAGCGAATGCTCAAAAGCTGCGCGGGTTGCGTCCGGCATGTTTCCGTAGGCGAATTGGAGCTTCTCGCGAAGCTGCTGTTCGGTCATTGCGGCTACGCCTCCTTTCTGATTTTGGGGTGTGATTCGCGGGAGTGTTCCCTTTATTGTGTTGCGCAGGGGGGCGCTCCTGTGGGAGCGAGCAGAGGGGAATGAAAACAGGCGAATCCTGCGATTGCCCTCTGGACTGCTTCGGAGTACACCCTACTGGTAGCATTCTTTCCCGTTGCTTGGGATTCCCCATATCATTAGACGCCGCATTCATCGGTTTGGTTGGCGAAAATCAAAAAAAGAGGAAACGGGCGAAAATGCCGCGCTTCCCCTTGATAGAACAGATTAGCCGGAGATTTTGAGCGTGCCAGCGTCCACAGACGGGCTGCCGATGCTGCTGCCCTCCGTGTCGCAGGGTACGGGGCTGGTACTGCTGCTGGGAACGAACGGCCTGCTCACGCGGGGTCTCCGCCTGCCGGGGAGCATCTACGGCCTGCAGGGCATCGTCCTCGGACAGGTGCTCTACACCGCGCCGATCGCCTATCTGCTGCTGGCGAACCTCCTGCGCTACCGCAGCCGCTCGCCGTATGACGCGGCGAGGCTCGCCGGTGTGCCGCCGCTCTTTCGCTGGAGCGGCATCACGCTGCCGTTTCTGCGCAAGGAGCTGCTCGCCGCGGCGTTTCTTGTCTTCTCCCTCTCCGTCACGGACTACGGAATCCCGCTCGCCGTCGGCGGCAAGGTCAAGACGCTCGCCTCCGTCATGTACAGCAGCGTCGTCGGCCAGCTCGACTTCGGCCGCGGCTGCGTCATCGGGCTTCTGCTGCTGATCCCGGCGCTCTGCTCCTCGGTCTTTGAGCTGCTCGCGCCGCGCCGGTGGGTCGTCTCCGCCGCGCGCCGCCCGGCCGAGCCGCCGGAAAATCCGCGCCGCGACCGCTGGGCGCTCCTGCTGTGTGCGCTCACGGCGCTGCTGTTCGTGCTGCCGGTGCTGGCGCGTTCACGGGGACCATGTTCATGGAGAAATACCCCGTGCAGACGACGCTGACGCTGCGCCATCTGCGCGAATTCTGGACGCCGCAGGTGCGCGCGGGGCTACGCAATTCCGTCCTGCTCGGGCTCGGCACGGCCGCGGTCGGCACGGCGCTCACGGCGACCGCCGCCCTCGTCACCGCGCGCTATGCAAACCGCGCCGCCCGCTGGGTACACACGCTCTCCGTGCTGCTGATGGCCGTTCCGGGGCTGGTGCTCGGTCTCTCGTTCGTGCTGGCGTTCAAGGGGACGGCGCTCTACGGCACGGTGTGGATTCTCATCCTCGCGGGCGTGCTGCACTTTTTCACCACGCCGTACAACCTTCTCTACCAGTCGCTCCAGAAGCTCAGCAGTGAGCTGGAATCCGTCGGCAGCACGCTCGGTATCCCGCCGCTGCGCCTGATCTTCGACGTGCTGCTGCCGCAGTGCGCCGGGACGCTCGCGGACATGGCGGCCTACTTCTTCGTCAGCTCGACCGTCACCATTTCCGCCGCCGCGTTTCTCTCCACCGCCTCCACGCGCCCGCTGGCGCTGCTGGTGGTGCAGTACAGCGACCAGCTGAACCTCTCCGGCGCGGCGTACCTGTCGTTTCTGATTCTGGCGGTCAATCTCCTCACCCGCGCCGCAGCCGCGCTCGTGCGGCGGCTGGTACGGCGGTAAAAATCCCGCTTGACGCGGTGGGGAATTCATGGTACCATCAGCTTGTCCCCGGGAAGTGTTTCTGACCGACGGACACACAATTCATTCTACCGTTCTGCCGGTAAGGATCCGCTCCGAGCCAAAAGAAGAGGGACAGACGACGCGGCTCTTTCGCCGCGCCCGCGATATGCTGCTTCCATCCCTTCTGCTGAACGGCAGGAGGGATGATTCTATTTTACGAGGAGGAACGTCTATGGAAACGCGCGTGGCCGTGCTGGCCGTCATCGTCCGCGAGGGGAGCTCCGTCCAGACGCTCAACGATCTGCTGCACCAGTACGGGCAGTATATCATCGGGCGGATGGGCGTGCCGTACCGGGAAAAGGGCGTGAACATCATCAGCGTGGCGCTCGACGCGCCCGGCGACGTAATCTCCGCCCTGTCGGGCAAGCTCGGGCGTCTCGACGGCATCACCGCCAAAACGCTCTACGCCCCCGAGGGCAGCATCAGAAAGGAAGAACACGCATGAAACACATCAAAAAGCTCCTTGCCCTGTGCCTGACGCTGGCACTCGTCCTCTCGCTCGCGGCCTGCGGCAAGCAGGAGGAGCAGCCCCCGGAAACCACCCCCGCGAGCTACCGCATCGCCGCGCTCAAGGGCCCCACCGCCATGGGTCTCGTCAAGCTCATGCAGGACGCCGCCGGCGGCACCGTCGAGAGCGGCAACACCTATGACTTCACCCTCGCCGGCTCCGCCGATGAGGTGACGCCCGCGCTCATCAAGGGCGAGCTGGACATGGCCTGCGTCCCCGCGAACCTCGCCGCCGTGCTCTACGGCAAGACCGAGGGCGCGGTGGAGGTGCTGGCCGTGAACACGCTGGGCGTTCTCTACATCGTGGAAAACGGCAGCGCCGTGCAGTCCATCGCCGACCTGAAGGGGCAGACCATCGTTGCCGCGGGCAAGGGCTCCACGCCCGAGTACGCGCTGCGCTATCTGCTCAGCGAGAACGGCATCGACCCCGATAACGACGTGACCATCGACTGGAAGAATGAGCACAGCGAGTGCGTCGCGGCGCTCGCGAGCAATCAGGCGACCATCGCCCTGCTGCCCCAGCCCTTCGTCACCGTCGCCCAGAGCAAGATCGACGGCCTGCGCATGGCGCTCGACCTGACGGCTGAGTGGGACAAGCTGGGCAGCGGCTCCACGCTCATCACCGGCGTTATCGTCGCCCGCCGCGAGGTCGTCGAGCAGAACCCCGCCGCGGTGGACGCGTTCCTGAAGGAGTACGCCGCCTCCGTTGACTGGGTCAACGCTAACAACGCCGACGCCGCCGCGCTCATCGGCGAAAACGGCATCGTCGACGCCGCCGTCGCCGAGAAGGCGCTGCCCTACTGCAACATCGTCTGCCTGACCGGCGGCGACATGCAGGCCAAGCTCTCCGGCTATCTGCAGGTGCTGGCCGACGCGAACCCCGCCTCCGTCGGCGGCTCGCTCCCGGAAAGCGACTTCTATTACGTCAGCAAGTAATCGCAACCATCTGCGCGGCGGCGGGCACTTCCCCGCCGCCGCGTCTGTCTGAGAGGAGGATGCATCCATGGGTAAGCAAAAGCAGCCCGTCCGCGCGTGGGCGGTGATTTTCTGGCTGCTGGTGTGGCAGCTGGCGAGCATGGCGCTGCGCGCGTCCTATCCGCACGGGGCGCTGCTGCTGGCCTCGCCCGCGGACGCGGCGAAGCGGCTGGCGGAGCTTTCTGTGACGGCTGACTTCTGGCGGGCGGTCGCGCGCAGCGCGGCGCACATTCTGGGCGGCTTTCTCCTCTCGTGCGCGCTTGCGGTGGTGCTCGCGGCGCTCGCGGCGCGGCTGCGCCGCGTGGAGGAGCTGTTGGCGCCGCTCGTCGCGGCCATCAAGGCCGTGCCGGTGGCGTCGTTCATCATCCTCGCCCTCGTCTGGCTCAGCAGCCGCTCTCTTACGCTCTTCATCTCAGCTCTGATGGTATTCCCGCCCGTCTATCTCAGCACGCTCGAGGGCATCCGCCGCACCGACAGGCAGCTTCTCGAGATGGCGCGGGTTTACCGCGTGCCGCTTTCACGGCGGCTGACGGGGATCTATGTGCCGCAGGTGCTGCCCTACTTCCGCTCCGCCGTGAGCGCCGCGCTCGGCCTGTGCTGGAAGGCGGGCACCGCGGCAGAGGTCATCGGCCTGAGCGGCGGCACGATCGGCGAGCGGCTCTACACCGCGAAGGTCTACTTCCAGACGCCGGATCTGTTCGCGTGGACGGCGGTGATCGTGCTGATCTCGGCGCTGTTTGAAAAGCTGTTTCTGTTCGCCGTGGACAGACTCGCGGAAAGGGTGGGTGCATGATGGAAATCCGCGCGGAACACCTCACAAAATCCTATGAAGGCCGCCCCGTGCTGCGGGACGTGACGTTCACCGCCGGCGCGGGCATCACGCGCATCGCTGGGCGCTCCGGTGCGGGCAAGACGACACTCCTGCGCATCCTGCTCGGGCTGGAGACGGCGGAGAGCGGCCGGGTACTCGTCCCCGAC
>ERZ840371.2084-NODE-2084-length-18783-cov-3.659387_pt1 | contig 18783 bp, 20 predicted proteins | sample MGYA00519937_ERZ840371 | MGnify/ENA primary metagenome ERZ840371 (study PRJEB31850, sample SAMEA3708873) | human gut metagenome | biome: human gut; feature: human-associated habitat; material: faeces | place: China | collected 2014 ... | reverse complement strand
ATACACTTGGCGTATTCAAATGGAAGGAACTGGGACTGCCTTACGGTCTGGAAGATGCCGAACCACCGACAAAGGAGCAGGTAGAACGCGCCAAGAAATTGCTTGGCATAGCCTAGTCTTTAATGTATTATTAACAAAACTATACTAGTATGGCAGATATGGGGAGAGAAGAGGGAAACGCATGGAAAAGGATTTTACAAAATACGAATATGTCAATGTGACCATCTTAAAAAGCCTTGCGGGTCTATGCAGGGAGTCCTACGAAGCCTTTGGTTGGGAAGTAATGGAAAATACAAGAGGAAAAGATGAGTGCATCCATATGCGCAGATCGCGCAATGTGCGTGAGCGTAACCGGCTGATGGCAGAGCAACGCAAGATGGAGGATGCACTTATGGCGATCGAGGAATATGAGCAGAAAAAGAGTCTGACACCGACGATGTTCGCAATTATGACTGGATTGATTGGTGCCGGCTGGCTGACCGCATCGGTCATCGCGATATCCTACCGGCACATGATACTGTTTACCATTTTTGAAATCATAGGGTTTATTGTCTGTGCCATGGCGCTGGTTGTTTACACCTGGGAATCGGATCGGCACAAAGACGATTATGCGGCAGAGGAAAACGCTTTGTATGACAAAATATATGAAGCCTGTGAAAAGGCTGACCGGATTCTCGGAAACGAAGGAGGCTAAGATACATGATTACCATACTTGTTGTAGAAGATGATACAAAATTAAATTTTATCGTGAGCAAAAAATTAGGTGAGGAAGGATTTGAGGTAAAGCGTGCGGAAAATCCAATTCAGGCCTTTGATATCATGGAGAAGACCAAAGTTGATATGATTGTTTCTGACATTATGATGCCGCAGATGGATGGCTATGAGTTTGCCAGAGAAGTGCGGTCTTTTGATGACAAGATGCCCATCCTTTTCATGACAGCAAAAGATGATATTGCCTCCAAGAAAAAAGGATATGATATCGGTATTGATGATTATATGGTAAAACCGATCGATCTGGTGGAACTTGTGATGCGCGTGGAAGCCTTGCTTCGCAGAGCGGATATTGCGACCGAAAAGCAGTTGCAGGCGGGCAATCTGGTTCTAAAGGAAGAAGAGACTATGGCTTATTACGAGGGAGAGGAACTTCCGCTTACGGTAAAGGAATTCCAGATTCTCTTTAAAATGCTTTCCTATCCCAAAAAGACCTTTACCCGTATGCAGTTGATGGATGAGTTCTGGGGCTTTGACAGTGAGAGTAATCCGAGAACGGTAGACGTTTCCATTACAAAACTCCGTGACAAGATCTCTACTGTTAAGGAAGTGGAGATCCTGACGGTGCGCGGACTAGGCTATAAGGCGGTGATACATAGTGAAGATTAGTTACGAGGAACCGAAAGATCTGCGCATTGATGCCAAGCGTCCAATCTGGAGAGAGTTTTTCATGGTCTTTGTGGTGCAGACAGTATGTGTTTCCGCCGGCATTGGTCTGTATCAGAACCATGCCCTTTCCACGCTGGGAAATTGGGGCATTTATGTGGCATTGATCTTAAATACCATATTCTTGGCCGCAGTTTCTATGCTTTGCACCAAGATCAACTATCGTATGACCTTTTCAAAGCCTATACAGGAGTTGCGCGGTGCAGCCAGGCGTGTGGCTGGCGGAGATTTTACGGTTCGTATTCTGCCACAGCGTGGAGATGGCAAACGGGATGAGATGGAAGTCCTGATCGAAGATTTTAATACCATGGTGACAGAACTTGCCGCCAATGAGACCTTAAAGAGTGATTTTATCGCGAATGTATCGCATGAGATCAAGACACCGATCGCCATCATACAGAATTATGCCCAGATGTTAGAGAGTCAACATTTGACGGAGCAAGAAAAAAAGGAGTACATTCATACGATCGTGGAGACATCGGAGCGTCTGTCCGGTCTTGTCCAGAATATTTTGCGCTTGAATAAGATGGAGAGTCAGGCCATCGTTGAGAAGGAACGTTTCTGTCTGGATGAACAACTGGCAGAGTGCATTATCGCTTTCGATGAACCTTTTGATGAGAAAGAATTAGAGGTCAATATTGATCTGGACGAGGGAGTTTATATTGTAAGCGATGAGAGCCTCTTATCTATCGTGTGGAACAACCTGTTAAGCAATGCCATCAAATATACACAAGAAGGCGGCACGATCGATATTTCAATGAAAAAATATGGAGAAAATGGTGCCCTGGTTTCTGTGAAGGATAATGGTTGTGGCATGAGCGAGGAGGTTGTCCGCCGTATTTTTGATAAGTTTTATCAGGGAGATACTTCTCATACTTCCAAGGGAAATGGACTGGGACTTGCCATGGTAAAACGTGTTGTGGAACTTTTGGATGCCAAGATTTCAGTGGAGAGTGAGCCGGGAAAAGGGAGCACATTTACGGTCGAACTTTAAGGTTGTAAATACCCCTGCCGGATGGTATTCTTTTTACTATAATGTACAAAGAAAGGTACAAAATGAGAGGTGGGGTATTATGACAAAAGAAATTAAGACAGAGGCGAGACTGACCTTTTTTGAGGCGACCAGTATTATCGTCGGACATGGCGTGGGATCCGGCATTTTGTCGGTTCCTTTTTTGGCGTCCAGAAATGACTGGAAGGATATGCTCTGGATTGTTGCAGTGGCATATCTGATCAATCTGATCATGCATTATATGATCGCAGAACTTTCCTATAATAATGGGGGCGCGCAGTTTATCAAATGTTTTGAAAACGAACTGTTTGTTGGACGTTTCAAGAAATTTGCTACATGGGTGGCATTCGGACTTTTGGGATTGTCCGTTGTCCTCAATGTCAGTGGTTTTATTGCAGGAGCAGCAGCCGTATTTCATGCATGGTTCGGTCTGCCTAACTGGGCAGGCATGATCCTTTATTACATACTGGCTGCCAGTGTGATCTACTTTGGCATGAAACTGGTCGGTATCTGTGAAAAGATCTCCGTCGGTTCCATGGTGGCGGTTATCGGCATTTTGTTCGTGGCAACGCTGGTTTCCGAGATCAGCCCACTGCCGACCAAGTTTATTGCGACGACCAATCTGGTCGCACTTTACAGTATGATCTCCTTCTCCCTGTCAGCCGTGATGTCGGTGCCACAGGTGGTAAAGGGATTGCAGGGCGATATCAAACGGATCCGTGGAGCCATCGCGGCAGGAACAGGGATCAATACGGGCTTGATCCTTTTGATCACCTTTATGACATTGCTGGGGGCTGGATCGGATATTTCGGAAAACGGAGCATTGGTGGATCTGTCCGCACATCTGGGCGGCTGGGTCAGCATCATCGGTTATATCTTCTCCCTTTTGGCTTTGTCTACGTCTTTCTGGGCAAATACCTTAAATCTGCGTGACATCGTGCATGAGCAGACCAAGTGGAATGTCAAGGTCTCATGGCTGGTATCCAGTGTGCCGTGTCTTTTGATCGCACTGGTGGGCGTATCCAGTTTTGTAGGCTTTACCCGTTTGGCAAGTGTGGTACAGGTATTGACAGGCGTGGGTATCATCATCTCCTACAACCGTTCCAGAAGAAGGGAAAAGAATGCGCCGATCTGCGGTGTTTGGGGCACTTTACCATTTCAGATCCTTGTTGTGGTCAGTACGCTCTTTGCGACCATTGGTGCATTGGCAAAAGTGTACTAAAATTCGGCATCAGATTTGTAAATAATTTTGACACTGCCCGGAATTCATGCTATTATTTTCTCAGACAAAAAATGCATATTTATACAGAATAGATGAAGGAGATCGACATGGCTAAAACACCTTTTGTAACAAAAGAAAAAGTAGAAGAGATCGTGAAAAGTATTCCGACCCCGTTTCATTTGTATGATGAAAAGGGAATTCGTGCCAATGCGCAGGCAGTAAAAGAGGCTTTTGCATGGAATCCGGGATTTCGTGAATATTTTGCAGTGAAAGCCAATCCGAATCCTTTTCTGATCAAGATCTTGCAGGAGTATGGATGTGGGACAGACTGTTCTTCCCTGACAGAACTCATGCTCAGCAAAGAATTGGGATTTTCCGGGGAAGAGATCATGTTTTCTTCCAATGATACACCGGCAGAGGAGTTTGTCTATGCCGATGAGATTGGTGCGACCATCAATCTGGATGATTTTACCCATATTCAGTATTTAGAGGATACGATCGGACACATTCCGGAGACGATCAGTTTGCGTTACAATCCGGGCGGTGTCTATGAGATTTCTAATGGGATCATGGATAATCCGGGGGATGCCAAGTATGGCATGACTAAAGAGCAACTTTTCGAGGGATACCAGATCCTGCGCGATAAAGGTGCAAAGCGTTTTGGCCTGCATGCCTTTTTGGTAAGCAATACCGTGACGAATGATTATTATCCGGCTTTGGCAAAGACTTTGTTTGAACTAGTAGTTGAGTTGAAAGAAAAGACCGGTATTGAGATTTCCTTTATCAATCTTTCCGGTGGCGTGGGGATTGCCTATAGACCGGATCAGACACCGAATGATATCCGCGTGATCGGTGAGGGCGTACATCGTGTCTATGATGAAGTCTTAGTACCGGCTGGTCTTACAGATGTTGCCATCTACACAGAGATGGGACGTTTCATGATGGGACCGTATGGAGCGCTGGTAACAAAGGCAATTCATGAGAAGCATACCTATAAGGAGTACATCGGCGTGGATGCCTGTGCGGTCAATCTGATGCGTCCGGCAATGTATGGCGCATATCACCACATCACAGTCCTGGGCAAGGAAGATGCACCATGTGACCACAAGTATGATGTGACAGGTTCTCTTTGCGAGAACAACGACAAGTTTGCCATTGATCGTATGCTGCCACAGGTGGAGATGGGGGATTATCTCTATATCCATGACACGGGAGCACATGGCTTCGCGATGGGATATAATTACAATGGTAAGTTAAAGTCTGCTGAGGTGCTTTTGAAGGAGGATGGTTCTTACCAGTTGATTCGTCGTGCAGAGACCCCGAAGGATTATTTCGCAACTTTTGACTGTTTCGATATCATCAAGGGACTTGTTTAAAAAGACTGAAAAAGATGAAAAAAGAGATTGACAATCTTATCATGTTGATATAAACTATTATTCGTTGATGGCGCATAGCCATAGTATCAACGAGCCGGTGTGGCGGAATTGGCAGACGCACAAGACTCAAAATCTTGCGGGGGCAACTTCGTGTGGGTTCAAGTCCCACCGCCGGCATTGTATTATAGAAACCTCGAATCCAAATGGGTTCGGGGCTTTTTTTCTATAAGGGGCTGGAATTTCAGTGGAATTTTTGCGGTAAACTCTATGATCCGAAGACAAGAGTGTTATATATTGCATTTTTTATACATATCAATTATTATATTGTTATTTGAAGAGACAGGAAAGTAGGTGAGCATATGCAGTTTCGCAAGATTGATGAACACAAGATCCATTGCATAATTTCGCAGGAAGAGATGAGCCAAAAGGGCATCCAGATTGAAGATTTCCTAGATCATCGAGACAAGACAGAGGCGTTCCTGCGTGAGATTCTTGCAGAGGCTAAATATGAACTGAACCTTGATGAGGATATGGGACGCTGTTTTAGTGTTCAGATGGCGGTTATGCCGGAAGGTGATGTTTCGCTTGTCATTAGTGGCGAAGATCACGGTAGCACCGAGGAGACGCTGACAGAGTTCGGCAAACGTCTGCAGGATTTCAAGGAGATCATGGAAGAAGCCAAACGAAAGTTAGATGCGAAAAAGGAAAAACTGCAAAAAGAAGCAGATGCGCTCGAAGGTGTGGAGACAGAGGAAGCCGGGCTGACAGCAGAGGAAGAAAAAACAACAGAGACCAGCCCGCAGGAGCAGGCACCACAAGAGGCGAAAAAGGAGAGGACGGTCTTAAATACACCGATCTGGGTCGCTTTTTCTAATTTAGATGATTGTATTAGTGCCTGTCATCATTTGCAGTCACAAAAGGGGCTTTCCAGTGCTGCATACAAATATAAAGATACATATTATCTGCGTTTTCAGTTTTCAGAGGAAGAACATCAGGTGGCAGGTGTGATTCTGGTGGTGTCAGAGTATGGCAAGGAGATCCTGACGGATGATCATGGTGGAGCTGTGATCGCTGAGCATGGAAACATACTTTGCAAGGAAAATGCGGTCGAGACATTGGCTCGTTTATAATGCATGATAAGAGGTGGAGAAATGGCGAAAACACCGCCGTTTTCTCTATCTTTTTTATTGACAGACTGTTATCATATATGATAATATAAAAGAGGCTGGTGATGAAATGAAAAAGAGATACGAAGATGGCATAGTGCCACAGATGAATCAGGATATTCGAGCAGATTTTGCCAGACAGATCCGTGCGATCCGACAGAGTCAGCATTTGACGCAGCAGGTCTTGGCAGATCGTGTCGGCACGAAGAAATCCAATATTTCCCGGATGGAGAGCGGCAGATACAATCCTTCTTTGGATTTTATGGTACGGGTGGCTGCCAGCATGGGGAAGCAGGTTACGATCACAATAGAGGATGAGTAGAGGATATTTACATGAGACAGAGAGCACCAAAATTGGATAAGCATGTAGACAAGGATGTTGTTTTATGCAGCACGACGAACCGACGCGTGAGCAATCACACGACAGATATTTTATTGCAGGATGCGATTCCTTTTACCAAGAACTGGAAGCGGATCCCTTTTTACAAACGCGAGGAATATCGAGGTGCGGATCAGATCTGTGTCTTTTCGATCAACCGCAATCTGTACGGCAGGGCGAGACGCAGTATTTCGCAGTTGGATCGTATGGATCGCAATCGTTTGCTTTTAAATGTGATATAGGGCTTGTTGGGATAGGAGCAGATTATGTTACCACTTGCATTTTGTGAGAGAATGAGGAGAATGTTAGGGCAGGCAGAGTATGAAACTTTTTTGAAAAGTTATGATGAGGATAAATACCAGGGCTTGCGCTTTAATATAGGAAAGGGAAAACAGGAGGATTTTCTGGCATTAGCAGAGGATGCGTTTTCTCTGGAAAAGATCCCGTGGGCAGAGCATGGATTTTATTATGGTGCGGAGGCTGCACCGGGCAAGCATGCTTACCATGAGGCGGGTGTCTATTATATGCAGGAGCCGAGTGCTATGGCACCGGCGGCTTATCTGCAAGCCAGACCGGGTGAGCGAGTGCTGGATCTTTGTGCAGCGCCCGGCGGTAAGACAACGCAGATCGCGGCACAGATGCGAGGGGAAGGACTGCTCGTGACCAATGAGATCCATCCGGCAAGAGTTAGGATCTTATCCGAGAATGTGGAACGCATGGGTGTGAGAAATGCCCTTGTCACCAATGCGGCTCCGGCAGACCTGCGCAGACATTTTGGTATGTTTTTTCATCGGATCATGGTGGATGCGCCTTGCTCCGGTGAGGGTATGTTCCGCAAGCAGGAGATGGCGGTAGATGAGTGGTCTTTGGAAAATGTGAGGACCTGCGCAGCGCGGCAGGACGAGATCCTGGAGGAAGCATACGCTATGTTGCTGCCGGGTGGGCGGATGGTCTATTCGACCTGTACCTTTGCACCGGATGAAAACGAGGGCAGTATCAGCCGCTTTTTAGCGATACACAGCGACATGCATCTGGTGGAGGTGCAAAAGTATGAAGGCATGAGCCCGGGACGGGCAGACTGGTACGAGGATTTTGCTATCCGCGAGAGTGCGTTTGCACCGGATCCCGAGGAAGTACTTCCGGTGGCAGAGCATCTGGAGCGTTCGATCCGTCTTTGGCCACATCTTTTACATGGAGAAGGACATTTCGTGGCAGTGATGGAGAAGGACGGAGCGTGTCCGCTCATAGACTATAAATTGGAAAAGACGGCTACATACAAAGAACAGAAAGAATTGCAGAAATTTGCAAAGGATTGTTTGGCAAAGGACTGGATGGAGACACTTGCGCAGGGACAGTATCTTACTTTTGGCGAGCAGTTATATCTTGTGCCAAAGGATATGCCGGCTTTAAAAGGATTGAAAGTTTTGCGCCCGGGACTGCATTTGGGAACATTAAAGAAAAAGCGCTTTGAACCATCACATGCATGGGCACTTACTTTATATAAGGAAGATGTTCGGCACGTGACGGATCTTTCGTCAAAGGACGAGACGGTCTATGCTTATCTGCGGGGAGAGACTTTTACGTCAGACGGCGAGCCGGGATGGCATCTGATCACGGTGGATGGTTATGCGCTCGGTTGGGGCAAACTGACCGGAACGACCATGAAAAATCATTATCCGAAAGGATTGCGAATTACATATAAATAATTTTAAAAAATATAAAAAGTACTTGACGAAACATTTTGGTAAGGTTATACTATCAGTAGTTAGTAAGAACTAACCAAGAAAAATAAAAAACAGCAGGATATCGCACAGAATCCATTTGAAATCGTATGCCAACTTTTTCTCCTCTCGTGCGGACTGCTTTTTTTATGGCATATGAGTTAGGGAGCACTAACTACATAATCCAACGAAATGGAGCACATACTAAGCACATGAAAGAGATGGAACAATATCTGATCTGCCACTGTTCTCCGACACTGGCATCGATCAAGACGGCAAATTTATTTTCCTGTTCTTTTGAGAGGCAGGAGGACTTCGCGGAATGTATCGCCTACTGGAACAAGCAGATGCATCCCAAGGGAATTGCAGTCACGGTTTTACAGCAGAAACCGAATTGGGCATTGGTCTATGTGCATCGTATAGCACAATTACAAAAGGATTTACAAAAACCGGGCGTTTCCTGTTTCTTAGAACAATATGGATATGTTGATCTGTGCGTGGAAAAGGCATTGGAACATTTGCAAAAGCGGATTGCAGCCAGTGATGGTTTCCCCCATGAGATTGGTATTTTCCTGGATTATCCTTTGGCTGACGTGATCGGGTTTATTGAAAATCAGGGATGTAATTGTAAGTGCAGTGGCTGTTGGAAAGTATATCAGAATGAAGAAGATGCCTTGGAGACATTTGCCCGCTACAAAAAATGCACCCGGATCTACACGGAATTGTGGATGCAGGGGCGCAGCATCAATAAACTGACAGTTTCAGCGTAAAGGGCAGACTTGGCACGAGATCAGAATGGAGGATATGAGATGAGCAAAGTAGCAGTCGTATATTGGAGTGGCTCTGGCAATACAGAGGAAATGGCAAAAGCAGTTGTAAAGGGTGCGCAGGATAAAGGCGCAGACGCAGAATTGATCTATTGCAACGATTTTTCGGCAAGCAAAGTAGTTGATTATGATGCCATCGCCTTTGGCTGCCCTGCAATGGGAGCAGAGGTTTTGGAAGAAAGTGAATTCCAGCCGATGTTTGATGAAGTAAGTGCAGCACTCGGCGGCAAAAAGATCGCTTTGTTTGGCTCCTATGGCTGGGGCACAGGCGAATGGATGGAAAACTGGGAAAATGACTGCAAGGGCGCAGGTGCAAGTCTTGTCTGTGACAGTGTGATCTGCAATAACACCCCAGATGATGAAGGACTGATGCAGTGCGAGGCACTCGGTGCAGCATTGGCATAGTCAGATGCCTGAAATAGGCAGATTTAATTTGTCATAAATGGATAGTTTCCGCTATTCATTTATATATAGTTCTTCCATAGGTAATGGAAGACTCCCTTTTCTTAATACTTATGTGTAAATAATCCTTCCGGAGTGTGGCCGGGGGGATTATTGCGTTGTGACTAACCATAAATAGCGTGGGCTGACAAGCGTTAAAACCCAGTAACCACGCTGGTTTGTGACATTTTTGTGAAATGATGGGATTGTATGAGAGAAGGTACAAAAACCCCCTTTTTTGACGTTGATAGACAAAAAAATAAGTGCTAGGATAGTTCATAAATAAAAATGCAATGTGCCATATAAAGAGCATTATATGGCAGGAAAATAAGAAAGAGAGGTATATGATTATGAGCGCAGGTAAAGGATGGGCAAAATTTGGAATGTTTGCAGCAGGAGTATTGTTTGGTACAGCAGGTATCAGTGTATTATCCAGCAAGGATGCCAAGAAGGCATACACACATTGTACAGCAGCAGGACTTCGCGCTAAGGATAAAGTTATGAAGACTGTATCTACCATTCAGGAAAATGCAAATGACATCTACGAAGATGCTAAGGCAATCAATGAGGAGCGTGCAGCAGCAGAGGAAGCATTTGAGGATACTTCTTCTGATGTCAAGGACGAGGAAAAGACAGAAGAATAGTAGTGAGGCATAAACAGCAATGAAATTTTATATAAGACATGAAGCAAAAGGGCGCATGCGTATCCATGTGGAATGTAACAGAATGTCATGTGCTGAGGCGGATGTTCTGGCAACGATGCTTGCGGAACATGCGTCAGTAAAAAATGCCAAAGTATATGAACGTACGGCGGATATTACGGTAGAATACACAGGAAAGCGGGGCGATATGCTATCTTTCCTGCAAAGCATTCCGCTGTCACAGGTAAAGCAGGAAGCCGAAGAACAGAAGAATTCCCCACGGGCTTTGAATGCAGTCTATCAGGAGAAACTGACTTTTCGGGTATTGCGTCGTTTCTTATCCAAGATGTTTCTGCCGATGGCGGTACGGACAGTGATCACCATGATCAAGTCCATCCGTTATCTATGGGAGGGTATCGTTTGTCTTGCCAAAGGACGTTTGGAAGTTCCAGTGCTGGATGCAGTGGCGATCGGTGTATCACTTTTGCGTGGTGACCCGGCAACCGCAGGCTCTATCATGTTCTTGCTTGGCATCGGCGAACTCTTGGAAGAATGGACACACAAGAAATCCGTTGCAGATCTGGCACAGAGCATGGCTCTGCAAGTGGATAAGGTATGGCTCTTAGAGGATGGGCAGGAGATCTTAGTAGATGCTACCCGGATCCGGGAAAAAGATCCGGTCGTTGTACATATGGGCAATGTCGTGCCGTTTGACGGTACGGTTGTTGCCGGAGAGGCAATGCTGAACCAGGCATCCCTTACCGGTGAGTCTATGCCGGTCCGCAAGATAGAAGGCGCAAGTGTTTACGCCGGAACGACGGTGGAAGAAGGCGAGATCACTCTCAGCGTACGCGAAGTCGGTGGTGGCAGCCACTACGAGCAGATCATGGCGATGATTGAGGCTTCCGAGAAGTTAAAATCATCCAGCGAGAGCAAGGCAGAGCATATTGCAGACAAGTTGGTACCATATACTCTTGGTGCGACGGTGCTGACCTATCTGCTTACCAGAAATGTCACAAAGGCATTATCGGTTCTGATGGTCGATTTTTGCTGTGCACTGAAACTGGCAATGCCAATCTCGGTCTTGTCAGCCATCCGTGAATCTAACCAGCATCACATTTCCGTCAAGGGCGGTAAGTTCTTAGAGGCAGTGGCAGAGGCGGATACGATCGTATTTGACAAGACAGGTACATTGACCAAGGCGCAGCCGCGCGTGACGGATGTCATTTCTTTTGACCCGGAGCGAAATGGTGACGAACTGCTTCGTATCGCGGCATGTCTGGAAGAACATTTTCCGCATTCCATGGCAAAGGCTGTCGTCAATGCTGCCATTGAAAAGCATCTGGATCATGAGGAAATGCATTCCAAAGTGGAATATATTGTGGCTCATGGCATTGCGACGACGATCGGACAGGCGAGGGTCATCATCGGTTCTTATCATTTTGTTTTTGAGGATGAAGAATGTAAGGTGCCGGAGGGCTATGAAGCGCAGTTTGCGGCATTGCCGGACGATTGTTCCCTGCTGTATCTTGCCATCGATCATAAGTTGGCAGGTGTTATCTGCATTGCAGATCCATTGCGTGAAAATACAAAAGATGTCATCCGTTCCTTAAAAGAACTTGGTATTTCCAAGATTGTCATGATGACAGGAGATAGTTACAAGACGGCAGAATCCATTGCCGCAGAGGTCGGCGTTGACGAGTTCTATGCGGAAGTTTTGCCGGAAGATAAGGCATCCTTTGTAGAAGACGAAAAGGCCAAGGGGCGTACCGTTGTCATGGTAGGCGATGGTATCAATGATTCTCCGGCGCTTTCTGCCGCAGATGTAGGGATTGCTGTCAGTGATGGCGCACAGATCGCACGCGAGATCGCAGATATTATCCTCATGCGGGATGACATATCTTATCTGGTCACCCTCAAGCAGATCAGTGACGGCTTGCAAAAGAGAATCCATTGGAACTACAAGAATATCGTCGGATTCAATTCCGGCCTGATTGTCCTTGGTATCCTTGGTATCTTGCAACCGACCACATCCGCACTTTTGCACAATACATCGACCTTATTGATCGGATTGCATTCCATGAAAGATGTATTGTAAATTATAATGTATGAAAAGAAAAACAAGAACTATGTGAAATGTTTAACATGGTTCTTGTTTTTTTATACCCAGTATGCTACATTTTCCTTTGAGCGGTATTCATGGTATGAAACTGCATCAGATGATAGTGTGTTATCACAAGTGATGTGAGAAACAAAGGTAGCCGGTGGCACCAAAGCGAGAAACATCAAAACGACGGGTTCGTTTTAAAGGAAGGTGATGACATGAAGATAGGAATTATTGGTTCCGGTCGTGTAGGCTATTCCATGGGAAAGTACATGCAGGATCACGGGATCAGGGTGACGGGATTTTATGACCGGCACCGGGAGCGCGCACTTGATGCGGCACAATTTACAGGTACGGACAGCTTCGATAGGATCGAAGACCTGGTAGCAGCAAGCGATACCCTTTTTCTTACCACTTCTGATGGTGAGATAGCAAACGTATGGGATTGCATTCGGCATCTGTCTATTCAAGGAAAAATCATTTGTCATTTTAGTGGCTCATTATCATCCGATCAATTTCAGGGAATCGAAAAGACGAGGGCTTATGGTCTGTCGATTCATCCAATGTTAGCGTTCAGCGACAAATATACATCCTACAAACAATTACAGAATGCATTTTTTACCTTAGAAGGTCATGCGCAGGCACTTGCAGTCATGGAGCCTTTATTGCAAAAAATGGGAAACCCCGTGCAGAGGATCGCGCCGGAGCAAAAGGCATTGTATCATGCGGCGGCAGCAACACTGAGCAATCAGGTCGTGGCACTTCTGGCGAGCGGTTATGAGATGCTGGAAGCCTGCGGCTTTGACACAGAAAATGCGCGCCGGGCATCAGCGGCACTGGTGCGGGGTAATGTGGAAAATGTCATAGCGTCCGGCTGTGTGCAGGCTTTGACAGGACCCATAGAGCGCGGAGATCTTGTCACGGTAGAAAAGCACTTGCAGGTCATTCCTGCGCAGGGGAAAGAGATGTATATGACTTTGGCAAGGGAGCAGATCAGGCTCGCGAAAAAGAAAAATCCGCACAGGGATTATACAGACATGGAATGTCTGTTGGCGGATGAAAAGAGAAGGAGACAAAACAATGAAGAATACGGTCGTAACATTTAAGGAAGCAAAGGCAAAGGGCGAAAAACTCACCATGCTCACTGCCTATGATTATTCTACAGCAAAGTTGGTCGATGGCGCAGGCATCAATTCCATCTTAGTGGGGGATTCTCTGGGAAATGTAGTTTTGGGCTATCCTGACACGATCTCAGTGACCATGGAAGATATGATTCACCACTGTGCAGCGGTCAGCCGCGGTATCAAAGATACACTTTTGATCTGTGACATGCCATTTATGTCCTATCAGGCAAGTGTTTACGATGCTGTTGTAAACGCAGGACGCCTCATGAAAGAAGGACGTGCGCATGCCGTCAAACTGGAGGGCGGTGTAGAGATGGAAGAGACCATCCGTGCCATTGTAAATGCCTCCATTCCGGTCTGCGGACATATTGGTCTGACCCCGCAATCCATCAATGCTTTCGGTGGTTTTAAGGTACAGGGAAAGGGCGAGGCGGCAGCGCAAAAACTTCTTGATGATGCCAGAGCCGTAGAGCGTGCAGGAGCATTTGCTATTGTCCTGGAGTGTGTTCCGGCAGCATTGGCAAAGCGTGTGACAGAGGAGATCTCCATCCCGACGATCGGCATCGGTGCAGGCGCAGACTGTGACGGACAGGTGCTGGTCTATCAGGATATGCTGGGCATGTTTACGGACTTTAAGCCAAAATTTGTCAAACATTTTGCAAATGTAGGACAGATCATGACAGAGGCTTTCAAGGCTTATGATGCCGAGGTCAAGGCAGGAGAATTCCCGGCAGCAGAACATACTTACAAGATCGATGATAGTATTATAGAAAAATTATATTAAACACAAGGGAGAAAGAAAAAATGGAAATTTGTTATACCATAGCGGATGTCAGAAAACAGGTAAAAGAATGGAAAAAAGAGGGATTGACGATTGGTTTTGTACCGACCATGGGATATCTGCATGAGGGACACAAAAGTCTGATGGAAGAAGCCCGTAAGGAAAACGATAAGGTCGTTGTCAGCATTTTTGTCAATCCGATGCAGTTTGGACCGACAGAGGATCTGGAGTCTTATCCGAGAGATCTGAAAAAGGATGCGGCTCTTTGCAAAGAGGTTGGCGTCGATCTGATCTTTCACCCGGAACCGGAAGAAATGTATCCGGAGGGTTTCTGCTCTTATGTGGATATGAACGGACTGACCACCGAACTCTGTGGCAAGAGCCGCCCGATCCACTTCCGCGGAGTGCAGACCGTTGTTTTAAAACTCTTTCACATTGTCTGCCCGGACAATGCATATTTCGGACAAAAGGATGCACAGCAGTTGGCAGTCATCAAGCGCATGGTCAAGGATCTGAGCGTGGATATCACCATTCACGGCTGCCCGATCATCCGCGAGCAGGATGGGCTGGCAAAGAGTTCCAGAAATTCCTATTTAAATGAAGAAGAAAGACAGGCTGCCCTGATCTTATCAAAGAGTCTTGCGCTTGGAAAACAGATGATCGCTGAGGGCGAAAAGGACGCAGCTACCATCAAAAAGACAATCGCAGACAAGATCGAAACCGAACCTTTGGCAAAGATCGATTATGTCGATGTCGTTGATTTTGCTACGATCACACCGATCGATCAGATCGCAGGAGAGACACTGGTTGCCATTGCGGTCTATATCGGAAAGACTAGACTGATCGATAATTTTATTGTTGAGGCATAAGAAAGGCAAAAAAATGGAAATCACAATGTTAAAAGGAAAGATCCATCGTGCTACCGTGACCCAGGCAGAATTGAATTATGTGGGGAGCATTACGGTCGATACCGAACTTTTGGAAGCGGCAGGCATTATGGAATACGAGTATGTGCAGATCGTCGATGTGGAGAACGGAAACCGTTTTGAAACCTACACGATTGCAGGAGAGGCGGGCAGTGGCATGATCTGTCTCAATGGTGCAGCAGCCAGACAGGTCATGGTCGGCGATCATGTCATCATCATGTCTTATGCATCCATGAGCCCGGAGGAGGCAAAAGACCACAAGCCGCATGTTGTTTTTGTGGATGATGCAAACCGGATCCAGCGGACCTCCCGCTATGAAAAACATGGGCTTTTGTCCGATAATCTGTAACGGGCGGGGCTTTTCTTTCTCGGACAGATGCGGTATAGTAAAGAAAAATATTTGATTAGGTAGGAAATGGATATGTTAGAGGGAAAGTGTATTGTGCTTGGCGTGACGGGAAGCATTGCAGCCTATAAGATCGCAAATCTGGCAAGTATGCTGAAAAAACAGCATGCGGATGTGGAAGTCATCATGACAAAGAATGCAACAAATTTTATCAATCCGATCACGTTTGAAACGCTGACAGGAAATAAATGTCTGGTAGATACCTTTGACCGCAATTTTTCCTTTTCGGTGGAGCATATTGCGATCGCCAAAAAAGCAGATCTGTTTCTTGTGGCACCGGCATCTGCCAATGTCATCGCCAAAATGGCACATGGTATCGCAGATGATATGCTGACAACAACGATCCTGGCATGCAAATGCCCAAAGATCATTTCCCCGGCGATGAACACCGGTATGTTTGAAAATCAGATCGTACAGGATAACTTAAAGACCCTGAAAAAATATGGCATGCAGGTGATCGAGCCGGCCAGTGGCCACCTTGCCTGTGGAGACTCCGGTGCCGGAAAGATGCCGGAACCGGAAGTGCTCTTGCAGTATATCCTGCGTGAGGTCGCATACGAAAAAGACCTTGCCGGAAAGCATCTTTTGGTGACAGCGGGACCGACCAGAGAAGCCATTGATCCGGTGCGTTTTATCTCCAATCATTCGACCGGCAGAATGGGCTATGCCATCGCCAAAATGGCTATGCTGCGCGGGGCGGACGTGACATTGGTCAGCGGTCCGGTAGCATTGGAACCGCCTATGTTTGTAAAGACGGTCGCGGTGGAAAGTGCACAGGAGATGTATGAAGCCGTGATGGCAGAGGCGGATGATGCGGATATCATCATCAAATCTGCGGCTGTGGCAGATTATGCACCGGCTGAGGTCAGTCAGGAAAAGATCAAAAAAGCACAAGGCGACGCTGTGATCCCGCTTGTCCGTACAAAGGATATTTTAGCGGCATTGGGCGAAAAAAAGCGCGAAGATCAGTTTATCTGCGGTTTTGCCATGGAGACGGAGCATTTGCTGGAAAATGCAAAAGCCAAACGGGAGAAAAAGAAGGTCGATATGATCGTTGCCAACAGCATCCGCCAGAGCGGTGCCGGATTCGGCGGTGATACAAATGTAGCAACTTTGATCACAGGAGAGGGCATGCGGTCCCTGCCCCTGATGAGCAAGGAAGCGCTGGCTATGGAGATTTTGGACGAAGCAGCCCGAGGTCTTCATTTACGATAGCAAGGATCTCTCTTGTAAAGTAGGTGGGAAAGAGCCACCAGGCAGTCTTGGCAGGGATCCCGTAGGCAGAAAAGCCGAGTTTTTTGGCAATGCAGAGACTGCGGTAAAGATGAAATTCATTTGAGACAAGGGCGAGATGTGGATCGAGCCCTTGTTTTTTTATGATGGCGGAGGAAAACAAGAGATTTTCCTGCGTGGTCCGTGACCGGTCCTCCATAAAAATACGGCTTTTGGGGATGCCATGACAGATCAGATATTGCTGCATACAGGCAGCCTCGGAAATGCCTTCATCATCCCCCTTGCCGCCGGAAACAATGCATTTGCTGTCCGGATTGGCACGCAGATAGGCGATGGCGGCATCCATGCGTTCTTCTAGCATAAGGCTTGCCTTTGTGCCGTAGACCTTGCAGCCTAAAACAATGAGCGTGCATGCCTGCCGGGGATGTGCCTTTATGGCGGATAAGATGCGGCAGGCATTGATAAGAAACAGAAGGCAGGTAAGAGCAAGCAGGGCGAGAAAAAGGGCGCAGAGCAGGCGAGAAAATCCGGGCTGCGCGAGCGCCGCGGTCATGCCCTGCCGGATCTGCCTTGGAAAAATCCCGTAAATCGTCAGCAGGACGGAAAAGATAAGTCCGGTCACATTGCCGGGATTTAAGATTCTTTTGGTAAAAAAGGGCATGAGAAACCAGATACAAAATAGGATTCCTATAAAAAACAATAAAACATGCATATGTCGTGATCTCCTTTTCTGCAAGCATCATATCATATTTGGATTTTAAACGGAACTTTGGAAAATAAAATACTACATGTAATGAGACAATAATGGTACATGCTATGTGCTACTCTAAGGTCAACAAAAAAGACAGGTTGATCGAAAAGAGGAGGCAGCACAATGAAAGGATACACAGTAGGAAGCGGATTTATGGGATATGTAGATGGGGAATACATTTTATTTGCAAGTGAGGCGGATTACTACGAATTTATGGAAGAGGCGGCTTAGTTGTGGTATAATACATCAGTTAGATTTTATGAGTGGAACATGGCAGAAGTGTCATGTTTGCCTAGTGCAATAGAAAAGGAGATGTATGTATTATGAGCAAAAAAATCGATCCACAGGTCATCAATGAAAGACTGCGTGCTCTGCGCCGCCTGATGCAGGAAAAGGGGATCATGGTCTATGTCGTTCCGACTTCCGATGATCATATTTCCGAGTATGTCGGAGAACACTATAAGTGTCGTGCTTATATCACAGGTTTCACAGGATCTGCTGGTACGGCGGTGATCACTTTAGAGGAAGCCGGTGTATGGACAGACGGACGTTATTTTGTGCAGGCGGCTGCACAGGTGGCAGGCAGTGATGTGACCTTATACCGTATAGGAGAGCCGGAAGTGCCGACCGTCATGGAGTTTGTAGAGGAGCATCTGAAAGAGGGCGCTACAATCGGTTTTGACGGTGCCTGCATGGCAGCGGGAGAAGCCAAGGAGTTGCGTGGGATCGCTGAGAAAAAGTCCGGCAAGATCGCCATGGATGAGAATCTGATCGCCGAGATCTGGGAGAATCGTCCTGCCCTTCCACAGGAGCCGGTCTTTGTTTTACGTCAGCAGTATGCAGGGGAGTCTACCCAGGATAAATTGGCGCGTATCCGTGCAGAATTAAAGAAAAAGGGAGCAGACAGCCATCTGGTCGGCAGCCTTTATGATATTGCATGGATCACCAACTTGCGTGGCGGTGATATTTCGCATGTACCTGTATTTTTGTCTTTCCTCTTTTTGACGGGACAGGATGCTATCCTGTATGCCTTCTATGAGAAGTGGCCGGAGGAAGTCAGAGATTATCTGGCAGAATGTGGTTTTACACTGCGTCCGTATGATGCAGTTTATGATGAGTTTTCTCAGCGCGTGCAGGAAGCAGGAGGAAAGGTTCTCTTAAATCCGGGAACTATCAATGCCAAACTTATGAGCCTTGTCAGTCAGGATCAGATCCTTGAGGGACATGATCCATCAG
>ERZ840371.2082-NODE-2082-length-18802-cov-3.076972_pt1 | contig 18802 bp, 13 predicted proteins | sample MGYA00519937_ERZ840371 | MGnify/ENA primary metagenome ERZ840371 (study PRJEB31850, sample SAMEA3708873) | human gut metagenome | biome: human gut; feature: human-associated habitat; material: faeces | place: China | collected 2014 ... | reverse complement strand
TGTTCAAAATATTACCCATCAATTTCATGTATCGAAGCATTCGCTCAAAGAAATTATCTTCCATCGATTCGAATTTTACTCCCAATACTTTCAATATTGCCGGAAGATCAAGCATCTGTTCCATATTCAAAATATGGTCTGTTTCCTGTTCCAAATCCATTACATATGCCTGCAAACGCTGCGCTAGTTCCCGCGTGCGCACATAGAACATTTCTCCATATGCTAACTGTTCTAACTGTGCATACAATTTACTCAAAATCCTCCTATCATTGCAATCAACCAAGAAAATATCAAATATAACTTCTACGTTTTTTGCAATATCCAATTCCTTCTCCCCTTGGGACAAAACGAATCTTCCATCTTCACCTCTGCACTGCTGCATCATCTCTTGAATATAAGAGGAGAATGTTTCCGGATTTTCGATAATCCATTCTGAACACTTACTATTACTTTCTAGTAGTGCATATGGAGTTTCCGAATGAACCAATTTCACAGGATCACCAACCTCTCATCGCTATCTAACACTTCACTTTTGATGTTTCCCACAACAATATCCATCTTGGCATACTGCTTCTCCGTTACAGTCAGCAACTGGATTAAACCTTCGTCCGGCTTGTTTTTATGTACACCATCGACAATTGTCTTCACTGCCGTTCCATTTAATGCAAGTTTGCAATATACGGATTCCTGCAACATCAGGAATCCGTTCTTCAACAAATAGTTACGAAAAACTCTGTACTCACGCCGGTTTTCTGTTGTGATAACCGGCAAATCGAAGAAAACTAATACCCTCATAAATCTATAGCTCACTCTTATAAAACCGGACTAACGCACTGTCATCGTCATTTAACGCATCAAACACGCTTTTACAATATATTTTAATGGCATTATTTACATATTGGACTTTACCATCAATCAATACTTCCTGATTTAATATGTTAACTAACTGCATCTTCTGCGCATGCTCAAAGGAATCAAATTTCATATGAATCACCTGTCGATCCACTAATGGACGAAATGGTTCCATTAAATCTGATGCCAAATTAAATTGATTAAACATATTATCATGAAACAGTCCTAATTGTGTTATATATCCATTCGCAGTAACTTCTCTGGTAAATGCCGATAATATGATTGAATATCCATAATTCAATGCCGCATTAATCAGATTATCCTGTGTTCTTGTAAAATCAAGCCCAAATAGCGCATTAAAATATACCTTTGCCGAATGTCCCTCTCTGTTCGTCTCATCATTCCAAGTAATCTGTTCAAGGTATTGTGACAGTAACTTAGCCTCATCCTTTCCCAAACTCTCCAACAATTCTTTTTGCTTACGAATCTTCTCTGTTACAATTTCTGTCCAGACAGCTTCCTTCGTCTGTGGTCTCCACGCAATCTGCTTTCGAACTTTATTACTTGTATCATGACTTCCATAATAACTGACCAATTCAGAGGACGGATTTCTTTTTTCATCACAGAAAATCACTTTCACCTTACGCTTCGTCAATTCTGCCAGCAGACTAGTCGTAAGTGATACGGAAGTCGATTCAATCAATAACATCGCAATCTCATTTAAAGCAATCTTTGTTATATCGTCGCTACGCACCACCATATATCCTAATTACAAATCAAGCTTAGCCCGCTTCGTTATAACAATCGTTCGCCAGCTCATAATTTCAACAGGTCAATTTCCTGTTCATAAATACCTGTTACCGATTGGTGAATAATGGAAACGCTCTTACAATTGCTTATATTAGTATTTAAGACCAATATTCCTGCGCTTGCCGGTCCTCCAATTAATTTTAGGTTTGCAGCAGTACTTTGGCATTGAAACAGATGAAGAATTTCCGATAATGCAATGCTCTTATTTTCTATCGCTAACGCTATAAAAGAATCTCTTTTTTTAATTAATGTATCCCCCTGCAATTTTAAACGCTTTGCGTATACAGAATTCTCCAATTTATCAACAAACGTGTCATATAAATGTAGTAAATCCTGTTCTGAAATCTCGTCTTTGTCTGTAATTTTTAGGTTTTTATTTTCCTTTAAACGATGTACATATTTTAGCACTTTCTTTAACACTGCCTGATCACCGTTATCCAATAGCAGCTGATTTGCGCCTTTAAAAATCAACTGCTTTCCAGTTCTTCCCGATAGCCACATATAGAATCCATCTACTTTAAAGAGTGTATCTGTCTTAATCTTCTTCAGCAGAATTCTTGGACAAACCAGACCGCGATCCTTCTGTAAATATTCTAGTGCACTTTCTTCACTCGATTCAATTACGGTTTTCAAATATATCGGTACATATTCAATCGTTCTCTGTAGTTCCCCTTTCTTTCCCTGTGACTCTACAAGCATAAAATACGCTCCTGCCGCTTTATTATATCCACCATACTTATTAATATCGCTCAGTCTATCGTCGCTTCCTTTAATTGGAATCTGTCCCTTCCCCTTTTTCATGATCATCTGATCAAATAGACCACCTTTTACTTCATATGATCGACGTGTCACAAGAATATTATTCTTTTCCATTATCTTTCGTACCGAAACAATACTTCCCTGTGTTCCGGATTTCCAAGCAACTTCTCCATTCCTAGCAACATCATGTTCAAACATTTTTTCAAGATTGTAGGTTCGTCCCGGATTTTCCCGAATAAACCACGCTGCACTCTTAGTAAATTTCACAAAGTAAGTATTACCGACCACAATATTCAGATAAGCATCTTTGGCATGATGTAAGTCATTCATGTCTCGGACTTTCATAAACTCATAAGTTTGTCGGAAACGCGAAACAGTCCCAGCTTTTACATACACAATTTCTGTATCAGGTAAAACTTCCTTTAAGATTTCCGCTACAAGTTTAGTACTCTGTCTGGTTTCTACAATTTGTCTTTCAATAAAACCTGCCAATTCCGTTGCAGTCAGTTCTTCCTTACGCATTAATCGATCATATTTCTTTTTTGAGATAAAACCCTTGCTCCAAAGCATCTTCCAGAATCCGCCACGTTTTGTTTGAATATCCGGCCACACCTGACATAGGGGATATCGATCCTCCTTTTTTTGGTTATATCCTTTTTTTACAAGAACACGATTATCTAAACTATCATCCATTGTTTTTGACTGTGGATAAATATGATCAATGTCATATTTGGTATTGTCCCACAAGTCTTCCAATGGAATCACTTCGCCAGAATACATACAACGCCCCATCTGCGTATAATATAAATAAAGCTTGTCACTTCTTAATTGGTTTTCTTCATGCTGATCCAGCGTTCCACTTAACTCCCGTATCCATTCAGGTTCTTCTTTCTTACAAGCCTTATACAAATCCATCAAACGCTTTTTTCGTGACTCGGTTCGTTTACTGTCCTGCTTTTCACGCGCCATCTCAACAAAAACGCGCTTTGGCGCATACCCCATATTTTTTTGAAGTTCTTTCACAACCTGAAGGGTCTGCCATATCTGTCTTTTAACCGATGGAGATGCATACGTGTTCTGTATGGTCTCGTACGACAAGTGCTTTTCCTGTTTATCCGAATTGAATAGTTCAATTGCTTCCGTGAATTGATATTCCTGACTAAGAAGCTGCATAAGATTATCATTCGTCTCCCACAAGGCGTTCATGATGCTCCACACTTCCCCAGTTTCTGGTGCCGGAGCAGTAATATCTTCCAGAAACGTTTTTGAAAGCCGTCCCCATCCCTGATAAGAGAGTGACATAATCGCTTTCAACTGGTTCTCGGTTAAGTCAGTAAATTTCTTTGAGATTCTTTGCTTCAGAAGTTTCTTATCATCGCCAAACAAAACAATATTTAATATCAAGTCTTCCTGATCCGCCTGCGATAATTTTGCATCAGTCAGTTTCTCCTTAAAATCATGATATGCTTTCAAAGACGCTTTAAAATCTCCATCAATTCCATTGATTTCAACATTTTTCTCTACGATGCCTTCCCTAACTAAAAAGGAACGAAGCTTTTTTTGAGTCACCTTTCTCGTTTTGCAGAATAACTCATTGTATAGCTTCTGTTTTAATTCAACCGAAATCTTCTCTCCATCAAGGCGCAGATTATTCAATTCATTCAAAACCATAAACTTACTGTATAATAAAGAGTCTTTCGGCAATACATCTTCTCCGTATAGATAGGTGCATTTATTGGTCATACGACGAATAAACCTCTGCGCGCTCTCTTCTGTGTCAATCACCTGCTCAAAATTCCACGGATAAATTTTCTCATTGCTTTTTCTAACCGCCCAGGAGAATTTACTTTGTTTACCACTCTCTGCTGCATGAAGCGGTCCAACATAATATGGTATACGGAATGTAAACACTTGAATTATTTTATCCGCATTCTCCTTGATAAAATCACTTTTGGTTCCAAGATTTCCAAGAATCTTTTTTAATTCATACAAATGAATCTGGTATGGGATTACGCTATTATCCTTATTGACGGGTTTCGGAAGAAAGCGATCCTTGTCAATTTCTTTCGACAGATATTCTTTCTCTACTCCGTCTGGCAATTGTTCCACAACACGTTTTTTCAGGAAATCCATAAATTCTTCCCTGCTGCATCGCTTGCTCTCTAAATCAATCTTCTTGCCGTTTTTCTTAACCATCCCAACGTACGCACAATAATTCTTCACGCTGCTATCTGTCACAAGAAAGGTTTCTTTGTACATCTCTTTTGTCAGATTATTCCGGATTACTTTCTTAAGAAAAGCAAGATCTTCCTTATGTTTTTCATATGTCTTAACTTTTGCCTCTGAAATTGATGCGCTCTCGCCTAAAATATCTGTAAGTACTGACCAATCATAGACGGCTTTTGCAGAAGCGATAATATAAAACTGTTCCCCGACATCGCTCTCTACGCTACCGATATAATCATCATACCCTCCGTCCGCGAAACAAATCTTCGGTTTCTCTATGGAATCAAGATCTTCCCTCCCGAAAATGTCACTCAGTTTGACCGTTCCGCCCGAAATAAGATTTAAGATTGCCTTCTCACAAACGGTTGTTGCCTTCAGGGTCTTGATCAAGTGCGTCTTTTTCGCAGAACGTGTAAGATTTCTATCCTTAAGTGTCTGTTTTACAAATTCAAGTTCCTCGTCCCCAAACCCAAGATTGAAATCCAATTCCTCATCCTGAATATTTGAAATCATCTGACAAAATGTGTTTGTGAAATCCGTGACTTGTCCAATATCTCCGGAAAGCAGGAAATGCCCCCTGTGTTTCATCATATGGTGCAATGCTAAATACACCAGACGAATATCTGGCATCGTATCTGTCTCCATCAGCATTTTTCTCAAATGGTAAATCGTCGGAAATTCTTTATGATATTCTTTATCCGTATATGCTTTATCAACAAATAATGCATATGGAAGTTCCGGGCAGTTTCCGTCTGCATCGCGCTTATCTTCCGGGTAATATTTGCTTTCTTTCATACGAAGATAGAAACCCGGATCAACTTTACTGATTTCCTCTGCAAATAACTCCTGAAGAAGTTGTATTCTCCATCCACGGCGATCAAGATTACGACGCGCCGTCCGATGCATTCTTCTTTCTTCTGCTGTATTGGCACTTTCAAATAAACGAACTCCCCAAAGTGACTTACCATGGTGCCTTAACACCTGATACTGATCATTGGTAACCGCCCACCCCAACGATCCGGTTCCCATATCCAGACCTAAGAAATAATCCTGTTCCATAAAAAACCTCCTCCAACTATATTGACATTTGTAAACAATTTATCTATACTAAAAATCAGTTTAGTACCATACTAAATTTACATCATAAGTTCAAATAACGATTTATCGAAAACGCCATCGTTAGATGGTCCACAGTGTGTGGAACGAAAACTGTTGTCTTCATAGACAGCAGTTTTTTTGTTGTCTAAAATTAGAAATGAAACATGGTTATGATTCAGTACTGTGGGAACAGCAAGAACCAGGAAGTAGAATTGTTGAAAATAGGAAAGAAAAGATGTAAAAAATCAAAATATATGGTAAAATTAGATAAAATGTAGAAAATGGAGGAAAGAATAGATGAAAGGGGAATATTATCTCGGACTTGATATGGGAAGCAGTTCGGTTGGATGGGCTGTGACAAATGAGAAGTACGAAATTTTGCGCGCACATGGAAAAACACTTTGGGGTGTACGGCTATTTGACAGTGCACAGACTGCAGAAGAGAGAAGAGGGTTTCGGACAGCAAAACGAAGATTGGATCGTCGTAATTGGAGAATAGAATTGCTGCAGAAAATTTTTGCGGAAGAAGTAGAAAAGATAGATGATGGATTTTTTCGCAGAATGAAAGAGAGTCGTTACTGGCCAGAGGATAAGCGTGACAGGCAGGGAAAGTGTCCGGAACTTCCCTATGCATTGTTTGCGGATGATGATTACACAGACAAAGAATATCATAAACAGTTTCCAACCATCTATCATCTGAGAAAATGGTTAATGGAAACTGACGAAACGCCTGATATTCGCCTGATATATCTTGCTCTGCATCATATGATGAAACACAGAGGCCATTTTCTATTAAACGGAAATATCGAACAGGTAAGAGAATTTCAGACAACATTTGAACAGTTCCTTGAAGCAGTGAGGGCAGAAGAACTTGGCTTTTCTTCCGAGATTGGAGTGGAAAGAAGCAAGGAAATAGAGGCAATTTTAAAAGACCGAACATTGACCAAATCTGCGAAAAAGACAAAAGCAGTAAAAGCAATGCGGGCAGAAACATCCTGTGAAAAAGAGTGGCTGGGATTGATTACCGGTGGAACAGCAAAACTGGGAAATCTGTTTGGGGAAAAACAGATGGATACACTGGAACGGCCAAAACTTTGCTTCGCAGATGCAGGTTATGAAGAATACGCTGGAGAGATCGAAGCAGAGCTGGGAGAAAAATATGTATTAATTGAACACGCAAAAGCAGTGTACGATTGGGCTGTTCTGGCTGATATTTTGCAGAACTATTCTTCTCTTTCAGAGGCAAAAGTGGCACTTTATGAAAAGCATAAAAAAGATCTGAAAGATCTGAAAAAGCTGGTCAGAGAGAATCTTTCAAGGGAAGAATATCAGAGACTGTTTGCAAAAAAGGATGAAAAAGCTAATTATTATGCGTATATCAAGGCACCAAAACAATGTAGTCAGGAAGACTTTTACGGTTATCTGAAAAAGAATATTCTGGGCAAGATATCAGATGTGACGAAAGTATCCTGTATGCAGAAGGAAATGGAAATGGGAACGTTTCTTCCGAAACAGACTGTAAAAGACAACAGTGTCATTCCGTATCAGATTCATTTATATGAATTAAATGCAATCCTGAAAAATCTGGAAGATAAAGTTCCGCTACTGAAAGAGAATGGAGAGAAGATTCAAAAGATTTTCACATTCCGCATTCCGTACTACGTAGGACCCTTAAACGGAATTCGAAAAAAAGGGGAGAAGAGTAACTGGGCGGTACGAAAAGAAGGCAAAATATATCCATGGAACTTCGATGAGATGGTAGATTTGGAAGCAAGTGCAGAGCAGTTTATTCGAAGAATGACGAATAAATGTACTTATCTGCCAAGTGAAGATGTTTTACCAAAGTATTCTCTGCTGTATAGCAAATACGAAGTTTTAAATGAATTAAATAATCTGCGTTTGGATGGAGAAAAGATATCTGTAGAGCAGAAACAGAAAATATATGAAGAAGTATTCCAGAAAAGCAGAAAAGTTACACAGAAAAAACTGAAAAACTATTTAGTGAAAGAAGGAATTACCGGAAAAGAAGTTGAAATTACCGGAATTGATGGTGATTTCAAGAGTTCTCTTACGGCATACCATGACTTTAAAGAGAAATTAACAAATCTGTCACTGAACCAGGCGGAAAAAGAATGCATCATCCTGAACGTAACGCTGTTTGGAGATGATAAAGCGATACTGAAACAGAGATTAAAGAAACTGTTTCCGGAGTTGACAGAAAAACAAAGAGACAGCATAAGTAAACTGCCGTATCGTGGTTGGGGAAGACTCTCAAAAGTGTTTTTGGAAGAGACGGAAGCACCGGCACCGGAAACGGGAGAGGCATGGTCTATTATTCGGGCTTTGTGGGAGACGAATGACAATCTGATGCAACTGCTTAGCGAAAAATATTTGTTTGCATCGGCAATCGAAGAAAAGAATGGAAACGAACAGAAAAAACGGGATATTTCGTATGAATTAGTCGAGGAACTTTACGTATCACCGGCAGTGAAGCGGCAGATTTGGCAGAGCCTTTTGATTGTAAAGGAAATCTGTAAAGTAATGGGAAACCCACCGAAACGTGTTTTTATAGAAATGGCAAGAGAAAAAACCGATCAGGGAAGAACCTCTTCAAGAAAAAAGAAACTGCTGGAACTCTATAAAAAATGTAAAGCGGAAGAAAAAGACTGGATAGATGAGATTGAAAAACGTTCCGATGCGGAAATGAGAAGAGACAAGCTGTATTTGTATTATACGCAAAAAGGAAAATGCATGTATTCCGGTGAAACAATTGAACTGGAGGAATTGTGGGATAATCAGAAGTATGACATTGATCATATTTTTCCACAGTCCAAAGTGATGGATGATAGCCTGGATAACCGGGTACTTGTAAAGAAAAAGTGTAATCAGATGAAAGAGGATAAATATCCGATCGATGAAACAGTTCGGAAAAAAATGCAGCCATTCTGGAAATCTTTAGTGGATGCCGGATTGATCAGTGAAGAAAAATATAAACGGCTGATAAGAAGAAACGGATTTGAACCGTCTGAATTGGCTGGATTTATTTCCAGGCAGCTGGTGGAAACTCGTCAGAGTACAAAAGCGGCAGCAAGTATTCTGCAGCAGGTGATCCCGGATACACAGATTGTTTATGTGAAAGCGCCAACCGTTTCAAAGTTCCGTAAGGATTTTAAATTTCTGAAGGTACGGGAGATGAATGATTATCATCATGCGAAGGATGCTTATTTGAATATTGTCGTTGGCAACGCATATTTTGTAAAATTCACATCAAATCCGATTCACTTCATTAAGGAAAATCCGGGAAGAAGTTATAATCTGAAGAAGATGTTTGAACAGGAAAGAATTGAACGAAACGGAGAAATTGCCTGGGAAGGCGGGAACGGAACCATTGTGACAGTCCGAAAGTTTATGGAAAAGAACAACATTCTTGTGACGCGAAGATCGTATGAGGCAACAGGTGCATTGTTTGACCAGCAGATTGTCAAAAAAGGAAAAGGTCAGGTTCCGATCAAGAGCAGTGATGAACGGCTTTGTGATATACAGAAGTATGGAGGATATAACAAAGAGGCGGGAGCTTACTTTGTACTGGCAGAATCGGAGGGCAAAAAGGGAAAGAAAATACGAACAATCGAGTATGTGCCGATTCGTCTGAAAAAGGAAATTCAGAAGTCAGAAGAAAATATAATTCGGTATCTGGAAGAGGAAAGACAGTTAAAGAATCCGCGAGTGCTGGTGCCGGAAATCAAAATAGATACTCTGTTTTGTGTGGACGGATTTTATATGTGGGTTTCCGGAAGATCAGGAGATCAGCTATTGATGCAAGGTGCAAATCAGCTGGTACTTTCCCAGGAAGAAATGGAAATACTGAAAAAAATAGTACAGTACGTGGAACGTAAAAAACAGAATAAAGAACTGAAAATTTACGATTCCGACCATTTAGAAGAAAAGAAGGTGGTGATGCAGTATGAAACCTTTTTAAATAAATTAACAAATACGGTATATGCAAAAAAACTTGGAGCACAGGCAAAGACATTAACGGAAAAAAGAGAAAAATTTAAAGAATTATGCATAGAAGAAAAGTGTATCGTTTTGTATGAAATTTTACATTTTTTCCAGTGCCAGAGTGTTACCGCTGATTTGAAATTAATTGGAGGATCTGGAAGAGCAGGAATTTTGTATCTCAACAAAAATATAACCGATTGCAGTCGAATCGAAATGATTCATCAATCGCCAACCGGTATTTACGAGCAGGCAGTAGACCTGAATGCATTATGAGCTGGCGGATTGTGGTTATTTCCAAACGGGCAAAGCTGGACTATCAGCTTGGTTATCTTGTGGTGCGAAATGAGGAAGTAACAAAAATACATTTAAGTGAAATATCAACCATTCTGATTGAGTCAACAGCAGCAACAGTCACAACAAGTCTGCTGGCAGAGCTGACAAAAAAGAAAATAAAAGTGATTTTTTGCGATGAAAAGAGAAATCCATCGTCGGAACTGGTTGGGTATTACGGAAGTCATGATACCAGCAATAAGGTCAGAAAGCAGATTCAGTGGAGCCGGCACAGTAAAGAAGCGATCTGGACAGAGATTGTGACGGAAAAAATACGAAAGCAGAAGGAACTGTTAAAAAATCTGGGAAAGGAAGAAGCGGGTCTGTTAGAAGCATATTTACAGGAGATTGGCTGGAACGATGAGACAAACCGGGAAGGGCATGCGGCAAAGGTATATTTTAATGCGTTGTTCGGTATGACATTTACCAGAACTGCGGATTGTCCGGAAAATGCAGCGCTGAATTACGGATATAGCATTTTGTTGTCTGCGTTTGCGAGAGAAATTGTAGCGAGCGGTTATATTACACAGCTCGGACTCTTTCATGATAATATGTTTAATCAGTTTAATCTGGCGTCCGATTTGATGGAACCGTTCCGTGTTCTGATTGACCGGGAAGTAATCCAAATGCAGAGGAAAGAATTTACGCATGAGGAAAAAATACAATTGGTCAATGTATTAAACAACGAAGTCATGATAGACGGGAAAACACAGTATGTGAATAATGCCATAAAAATTTACTGTAAAAGTGTATTTGATGCCTTAAATGAGAATGACAGTGCATTGATCCGGTTTTACGGCCTATGAGTTATCGTTTTATGAGAGTATTGGTACTGTTTGATCTTCCGGTGCTGACGGGCGATCAGAGAAGAGAATATGCGAGATTTCGAAAGTTTTTATTGAAAAGCGGATTCCTGATGCTCCAGGAATCCGTATACTGTAAGCTTGCGTTAAATACAACTGCAGTGAATGGAATCGTGGATCAGATTCATAAAAATAAGCCGGAAGAAGGCCTGCTACAGCTTTTAACGGTGACTGAGAAGCAGTATGCGAAAATGGATCTGATTGTTGGGAACGTAAAGAGCGAAGTGTTGAATACGGATGAAAGGCTGGTGATTTTATGAAACTGGTACATGTGGACTTGGAAAAACCTATTGCGATTCATCGGAACTGTCCCACGGAATGGATTATAGAATCACCGGAGCTGTTTTTAAAATATGTGGAGCAGCTGCAAAAACAAAATCAGGGAGAGGAGGGAAATTTCGTACTTTCTAAAGCTGACACAGAGCTGAATATGAAAAGAGATGTGGAATTGGTATTAACGCCCTTTTCTCTTGATTTTGCGGATCACAGAATACAAAAACGGTTATTTACAGAGCTGGTCAAAAGTGCGCAAAATGAAGAAATGTTTCTGGAAACACAGAGAATTATTGCGGAACTGAAGAAATACATCTATCAATTGGAAGCTGTCAGTGGGTACGAATTGGAACAAAATGAGGAAATCGATTTGAGCGCACTCCTAAAATTGATGGGAGTTCAGACAGAAACCGAAAAAGAGATGGGACTTCTGGAAAAATTAACGCAATATATCAAAGTTATGGCCGAACTTCTCCAAAAAGAACTGGTGATTCTCATAAATATTCGGTCCTATCTGAACGAAACACAAATAAACAAACTCTCCCAAATGGCATGCTACTATGAAATATCCTTGCTTTTCATAGAAAATATACAAAGGGACTTTTCGAATCAGAGAGAATATTATATAATTGACAAAGATGGATGTGATGTCTATTAATATCCATCGGATGTTTGAGTACCTGTTTTGTGCAGATGAAAGCAGTTCATTTTTAAATTTGAGGTTTGAGAATGATGTAAAAATGTATGGTACTCAAACCTCCCCTGCTTTGATCTCCTTTGTGGCATAGTTTGAGAATGATGTAAAAATGTATGGTACTCAAACAAATGCCGTCAGAGTCCCAATTTGCCGCCTGTTTGAGAATGATGTAAAAATGTATGGTACTCAAACAAGGAGTAGTGAGCAATGAGAACAGAAAGCGTTTGAGAATGATGTAAAAATGTATGGTACTCAAACCTTGTACATCGGCTGTCCGTCAACTTCCATGTTTGAGAATGATGTAAAAATGTATGGTACTCAAACTATTTTGTGCGCTTTTGGGCATCCCGGATCAGTTTGAGAATGATGTAAAAATGTATGGTACTCAAACAGAAATCTGGCCGATCTGGTGAAGATCTCGGTTTGAGAATGATGTAAAAATGTATGGTACTCAAACAGGACGCAAGCGTCGCCATTCATCAGCCAGGTTTGAGAATGATGTAAAAATGTATGGTACTCAAACAATCCGATAACCCTCCAATGTTGTTTCCGGGTTTGAGAATGATGTAAAAATGTATGGTACTCAAACTTTTTCTTGTTGTTGTCCAGTCGTGTTGTCGTTTGAGAATGATGTAAAAATGTATGGTACTCAAACACATTGTTTTCATGCACAGGTATAAGCCTAGTTTGAGAATGATGTAAAAATGTATGGTACTCAAACTGACGATATGCCACCCGCCGAATGGGAAGAGTTTGAGAATGATGTAAAAATGTATGGTACTCAAACTTTCCACCTCCCCTAAATCTGTAAGTAATGGTTTGAGAATGATGTAAAAATGTATAGTACTCAAACATTTTCAGGGCAAATTCTGCTAAATCGTACGTTTGAGAATGATGTAAAATTTATTTTTGTGAACAACAAGAATAGATAATTCAAAATGAAATATTCAGAAGACAGTATGAAATCGACTTAATTGTCTTTTTCTTGCTGTCTTTTTCCTTGTCTCAAAGCGCCGCACCATGTATAATAAAACCACAAGAATTTCATTTCATAGTTTTTACAGGAGGAACCTGAATCATGATCCTTGCAATAGACATCGGCAACACGAACATCGTCCTTGGGTGTGTGGAAGGGAAAAAAACATACTTCATCGAAAGACTCTCCACGGACAAGGCAAAAACAGAGCTGGAATACGCAGTCAGCCTGAAAAATGTACTGGAACTGTATGAGATTCCGGTGGAGCAGATCGAAGGAGGTATCATCTCTTCCGTTGTTCCGCAGGTGACAGAGCTCTGCCGGAGTGCGGCAGAAAAAGTGATTAAAAAGCCGGTCAAAGTTGTCGGCCCCGGTGTGAAGACCGGACTTAATATCAAACTGGACGACCCCGCAACGGCAGGAAGCGATCTTGTTGTTGTAGCAGTAGCAGCGCTGAATGAATACACATGTCCGCAGATTCTTATCGATATGGGAACTGCCACGACGATGAGTGTACTTGATCAGAAAGGAAGCTTCATCGGAGGCGTGATTCTTCCGGGACTTCGTACTTCGCTGGATGCTCTCGTATCAAATGCCGCGCAGCTTAGCCAGACCAGTCTGACAGCACCGAAAAAAGTCATTGGCAAAAATACGCTGGACTGTATGAAAGGCGGTATGATTTATGGAAACGCTGCCAGCATCGACGGCATGATCGAACGGATGGAAGAAGAACTTGGCTGCAAATGCACGATTGTGGCTACCGGAGGTCTGGCGAAAGCTGTGATTCCGCACTGCAGACATGACATCATCATCGATGAGAATCTGCTCCTGAAAGGTCTTCAGATCATCTACGAGAAAAACAGGTAGGGAAACCGTTTGTTGACAAAGTTTGCGAATTGTTATAACATATGTATAACAAAACGATACGAGAAAGCAGGGTGTAACTATGTATTATGAGACAATACAGATCGATTTCAACAGCGATGAAGCGATCTATATCCAGCTGAGAAATCAGATTATTCTGGGTATTGCCACTTCCAGAATTCAGGAAGGAGATACTCTACCTTCGGTAAGACAGCTCGCAGACAATATCGGTATCAACATGCATACCGTAAATAAGGCCTACAGCGTACTCCGGCAGGAGGGGCTTCTTTCGATTGACCGAAGAAAAGGAGCCGTTATCTCTATCGATGCGGATAAACTGTATGCCATGCAGGAACTGCGCGAAGATCTGCAGGTGATTCTTGCAAAAGCCGTCTGCAAAAATATATCAAAAGAAGAAGTACATCAGCTTGTAGATGAAATTTACAGCAATTACGCAGACGAAACATGAAGGAGACAATAGTATTATGAGAGAAGGATATACCAGTCAGGCAAAAAAAGCACTGGCATATGCGGTTAGGACAGCTGAAAAATGTGGACATAATTACGTAGGAACCGAACACCTTCTGATCGGACTTCTGAACGTGGAGGATGGCACAGCAGGCATGGTGCTTTCTGAGTTTCACGTAGATGCCGGACAGCTTACCGAACTGATTGACCGTCTGATTGCACCAGGCGGAAACACCGTGACCGAATCCCGACCGGGCTATACTCCGCGGGTACGCAGAGTGCTTGAAAATGCAGAAGCGGAGGCAGCGCGTTTTAAGAGCAGAGCTGTGGGAACCGAGCATCTGCTGATCGCAATCTTAAAAGAAAGTGACTGTGTTGCTACCCGTTTGCTTTTTACCATGGGGATCAACATTCAGAAACTATATGGAGCAATCCTTACTGCCATGGGCGAGGCACCGCTGCAGGGCGGTGCAAGCGGAAATGCAAATACCGGCCGCGGACCGCAGACAAGAGGTGGAGCGCAGACCAGCGAAACGCCGGCACTGGACCAGTACAGCCGGGATCTAACTGAGCTTGCGCGCGAAGGAAAACTCGATCCGGTTGTCGGCCGTGGGCAGGAAATTGAGCGTGTCATTCAGATCTTAAGTCGCCGGACAAAAAACAACCCGTGTCTGATCGGAGAGCCGGGTGTCGGAAAAACGGCGATTGCGGAAGGTCTGGCGCAGCGGATTGCCCTTGGCATTGTGCCGGAAACGATCCGCGATAAGCGAGTTGTTGTCCTTGACCTTTCCGGAATGGTAGCCGGAAGCAAATACCGCGGTGAGTTCGAAGAACGTATCAAACGTGTCGTCAAGGAAGTGACGGACAATGAAAATATTCTGCTGTTCATCGATGAACTTCACACCATCATCGGGGCCGGCGGTGCAGAGGGAGCACTCGATGCATCCAATATCTTAAAACCGTCCCTTTCCCGCGGAGAAATTCAGCTCATCGGTGCAACCACGCTCGAAGAATACCGTAAATACATCGAAAAAGATGCCGCATTGGAGCGCCGTTTCCAGCCGGTGAAAGTAGAAGAACCGACAGAAAGCGAAGCACTTGATATCTTAAAAGGCCTGCGCCCATACTACGAACGCCACCACGGCGTGGAAATCACCGATGAAGCACTGGAAGCAGCCGTAAAAATGAGCGTCCGCTACATCAACGACCGTTTCCTGCCGGATAAAGCCATCGATCTGATCGATGAGGCATCCGCAGGCGTACAGCTCGCCGGCTACCAGGTGCCGGACAACATGGCAAAAGAGGAGCAGACACTGTTCGAAGTACAGAAAGAAAAAGAATCCGCGATCAGTACCGGCGATTTTGAGCAGGCAAAAGAACTGCAGGCGCGCCAGCAGGAGCTCGAAAAAGATCTGGAGCAGATCCGAAAACGCTTTGAACGCCGTTGCAAAAACAAAAAACTGCAGGTAACAGAAGAAGAAATCGCAAAAACCGTATCCACCTGGACGAAAATTCCGGTACAGCGTCTCGCGGAAGGAGAATCGAAACGTCTGGCAAGACTGGAGCAGACACTCCATAAACGCGTTGTCGGCCAGGAAGAAGCCGTGACAGCTGTGGCAAAAGCCGTAAAACGAGGCAGAGTCGGATTAAAAGACCCGAACCGTCCGACAGGATCCTTCCTGTTTCTTGGACCGACCGGTGTCGGAAAAACAGAACTTTCCAAAGCACTCGCCGAGGCAGTTTTCGGTACAGAGCAGGCCCTGATCCGCGTTGATATGTCGGAATACATGGAGAAACACAGCGTTTCCAAGCTGATCGGTTCCCCTCCGGGATACGTTGGCTACGAGGAAGGCGGCCAGCTCTCTGAAAAAGTGCGCCGCAACCCGTACAGTGTGATCCTGTTCGATGAGATCGAGAAAGCTCACCCGGATGTGTTCAACATTCTGCTGCAGGTACTTGATGATGGCCATATCACCGACGCGCAGGGCAGAAAAGTTGATTTCAAACAGACCTGCATTATCATGACATCCAATGCCGGAGCACAGAACATTGTAGCGCCGAAACGCCTTGGATTCCTTTCGACAGAAGATGAGCGGAAAGACTACGAATACATGAAGGGCCAGGTGATGGAAGAAGTCAAACGGATGTTTAAGCCGGAATTCCTGAACCGAATCGACGAGATTATTGTATTCCATCAGCTTACCAAGGCGGATATGAAGAAGATTCTGCAGATTCTGCTCAAAGATCTGGAGCGCCGCTGCAAGGAGCAGATGGACATTGAATTGAAAGTCCGTGACACCGTGAAAGAATATCTCGTGGAAAACAGCTTCGACAGCAAGTACGGTGCCCGCCCGTTAAAACGCGCGATCCAGAGCAAAATTGAGGATCCGCTCGCAGAAGCCATCCTGAACGGAGAAGTGAAAAAAGGCGATACCGTTGCGGCTGGAATGAATAAGAAAGAGATTACATTTAAGGTTCTTGAGAAAAAATAATATAAAATTCCATAAATTATATGGTAAAATCTTTTCGATTATGGTATGATTTTCACAAACAAACGAAACACCACAAAAGACAAGACCAGGAGGGCATTTACAAATGTCAGTAGTAAAAGAATTAATCCGCACAGAGGCAGACGGAGGCATCAGCTTCGGAGATTATGAGCTTGCGGCAAAGGCAAAAAAATCTGATTTTGAGCACAGAGGAGATCTGTATAAAGTAAAAACCTTTAAGGAAATCACAAAGCTGGAGAGAAACGGACTGTTCGTATACGAATCCGTTCCGGGAACAGCAGTTACCGATCTGAACGTATTCGACGGCGGCATGACCTTCAAAGTAGAAGGACCGGAGGATGCACAGATCACCGTTGAAATGGAAGCAGAGACCGAATACAAGGTGCTGCTCGACGGTGTAAACGTTGGCCACATGACCACAAACCTCGGCGGAAAACTTTCCTTCAGCGTAGAGCTGGAAAAAGCAGAGAATGTAGCAGTAGAAATCGTAAAAGCATGATGAAGTAAAAAGAAGGCTGTCGCAGAACGTGTGCGGCAGCTTTTTTTGACAATTATAAGGGAGACACAACTATGGCAAAAGCAAAAAAAACAGCCTTTTTCTGCCAGAACTGCGGATATGAGTCAGCAAAATGGATGGGCCAGTGTCCGGCGTGCAGAGAATGGAATACGTTTGTGGAGGAACCGACGGCGGCCAAAACACCGGCGGGAAACCAGGGGCTCGGAAGCCACAGCGCAGCGGGCAGAAAGCCGGTGCATCTGACGGAAATTTCAACAGGAAAAGAAGAGCGTATCCCGACGGGAATCGGAGAACTCGACCGGGTGCTCGGCGGAGGAATCGTGCCGGGTTCCCTGACACTGGTCGGCGGCGATCCGGGAATTGGAAAATCCACACTCCTTCTGCAGGTGTGCCGCATGCTGTCCACAGCAGGACATCAGGTTTTATACATTTCCGGTGAGGAGTCCCTGCGCCAGATCAAACTGCGCGCCGTGCGGATCGGAGAATTTAATGAAAATCTGTCCCTGCTCTGTGAGACGAATCTTGACATCATCCGCGCCGTCATGGAAAAAGAGAAGCCGGAGATGGCTGTCATCGACTCGATCCAGACCATGTACAACGAGGAGGTCAGCTCCGCGCCGGGCAGTGTATCCCAGGTCCGGGAATCGACGAATGTGCTGATGCAGATTGCAAAGGGAATGGGGATTTCGATCTTTATCGTCGGTCATGTGACAAAAGACGGTAATGTGGCCGGCCCGCGTGTGCTGGAACATATGGTAGATACCGTGCTGTACTTCGAGGGCGACCGTCATGCGTCCTACCGGATTCTACGCGGCGTCAAAAACCGTTTTGGTTCTACAAATGAAATCGGCGTCTTCGAAATGCAGACAGAGGGACTCGTGGAAGTGAAAAATCCATCGGAATACATGCTGAACGGACGGCCGGAGGGAGCTTCCGGTTCGGCTGTCGCATGCTCCATGGAGGGAACGCGCCCGATCCTGATCGAGATTCAGGCACTGGTCTGCCACAGTAATTTTGGAATCCCGCGCCGCACTGCAGCAGGATGCGATTTCAACCGCGTGAACCTGCTGATGGCAGTGCTGGAAAAACGCGCAAGAATCAATCTCTCGACAAGCGATGCCTACGTCAACATCGCAGGCGGAATCAAGATGAATGAGCCGGCGATCGATCTTGGCATCGCACTTGCCGTCGTATCGAGCTACAAAGATCAGGTGATCGATGAGAAAACGGTCGTATTTGGCGAGGTCGGCTTAAGCGGTGAGGTCCGCGCCGTCAGCATGGCGGAACAGCGTGTGCTGGAAGCAAAAAAACTGGGCTTCGAGCGGGTGATTTTACCTGCTGTCTGCATGAAGTCCGTGGAGAAAATCGGTGGAATCGCACTGATTCCGGTGGAAAATATTCAGGATGCGATTCTGCGCGTGGGGAAAAATTAGAAGGAAGTTGTGGAAAAAGGACCGGCGTGTGATGCGTACGGTCTTTTTTAAAAAATTCAGATAAAATATAAAATATGCAGAATTAACTATATTTTTCTAAAAATAAGAAAATTCGAAAAAAGGT
>ERZ840371.2052-NODE-2052-length-18967-cov-3.612151_pt1 | contig 18967 bp, 18 predicted proteins | sample MGYA00519937_ERZ840371 | MGnify/ENA primary metagenome ERZ840371 (study PRJEB31850, sample SAMEA3708873) | human gut metagenome | biome: human gut; feature: human-associated habitat; material: faeces | place: China | collected 2014 ... | reverse complement strand
GTACGATTGCCGTAATACAGCAACAAATGACCATTGGAACGGCTAAAACAGTAAATCCGGCTAAAAATCGTCCAAAGAACATTGCAGTACGAGAAACCGGCAAGGCATGATAGAAATCCGTACTGCGTTTGTTATGCATGAATCGAAACAATAAAACAGCAGTAATAAAAGCAGAGCAAGAACCATATGTAAATATAAAATGGAGTAAAGCATATGAATTGGCCAAAGGAATAGGTGGAGGAGAAGGAGCAACAACATATTTATGTTCAAGTTATTCATGGGATACAGCGATTAATTTCATACAAAATACAACAGGAAAAAATTATGCAACAAGTATAATAGGATTTAATGGAAATTGGAAAGGTCAAGAAGTAAAAGACAGTAGTGGAAAAGTAATAAAACCAGTAAACACAGCCCAAAGATTAAATACAGGATTAACAACAGCATTATGTAATATATATGATATGGGAGGAAATGTAGGAGAATTTACAACAGAGTTAAATCCAGGTACGTCTGAGACGGTGGTTCTGCGAGGTGGTGACTTCTACGACAACGTTCCCGCAGGTAGCCGCTGGGACAGGTATTCTGGTGGTGCCTATAGCAGTTATGGTTTTCGAGCCACTTTATTTTTAAAGTAGCTCTGTCTACTGTTACAGCATTATAAAGAGGAGAAAATTAGACGAAAAGTGTCAAAATAAAATTATATAAAATTAAGGAAATAGAAATTTGATATGACAATAAATAATACATTAGATAAATATAGAACATCTGGAACATTAATATTAATACCCAAAACAGAAGAATATGTAAAATATGTTTTTCAGATTTTAATAAAAATACCAAGGATAGAAAAATTTAATATAGGTTCAGAAATAAAAACTTCTGCATTACAAATGTTAGAGTATGCGCATTTTATAAATAAAGATAGAAAAGATGCTTATACATAATAAAATAGATGCATTAATTAGTTATAATAGGTCAATGATAAGAATATTAAATGATGAAAAATCAATATCATCAAAAAATTATGAAACAGCAATAAATAAATTAGCTGAATTAGGAAGAATTATAGGAGGATTGCTAAAAGCAAATCCTAATATTAGAAAAGGTAATTAATGAATAGTGTAATAATTAGTGGAACAATTAAGAATATTGTGTATAAGTTAGTTGATAGGGGAAATATCTATGCATTAATAATATTAAAGCTTGAAGTTGAAAAATGTAAGAAAAATATAGAAATTATTGGAAAAAATAGATTAGCAGATGATATTTATAGAAAGTATAGTGTTATGGATAACGTAATAATTAATGGATACTTAAGGAAAATAAAAGATAACATGATAATAATAGTGAAAGATATTGAAAAGATATAAAAGGTTTGTGGGAAAATGGCAAAATGGATAAGGAATCAATATGACAAGGCATTGACATATGAAAAATTAATGAATTCGCATAAAAGGTCAAAAAGTGGAAAAGGGTTAAGAAGAGAAGTTATATTATTTTCATTGAAAGAAGAAGAATATATTGAATATTTATATGAAAAATTAACTGCATACGGAAATTCAGATTATTATGCATTTCATATGCCTGGACATAAACGTAACATGGAGCTCATGAGAGCCAGGTTACCATATAATATTGATATAACGGAGATAGATGGATTTGATGATCTTCATCATGCAGAAGGATTGTTGAAAGAATTACAGGAGAATGCAGCCAGAGTATTTCAGGCGGAAGAGACGCATTATCTGGTTAATGGGAGTACAGTCGGACTTTTGAGTGCAGTGATGGGATGTACGGAGCGTGGTGGTAGAATCTTGATGGCAAGAAATTGTCATAAATCAGTATACAATGCGGTATATATAAATGAATTACGCCCAGTATATATTTATCCGGAGTTTTCGGAAGAGACAGATCTTAATGGTGAGATCCATGTAGACCAGATAAAGAAGTTACTTGAAGAATATGAAGATATTCAGGCAGTTGTCATTGTTTCACCGACTTATGAAGGAGTTGTGTCGGATATTGAAGCAATTGCGGAAATCGTGCATGAATATAAGATTCCGCTGATCGTCGATGAAGCGCATGGTGCACATTTTGGATTTCATTCCTATTTTCCGCAAAATGCGAATACACGGGGGGCTGATGTGGTGATCCACAGTCTTCACAAGACACTTCCGTCTTTAACTCAGACAGCATTGCTTCATATAAATGGGAGATATGTTGATCGTGAAAGGATAAGAAATTATTTGCATATGCTTCAATCCAGCAGTCCTTCTTATATTTTAATGGCATCCATTGATGAGTGTGTCCGGGCAATGGATGAGCGCAGGGAAGAAATCATGGATACTTATGTTGAGCGTTTGCAGCAAGCAAGAGAGAGACTGAAGCAGTTAAAGAATATAAAATTAATTGAGACAGAACATTTTGACCGGTCAAAGATAGTATTATCTGTAAAAAATCTTAAGAATACAGATGGGGAAGTTTTGAATGGAAAACGATTTCAGGAAATGCTGAGATCTTATCATTTGGAGATGGAGATGGCTTCCGGGTCTTACGTGATCGCTATGACAGGACCGGGAGATACACAAGAAGGAATGGACAGATTGGTTCAGGCGGTGATGGAGATTGATAAAAATATTCTGTGCGAAGAACTTTCAGGGAATGACGAGGATCATACTATAAAAAATATTTCTTATGAAATGATTCCATTAGAACAGGCATATTCTTCCTTTGAAGCAGGGAGAATGGAAGGGGAGAATGTGAAATGGAATGAGGCATCAGGAAGAATCTCATTGGAATATGTCTATCTTTATCCACCGGGAATCCCAATGATTGTTCCCGGAGAGAGAATTACTTCTACTATTGTGCAAAAGATGGTAAAATATAAAGAGATGGGTTTTTCCATTGAAGGACTAAGTCAGGAGAATTGTTTATTAGTTGCGGGGAATCCAGAATAAAGAACCGACAGGCTGGAAGTTGAGAATACGAATCCAGATGCATGTTTAAGAGCAGGAGAAAAAGTATGGGTAAAATATTTTATATTATGGGGAAAAGCGCTTCCGGGAAGGATACGATTTACAAAGAATTGATGGAAAAGATGCCAAAATTTCATTCAATCGTTCCATATACAACACGTCCAATGCGTGAGGGTGAGAAGGACGGAGTGGAATATTTCTTTGTAGATCAGGAACGATTTGATGAGATGATGGACGAGGAGAAAATCATCGAGTTTCGTTCTTACAATACAAAGTGTGGAATCTGGACTTATTTTACAGCAGACGATGGACAGATTGAATTGTGGCAGTATGATTATCTTGTGATCGGAACAATTGAGTCATATTATGCATTGAAAGAATATTTTGGTGATGATGTCATGGTTCCATTATATATAGAAGTAGAAGATGGATTAAGACTGTCGAGGGCGTTAGAAAGAGAACGGGCACAGCTGAAACCGCAGTATGCAGAACTGTGTAGAAGATTTCTTGCAGATGCCGAAGATTTCTCGGAGGAGAATCTGGAAAGGGCGGGAATCAAGCGGAGATTTCAAAATATTGATAAGGAAACTTGTATGGAAGAAATTTTGCGAGAAATAAACGTGAATTTATGATATACTTAAATGGTAGTTCATAGTTTTGTAAGAAAATGATGTTAAAATTATGAATATACTATTGTTAGGTGGATAATTGTGAGAATATTATCCGCTAAAGATGAAATAAGATACACGGCAGGTGATAGAAATGAGTAGTTTTAAAGATGTAGTAGGGCACAAAAACATAATCAAGTATATTTCGAGCGCAGTTCAGGCTGATGCAGTATCGCATGCATATATTCTGAATGGCGAAAGAGGATCTGGAAAGCGGCTTCTTGCGAATCTTTTTGCTATGAGCCTGCAGTGCCAGAATCGTGAGGAAGACGGAGAGGCATGTGGGAAATGTCAGTCCTGTAAACAGGCACAGAACGGTAATCAGCCGGATATTATTAAGGTGACACATGAGAAACCGAATACGATCAGTGTTGATGATATTCGTACACAGGTTAATAATGATATTGTGATCAAGCCGTACAGCAGCAAGTATAAGATTTATATTATTCCAGAGGCAGACTTAATGAGTGCCCAGGCACAGAATGCATTGCTTAAGACAATTGAGGAGCCACCGGAATATGCGGTGATCATGCTTCTGACAGAGAATGCAGAGGCTTTACTGCCAACGATTCGTTCCAGATGCGTTATGATGAAACTTCGTAATATTAAAGATCAGCTTGTAAAGAAATATCTGATGGAGCAGATGGAGATTCCTGATTATAAAGCAGATGTCTGTGTAGCATTTGCCCAGGGAAATATGGGAAAAGCGATTATGCTTGCGACGTCAGAATATTTCAATGAGATTAAGGAAGAAGTTGTACATTTACTTAGAAATATTGATGAGATGAATGTTTCAGAACTGATGGATGCAGTGAAAAAATGTATGACATATAAGATGGAGATTAACGACTATCTGGATATGATCGCAATCTGGTACAGAGATGTATTAATTTATAAGGCAACTAAGAATGTAGACAGAGTAGTATTTTCTGATCAGCTGAGATATATCAAGGCGCGTGCAAGTAAGAGCTCTTATGAAGGAATTGAGAATATTTTGGACGCAATTGAAAAGGCGAAAGCCAGACTGAAAGCAAATGTTAATTTTGAACTGACAATGGAACTGCTCTTGCTTACAATAAAGGAGAATTAGATACATGACAAAAGTAATAGGAGTAAGATTCCGAACAGCGGGAAAGATTTATTTCTTTTCCCCGGGAGAGTTTGAAATCAAACAGGGGGATCACGTAATCGTGGAGACAGCACGGGGAATCGAGTATGGACGTGTTGTCAGTGCACCAAAAGAGGTGGACGATGATTCAGTGGTTCAGCCTTTGAAGTCTGTGATTCGTATTGCAACGGAGCAGGACGAGAAGACGGTAGAGAAGAATCGTCAGAAAGAGAAAGAGGCTTTTAAGATTTGTCAGGAGAAGATCCGCAAGCATGGACTGGATATGAAACTGATTGAAGCAGAATATACTTTCGATAATAATAAAGTCCTGTTTTATTTTACAGCGGACGGACGTATTGATTTCCGTGAACTTGTAAAGGATCTGGCAGCTGTATTCAGAACAAGAATCGAGCTTCGTCAGATTGGGGTCAGAGATGAGACGAAGATTCGCGGAGGAATTGGTATCTGTGGACGTCCATTATGCTGCAGCACATATTTGACAGAGTTTGCAGCGGTATCAATCAAGATGGCAAAGGAACAGAACCTGTCCCTGAATCCGACAAAGATTTCAGGGGTCTGCGGAAGATTGATGTGTTGTCTGACGAATGAGGAAGAGACTTATGAAGTGCTTAACAGTCAGTTACCTTCTGTTGGAGATAATGTGACAACAAGTGATGGATTGACCGGAACAGTACATTCTTTGAGTGTACTTCGCAGACTTGTGAAAGTTATTGTTAATCTGGAGAATGACGAGAAAGAGATTCGCGAGTATAAGGCGGATGATCTGAAATTCCGTCCGAGAAGAAAGAAACAGAAAGTATCGAAAGAAGAGCAGAAGAAACTAGCTGCGCTTGAGCGGATGGAGAAGAAAGAGGGAGCTTCGAAGTTAGATGACAAATAATCTGAGACCAGGCGAACGTCTGGACGATCTGCAGCTTGGAGGATTAGAATTGATCCAGAATCCTTCAAAATTCTGTTTTGGAGTGGATGCAGTATTTCTCTCTGATTTTGCAAAAGTAAAGCCGGGAGAGACCGTGCTTGATATGGGAACCGGGAATGGAATCATCCCGGTTCTACTTGCAGGAAAGACGAAAGGAAAGCATTTTACAGGGCTTGAGATACAGGCTGAGACTGCAGAAATGGCAAGACGCAGTGTTGCACATAATCATCTGGAAGACAGAATTAACATTGTAACCGGAGATATTAAAGAGGCGGCAGAACGATTTAAGCCGGCCTTTTTTGATGTGATCACAACGAATCCGCCTTATATGTTAGCGGATCATGGACTTCGGAATCCAGATGACAGTAAAGCGATTGCACGGCATGAGGTGTTGTGTACATTAGATGATATTTTAAGAGAAAGTATGCGGCTTCTTCAGGATAAAGGCAGATTTTATATGATTCACAGACCGTTTCGGCTGACAGAGATTTTGACGAAGATGCATGAATATAAGATTGAACCGAAACGGATTCAGTTTATTCATCCGTATATAGATAAAGAACCGACAATGGTTCTAGTGGAAGGAATGCGTGGGGCAAAACCCAGAGTGACGATAGAGCCACCAATCATTATGTATGCGAAGGATGGGACTTTATTGCAGAAGAACGGAAATAATTCTGAAAAGACTGAAAGACAACGGTAATTGTTCGTGGGAGATGAAGATGGCAGGAACATTATATTTGGTGGCAACACCAATTGGTAATCTGGAAGATATGACATTTCGTGCGATCAGAACATTGAAAGAGGTGGATTTGATCGCAGCAGAAGATACAAGAAACAGTATTAAACTGTTAAATCATTTCGAAATACAGACGCCAATGACAAGTTATCATGAATATAACAAGTTTGATAAAGGTCGTAAACTGGTGGAGAAGCTGGAAGAAGGACTGGATATTGCGGTGATTACAGATGCAGGTACACCTGGGATCTCTGATCCGGGAGAAGAACTGGTGAAAATGTGTTATGAAACAGGGATTCGTGTAACTTCTGTTCCGGGACCGGCGGCATGTGTTACAGCGCTTACAATGTCAGGACTTCCGACAAGAAGATTTGCATTTGAGGCATTTCTTCCGACAGATAAGAAAGAACGGGAAGAAGTTTTAAAAGAGATGGCTGCTGAGACAAGAACGATCGTAATGTATGAAGCACCGCATCGTCTGGTAAAGACTTTGAAACTTCTTTCAGAGCGTCTGGGAGATCGAAAAGTAACGGTTTGCAGAGAACTGACCAAAAGGCATGAGACAGCATTTCAATCAACACTTGAAGAATCAGTAGCTTATTATGAGGCGAACGCTCCGAAGGGAGAGTGTGTGATTGTAATTGCAGGGAGAAGCCGGGAAGAAATCCGTCAGGAAGAAAAAGAGCGCTGGGAAGATATGAGTATTGAAGACCATATGGAGTACTATATTTCTCAGGGAGTGGATCGAAAAGAAGCAATGAAAAAGGTTGCGAAAGACCGCGGCGTTCAGAAGCGTGAAATTTATAATTACCTGGAGAAGCAAAAATCATAAGAAGCATGTTTTGAGAGTTGCTTGGGTAAAAAATGAGAGGACAGCTTACATGCTGTCCTCAATTACTTTTCCGTCTTTCATAAAAATGACACGAGAATTCAGGGAAACGGCTTCTTCGTAGTTATTTGTGACATAAAGAACCGTAATTCCAAGCTCTTTGTTAATTTTGAGAATATCATGGATCATATCTTTCCGAAGATCATCATCCTGATGAGCAAAATCTTCATCTACAAGCAGAACTTTTGGGTGGCAGACAATAGCCCGACCGAGTGCAACACGCTGGCGTTCAGAATCAGAAATAGAACGAATTTTTTTCGTAAGAATGTCTGAAATTCCAAGAAAAGCGGCAGCAGTCTTTACGCGGGTACTGATAACTGTACGCGGAAGATCACGAAGCTTCAGTCCAAGTGCCATATTATCATAGACATTCATGTGCTTATAGAGAGCGTAATTCTGAAATGCCATGGCAAGCTTCCGGTCGCGTGGAAGAATGTCATTTAAAAAGGTATTATCAAGATAGATCTTTCCGGAAGTAATATCTTCCAGGCCGCCAATCATACGTAAAATTGTAGATTTTCCGCAGCCGCTTGGTCCGTGGAATACAACAAATTCACCGTCCTCGATCGAGAGGCTGACATCATCTACAGATACGAATCCGTTCGGATATACTTTTTTCAAATGTTCAAATATTAAGCTGGCCATACACAACGCCTCCTGTATCTTATATAGTTGTATTTTATCACAAATAAAGAGGGGATGCATTACTGTTTGGAAACAAATTTGAGAGATGTATAAATAAGGAAGCCGATGCATAAAATTAGAGAAATAACTGTCGGAGTCTGCTATGTTGATTCAATTTTGGAAAAGGCGGAAGAAGCAGTGTGTAAGTATTGTATGTAGTATCAGTATTCTTTTCAGTTCTATTTTCTTTTTAAACGGTTGTGAAGCAACATTTTTAGAAGAAAAAAAGAGCAGTAAAGAAGCGGAGAATGAAAGATTTACATCGTTTACAGAAAAATTGTTTTGCAAAGAGGTGGCTGCAAGCCAGATCAGTCTGCACTATACATTAAAAGAGCCAGAAGCGTATGGGATTGATAAAGCGGATACAGCATATGGAACGATACAGACAGACAGTACTCAGATTAAGACAGCAGCGGAGAATATACAGCAGGCATTGTATACATTTTCTTATGAAAAACTGAGTGTAAAAAATAGAATTACATACGATCTGTTAAAGCAATATCTGAGAAGTTTGAGAGAAGAAGCGGATTATCTGTATTATGAAGAACCGTTAAATACAGTCAATGGAGTACAGACGCAGATTCCAATTGTATTATCTGAATATCAGTTTTATGACAGGACAGATGTGGAAGCGTATCTGGATGTTTTAAGTGAGACAAGGGATTATTTTCAACAGATCATTGCATTTGAAAGAGAAAAAGCAGACAAAGGATTGTTTTTGTCAGATGAAATGGCGGATCAGGTGTTAGAACAATGTAATGCATTTCTTGCAATGGGAAATGGAAATTATCTGTACTCGACATTTGTGTCCAGAATTGGTGAATTACAGGAACTGTCTGAAAAAGAAAAGAGTGATTATATTCAGCAGAACGCCAGGCAGATGGAAGAGCAGGTTTATCCGGCGTATGAGGATTTGATACAGGCGGTTGAGGAATTGAAAGGGAAGGGAACGAATGAAAAAGGATTGTGTTATTTTCCGGAAGGAAGAAAATACTACGAATGGTATATACAGCAGAGTGTAGGAGTGACAGACACGATTCAAGAGCTTGAGCAACTAACACGCAGACAAATTTCAGAAGATATTACCGGTATGGAAGAAGCAGTCAACGAAGCGAAGCAGGCAGCAGCAATATTGGAAGATGGGAAAGCAGAAAGAATCTTAGAAAAGTTAAAAAAAGGGATAGGGACTGCATTTCCTGAGATTCCGAAAACTTCTCTGCGGATAAAATATGTACCGGAGGAAATGCAGGAACATTTAAGTCCCGCATTTTATATGATACCGGCAATTGACTATACAGAAGAAAATGTAATTTATGTAAACCAAATACAGATGCGAGATGATTTGACACTGTTTACAACGTTGGCACATGAGGGGTATCCGGGACATCTGTACCAGACAATCTTTTTTGAAAGCACGGATCCTGATCCCGTCAGGAGTATTTTAAATTTTGGCGGATATGTAGAAGGCTGGGCAACTTATGCGGAGATGTGCAGCTATTATCTGATGCCGTTATCTAAGACTCAGGCAGCAATTCTTCAGAAGAACAGTTCAGTGATTCTTGCACTTTATGCATTGGCAGATATGGGAATCCATTACGAAGGATGGAGCAGAATGGATACGGTAGAATTTTATGCAAGATATGGAATTAAAGATGCTAAAACGGTTGATAAAATCTATAATCTGATTCTGGGATCGCCGGGAAATTATTTGAAATATTATATCGGATATATAAAATTTCTGGAGTTGAAAAAGGAATGGATAAAATCTGGAAATCAATCCCAGAAAGAATTCCATAAAGCTGTGCTGAGTGTGGGTCCGGCGCCTTTTGAAATTGTAGGAAAATATTTTTCTCTGTGATTCATTCTGTGTTATAATATCCACAGACACAAAATAATAAGAGGCGGTGTCTCAAGAAAAGAGTCACTGCTTTTTCATTTATTATAGAGAAACTATTTAGAAAGACAGGAGGACGTGAAAAATGAAATTAATGATTGCATCTGACATCCATGGCTCAGCATTTTATTGTGAGCAGATGCTTGAGGCTTATAAAAGAGAAGGCGCAGACAAATTATTATTATTAGGGGATATTCTTTATCATGGACCGAGAAATGATCTGCCGGAAGGATATGCACCGAAGGCAGTGATCGCAATGCTTAATCCAATGAAGAAAGAACTTCTTTGTGTGAGAGGAAATTGTGATACAGAAGTGGATCAGATGGTACTGGAGTTCCCAATTCTGGCAGATTATTGTTATCTGAATCTGGCAGGAGATCCGGAAGAAAAGAACAGTGATGTTACAATATTTGCAACACACGGACATGTGTTTCATCCATATAATCTTCCAATGTTAAAAGATGGGGACATTCTTTTGAACGGACATACACACATTCCGGCATGTGAGGAAATTCTTGATATGAATGGTGGAAAATATCAGTACTTAAATCCAGGTTCTGTTTCGATTCCGAAGGAAGGATCCGAGCACAGTTATATGATTTATGAAGACGGTGTATTTACATGGAAGAATCTTGCAGGAGAGGAGTATCAGACATGGAAGACCGTTTCGCACTCTTAATCGATGCGGATAATGTATCTGCAAAATATATTAAGCCAATCCTGGATGAATTATCTAAATATGGAAACGTGACTTACAAACGAATTTACGGAGACTGGACAAAGTCAAACAGTGCGAGCTGGAAGGAAGAACTTCTTCAGAATTCTATTACGCCGATTCAGCAGTTCAGTTATACACAGGGAAAGAATTCTACAGATTCAGCCATGATCATTGATGCAATGGACATGCTCTATACAAGTGAATTGGAGGGGTTCTGTCTGGTATCAAGTGACAGTGATTTTACAAAGCTTGCAAGCCGGCTTCGTGAAAGTGGAAAGATGGTAATCGGAATGGGCGAGGACAAGACACCGCTTCCGTTCCGTAAAGCCTGTGATATCTTTACCGTATTAGAGGTGCTTCTGGAAGACAACACGATAGAGAAGGAAGAGAGCGAAGGAAAGTCTTACCATCCGCATGTGTTTGGAAGGGGACAGAAGAAAATTTCCGGTGCTTCATCATCATCGTTGAATGGAAAAGGTTCAAAAGAAAAGATTGAAAAGGTATCAAAGGAAAAAATAGAAGAAATCGTGGTTAAGATCATTACGGAAAACCAGAACAACGACAGGGAAACCGGGCTTGGTGAAGTTGGAAGCCGGCTGGTCAAAGTATATCCGGACTTTGATGTTCGACGTTATGGTTACAGTTTGTTATCCAAGTTCCTTGAAACTTTACCGAAATTAAAGCTGATCCAGGAAGGAACGAAAGCTTCAGTTACTCTGTATGAAGATAAGAGTAAGAAAGATATGCTTGAAGAGTATATTATCCGACAGATCCAGATGACAGGGGATCAGGGGATCTCTCTTGGAACACTGGGGAATCGAATTCGTATTCAGTTTGGTGATTTTAAAGTACGGGATTATGGATACTCACAATTTAAGCAGTATATACAAAGTTTTCCAAAGGTAGAATTGATCGAAGATGGAGAGCGTACCCGCGCTGTTTATGTGGAAGATTAAAAGTAGAGAGAATAAGATACAGAAGGGGTGCTGATTAATGATAAAGAAATGGAACGCAGTATGTTCCTGGATGCTTACGTTATTCTTACTTGGACATATGCTTACCATGTCCATTCCTATGTTGACAGGAGGACATGATTATTCTGATTGCCAGATACTCGCAGGAGGGCTTGTGGCGACAGTTTTGATTCATATAGTTCTTTGTATTGTAAGTTATTATCCAAGACGTGGAATACTTAATTTTCACAGATACAGGAAAGAGAATTGGAGATTAATTACGCAGAGAATCAGCGGAATTGTTATCCTGATTTTATTGTATCCACACATGAGAGTACTTCATCTTATAATAAGTGGGGCATCATTTTCTGGTGGAGCAAAGTTTCTTGTATTAGTGACGGAGATTCTCTTTGCAGGCGCGGCATTTCTGCATCTGAGTGTATCATTCAGCCGTTCTATGCTGACACTTGGTTTGCTGAGAAATGATAGAATGGAGAAGCTTGTGGATTGTGCAACATGGATCATCTGTGGATTATTAATGGTTCTTACGGTGGCTGCGCGGATAAGATTGTAGGAACAGGTGAGATTTTTAGGAAAGAGAAGATGACAAATGAAGGTATTGATTATAGGAAATGGAATTGCCGGGATGTCTGCTGCAATAGAAGCAGCAGAACTTGATGATGAGGTAATTCTTGTATCACCGGTTCAGTCAGAACGTACACAGTCAGTTATGGCAGCAGAAGGAATCAATGCAGTAGTTGATACCGCAGAGGAGGATTCTGTAGTGTGGCATGCGAATGATACGCTGGAGAGTGGGTGTTTTCTTGAAAAAGAAGAGGATGTGAGAAATCTCTGTGAGAAAGCACCGGAACATCTGAAATGGCTGGATGAGATGGGAGTTCTTTTTGATCGAAAGGAAGATGATACATGGAAAGTGAAAGCTTCCGGAGGACAGAGTAGAAAAAGGACTGTTTATTCAGGTAATTCCATTGGAAAACAGATTGTTACGGCAATGACACAGAAATGCCTGGAGTATGAGATTAAAGGTAAAATAGAAAAGAAAATTGGATTGTATTTTTATTCCGCTCTTATTCGGGATGAAAAGTGTTATGGAGCGTTATTTTATAATCCAGAATCTAAAATGTTGATTCCGGTTTATGCGGATGCAGTAATCTGTGCTACCGGCGGAATGAACAAGTTATATGGAAAAACCACTGGATCTGAATTAAATGATGGTTATGTGACAGGAAAGCTTTTTTTACAGGGAGTGCAGCTGAGAAATCTCGAATTTATCCAGTATTATCCGACTACGGTTCAGCGGGGAAATAAGAGGGTTATAATCCCGGAATCTGTCAGAAGTGAAGGTTGGAGACTTTATTATAAGAATAGAAGTCACAGTGTTTATTTTATGGAAGAAAAGTATGGTACGGAAGGCAATCTGATGTCAAGAGATCTTGTCGCAAGAGAAATTGCAATGTGTCCCGGACAGGTTTATCTGGAGATTGCAAAAGAATCGATCCCTGTAACGCCGGCAATCCATTTCTTTATGGGTGGTATTAAAGTGGACGGAATGCATCAGACGAATATTGCAGGATTGTATGCTGTGGGAGAAGCTGCGTCAAAATATCATGGTGCAAATTGCCTTGGTGGAAATTCATTGATGACAGCAGTTCATTCGGGAAGAACAGCAGCGCATGCGGTGCATGAGGGACAGGGTCAGCCGATGTGCGAAGAATTGTTTGTTCCTTATATTGAGCATGAGCAGGAGAAAATTGATCGTATGGAACAGATGTCAGAGTATCGGGGCAAGTATTCAGCGACAGCAACACTGCGTAAATTAATGAAGATCATGAGTTATGGTATGGATTTGATCCGTGATGGAGAAGTTCTTCAGGATAGTATTTACGCATTGGATTCCAGCCTGAATGAGCTGAGGACATTTCCGATTGATCCAATGGTATCTGTTTATGAAAATTACAGATTATATCCGATGGCTGTTCTTGGAAAAGCGACACTTATGAGTGCTGTGGAAAGACGTGAATCAAGAGGAGCTCATTTCCGAAAAGATTTTCCAGGTGAAAAATCAGAATTCATGAAATGTTCCGTTGCAGAGTTTAAAGACGAAAAAATCAGGATTTATTTTGAACAGGAGTCAGGAGAAAAGGGAGGCGCTGTGAGATGAAAGTAAGAATCAAAAGACAGGATGACCGAAGATCAGCGCCGTATTGGCAAGTTTTTCATTTCAGAGGAGAGGGCAGAATTACAGTAGCTGCAATTCTCGAGAAGTTAAATGAACGTGACCAGCTGGAAGATATCAAAGGAAAACAATGTAGAAAAATCCGTTGGGAATGTGGTTGTATGCAGAAAATGTGCGGAGGTTGTGCAATGGTGATCAACGGGCATCCTGCGTTGGCATGTGGAGTGTTCATTAATACAGACGATACAGAGATTTTAAGGCTGGAACCACTTACAAAATTTCCGGTTGTGGAAGATCTGATTGTTGACAGATCTGTAATATGGGAACGCCAGAAGGAAGCACTGATGTACCTTGGAATTCGGAAACATCCAGATCCGAAAGAGCATGATCATCAGTATTCGGCAGCAAAGTGTCTGAAATGTGGACTTTGTCTGGAAGTATGTCCGAATTATCTTGGGGCAAAAGATGATTTCTATGGCGCAGAGTTTGCAAATAACGCGTATCTTCTGCATTCTTCCAGTCTGAATCGAAAGCGGGCATTGGAGAAACAGTATGAAGAACATTTTGCGAAGCAATGTTCGAAATCATTGGCATGCAGAGATATCTGTCCGGCGCACCTGCAGACGTTGTCGTCGATTTCTTATATGAATAGAAGATAGAAAAAAGTGAGTAGCACGTCTCTACTCACTTTTTCATTTGCAGTTTCCTTTTCTAATAAAAGTCTTGCAAGTATATTATCTCCTGAAAAAAGTTATCCACAATTTACCAACAAAAAAGTTAAGATATCAACAAAAAAAACATTGTATTTTATAAATTAATCAGATATCCTATATCTAACTTTCGAAAGTTCAAAAGATGTTATAAGTCACGGATTGAGTCTTTGTGTCTGATAATCAAAAAGTTTCAAGAATCATATATCAAGATAAGTAATATTTCCATTAAGACAAATAAAAAATATTGAAAACAAATGGAGGAACAGCTTTTATATAAGATATCACGTACAGGATTTGCTATGTAATGGTTACTGTTATTGAAGAAGAATAATAGAAATTTAATGTTTCACATGATGAGAAAATATGTTATTCTTTTAAGTAGAAAATCAGATAACTGCCAAATACATTTCCATCTATGTAATGTTGAGAGAAGATCCAGTACAATTTAATCTTCGATTTGTTTTCATATAGGAGGAGAATGAATGACAATAGAAAAACGTCAGTTATCTGAGCAAAATGACAATTTTATCATGTTACCCACTGTAGACTTCTGCTTCAAAGAACTGATGCAAAATAAAGAAGTAAGAAAAGGTATTTTATCTGCATTGTTGGGAAAAAATCCGGAAGAATTAGAAGATACAGAGTTACTTCCAACAATTCTTCAACCAGAATATCAGGACGAGAAACTTGGAATTCTGGATGTAAGGGTTCTGTTTGCAGACGGGACACAAACGGATTTGGAGATGCAGGTAGTACAGTTTGACTTTTGGCCCAACAGAGTACTGTTCTATTTAGGAAAAATGTATACGGGACAGATTAAAAGAGGAGAGCCTTACGAGAAATTAAAGAAATGTATTCATGTCAGCATTCTTGATTTTCTTCATTTCCCAAAGGATGATAGATGTTTCCGTAAGATTACATTTTGTGATGTAGAGACAGGAGAGGTTTATACAGACCTGATGGAGATTTATGTTCTAGAGCTTGGCAAGCTTCCGACAGAAGATAGAAATGAGTCAGGTATTATTCGCTGGATGCGGTTTCTCAGTGGGAAATGCAAGGAGGACTTAAAGAGAATGGCAGAAAAAGATCCATATATTGAGAAAGCATATGAAGAATTAGAGAGAATGAGTGCTGATGAGAAGAAAAGGCTGGAATATGAGGCAAGAGAAAAAGCTCTTAGAGATTATAATTCACAGATGTCCAGTGCCAGAAGACGAGGTGAGGCAATTGGAAAGGAAATTGGAGAAAAAATAGGAAAAGAAATAGGAAAAGAAATAGGAATAAAACTTGGAGAGAAGAGTTGTGAAGAGAGAATTATCCTTAACATGCATCAGCTAGGAAAATCAGCTGAAGAGATTTCAGTTCTTACAGGATGCAGTGAAGAAATAGTATTAGAAGTTTTGAATCATGGTAAAAGCAATTTTGAAAAAGAGAATTAGAATCTATAAGAGGCGGGTACAGTTCAATGTATCCGCCTCTTAAAAATAATGAGTTGTCAAGCAAAATAATTGGCATAATGATTAATAATTCTTCAAATATTTAATAACTTTCTCAGTTACCGCATTCTGATACTTTCCTTTTCTCCAGATAACACCAATGCGCTGTTCGATTGCAGGAAAGACAGGTATTCCGACAAGATCAGGGTACATATCTACCATAGATTTATATAAAAAGCAGCCAATCCTATCGGCCTTTACCATGTTGATCAGCGTTGTGATCTGACTGGTGTTCAGAACAATGTGTGGGTTTACTCCTGCGGCCTTGAACTGACGGGTCAGTGTCATAACCTGAACAGAATCAGTGTTAAACAGAACCAATGGCTCATCAGTCAGCATGTTTAAAAGAAGCGTGGATTGTTCTGCAAGTGGATGATCCTTTGATACGCAGAAGAGCAGATCTTCATTATCAATAATATGAAGGTTACATTTATCAATCGCAGACTGTTCTGCATTGACAATCGCGAGGTCAAGTTTCTCTTCCAAAACAAGTTCACAGGCTTTGATCGATCCATATTCATATAGGCGGAAATCTACGTCAGGGAATTCTTCCTTCAAAGAAAGATACATATCCGGCAGGTAAATGGTTCCAAGCATTGGCGGGATTCCGATACGGACAGGTGTAATCTGCTTACGGAGTTCGTGCAGTTCAGATCTGACAGCATCCGCATGAGCCAAAAGTTCTTCGGCATTTTGATAGAACTTTTCACCTTCCGGTGTCAGAGTCAGTTTATTATTGTTTCTATAGAAAAGATTCACGCCGAATTCTTCTTCCAAAGCTTTGATCGCGTTAGATACCGAAGGCTGGGTAACAAAAAGCTCTTTGGATGCGCGTGTGATATTGTGGTATCTTGCAGCAACACAGAAATATTCGAGTTGTGTCAGTTTCATTTGTAAAAGCCTCCTATATATAAATTATTGTGTACTAAAGGTTTCCATAGTTTTTTCTTATAGTACCATATTTTTTTCAGAATGTACATTTTCGATTGTATTTTCTATAATACAACTATAGCAGAGAGGTAATCGAAACGGCCGGAAATTACTTAAAGCGAAGCTAAAAATAATAGCTGAAAAAGATTTGAAAAAGTTAAGAAGTAAAAGAAAAACAGAAACAAAGGAATGGAGGAAAACATATGAGTCCATCAACAATAACTCTTCTGTTTCTCCTGTTTGCGGTAATCATGTTTGTATTAGAAAAGATACCGCTTGGAGTAACATCAATGATTGTCTGTATCGGTCTTGTAGTGACTGGGGTTTTAGACGTGAAAACAGCCTTTGCAGGGTTCATTGACAGTAACGTAATCCTTTTTGTAGCAATGTTTATCGTAGGAGGTGCGTTATTTGAAACAGGAATGGCGAATAAAATCGGAGGAATTGTTACGAAGTTCGCCAAGACAGAAAAAATGCTGATCATTGCGATCATGGTGATCGTAGGATTGATGAGTGGAATCTTGTCAAACACAGGAACGGCAGCAGTTCTGATTCCGGTAGTTATCGGAATTGCAGCAAAATCAGGATATAAGAGATCCAGACTTCTGATGCCGCTTGTATTTGCAGCAGCAATGGGAGGAAATCTTTCCCTGATCGGTGCACCGGGAAACCTGATCGCACAGAGTGCACTCAGTGAGATTGGATTAAAATTTGGATTTTTTGAGTATGCAGTTGTCGGTATGCCGATTCTGATTGTAGGAATTCTTTTCTATGCGACAATTGGTTACAGACTGCTTCCAAGTCACGATGTGAAAGACGACGGAGCTTTTGATACAACAAAGAATTTCGATAATGTGCCGAAATGGAAACAGTGGTTATCACTGATCATCCTGGTATTTACATTGCTGGCGATGATCTTTGAAGATAAAATCGGTATCAAGCTTTGTATCTCCGGTGGAATCGGAGCACTGCTTCTGATCCTCACAGGAGTTATCTCAGAGAAGGATGCGCTTAAGTCAATCGATCTTAAGACAATCTTCCTGTTCGGTGGTACACTTTCCCTCGCATCTGCTCTTCAGGAGACAGGAGCCGGAGAAGTGATCGCTAATAAAGTAATTGGAGCGTTGGGTGCGAACCCATCTCCATATATCCTGACACTTGTTGTATTCCTGCTGTGTTGTATCATGACAAACTTCATGTCAAATACAGCAACAACAGCACTGATGGTTCCAATCTGTCTCTCAATTGCACAGGGGATGGGAGCGGATCCAAGAGCGGTACTGATGGCATGTGTAATCGGTGGTTCCTGCGCATATGCAACACCAATCGGAATGCCTGCGAACACAATGGTAGTCGGAGCCGGTGGATATAAGTTTATGGACTATGTAAAAGCAGGATTCCCATTGATCATCATTGCAACAGTTGTAAGTATGATTATCCTTCCAATCGCATTTCCATTCTTCCCGTAAGAAGACATGTTGTTGGAGTGAGATATAAAAGAAACTATAAAACATGAACTAACCTAATCATCAAAGTTACTGGAAATTGCAGCAGTAATGAAAGGAGACCTAAAAATGGATAAAAAAGCACAGGTAGAGCAGCTTACTACTTATATGGCGAACTTTGTTTCCTATATTGGTAAAGTACTGCCGGATGACATCAAAGCAAAGATTGACGAGCTTGCAGAAAAAGAAGACAGCCCGCTTTCAAAGGTTATTTATCAGACAATGCAGAAGAACCAGGTTCTTGCAAAAGAGCTGAACAGACCAAGCTGTCAGGACACAGGAGTATTACAGTTCTGGGTAAAATGCGGAACAAACTTCCCACTCATTGGAGAACTGGAAGCACTCTTAAAGGAAGCAGTTGTAAAGGCTACATTTGAAGCACCGCTTCGTCATAACAGTGTTGAGACATTTGATGAGTACAACACAGGAAAGAATGTAGGAAAAGGAACACCGACAGTATTCTGGGATATCGTACCGGATAGTGATCAGTGCGAAATCTATACATACATGGCAGGTGGCGGATGTACACTGCCAGGAAAAGCTATGGTTCTTATG
>ERZ840371.2047-NODE-2047-length-18998-cov-9.378610_pt1 | contig 18998 bp, 17 predicted proteins | sample MGYA00519937_ERZ840371 | MGnify/ENA primary metagenome ERZ840371 (study PRJEB31850, sample SAMEA3708873) | human gut metagenome | biome: human gut; feature: human-associated habitat; material: faeces | place: China | collected 2014 ... | reverse complement strand
GCGGTGAGCGTGGAGGTGGTATCAGAATGATCGACAAGGAAATACTGGACGCCGTACTCCCTCTGCCCACACTGGACGAGCTGAAGGAGCAGAAGGTCGAGGAGCTGAAGGAAGAGGGTTTCATTGTCACCAACTTTCACTCTGGCGGCGTATTCTACACGCTGCTTATGATTGCACTTCGCATTCAAATAGAACTGTTGGAACTGGCCAGAGCAGTCCTTAATCAATCCATAGTTACCCACGCTTCCGGTGCGTGGCTGGATCTGAAGGCATCGGACTACTCCAAGAAGCGGAAGAAGGCTCAGAAGACCCAGGGGCTTGTCACTGTGTCCAGAATGAGCGTGGACGGTGAAGCAATCAAAATAGCGAAAGGCCATGTTTTCAAAAGCATTTTGGACATCAATGGAGAGGAACTGCGCTACTTCGTTATGGAGGAGACTACACTTAAAAAGGGGGCATCCTCTGTAAATGTCCTCGTTGAGGCTGAGACAGAGGGAAACCGCTACAATGTACCAACAGGACAAATCACCCGCACGCTTACTTATCTAGGGGAGGTAAGTATAACCAACGGAGAAGATTGGATTACTCGCGAAGGAAGCGACACCGAAGATGATGAGAGCCTTCGGACAAGATGTCTACGATCTTGGGCAGAGCTAGCGGTAGTCCCCATCCATGACACCTATGTCAATGTATGTGAAGCCGTTCCCGGCGTTCTCTATGTCGTCGTCAACGACCAGCACCCACGAGGACAGGGAACTGTAGATGTAATCGTGACATCGGAGGCCGGTGGTGCATCGGAAGAGCTTCTGCGGTTGTGTAGGGTTGCTTGTGAGACTATTAGGGAGCCTGATACTGACATTCTGGTAAAGAGTGCCGAAGTTGTGACCCCGCAAATCTCCATTACCGTCACTATTTCTAATTCCGTTAGCAGGGACGGGCTTGCAGATCGCGTGAAGGCTTCTGTCACAGACCTTCTGAAACTGCGCGGACGCCGCGAATTTAATGAGCTCACCCATGCGGATATCATCCACAAAATCAAAAGTGATGTCCATGTAGTTAGAAATGTCACGGTAACTAAACCTTCGGAAGACCTGTTCCTTGAAAAGAATAAGGTGATCTTGCCCGGTGAGATTACCGTCACAGTGGAGGGCGTTTGACAATGTTTCAAAACTTTGGAGACTATATGTTCTCTTTGCTCCTTGGTCCCCTAAAACGGGGCAAGAAGGCGATGAATCAGTTCTACATCTTTTTCAAAGTTTTGGGCCAGTCCTTCGATCAGTGTAAGCAGTACCTATTCCGAATACGAGAAGAGGCATCTATCCTGACGTGCTCAGACGAGATGCTCCAGATTCATGGTCAGGATCGTGGTATGCTTCGTCTGGAGGGCGAAACTCTGGAAAACTATCGGACCCGGCTTACCATGAAAGGGATTATTGCCGCAAAGGCGGGGACGGTTGAGGGTATTCGGTATCTGGCGAGAGCCTTCGGTTATGATGAGTGTCAGATTGAGCCAGGTGAAAAACCGGATCATTGGGCCGAAGCTACAGTCCTCTTCGTTGGCGGGGATATTGTCTTGGATAACCGAGAGTTGCTCTTACAAGAGCTCAACAAAATCAAACCAGCCCGCACTTTACTCACACTCTCCAAAGAGCAGCGGTACCAGACTCCTCTCTATTTTGCGGCTGTTAAAGTAACGGGCAGACAAATGACAATCAGTCAGGAGTGATTTTATGGCTTTTACGAACATGAAGCTCACGACCTTCGGCAGTAATATTGAGGCTAAATGCCACCAAGGAAAGGGACTCCACTTTACCAGAATTGCTGTCGGCGACGGTTTATTGGGCAACGGCTCTATGATCAACCGTACAGCCCTTGTCAGTGAGCGCCATTCTATGCAGATCGACGGTATTATTGCAACAGAGAACACAACACAGTCCGCAGTTATTGCCACACTGGATAACAGTGTATTCACCGAAGGTTTTTACTATCGGGAGATTGCGCTTTTTGCCAAAGACCCTGATACAAATCAGGAAGGCGCTTACCTTTATGACAATGCCGGACAGGAATGCGAGTTTTTAGGTTTGCGCGAGGATGGCGTCGTTATATATGAGCGCATCAAGATGCTTATTCGGGTGGAGCAAACATCGCAGATCAGTTTTGATGGCTCAGGGAATCCTCTCTATATGTCCCCCGAGGATGTGAGAGGAATGATTGAGCAGCACAATGTGTCTGAAGACGCACACAAAACGAAAGCAGATTTGGGAAATGACGGACTTCTGAAGGATTCCCAGAGGCCCAAAGCAGACGGCCTATATATGCCGGACGGGAAAACAAAAATCTCAGATAAGATTGTCAATATCGAATCTGCAATGCTGCTTGCGCTGGCCGCTGCGTCGCCGTACAGCGCAGCAGCTGCCTATGCGCAGGGTGCGTACTGCACCAAGGACGGCAAGCTGTACCGCTGCACGGTGGCGATCCCCCAGGCGGAAGCGTGGAACGCGGCTCACTGGACGGCGACCACAATGGGAGCCGAGCTGGTGGCGATTTATACGACTTTGGCTAACAAGGCTCCCGGCGGGTTTGGGTGGGGTGAAGCGATGAAAGATGTGCTCGCATCCGATGCCGAAGACACCTATGAAACATACTGTGGCAAGATTGATGTGTTACTTGCCGATATGCCAGACAAAACATCGCAACTTATTTATACACGTGGCCCATCCTCAACAGGCCAATATTATGGGGCCGGAAATGTCGTTGCTGTTTTATCAAAAATATTGGGGACGAGCGCATCACTGATCGGCCTTTCGCCTGACCCGAGAGGCACTCCCAACGGATTGTGGCGAATGCTGAAGGATAACGGGAAGTGGCAGCCCGTCGAATGGATCAACCCTCCCATGACGCTTGGCACTGAGTACCGCACCACCGAGCGGTATATGGGCAAACCGGTGTATGCTAAATTGGTTAATTGCGAAGCATTGCCCAATGCTGGGTATAAAACAGTAAGTGTCGGTGTATCTGGACTTGAAAAAGTCATTGATGTTTCTGGCTGTGCGATTGATGCTCACAATGACGATTTTTATTCTATCCCGGCTACCAATTTCAGTAGTTCAGTACACAATGTAGGCTTGTATGTAACGGGAAGCCAGGCGATTGCCATATCAACTCAAAGTGATAGGTCAAGTTACAATGCGTATGTTAAGGTCAAATATACGAAGACGACCGACTAATCCGTGGTCTTCCAGTATTTCGCCACAATGACAGCCTCTATATTTGATCTGTCTGTGTGTGTGAATATACCAACGTTTCCACCGTTGCCAGTAAATATCTGCATCTCTTGCCCTGGATAATCGGAACTACCAGTGCATCCCGGAATGACATACCCGCCATCCATGATTCCATGTGCGGAAATCATCCTAATTGTGTTATCCCCAAAGGTAACGACTTTCAACGTGTTATTCGGTAAAGAGCCGAAGTCCACCATCTTGACATACACAGGCTTTCCCAAGTACCGCTCCGTGGTGCGGTACTCTATGCCGAGCGCCATGGAAGGATTGACGTACTCCCATGGCTGCCAACCGCCGCCAAGGTCGACAGATGTATCTAACCAGCCCAGACGCATACACTCAATGACTTTTCCATCATTGTAATACCAAGCCTTTTGGACAATTATGCCATTTGCGTAATTCGCGACCGTAAACACATACCACCAAGCGCCTGTAGGCGTATTTACGTCGCAAATGTACCAGCCGTTTTCTATGCAGTTATTTGCATCGCGTGATCCTACAATAATATTCGCTGTTCCAAGGCCCCATTGCCGGGGATCATTGTTAGCCGAAGTTATACCAAAAATCTATTTGAAAAACGGCCTGATGGCCGGGAAAGGAGACCCACATGACCGAAAAACATTGTTGTGTAATCAACGCGGAGAAGAGATATGTCACCTATGTCCTTGTGCTGGTGGATCAGGGCGTGGAAACCTTGCAAAATTACACGCTGCATGAGGGTGAGCAGCTGATCGATGCGAAGCCGCCTGTCATGCGGACAAGCACGGCCCCGGCTGGATACATAGTCCCCGTTTGGGACGGTACAGCATGGGTGGAGGGGGCCACGGAGGAAAAGGTGGCTGCTTGGAACGAGCTGCACCCGGACTGGCTGGAGGCGGACGGCATTGCCCGCATCCGCTATAAGATGATCTCCATCATCCGTGATGAGGAGGGCAAGGAGGTAGGCCGGGAGGCAGGCTGTGAAGCGGCGATTCAAACACTGGCGGCGCAGTATGACAGCAACCTCGCTCTCGCTCAGGCCGAAGCGTGGCCCGGAAGTATCACTATCGAGCGGGTGCCTGAGGATGAGCGCCCGCAGACGCCGCCTCCAACCAATGATGAGCTGGCGGAGGAGAACAAGCGGCTCAAAGCCCAGATGGAGATGCAGTCCCAGAACATTACATTCCTCGAAAACTGCCTGTTGGAGATGGGCGATATTGTTTATGCGTGAGTTTTGGGCCGAAGTGGCCCTGAACCTATATTTTTACTTATCGAAAGGAGATCAAGAAATGATGGCTATGTTGTACGCGAGCAAGATCTGCATGGAGGCGAAAAACCCCAAGACCGGGAAACCGTGGGAGTTTGCGGACGTTCCTCCCAAGCTCAAGGCGCAGGTGGCGGATGTGCTCATCAATGAGTGCGGCCTGCCGGAGCTGGTGCCCGCCGAGTACGGCGGCACTGCTGCCGAGTGAGTGATGGGCCCCTGTCCTCCGGGGCGGGGGCCTACTTACCCGTATTGTTTCGGCTAACAAGGCTCCGACCGTCCACGCCGCCCAGCACGCAGCGGGCGGTTCTGACCCCATTACGCCGGAAAGCATCGGGGCCGCTCCGGGTGGGTTTGGGCTGGGAAGTGAACCTTCTCTGTTCTTAGATGCTAATGACTGTGTAGTGAATGGATGGTATCGGGATGCTAATGGAAATGCCAAAAATGTCCCTTGGAATTATGCACATATTTTTGTAACTACTTATTCTGCGCATATTTATATTCGCCAAGATGCTTATATAACAGGAGGCTCTGCTTCAGTTCCTTATGTCAGTCATGCTGTCAGAATTAGGCATCCTGATTTTTTGAAAGAAAATGATTTTTGGGGGCCTTGGGAATATGAGTCTGGTACGCCCATGTATCTTGGCACTGAGTACCGCACCACGGAGCGGTATCTCGGAAAGTCGGTGTATGTCAAGCTGGTTGATCTGGGAGAGGGCACGAATGGCAAAACTATAAACGTTGGAACTATGGAAATGATTCGCGTTGAATGCCGTGCAACATATAGTGGCTGGTCTTTACCAATGCCGGAATTGCCATTTGGGTCCACAGATAAAAGCCTGGAGCATACAAATGCACAGGCGTTTTACTCAAATGCGAACACCGTTACAGTCATAAAGGGTTCGACGTGTCCCGCCTTTACAGCAACTGCAAAAGTGTACTATATCAAGTCGACCGACTGACCCCTTAATCGGTAGCATACGCAGGTGTTCTCAATGGTTAGTCGGTGGTTTTTGTATAATACACCGTCACTGTACATGTATGCTCTGAAAAATTTCTTCCACCCGTTGTTATGCGGATAAAACTTCCAATTATGCCAACGACCATCCGATCACTACCAGTTGTTTCAAATGGGATCGTAGATCGACCGTCATAAGTCCAGTTGCCGTAACATCGTATGGGAAGAGCAACACCGCTTGTATCGAACCGAATGTCTTTGTGCCCGGATTCTGGGCAATTTCCGCAGTCCACGACTTTAACATACACTGGCTTGCTGAGATACCGCTCCGTGGTGCGGTATTCCGTGTTTAGACCCATGGGCGGGTTTACCCATTCCCAAGGACTCCAGTCATTTTGTTCTTGTTTGTTCCGTTGTACGATTGTCCCGCCCAACACCCCAGAGTTGCTTCTTTTTGCAAAGGCAAATTGATAGTGCACACTGCCGTCGAATATATCTTGGATGATCCACCACCCGCCGGTCGGGGTATTTTGATGTGCGACAAACCAGCCTGTTCCCGGAATTTGATTTGCATCATTCTCTGGGGCTTGATTCCATATTGCCCCCAGCCCAAACCCGCCGGGAGCCTTGTTAGCCGAAGTTATATCACGCGCACAGCTTGTTATAGCTGTGCCGGACGGTCTCCTGCGAGATTTGCGCATAGATCTGCGTGGTATCAAGGTTGGAGTGGCCAAGCAGCTGCTGGATCACCACGATGTCCATTCCGGAGTTGAGTGCGCTTGTGGCAAAGGTGTGCCGGAGCTTATGCGGATGCAGAGGAACTGACAGCCCAGCCCTTACACCGATACCCCGTATGATTTTTTCAATGGCCTGACTGCCAAGCGGCCCATAGGGAGCCGTATTGCACGAGAACAAGTCGGAACTGCTCTTACTGTGAGCGAGGTAGGATTGGAGCGCCAGCTTCGCCCGGACGCTGAAATATACAGTCCGTATTTTATCACCTTTGCCCCGGACTTCTATTGTCCGCGATTGAAAATCTATTGCGCCGATCGGAACATTGGTTAACTCAGACAGGCGGCAGCCGGTGGAAAGGTACAATTCAAATATGGCCCGTTCCCGGGGCGTCTCGAGAACGGCACGGCACCGCTCCACCTCCTCCTGGGTGAGGGGCTGCCGGGTGTGTTTCTTATCAATGCGGGCGCTGCGGATGCGGTTCATGGGGTTGCGCTGTATTTTCTCCTCAGTCTGGAGCCAGCCGAAGAAGCTACGCAGACAGTTTAGGTAGGTCTGCACGCTATCCTTTTTCATGTGGCGTTCTTCCTTCAGGTGGGACAACCACCGGCGCACGTGATCCGTGGTGATCTGGGCGGGCGGCAGATCCAGCCACTGGCGGAACAAGCTGAGAATCTGTCGGTAGTTGCGGATGGATTTCTCGGATAGGCTATCGGCTCTTTTAGCGGCGAGAAATTCTTCAACGCTTTCCTCCAAACTGGAGCAGGCGGCGGTGGCGGTTATGTTGTAGCCGGAAAGGATCTCCCATATTGCGGTCTTTGCGTCCGGACGATCCATGGCCGTGCAGATCGCGGTGTAGATTTCGACTCTTGAATCCATGTAAAAGCCTCCATTCATATTGTGAAACCATTATACAGACTTAAAGTAGGCGACAGCAAAATATAAGCAAAAAAACCGCCCATTTACATGAGCGACCCCTTTCTAATGGTCGTTGATGCAAGTGAGCGGGTTCAAGATTTACTTCTGAGAATCGTACTTTTTTTCTCAAATATTTTGTCTGTGTTTCGCAAAAAAACTGTCGCGCAACAGAAAGTCCTATCTGCTGTTCAATATCTACAAGAGCTATTTAAAATCCATCGGTGTGGAGGACGAGCAGATCATCTGCCTTGCGCTGGACGATGACGAAAACATCCAGTACCGCAATCCGCTGGAGTTGGGCAAATACATTCGTAGCATGACCACAGATGAGAGCAAGACCTATTATGTGTTTCTCGATGAGATCCAGAAGGTCGTAACCATTCAGAACCCCTACATTCAGGGCGCGGAGGATAAGATCGGCTTTGTGGACGTGGTCCTCGGCCTGATGAAACACGATAATATTGACGTGTATGTGACGGGCAGCAACTCGAAAATGCTATCCTCGGATATTTTGACCGAATTTCGCGGGCGCGGCGATGAGATCCGGGTCAATCCCCTGTCTTTTGAAGAGTTTTACCATGCCTACGAGGGCGACAAGCGGGACGCTTGGCAGGAGTATTATACTTACGGCGGCCTGCCCCTCGTGATGATGAAAAAGAGCCACGAGGAAAAGGCAAAGTACCTGCAATCCCTGTTTGATAAGATTTATCTTGGCGACATCATCGAACGGAACAAGATCTTGCACGATAAGTCCGTTTTAGATGATATTCTGAACATCATTTCCTCCTCAGTCGGTTCCCTGACCAACGCGGGGAAAATTGCCAGAACCTTCCGCAGCGAGCGGCAGGTCAACATCAGCGATGAGACTGTCAGCCGGTATCTGGAGTTCTTCGTGGACGCTTTTATGATCTACAAGGCAGACCGCTATGATGTGAAGGGCAGAAAATATATCGGCTCGCCGCTGAAGTATTATTTCAGCGATGTGGGCTTGCGAAATGCCAGACTGAATTTCCGCCAGCAGGAAGAAAATCATATCATGGAAAACATCATCTATAATGAACTTCTGTGTCGTGAGTTCAATGTGGATGTGGGCGTGGTGGAGTACTGCTACAAGGATGAGCAGAAAAAGAGCAAGCGCACACAGTTGGAGATCGACTTTGTGGCAAACAAGGGGAGCCGCCGGTATTATATCCAATCTGCCTTGACCGTGGCGGACGAGGAAAAGCGGGCGCAGGAAGTAAACTCCCTCAACCGCGTGGGGGACTCCTTTAAGAAGATCGTGGTGGTGAAGGACAATATCATCCCATGGCACGATGAGAATGGGATACTCTATATCGGCATCGAACGGTTCTTGCTGGAAGAGACTGCAATGGAACTATAAGGCTTTGGAAACGAACACTCCAAATACATTCAGGAGGAACTGAAATGATCAATATTCGAAAACTCGAGGCAGAACTTTGGGAGTCTGCGGACTTGCTCCGCGCCGGTTCCAAGCTGACCTCTAACCAATACTGTATGCCCGTACTGGGCCTGATTTTCCTGCGTTATGCTTATAGCCGTTTCAAAATGGTGGAAACGGAAATCTTGAAGGATCGTCCGGCACGCGGTGGCCGGGTGTTACCCGTGGAGGCCAGCGACTTTGCTTCCAAGAGTGCGCTGTTCCTGCCCAGAGAAGCGCAGTATGAGTACCTGGTCAATCTTCCCGCAGATATTGCATCTGCCGGACTTGCCAACCAGAGCGGCCACATAATGAACAGTCTGGGCGAGGTCGTTAACAACGCCATGGAGTTGGTGGAAGCGCAGTCCGAACAGCTTACCGGCGTGCTGCCCAAGGATTACACCATCTTCTCCGATGAACTGCTGGCGGAGCTGCTGCGCATTTTCAATAACAGTGCTCTGGATGAGGTGGGCGGTGATGTCATCGGTCGCATCTACGAGTATTTCCTCAATAAGTTTGCAAAGAACATCGCCCAGGACGATGGCGTGTTCTTCACGCCCAAGTCCCTGGTCAAGATGATTGTCAATGTGCTGGAACCCTCCGGCGGCATTCTGTTGGACCCCGCCTGCGGCAGCGGCGGAATGTTTGTCCAGACCGGTGATTTTGTCAATCATGCAGGCATGAACGCAAACAGCACCATGACCTTCTATGGTCAGGAAAAGGTAGAATACAACGCCCAGCTCTGCCTGATGAATATGGCTGTCCACGGACTTGCCGGTGTCATCAAATCCGGTGATGAGGCCAACACCTTCTATCACGATGCCCACAATCTGAACGGCTGCTGTGACTATGTTATGGCGAATCCGCCCTTCAATGTGGACAAGGTCAACGCCGAATCTACCCAGAGCGCAGGCCGTCTGCCCTTCGGCTTGCCGTCGGTCAACGCAAAAAAGGAAGTAGGCAACGGCAACTATCTCTGGATCAGCTACTTCTATTCTTACCTGAACGAGCATGGTCGTGCCGGTTTCGTCATGGCATCTTCCGCTACGGACAGCTCCGGCAAAGACCGCAATATCCGCCAGAAGCTTGTTGAGACCAGTCATGTGGATGTGATGGTCAGTGTGGGTAATAACTTTTTCTATACCAAATCCCTGCCCTGCTCTCTTTGGTTCTTTGACAAGGGAAAACGGGAGGAATTGCAGGATAAAGTGCTTTTCATTGATGCCCGAAACTATTATACTGTAGTTGACCGAACCCTGAACGAGTGGAGCGATTGGCAGCTCAAAAATCTGAACGCCATCGTGTGGCTGTACCGGGGCGAGCCGGAGAAATATCGCAAACTTCTGAAAGAGTATTATGCAGAGATTTCGGCCCTGCTTGCTGAACTGGATGATATTTGCCGTGATATTCCTGCTTATACAGATGACATCTATGCAGATACGATTCAACATGTGCAGGCGTTTTCTGCTAAAGTTGCGTCAATAAAGGTTCTTTCCGATTGTTTCGATGCGAATGAGTATCTCAATAGGATTTATGATTCTTGGAAGCGAACGACTGAGCAGATATTTGACGATGTGACATTATTTGAACGCATCAACCAGTATTTTATAGCAAAAAAACGAGGCTATAAAAACATTAAAGACTATAAAAGATCCGTTATAGCCGAACAGGATTCTGCCAGAAGTAAATTGAACAGAATCCTTACTGTGATTGATGATGCACAATGGCTCTACGAGAAGTTTGGTGAGGGAGCGTATCAGGACATTCCTGGTCTGTGCAAGGTGGCAAGCCGCGCCGAGATTGCAGAGAAGAACTATTCCCTGACGCCCGGCGCCTATGTGGGCGTGGCCGCTGTGGAAGATGACGGCGTGGACTTTGCCCAGCGCATGGCGGAGATCCATCAGGAACTGCTGACATTGCAGGCAGAATCCAATGAGCTGATGCAGACCATCTCCAGAAATATGAAGGAGATGGGGAGATGAGTTGGGAAACAGTTCGTTTTGGCGATCTATATGCAGTTGAGTCAAGAAATGGTCTGACTAAGCCAGGTAAAGTCAGAGGTTCAGGTTATAAGATGATCAATATGGGCGAACTATTTGCCAATGATCGCATATATGACATTCCAATGGAGTTTGTCCCACTTAAAGAATCTGAGAAACTGAATGCAAGAGTAGAATGTGGGGATCTGCTTTTTGCCAGGCAGTCCTTAGTGCTTGAAGGTGCCGGAAAATGTAGTATTGTGATGGAAGTATCGCCATTAACAGTATTTGAATCACATTTAATAAGAGTCAGACTTGACAGGTCACAAGCTCTACCAATGTTTTATTACTACTACTTCCGCTCATCACTTTCTCCTGTGAAGTCCATCGTATCACAATGTGCCCAAGCTGGGATTAGAGGGAGCGATTTACAAGAACTACAAGTGATTCTACCACCAATAAAAGTGCAACAGCGAATTGCGGAGATAATTTCGCGGTACGATGACCTGATTGAAAACAACCAAAAGCAGATCAAGCTGTTGGAGGAAGCGGCGCAGCGGCTGTATAAGGAATGGTTTGTAGACCTGCGCTTCCCCGGCCACGAAGCCACACCCATCGTGGATGGCGTGCCGGAGGGGTGGAAAAAGGATTTTCTCGGTGGTATATGTACCCTTAAAAAAGACACCGTTCCCGCTGAACAGATTTCCACAGGGACGCCTTATATGGGGCTTGAACATATGCCTCGAGTCGATTTTTGCCTGTCTTCTTGGGGCAATGCAGACAATGTTATTAGCAGCAAATTTCGATATATAGAAGATGACATCATTTTTGGTAAAATTAGGCCCTATTTTCACAAAGCCGGATTTGCTCTCAATAACGGTGTTGTTTCGACCGATAGTTTCGTAATGAAAGCGAAGGATGGCGTATGGGGACTGTTGCTCATGACTGTGTTTGACAGAGCATTCGTTGACTACACCTATCAAACATGCAAAGAAGGTTCAAAAATGCCTCGTGCAGACTGGAATCAGATGGAGAAATACCCTATACTGATCCCAAGCGAAAAAACACGTCGGGATTTCGAGAAACTTATCTGGAATATTACCAGGCAGGTAAAAACATTGGCACTACAAAATCACGCGTTGGTTGAAGCCCGTGACCGCCTGCTTCCTAAACTGATGAGCGGAGAAATCGAGGTGTAAATAATGAAACTTCCTGAAATGAAACCGCCTACCAAGGCGCAAATTGAAGCATCCAATAATTATAAACGTGAAAAGGAAATACTGCGTGACATTCATAAAATTGATGTCGCTATTCAAAATGCTGATCCTGCCGAAATGGAATCTTTGCATAGGTACTTAGACGGAAAATACCAGTACGGTATCGCCGACTGGGGAAAAAGCATGTATGGATACGTTGATGGCCATGGCTTCAAATATGAGTGGCTTGGTGCTGATTCTATTAAAGATAACCTGTCTACGATGAAGCCAAAGTTAGAAGCATTTATGCATGGTTGGAATGCCAAAAGCAGTTCTGCTGGCTCGGTAAGAAACCCTGATGTTAATGTAACCGTCAACAACACAGTTAATATTTCAATTTCATTTGAAGAAGCCCGCCAAAAAATCGAAGATATGACTGCTTTGAGTCGAGAGCAGACGGACGAAATCCTTGGAAAGATCAACGAGTTGGAAAAAATCTCAAAGGAAAACACTTCCCGCAAAACCAAGTGGGAAAAGGTCAAGCCTATTATTGCGTTTACGTTGGACAAAGGCGCAGATGTGGCCATCGCTATTCTGTCGTTGGTTATGCAGATGAAATTGGGGATGTAATACCTGCCTTCAAGATATAGAAAATTGAGGTGTGGCCATGATTTTTGAAAGTTCTCCTTGGAAACAGGATCTCCGCAAGCGAAAGAACCTGATCATAAAATACAATACGGCAGATCATTTTGAGAAAAATGATGACGCTACATATACCGTTATCGAAAAGGCAATTTTCTATTCTGCGTTCATTATACGTAAACTGATTGATTGCGGCGGAAAACTCAGCGATGAAGCTGAAAACTATTCATTGAAAGCATTTTCTGTTCAGCCACTTAAACCAGTTGATCTTCTTCACCGATGGCCAAAAGAAGATAGTCATGATTGGGAAAACGAGAAAGAGGTTATGGTGGCAGGAAAGAATGTATGTAATTGGCTGATACATTCTTATATATTTTTTGTAGGATTCAACGAAGGTAATGTGATAGATAGCTTTAGTGTGACCTCGGATTTCGACCGGAATAAAATTCTTTACCGGATTCCTTTAAACGCATGGATTGCATACATGGACTATGTTGCATCAGACGATATCGTGAGTATGTCCTCTCACTATGATCAAAAAGCTGATGACTACATATATAGTCGCAAGGAGCGAGGAAAGCGATAGGTATACGTGAATTTTTTCGGAGGTTAAATGGTTGTATTAAACTCCTGTGGCAATATCAAGCCGACATGTTTGATGTGAGCTTGACAATGCTATTCGGAAGCTGTTGTATATTCTTTTATTCAACGGAGCCGAATTGGAACGGAGCAAGGATTCTGTATAATAGCAATATAGGGAAAGGGGTGTCAATATGGAAGAATTTGTGAGAAATTCAGAAGATCAGAAAGATATTCTGGAAGCCGTAGAAAAGATTAAAAAGTTGCAGGCACAAAGGCAGACTCCTAATCGGAATGGTATGATTGATGCGTTAAAAGATGCCAAGAATAAAGCTCCTTTAGAGATTACTGCCTTGGAGTTTTCTCAGGGAGATACACATTGGATGCCCTTTACGAATTTTTCGGACGCAGACCTCTATCGGAAGCTGTTACAATACCAGCAGGGATTGGAGCATTACTGCATTGAAAAGATTGGGGAAAAAGCATTTGATGAACTCATGAAGAAATGAGGCGACCTAATGAGTTACGACTACTCCGAAAATATTCTCGTCCAGGAAAGCGCTGGTCACTTGCTTCAGAATGAGCTGGGCTGGGAGGTCGCTTTTGCCTACAACACCGAGCAGCTGGGCGAAAACGGCACCTTTGGGCGAAAAAGCTATAAAGAGATTTTGCTGACCCGATATTTTCGGGAGGCCCTGCTGCGCCTGAATCCGTGGATTACGCCTGCGCAGATGGATGAGGCCCAGCGCAAACTGGAGCATCGTCTGTCCACCTCTTCCCTGCTACAGATCAACGAGGGAAAATATTTCCTCATTCGTGATGGTATCCCAGTAACTGTGAAGAAACCTGGCGGAAAAACGGAAGAAAAGCGCGCCGCTGTCATTGATTTTCAAAATCCAGACAACAACTACTTCCTCGCCATCAAGGAACTGAAGATCCACGGAGACCTATACCGCCGCCGCACGGATATCGTCGGCTTCGTCAATGGTATTCCTCTGCTGTTCATCGAGCTAAAAAAGAACACCGTGGATGTGCAGGACGCCTACACCAATAATTACACCGACTATCAGGATACCATTCCCCACCTGTTCTATTACAACGCCTTTCTCATCATCTCCAACGGCGTGGAGGCCAAGGTTGGCACTCTGGGCAGTAAATATGAGTTCTTCCACGAGTGGAAGCGTCTGTCTGAGCAGGAACAGGGCAGCGTGGCACTGGAAACCATGCTGCGTGGCATCTGCAAAAAGGAAAACTTCCTGGATCTGCTGGAGAACTTTATTCTCTTCGACCATTCCGGTGGTCACACGGCGAAAATTCTTGCTCGCAACCACCAGTATCTCGGCGTCAACGAGGCGGTCAAAGCCTATGAGGCCCGCAAGCTGAACAACGGCAAGCTGGGTGTGTTCTGGCATACACAGGGCAGCGGCAAGAGCTACTCCATGGTGTTCCTGGCACAGAAGATCCGCCGCAAGTTTTCCGGTTCGCCCACCATTGTGATTCTGACCGACCGCGACGAGCTGAATACCCAGATCAGCGACACCTTTGAGAACTGCGGCTTGCTGGGCAAGACAAAGGCCAGCCAGTTTATCGCGTCCAGCGGGGCAGATCTGGAGCAGAAGCTGCGGGGCAATCCCAGTTTCATCTTTACGCTGATTCAGAAATTCAACAGAGCGGACGCAGAGCCGATCTATCCCGACCACGACATCATCATCATGTCGGACGAGGCCCACCGCAGTCAGTACGGCATCTTTGCGAATAATATGGTGCGGCTGCTTCCTACTGCGGCCCGTATCGGATTTACCGGAACGCCTCTGCTGTCCAACGACAACATCACCGAGCGTACCTTCGGCGGCTACATATCGGTGTATGATTTCAAACGGGCAGTGGAGGATGGTGCGACAGTACCGCTGTACTACGAAAACCGTGGTGAAAAAATCCTGGATATCAAAGACAATCCGGAAATCACAGATCGGATTCTGGATGCCATTGAACAGGCTGATTTGGATGTGGACCAGCAGGACAGGCTGGAGCAGGAATTTGCAAAAGAAATCCATCTGCTGACTGCAACGCCCCGTTTGGAAACCATTGCCCGTGACTTTGCGGGACATTACTCTGACCTGTGGACAAGCGGGAAAGCCATGTTTGTCTGCCTGAATAAGGTGACATGTGTCCGCATGTATGATGTGGTCCAAAAATATTGGGCGGCTGAAATTGAAGCGCTGAAAATTCAGATCAAACATGCCACACAGCAAGAGACCCAGGAGCTGGAACGCAAACTGCAATGGATGCAGGAAACGGAAATGGCTGTGGTGATCAGCCAGGAGCAGAATGAGATCCAGACTTTCCAAAAATGGGGGTTAGACATCAAATATCACCGTGAAAAGATGGAAAAGCGGGAACTGGATAAAGAATTCAAAGATCCTGCCAACCCACTCCGCGTCGTATTTGTTTGCGCTATGTGGCTGACTGGTTTCGATGTAAAATGCCTGTCCTGCTTGTATCTGGACAAGCCCCTGAAGGCGCACACGCTGATGCAGACGATTGCCCGCGCTAACCGCGTAGCCGAGGGTAAGAGCAATGGCCTGATTATCGATTATATAGGAATCGTCAAAGCACTTCGGAAAGCCTTGGCCGATTACACTGCGAATGTGAATGGCAACGGTGGCTCTGACCCTACCGTGGATAAAGAAAAATTGATCTCGCGGATTTTGGAAACCATTGCAGCAACAGAAGCATTCCTTGATGGCTATGGATTTTCGTTGCAGACACTGATCAACGCAAAAGACTTTGAGAAGTTGGCACTGTTGCAAACAGCGGCGGATGCGGTATCTGCCACGATTGAGGAGAAGAAAACCTTCCAGACCTATGCTGCCGAACTTATCCGGCTCATGAAATACACCAACCATGAGGATATCGAGCCGGGCATCCGCAAGCGGTATGAAGCAATCGCCGCAATTTATGGAGAGCTGAAAAAGAAACGCAGAACTGTTACCAATGTGGATCTGATGGTGGAGATCAATCATATCATCAGCGAATACGTTCAAATCGAACAAGCGGCAGAAGGGATTACTCTATCTCGGCAATTTGATATCAGCAAGATTGATTTTGATTTGCTACGGCGTGAGTTCGCCAAGGCAAAGAAAAAGAACTTGATCATGAAAGATTTGCAGGAGCTGATTCGTGTTCGCTTGGATGCCATGCTGTTTAATAACCCGGACCGCATCAAGTATCACGAACGATATCAGGAAATTATTGAGGACTACAACAGCCAGCAGGATCGTGCCAATATCGAAAAAACCTTTGACGAACTGATGGATCTGGTTCAAAACATGGATCAGGAGGAGCAGCGCTATGTGCGAGAAGGATTCTCCAGTGATGAGGAACTGTCCCTTTATGACATGTTATTCTCTGAAAATCTTTCGAAGCAGGACATTCAGAAGATAAAGAAGGTAGCAGTTGACCTCCTGCAAAAGGTCAAATCCAAAATTGCGGAACTTGACCACTGGACGGATAAACAGGAAACCAAGGCTACAATCGACACATTGATTCGGGACACATTATGGCTTGAACTGCCAGAATGCTATGATGAATTAAGGATTTCCGAATACCGTCAGAGAATCTATGAGTATGTCTATACGCGTTACAAAGGCGTGGCCTAACGAATATACATTCTCCTCTGCACCCCGATTTTCCAAGAGGCACTATCCGCAACGACTTGGTTGCGGATAGTGCCTCTTTTTATATAATTCAGTCTTCCACCTTCCCTTTATGATATTTCTCCCTTAAGCTCCCATGCCCGCCGCGGGCGATATTCTCCTGTTCCTCCGGCGTCCAAACCTTCCATTCCGCGTTCTCCTCTCTCAAGTCCAGATGCATGAAGCCTCGGTAGTTGATAGCTGGATCAAAGTCCAGATTCCCCTTGATATGCCGACGCCATGCTGTGCTGTCTGGCTCCGGCAGAGACACCTGCTTGACCTCATAGGTTTCCAGTTCCCCCAAAATATCGATTTCCCGTAGGAAATCCGATGCGGAAATTTTCCCTTTGAGATACCTCTCTCTGGCCTTGACCGCTGCACTAATCCATTCCTGATAGCGAGCGTCGCTCACAGGCTTCAGCCGATCCCGCTGGTCTGGCGGAGCGTCCTCATAACGGTTCCGTCGTTCTTCCATCCTATGTCGCAGAACATTGTATATCCGCAGTGCCTCATCCAATGCCGCACCATCCTTGCCCTTGAGCTTTGGCCCCAGCGCCTTGCAGGACAGTCCGTCAATCACACGATCGCAGTAGTGCGTTTCCGCAGAGGTTTTCGGAATGAAATACTGCCAGCAGCACTCACACCGTGCGATACGCTTTTTCTTCTGGCGGAAATAAAGCTGCAATTCCAACAGGTACAGCTCAAAGATATTTTCAGCCGTATACCGCAACCGGTGTCCGAACGGCATCGGCCTGCAAGGAAAGAACTGGTGCATTAACGCGGGGTATGCCTCCTCCAACGCTCCATACCGCTTCCACTGCGCGGCACGCTCATAATCGGCAAACCCGATCTCCAGAAGATTTCGAATACGTAGCTGTGCCCTGCATGGCTCGTCCAGTGCCCGAAGAACTGCGGCACCTTTCTCGGACGGGAAAATGGGCGAACCTCTGTCCTGCATTGCCATTGCGTCCCGAAGATGTTCGAAGGCATAAAAAGCGGCGATGGTATCGATCTTCATGATCCAATCAGGCAAGTCGCTGATCTGTTTTTCAAAATCCTCATAGTCCGAATACGGAACCTCCATGCGTTCCAAAAACAGAGGATGCTCCGTCCAGAGCCGCTGGATCACGGCATGGTATTCCGCAAAATCCAGAGAAGCAAACCGAACCAGTTCCTCCGTTGGCGTTCGGCCCCTGAGTTCTTCTACACGCCCATCCTTGCCAACCAATAAAATATCGATGTTCTCTCCGGTATCTGTTTCCAAAAAGATGCCGGAGATATTCTTTTCGGGAGCGGTCAACTTAGGGTCTCGCAGTCCGAGCTGTAGTTGCAAGTTTTGAAAAAATCTCGAAAACCACTCTTCCATGTAAAAACCATCTCCCTTCCTTTACAGTATCAGTATACCACATTGACAAACCGGAAAGGAGTATTTTTTATGAACCGACTGCAAACCATTGACGCGGACACGCTGCAAAGCACCGCTTACGAACCGGTCTCCTTCGTGGTGGACGATCTGCTGCCCCAGGGACTGCACCTGCTGGCAGGCGCGCCGAAGATCGGCAAATCGTGGCTGGCACTGTGGCTTTGCCTCTGCGCCGCGCAGGGCAAGCCGCTCTGGACGTTCGCCACACGGCCATGCGAGGTGCTGTACCTCTGTCTGGAGGACAGCTTCCAGCGTATCCAGAGCCGCCTCTTTGATCTCACAGAGGACGCACCGCCCACGCTGCACTTCGCCGTCATGTCCCAGCAGCTCCACAACGGGCTGGTGGAACAGATCGAACAATTCCTGAAAGAGCATCCGCAGACCCGGCTCATCGTTATCGACACGCTCCAGCGCATCCGCACCGCGGGCAATGACGCAAACCCGTATGCCAGCGACTATCGGGACATCGGCGTTCTGAAAGCGCTGGCGGACAAGCACCGCATCGCCATTCTGCTGGTGCATCATCTGCGGAAGATGAATGACGATGATCCCATGAACATGATTTCCGGCACCACCGGACTCAGCGGTGCCACCGACAGCAACTTCGTCCTCCGCAAGAGCAAGCGCAGAGAGAACACAGCCACGCTCTACTGCACCGGGCGGGACATCCCCTACCGGGAACTGGCACTGGAGTTCGATGGCGAGGATCATGTCTGGAAACTGCTGTCAGATGACTGCGAACAGAAAGATCAGCCCAACGAGAGAATTCTTTTTCTTCTCTCTGAATTGCTGCGCCGGCAGCCGGAGATCAGCGCCCCTGCCAAGGTGCTGTTGGAAAAGATCGACCCTGCCGGTACAGAGGGGCTGACCCCCAACAGCTTCTCCCACCGAATCCGCAAAAGCGTTGACGC